>Ga0207674_10011402_pt1 | contig 9989 bp, 11 predicted proteins | sample KBSCornC72_FD_184303 | JGI IMG/M metagenome (GOLD analysis project Ga0207674, IMG submission 184303) | Corn rhizosphere microbial communities from Kellogg Biological Station, Michigan, USA - KBS Corn C7-2 (SPAdes) (version 2) | ecosystem: Host-associated > Plants > Roots > Rhizosphere > Soil ... | reverse complement strand
TCTTGTCCCAGTTCTCGTAGCTGTGCGTGTGCGTGGAGTCGCCGAAGAATCCGAAGTCAAAAAGATGCAGCGTTTTCGAGCCCTCGGTGGTGAGCTCGGTGCACTGCACGATGATGTCGTCGCGGCCCTCGCGGCGACCAGCCACGAAGTGCGACGCGGTCACCTCGACCTGGATGCCGCGCGCGATGAGCGCGTTCCGAAGATCCCAGCCACCCATCTCGGTGCGGAGCGTGAAGCGGTCGAAGAACGGTCCGTCGTTGGCGATCGTGCAGCCCGGGAGCGCGGCGAGACGCTTCGCGAGCGCATGCGCGCGCGCAACGCCGGCGCGCGCCGCGGCGCGCAGGCCCTCCGGGCCGAGCAGCGACATGTAGACAGCAGCGGCGATCGCCGCCAGCGCCTCGTTCGTGCAGATGTTGCTGGTCGCCTTCTCGCGGCGGATGTGTTGCTCGCGCGTCTGGAGCGTGTTCACGAATCCGCGCGTGCCGTTCGCGTCGACGGTCTGGCCGGCGATGCGACCGGGCATCTGGCGCACGAGCGCCTCGCGGCAGGCGAAGATGCCCAGGTGCGGGCCACCGTACGACATCGTGATGCCGAGCGGCTGACCCTCCCCGACGACGATGTCCGCGCCGAGCGCTCCCGGCGGCTCGAGCAGCGCACACGCGTGTGGCTCCGTCACCTGCACGCACAGCGCGCCGGCGGCGTGCGCGGCCTCGGCGATAGCACGAACGCCGACGAGCGTCCCGAACGCGTCGGGGTGCTGCACGATCAGACACGCCGCGCCTTCGGCGGACGACGCGAGCTTCGCCGTGGGCACCTCGACGATCTCGAGTCCGGGTCCGCGACCGTACGTGCGGAGCGTGCGGCGATACGTGAAGTCGACGTCCGTCGACACGACCACTTTGTGGCGGCCGGTCACGCGGACCGCCATGAACGCCGCCTCGGCGGTGGCCGAGCCGCCGTCGTACATCGACGAGTTGACGACGTCCATCGCGAGAAGCTCTGCCATGAGCGACTGGTACTCGAAGACCGCCTGCAGGGTGCCTTGGCTCACCTCGGGCTGGTACGGCGTGTACGCGGTGAGGAACTCACCGCGTAGCGCGAGCACCGGGACGGCCGCGGGGATGTATCGGCGCTGGATCGAGCCGCCGATGAAGAACGGCCCGTCACCCGCGTTCGTGTTCATCTTCGCGAGTCCCTCGAGATGCGCCTGCACCTCCATCTCGGAGAGACCCGCGCCGACGCCGAGCTTCGGATGACGTGCGTCCTTCGGGATCGCGCCGAGCAGCTCGTCGATGTCGCGCACGCCGACGCGCTCGAGCATCGCGGCCCGGTCGGTGTCGGTGTGCGGCGAGTAGGGGTTATTCCCCAAAGTCAGTCGCCGCCGGCGCCGGCCGTCTCGCCGATGTGCGCGCGATAGTCCTCCGCGGAGAGAAGCTTGTTGATCTCGCCTTTGTCGGCGAGCTTCACCTTCACGAGCCAGCCCTGCTCGTACGGGGAGGTGTTCACGAGCTCGGGCTTTTCGATGACCTTCACGTTGCGCTCGACGACCTCGCCCGAGATCGGGCTGTAGATGTCCGATGCGGCCTTCACCGACTCGACGACACCGAGGCTCGCGAACTGACGGACGCTCGCGCTCTTTTCAGGCAGCTCGACGAAGACGACGTCACCAAGCTGCTCCTGCGCGAAATGTGTGATGCCGATGGTGGCCGTGTCGCCTTCGAGGCGCACCCACTCGTGCTCCTTCGAATAGCGCAGGTCGTCGGGAACGGCGCTCAAGCTGCCCTCCGATAAAAAGGTGTCTTCACTACCGTAGCGGGAACGTCCTTGTCGCGGATGCGGACGGCCAGCGCGGTCCCAACCTTGGACAGCTCGGTGGGGACGTAGGCCAGGGCGATGTTCTGGGCGACGGTCGGCCCGAACGTCCCGCTGGTCACCTTGCCGACCACCTTTCCACCCGAGGTCACGTCGTGGCCGTGACGCGCGACACCGCCCTCGACGACGAGACCCACGATCCGTCGCTTGGGGCCATCCGCCTTCTGCTTTGCGATCGCGTCCCGGCCCACGAAGTCCTTGTCGAGCTTGCACGTCCAGCCGAGGCCGGCCTCGATCGGACCGGTCGTCTCGTCGATGTCGTTCCCGTAGAGCGAGAAGCGCGCCTCGAGCCGGAGCGTGTCACGTGCGCCGAGGCCGACGGGAACGATGGCGTCGCCGCGGCCCGCAACGAGCAGCGCCTGCCACACCCCAGCGGCATCGGCGTTGTCGATGAAGACCTCGAAGCCGTCTTCGCCCGTGTAGCCGGTGCGCGCGATCGTCGCCTCCGCGCCCGCCGCGCGAGCGGACTTCACCCCGAACGGTGGGAGCGCCGCGACGCTGCCGCCCGCGATCCGGGCGAGGATGTCCGCCGCGCGCGGGCCCTGGATCGCGATGAGCGCGGTGTCGGCGGAGCGGTCGGCGAAGGCGACGCCTTTCGGCAGGTGCTTCCGGACGTGCGCCTCATCCTTCGCGATGTTCGCGGCGTTCACGACCATCAGCACGTGGTCCGCGGCGGTGCGGTAGACGATGACGTCGTCGACGATCGTGCCTCCCTCGTTGCAGAGAAGGCCATATCTCGCCTGCCCCACCTCAAGGCCCGCGATGTCGCTCGAAACGAGTCGATCGACTGCGGCGAGCGCGCCCGCGCCATCGAAGTGGAACTCGCCCATGTGCGAGAGATCGAAGAGGCCTGCAGCTTCGCGCACCGCGCGGTGCTCGGCGACGATGCCCGCGTATTGGATCGGCATCTCGTAGCCCGCGAACGGCACCATGCGCGCGCCGAGCTGCTGGTGCTCCGGATAGAGCGGCGTCCGCCGCAGCGCAGCGTCGGTCGTCATGCCGCCGATCGCGTCGCGTCGATCGCGCGGTCGAGCACCTCGCGGTACGTCTCGTACGAGAGCATCCGGCGCGCCTCGCGCGCGGACACCCAGCGAACGTCGTCGTACTCGTGATCGTGCCGTGACACGTCGCCGCCATCGGCGCGCATCAGGAAGAAGTGGACGAACTTGTGCACGCGCTCGCCGGGGACCGCGAACCAGTAGTCGGTCACACCGATCGGCGCGACGATGCTGACGTCGAGGCCCGTCTCTTCGCGCACTTCGCGGAGCGCCGTCTCCTCGATCGACTCGCCGGCGTCGGGCGTGCCCTTTGGGAACACCCAGGTGCCGTCGCTCGTACGTCCATTGAGTACGACCTCGAGCTCGTCGCCGGCGCCGCGGGCCACGACGCCGCCCGCGGCGGTGGTCGTGCGCACTCTGGTAGGACGGCGCGAACGGTCGGCTGGCACTTGGATCACAACAGCCGGGTGCCGTTGATCACAAGCGCGAAGCTGCAGTGCAGGAACTCGGCGGCCCGGCGCGACAGCATCATGCGCGAGAGGAAGATCTCGAAGTACTCCATGAGCGGCGCGACCTCGGTGTCGATGGTGAGCTCGAGCGTTATGAGCTTTTCCTTGCGGCTCACCTTGACCTCCGCCGACGTCGCCGCGTAGTTCACGCGGTCGTGGATGTCGAACGAGGTCGTCTTTGGATTGCGAACGCGGCTGCGATGCACGTCGCTCTTGTCGGCGATGATCACCGCGGCGGAGACCGCGCTCACCGGGAGGCCACCTTCGGACTCCTCGTGATTCGCGATCGCGCCCATGATCGTCGCGACCTCCTCGAGCTCGAAGCCGTTGTCGACGAGGATCGCTTCGGACAGCAGCGCTCCCGTTTGTCCGTGGCTCTCGCGCGTGATCACGTTTCCGATGTCGTGGAGGTAGGCCGCGACGGCCGCGACCTCGCAGCGGCGAGCGTCGTGCCCGAGCGATTTCAGGATGAAGCGCGCGCCGTCGGCGGACGTATTCGCGTGGCGTTCGCCATGCTCCGTGTAGCCGATGGCGCCGGTCTGCTGATTCGCGGAGCGGATGTACGTCTTGACACGCGGGTCGGCCTTGATCGTGTCGAGCGTCGGGCCCTCGCGCTTGGCCTCCGCGGTCGTGCGCGTCTTCGTCTCGGTGCGGTGGACCTTCTTCTGCTCGTCCGGCGCGCCGGTGTCGTCTGGTCGCGGTGCGGCAGCGGCCTCACGCATGAAGCAACTCTACTTGCCCGCCGCTCATGCCTCCATACGCAGGTCTTCGAGGTCGAGGTCGCGCTCGAGGCGGCCCAGCACATCTTCCGCGATCACGCCACGCTCAAAGAGGTCGAGCGCGGCTCGGCGCTCCGCGTCGATCACCTCACGGCGGATGAGCCCGTGCTCGAGCAGCTCCTGCTCCGCCGCACCGCCGTCCTCGTGATGCTGCTCGTCGTGACGCGCGCGGTGCGCGTACCGGTCGTTGAGCTGCTCGATCAGCTCGAGATGCCCCGGCCACTGCGTTCGTAACTCCTCGAGCCGAGCGAGCGCGGCCTCGGTCGTGAGACCGCGCGCATGCACTTCATCGTGTGACGCGTCGTCCTTGGATACGACGCCGAGCTTCTTGATCACGAGCGGAAGTGTCAGACCTTGCCCGACCAAGGTCACGAGGATGACCGCGAACACGAGGAACAGGATGAGGTCGCGCTCCGGGAAGTCCGCGGGCAGCGCGAGCGCGGCAGCGAGCGACACCACGCCGCGCAGGCCCGACCATCCCACAACGAAGACCGCCTGCCATGGCGGGTTCGGATCGCGGCGCGCGACGGCGGGAATGAGACGCGGCAGGTACGAAGCGGGATAGACCCAGACGATCCTCGCGATGATCACCGCGAGGCAGACCACGGCCGTAACGGTGGCGACGCGAGAGAGATCCGCTGTCAGACCGCGGAGGACGCTCGGCAGCTGAAGGCCGATGAGCATGAACACGAGGCCATTCAGCAGGAACAAGAGCATCTGCCAGGCGCCGGTCGCGACAACCCGAACGTCAGACGACGAGCGGCGCGTCGCCCGGCGCGCGAGAAGACCAGCGACGACCGTCGCGAGCACGCCCGACACGCCGATGCTCTCCGCCCCGAGGTAGGCCGCATACGGCGCGAGCAGCGTGATCGTGACCGCGATGGCGGTGTCGCGAATGTTGGCGAGCAGCCACTCGCCGGCGAAGCCAACGACCAGGCCGACAGCGACGCCGCCGATGAGCACGACGAAGAAGGACATGCCGGCGTCGAGGAGTGAGAACGTCCCGGCGGCGGCCGCCGCGACCGCGAAGCGGTAGATGACCAGCGCGGTCGCGTCATTGACCAGGCTCTCGCCCTCGAGGATCGTCACAATGCGCCGCGGAACGCCGACCCGCTGGAAGATCGCTGTCGCGGCGACGGCATCCGGTGGCGAGACGATCGCGCCAAGGGCGAACGCACCGGCCCATCCGAGAGAAGGCACGAGCCAGTACGCGACCACGGCGACGACCGCTGCGGTGAAGATCACGAGGCCGAACGCGAGGGTCACGATCGGTCGCAGGTTGGCTTTGAACTCGCGGAGCGACGTGAAGTACCCGCCCGCGAAGAGCAGCGGTGGCAAGAAGACGAAGAAGACGAGGTCCGGCGGCAGCTCGAACTCGGGGAGTCCCGGGATGGCGCTGAGCACGAGCCCGCCGAGGACCATCACGATCGGGTACGGGACGGTGAGACGGCGCGCGATGATCGTGAGCGCGGTGACGAGGACGAGCAGGAGGAGAACGAGCTCGATGTCGCGCATCGCTGTTAGTGCTCGTACGCCTTCTGCAGACGCTCGGCGACCTGTTGCAGCCAGCGCAGCTCGGTGAGGCCGGCACGCGCTACGACCATCCCGCGCGTGAACGCGAGCCACGGCTTCAGAGTTCCGGCGACCAGGCCGAGCCACGTCGCGGCCGTCGCGTCGACCTTCGGACCCTTGCCCTTGATGTCGGCGGCCTCGGCATGCAGGCGCCCGTCGCCCGCCTGGAACTCGATCGCCTCCTGTGTGTCGGTGAACCGCAGCAAGGCGCGGCCGGCGGGAACGTCCTTCAGGTTCGCGATGACGCGCTCGTCCTCCGAGGCAGCGGCGAGGATCGCGAGGACCGCCTCGCGCACGTTGAGCGGGTTCGGGGGTGACGTCGATGCGATGCGCGCCGCCTGGATCGCGTCCTCGAGCTTCGTCACGCGAGCTTCATGTCGCTGCGCACGCTTACCGGGACCTCCGTGCCGCGATCGCGCATGACGAAGAACGCGGCGGCGCCGATCATCGCGCCGTTGTCGGTGCAGAGCCGCGGCGGCGGTACCCGCAGCGGATGACCGATGCGCTTCTGGATCTCAGCGCGCAGGGCGAGGTTCGCCGCGACGCCGCCGCCCAGCAGCACCGTCTCCACCGCGTGCTCCGCGGCGGCGCGCGCCGTCTTCTCAGCAAGGATCTCGGTGATCGCCTTCTGGAACGAGGCCGCGACGTCGGCCACCGGAAGGGCACCCTTTGTCTCGAGCGATCTCACCAGCCGAAGGACGGCGGTCTTCAGTCCGGAGAACGAGAAGTCATATCCGGACAGAGCCGCGCGCGGCAGCGGGAACGCGCTCGGGTCACCCTCGCGCGCGGCGCGCTCGACGAGGGGACCGCCAGGAAAGCCGAGGCCGAGAAGACGCGCGACCTTGTCGAAGGCTTCACCCGCTGCGTCGTCGATCGTTCGACCCAGGGGGCGGAAGCGGCGGTGTCCCTCCATCAGCACGAGGTCGCTGTGCGCGCCGCTGACGATGAGCACGATCGCGGGGATCTCGGGCTCCGGCGTCGGCGACTCGCCCTCGTACAGCCAGTTCGCGTACACGTGCCCCTCGAGATGGTTCACGCCGATGAACGGCAGGCCCGCCGCGAGCGCGAGCCCGCGTCCGTAGTTCGCGCCGACGAGGAGACAACCAACGAGGCCCGGCCCCACGGTCGCGGCCACGGCGTCGACGCCGCGCAATTCGACGCCCGCAGCATTCAGTGCCTGCTGGGTGATTCCGTCGAGCGCGTGCAGATGCTCGCGGGCCGCGACTTCCGGGACGATCCCGCCAGTGTCCTGATGCGCGAGCTGCGACGCGACGATGTTCGAGATGATGTGACGGCCGTCGTCGACGACCGCGACGCCGGTCTCGTCGCACGAGGTCTCGATCGCGAGGATCCGCATTACTTCTGGTCTTCGAGTTCGGAGCGCAGCTTCGCGAGACGATCGCGCACCGAGCGATCGCGAAGTCGCTCGGTCCACATGATGATCGCGTCCTCGTTGTTGTCGCTGTAGTAGCGACGGCGAATACCGGCAGCGTGGAAGCCGTACTTCTCGTAGAGGCGCTGTGCCGGGAAGTTCGATGCGCGCACCTCGAGCGTGAGCCACTCCGCCCTGAGGTCGGTGGCCATCTCGAAGAGGCGCACGAGCATGCGCTCGCCGATCTTGCGGCGACGCCGTTCGGGGATGACCGCGAAGGTCGTGATGTGCGCTTCATCGAGCGCGAGCCAGAGACCGGCGTACGCGATGATCCGATCCCCCTCACGCGCCACGATGTAGTGCGCGTTCTTGTTCTGCGTGAGCTCGTGCTTGAACGCGTTCGCCGGCCACGGGACCGGGAACGATGCGTTCTCGACGAGCTGCACCGCCGGGATGTCGTCGGCGGTCATGTCCTCGATGACGATCGGGAAGGTGGCGACCATCTATCTAGTGTCGCTTGGGAAGGCCGAGAGCGACATCGTCGGTCGGCGGCGGGGCGAACGGCTGGTCGAACGAGGTGCGGATCAACGGCTGCTTCACGTAGATCGGCTCGATCTCGCCGAGCTTGGCCTGCCCCGTCGTCTCGAGCGCGAGCCAGCCGAGCTCGGCCAGGTATCCGGCGCGGCGCATCCGGGACGCCGGCGACGCGAATAGCGCTTTCGGGCCGAGCAGGTCGCGGAGCGTCTGCTCGGTCTCGCCGTCGATCTCCCCGACGAAGAGCGTGTGCGCGCCGATCTGGCGGCAGAGATCCGTCAGCGTCGCGGCGATGAACGGCGACCGGCGCTGCCACTTGCGGTTCCGCTCCTGATAGAACGCGGCGTAGAACTCGTCACGCCCGGCGGGCAGCAAAGGGCATGTCCTCTGCTTCGACGCGGCGTGCGGATACGCCAGCACGTCGAGGGTCGAGATCCCGACCATCGCCGCGCCGGCTCCCCGGGCCATGCCCTGCGCGGCCGCGATCGCGATGCGCAGTCCCGTGAACGAGCCGGGACCCGTCGCGACGGCGATCTTGTCGATCGACGCGAGCGTGATGCGCGTCCGCGCGAGCAGCCGCTCGATGGTCGGGAACAGCTCGTCGGCGTGCCGGCGCTGCGCATGCCAAGTCTCCTCGGCGAGGACGTCGCGGCCGTCGTAGAGCGCGACCGAGGCCCACTCGGTCGAGGTGTCAAGCGCCAAGAGAGTCACGGAAACCCTCCAGGAGCTCAGCCGAGCGCGGGCCCGTAGCGCGCAGCGCGACCGACCGCTTCGTGTCGGCGATGTGTCCGAGATGGACGTCGAGCCGGTCGAGCGGCAGCCCTTCGCCCGCGCGGTCCGGCCACTCGATGACCGTCATGCCACCGGCGTCGAGCGTTTCTTCCCATCCGGTCGTCCCGAGGTCTTTGCCCTCAAGGCGGTAGAGATCGAGGTGGAAGAGCGGAAGCCGCCCGCCGAAGTGTTCGTGCAGGATCACGAACGTCGGGCTCGAGATCTCCGACGCGTCCAGACCGAGGCCGGTCGCGATCCCTTTTGCGAGAACGGTCTTCCCCGCCCCGAGCTCGCCCCACAGGGCGACGACGTCACCTGGACGTGCGAGGCGCGCGAGTCGCTCGCCGACGCGCTCGGTGTGAAGAGAAGAGTGGCTCACGAGCTCCACCGCTGGAGCATCGCTACGCGGGGCGCCCGTCCGCCGCTCCGCGCTCGAATTTACGGCGCTCAAGAACGAGGCGAATGGTAAGCCCGAGGAACGATCCGAAAAGCGCGGCCCAGACGAGGAGCCAGCCATCGCGCGGTGGGATACCGAGGAAGTCGAGCGGTCCGAACGGCAGTTGGAGCGCCCACGCCGCCAGCGGGATCACCGCGAGCAGTCCCGCGATCGTGCGCCGTCGTTCGAGCCGCTTGCGATCCTCGGCGTACTTCGAGCGCCTGCGTTCTTCCTCTTTGACGGCGCGCTTCGGCACGGCCGCTGTGTCGGTGCGGACCGGCGCGTGCGCGCCACGATCTGCGCGGCGTTCGCGCCGGCGTTTTCTCCCCACGGCGGAAGACTAGTGTGCCGGCCGCGACGCTATGACTGCGGCGTGCGGGGTGCGTCGAACGCAAGGACGTTGGCGACTGGGACCGGGCCCTCGTTCGTGCTGACCGCGTCCGCCTCGATCTCGCTCGCGAAGCGCGTGACCCCGGCCAGCGTGAGGTGCTCGGCCATCGGCCGCGTGCTCAGCCAGTCATCCGAGAGCGCGAGGGATGGGGCGCCCTGCGCGAAGTCGCCAGCGTCCTCGGGTGCGAACACGAAGAGTCGTGCGGACGCGGTGTGCACGGCGGCGCGGGAACCGACGAGCGCGACGAGCGGTGCGAAGACCTCGCGCGGGAGCGCAGCAACGCCGAATCCGATGAGACAGAGCACCGTTGGCGCCTCGGGACCGGTGGTCGTGCCAGACGCTGTCGCCTCCTCGCCGTAGACGACCCGCAGGCCCCCCGCGGGTGCCGCGCCGGCCACGACCGCGGCAACGCCGCACGCATGTGCGCGTGAGATCGACTCTGCCGTCGCGCGTGCGCCGCCGATGAGGATGCGACCCTGCAGCCGGACGTCGATCCGCGACGGGTGCAGCTCGGCGCTCGGACCGTCGACCGCGAGCGCGATTTCGCCGATCGCATCGGGCCCGTACGCGGCGACGCCCTGCAGTGCCCACGCCGAGCCCTCGACCGTGACGCACCCATCGTCCGAGCGCGTGACCTCGCCGTCGAGCGTCGATCGCACGACCCAGCGACCGACGACCGGCGCGATGTACAGATCGCCGTCGGCGCGCTGGTGGATCACGCGGCCCGCGATCGGCGACGAGACCGCGCGCGCGAA
>Ga0207674_10011401_pt1 | contig 9990 bp, 4 predicted proteins | sample KBSCornC72_FD_184303 | JGI IMG/M metagenome (GOLD analysis project Ga0207674, IMG submission 184303) | Corn rhizosphere microbial communities from Kellogg Biological Station, Michigan, USA - KBS Corn C7-2 (SPAdes) (version 2) | ecosystem: Host-associated > Plants > Roots > Rhizosphere > Soil ... | reverse complement strand
TGTCTCAAAGTCGTCATTGCGAAGAAGTAACGACTGAAGCTTGCCTACCGGCAGGCAGGCAATCTATTCGATAGTCAGCAATGAATTTCTTTTAGATTGCTTCACTACGTTTACAGCAATGACGAGCAGCAACTTTTGGGACAGCTTTTCTTATTGTAACTGTGTTAAGCATATGCTGAGACGCAAATCAACCCAACTTTTCGATCCAATCTTTTGTGTTGTCAACAAGCAGTTGCATCACATTTTGCTTTCCCGCTTTAAAAGAATGATCTGCCCCTTCTATTTTCATCAATGTTGCAAGTGACAGCGAAGCACAAACCGATTCTATAAGATCCCATTTGGCTAATTCATCTCTTGTTCCCTGTAAAAACAGCATTGGGATCTTTACGTCTCTTAAATGCTCTGCTCTTTCTATGGATGGCTTGCCCGGAGGATGCAAAGGAAAACCATAGAAGATGATCCCCTTCACCGAGGCATCATGATGAGCGGACAGATATTGTGACGTCATTCTTCCGCCAAAGGATTTTCCAGCAACGAAAAGAGGCAGCTCCGGAAATAATTCCTTCGCCTTGGAAATTGCTGTCTCGATCGTCTTATGTGCAATTACAGGAGGGTCTGGTCTCCCCTTTTTGTTTTCGGTAAACGGAAAGTTGAAACGCATAGATGTAATCTCCATTTCAGAAAGTGATTTTGCTAATGCTATCATGAAAGAATGATTCATCCCAGCTCCTGCTCCATGTGCAAGTGTCATGATGCACTTTGCATTCTCGGGAACCGTACATTCGGCAGAAACATTGCCAATTGATCTAGAGACTTCCAATGACAGAGACTGCGTCTTCATTTTTTAATAAAAGTAAGAAGCTTTTGTGCAGCCGCGGAATAACCTACTTCCGATGTGCACTTTGCCTTTTGTCAAAAAATTTGCTATTTGGTAAAGATTAATTTTAAATTCTTATATATAACGTATTCGTACTAAAAATTAAAGTATATTTACTTCTTAGTGACCGAAAAAACCCGACATTTCCGCGAAGTCTGGAAACTGGCTGCTCATACGGGTGTTGTTTTTTAGAGTCGATATTCAATGAGAAACCCCAGGAGATTCGAGTACTTGCCTTGACCAACCTTCATTCTTAAACAATTGAAACACCCGGTATGAATTCTACACTTGGTTTTTTAAAGAACCGCTTTGGAATCTTTTTGTTTTTTGCACTTAGTCTTGCACCATTCTTTTCTAAAGCGCAGAATTTAAAGACGACAGACTTCGTTCTCTATGGAAAGCGTGTGCAATTTGCGTCCACCGGTAATATCGTAAACGGCTCAGTTGGAGCTCGCTCCCTAATTCAAACGACAGGCGGAGTAACATTTGGTGGAAGTCTTTACAGCGACAGTGCTATCGTTCTTGCTAATGGCAATATCGTCAACGGAGTAGTCAAAGCAAATAACGCGTCACTTACAACAGGTCTCCCAATTTCGATTGGATCTAGTGCCAATTTAAAGGATAGTGTAGTTGCAAGGTGGAATATCACTATTAAGGCCGGTACTGTTAAACAAGTATTTCTGCCCACAACGGCCACCTACAGCGGACCAACGCCAACGCTTCCTCCGGTAAACAAAGTATCACCCGCTTTATTGAAATTGCCCGTACTTCCATCCATGCCAACAACAATTCCGATCGATCATGTTGGCACAACCAACATCACTAGCACTACTACAATTACGCCAGGATATTATGGCAATTTAGCATTGGCGGGGGGCCAGACAGTCACGCTCTCTGGCACTGGAACCTATGTATTTAACTCAATTAAAAACGCCGGTTCTTCTAACAACACATTTGTGTTTGATTTCAAAAACGTTACTGGCAATTTTGTTATCCTTGTTCAGAATGATGTCGACATCAATAAAAACTTTATTACCCTTGTTAACGGTGGTGGTGCCAATTACATATTTCTTGAAACTCTCGGAAACGGTTCTACAGCGAATGGCAATGCTTTTACTATGGCCGGCGGTTCAACACAAGATTCGAGATGGCTTGGTACAGTTTGGGCCCCCAATGGTAGCATTAATTTCGCAACGGGAACAAAGGCCGTAAGTTCAACTGGCGCCTTCTTTACCAACAACACCATAAATATTGCGAGCAATGTTACGATGGATTATGCGCCGTACATCGACCTGCAGCATGGTAACAACCCCTTGATCGTTCCCTCTTTTACACCGCCAAATAACTTTAAAGTTGATAACATAATTGGTCCTCAGCTCACATACCTAAGCACCCACCCTCCGGTTGGGACAGTAACATTCGAAGACAGTGTTTTCCGAGTGATCAATAGCGACGTGCTTATTGATATATATGTAATCAAAGGTCAGTATGCCACTTTATTCAACTTGCTGCAAACAGCACCTTACGGGATGCACGATTTTGTTCAAACAGGCAATCAGGATGTCATTACAGGCTTCTATCCAATAGCAAATCTCGATGCATTGAATGCGCTTGGTGCCTATATCAATTCTGTTCAGCCAGTGTTTCCACCCAAAAAACATAGTGGTGTAACGACTACCAATGGTGACATTGCCCAGCGATCAAACTTTGTTCGAAATGGTTATCTCACCTATGGGGAAAACGTAACCGTAGGAGTTTTATCAGACAGCTACAATAACCAGGGATTGGCAAATGCAGATGTCGTGAATGATGATCTGCCGGGAACTGGAAATCCAGTCAATCCCGACCAGGTAAACATGCTGCAGGATTATCCCTTCACCGTATTTAGCAAGGCCTCAGACGAAGGACGCGCTATGTTGCAGATCGTGCATGATGTTGCTCCAAAGTCTAAACTTGCTTTTCGCACAGGATTCATAAGCGAAGGCGATTTTGCGTTGGGCGTAAGGCAGCTCGCTGATGACGCTCATTGCGACGTTATCGTCGACGACATTACTTACATAACCGAACCCTTTTTCAGGGATGGGTTTGTAGCACAAGCCGCAAATTATGTATACGGCCTGGGCAAGAGTTACATTTCGGCCGCCGGCAATTTCGCGGGTCAATCATACTCAGCGAATTTCAAACCTGTGTCGGCTCCTAATGGTATGGGTTATGCTCATAATTTTAATACAACGGGGGGCACAGATATTTATCAACAATTATCTGTCACACCGGGCATCTATACTGTCGTTTTGCAATGGGATAATGATTTCTACTCATTGGGCCAGGCAAATCCAACTCCAAATGATCTTGACATTTACCTGGTGGATAATAACGGCGCCATTTTGTTTGGCATGAATGGGAACAACTTCCATAAGGATCCGGTCGAAGTCTTGTCGTTCCAGGTTCTTGGGAATACCACTACCAATATTATGGTGATAAGCGCAAATGGGTCAACCACCGTGAAATTTAAATACATTATTATGCGCGGCGGAGCGACGATCATGGAATACAATACCGCTGGCAATTCCACAATCGTTGGCCAGGCAAATGCAATGGGAGCTTTGGCCGTGGGCGCTGCCCGCTATACCCAAACGCCCGCGTATGGAGTTACTCCTCCGACTATCGAAGGTTTCTCGTCTCGCGGCGGAACTCCGGTAAACGGAGTACTCAGAAACAAACCTGATTTTACTGCACCCGACGGAGGAAACACCACAGTAGATATGGGATCTCCGTTGAATCTTGAACCGGGTGAATCGCCGGTATATCCTAACTTCTTCGGTACTTCTGCAGCTGCTCCACATGCCGGTGGTGTTGTGGCGTTATTGATCTCGGGAAGCAAGAAATTCAGAGGCACAGGAATGCTTCCTGCCGAAGTAAAATCGAAATTGCAGTCCACAGCAATCGATATGGGCATCTCGGGTTTTGACTCTGTTTCTGGCGCCGGACTCATACAGGCCGACGTAGCCATGAACACATTTGCTGCCCCCACACCGGGTCTGATCACTGTCAGTGTACCCGCAGGTGTAACCGGCCCCACCCCATCAACATTTACCGTTACGGTGACTGGTCATTTCTTTAGTTCTAATTCGGCGGTCTATTTAAGAGATCAACCTTTAACAACTACTATAATAAATGATTCAACGGCAACAGCAACAGTTAATGGTTTCAGTGGAAATCCGGCGATACGAGTTTATACGACGCCTAAGGCTAATGGCGACGGTGGGTTTTCTAATTCAATTAACTTATTAAATATCCCCAGGAAGAAGGTGAAGATTATCGCTGAGAATAAATCCAAGCTTTACGGTGAGCCTTTGCCTGCGTTCACAAACGCGATCACCGTGGATGATGTTCCTTTGGCCAGTTCGGGACTCACTCTCCAGGACCTCGGCTTGAATGGAAGATTGCAAGATTCAACTCCCGCGAATTCGCTGAGTGATGCGACGAATTATAATATTGTACCTCTTGTGCGGCCAAAGTTTGATACAGCACACAGCCTTACTGATAAAGCACTATTTGAATTGTATGAATATGACTCTGTTAATGGAACGCTCACTATCAACAAACTTCCATTGACCATAACTCCGAATGATCAAACGATTACGTACGGCGATGCCGTTACTAATGTCACATTCAAATATAGCCTCGGTTCTGCTAACATAGCGGCGGCTGATGCGAACAACATTCAAAACACACTCGTGCTGGATCACCAGTCGTCGGTGATTAATAACACTGTCGCGCTTGTCGATGGCAAAACCATTTCAAGTGGTTTTTCATTCTCGAATCTTGGTTTCATTGCCAGTGGGAAAACGATAAGCAGCGGGAAAACCATTTCAAGTAATTTCAACGTCATTTCCTTAAGTGGAGATGTCTTCAATAACTATACGCCGACAGGTGGCAGCCTGGTAAATGGCAAAACCATTTCAAGTGGCAAAACAATCAGCAGTGGCTTAACTGTTGTGAACGGCAAAACTATCTCCAGTACCAGCACTATTTTCAATAGTTCTGTTGGAGATCCGGCTTCAGCCGACAACACGATAGTGATCCTTGACGCTGGCGACGTAGATGCAGGTCAGGTTTCGTCATTTACTCCGATAAATCTTATCACTGGCTTATCGGTGGGTCAATCGGATATCATACCGGGGGCGTTCTTCACGGCGGATTTCTTCTCCCGCAATTTTGATATCCATTATGGAAATGGTAAGTTGACCATTAATCCTGCAGCGTTAGTAGTTAAGGCTGATGACAAGCAGATTTTTGCTGGTGATCCTCTGCCCACGCTTACTTCAACGATTACGGGTTTCAAATACCTGGACGACAAATCGACGGTCATAAATTCAGGTCCCTCATATTCAGTTTCACCAACGTATTCCGGAAAAGCCGGTATGTATACGATTACTGTTTCGGGCATCGTGCAAAAGCAGACTCCGAATAATTATACTGTAAGTTATCAAACGGGTACGTTGTATGTAGATCCCAAGGGTAACGGAACCAAGAATGTCAAGCCGTCTCTCGACTGTGTCGAACCATTGACCAACGACCCGGACGGTTATACTTTCGTGGCGCATTATTCTGCTAATAATCCAAATGCTACAACCATCTTCGTCGCATTGGGCGATAGCAATAAGGTTATTCCGGCAACTGGGTTTACTCCTCAACCACCCACCGTTTTCCCTCCTGGCACAATAACCTGGACTATGAAATTCAATGGGATTGGCCATGTGTGGAGTGTGACCACCTTCAATGGAAACCAACAGACGACCGCGACGACGAGCAGCGCGAGCTCTACTTCAGGACGATGTTCGGGTTCGATTACTCGCAGAGCCTCTGATGTACAAGAATTACCAACGAGTTTCAATAAGATGGGAGTTTATCCGAACCCTACGCGGAGCAAGGCAACACTCTTTGTAGGAACGGCCGATGTTTCACCGCAGGACGTGAGGCTTGTTGATCTCAATGGAAAGGTCTTCACTGGAGTTAGTGTGAAGAGATCATCGACCCAAACTATTGAATTAAATCTTGCGCCGCTGCTAAACGGTATTTACTTTGTCAGAGTAAACATCGGGGGAACGACAAAGCTTTTCAAAGTGGAAAAATTCTAACATTACTGATCGATATTTTAGAAAGAGGGAATCCAGGTTCCCTCTTTTACTTTGAAAATCCAGCAGTTACTGATTCAGTCTGGGAAAAAAATTCTAACTTAACGCATGAGTTTGAACGGATCTGCCAGAACAACCTTATTCATTTTACTCTTCTTCATAACTGGAGTGGCTTTCGGCCAGGATCCAACGATTGACAGTCTTAAAAATGTTCTATCGCGCCTTAAGGATTCGCCCGAAAAAGTACAGGTACAACTAGCACTGAGCCAGAATTATTTAAACTATTCAATTGAAGATGCGGTGAGTAATGCTACGGCAGCAAAGGACCTGGCAAATAAATTGGAATATAACGAAGGCCTGGGCGACGCCTATCGCCTGCTCGGCGTCTATTATAAAAAATGGGGCAAATACCGGGAATCACTGGATGCGTACACCGCTAGTCTTGAAATCTATAAAAATATTAAGGACCTGGGAAGCCAGTCGAGGATCCTTAACAATTTCGGAAGTCTATATGCCGACCAGGGTCAGGAGACAAAAGCTCTCGAATATTATTTCCAGGCTTTGAAATTGGGTGAAGACGCAAAAAATAATTACCGCATCGTCACAGCACTTAGCAATATTGCGGTTATCTATCTGAATAAATCAAACACCTACGATAAAGCGCTTGAATATCTTTACCGTGCTTTGCCGATAGCCGACGGGTTGAAAGATTATCAAATCATCGGCTCTGTCAATGTTAATATCGGGGAGCTATTCATGAACGAAAACAAATACGATTCTGCTATCCATTATTTCAGGCAATCGTTAGCTGCTTTCGAACAAACCGGAGATGTTGCGTATACGCTCAATGATATCGGAAAACTTTATGAAAAACAGCAAAACTATGATTCGGCACTGGTCTATCATCAACGTGCACTATCGATCGCTACGAGTCTAAGTGCAAAGGAAGATATGGCTGGTTCGCTGCTAGGAGTTGCGCAGATCTATTTTCACCTGGGGAAAATAAGAGAAGCGCTCGCTGCTTATAAACAAGCAGAGGAGATCGCAAAAACGCTGGATTCAAAATTTGCTTTGAAAGATTCGTACCAGGGCCTCGCCGCCAGTTATTCGTCGTTGAACGATTACAACAATGCTTTTAAATATCAACAACTCCTTCTCGACATTAAGGATTCAATTTATAATCGCCAGACTGATCAAAAATTAGCGCGGCTTGATTTTACGTTCCAGATGGACAAAAAGCAATCCGAAATAAACTTGCTTACAAAAGACAAGGAACTCCAGGAATCTAATCTACGTCGCCAAAAAATTGCAAGAAACGCGGTCACAGGCGGACTTTTCCTTGTATTCATCATCGCCATTATTCTTTTTAGAGGATACCGAAGAAAGGTAAAGACAAATAAGATCCTCGATCAGCAGAAAGAGCAAATCGAAAACCTGGTTCTAAATATTCTGCCTTCAGAAGTTGCGCAGGAACTGAAAGTACATGGATATGCCAAACCAAAGTATTTTGATCACGTCTCTGTATTGTTCACTGACTTTAAAGGGTTCACTAAAATAGCTGATGAGCTTTCCCCGCATGAAGTGGTAACAGAATTAAATGAATGCTTCATCGCCTTTGATGAGATCATCGGAAGATACGGGCTCGAAAAGATCAAAACGATCGGAGACTCATATATGTGTGCGGGAGGTATTCCAACGCCAAATGATGAACATCCAATTAAAATTGTCCAGGCAAGCCTGGAGATCAGGGAATACATCCGGAAAAGGAACGAAATACGATCATCGATGGGACTTCCTCCGTGGGAACTCAGGATCGGTATTCATGTAGGACCGATCGTTGCCGGAGTGGTAGGTCGTAAAAAATATGCATATGACATCTGGGGAAGCACAGTAAACATTGCAAGCCGGATGGAAAGCAACGGAGAAGTGGGAACTGTCAATGTTTCTGCTGCCACTCATGAATACATCAAAGACAGATACCACTGTACATACCGGGGTAAAATTTACGCCAAGAATATTGGTGAAATAGATATGTACTTCGTCGACAACGAACTTCCCAAGGAAATACCCGCATACGTTGCAACCGACGAATATCCTGCTAACATAGCATCGTCCTGATTGAACTAAATTTGCTGAGTAGTTAAAAACTTTTTTACCGGAGCGAATTTTCATTCATGGCATTGTACTAACTTTTCAAAAATCTTGCGCATGAACATACCGTCCACCAGTCGCAAAACATTCACCCGCGCGAATCACTTTCCGGAGCCCGGTTCTGCGGATGAAAGAGCTATGTTCAATAAGATCCAGGAGGGAATGAAAAAACAGTATGAAAAAATATTTCCCGATAAACTTGCTGAACGTACTGTCGTGATCGTGCCTTCGCTGACGCTGGATGCCGAGATCCTTTCCAAAGTTAAAGGAGCTGTGCACTATGAAGAGCGGCTGCTATGCATGCTGATGCTGTTGCGCATGCCCCTTACAAAGCTGATCTATGTGACAAGTGTTCCGGTGCCAGAAGTGATCGTGGATTATTATTTGAACCTGCTGCCAGGTATCACCGGTCACCATGCAAGAAAGCGATTAACGCTGATCAGTTGTTTCGATTCATCTGTAAAACCTTTGACGCAAAAAATACTTGAAAGGCCAAGACTTGTAGAAGTTATAAAACAAAATATAACCGACTTCGAAACTGCACACCTGACTTGTTTTAACATCACACCGCTGGAGAAGACCCTTGCTGTGCAACTTGGAATACCATTGTTCGGAACTGATCCCGATAAATTTTATGAAGGCTCCAAATCAGGTGGAAGAAAAACGTTTCGCGAAAGCGGTGTAAATCTTCCTGATGGATACGAGGATCTGCGCACAAAGGATGACGTTGTCACGGCCCTTGCCGCATTAAAAAGAAAAGACCCGACGCTGCGAAAAGCAGTGGTAAAAATGAATGAAGGATTTAGCGGAGATGGCAATGCTATTTATCACTATCGCGATATTCCTGTTAATGATAAACTTGAACAGAATATTGTCGCGGGCCTGTCGCAGAATTTTAAAACCGTAGCAAAGGATTTAAGTGAGTCTCTGTTTTTTGAAAAGTTCGAGCTGATGGGTGGCATTGTTGAAGTATTTCTTGAGGGCGACATAAAAATGTCTCCATCGGCGCAATGCGTGATTAACCCTGATAAACGAATTGACATTGTAAGCACGCATGACCAGTTACTTGGCGGAGATGATGGGCAGATCTTTATTGGCGCCATTTTTCCGGCCGATAAAGCTTACAATATTTCCCTTTCAGCTGAAGCAAGGAAGATCTCGCAAACACTTGCAGAAAAAGGAGCATTGGGCAGATTTGCTGTAGATTTTATTTCGGTAAAACAGGATGATGGATCATGGAAGCATTTCGCCATCGAAATCAATTTAAGAAAAGGCGGCACGACACATCCATTCCTGATGCTACAATTTTTAACTGACGGAAAGTATCACGAAGATACTGGCGAATTTATCACTGCGAGCGGCAATAAGCGTTGTTATTTTGCTTCCGACAATGTGATCAGCAATGAATATAAAGGGCTTACTCCCGTTGACCTGATAGATATTGCGATGTTCCATTCACTCATGTTTGACGGTGCAACACAGGAAGGAGTTATGTTTCATTTAGTGGGCGCTTTGTCGGAGTTTGGAAAACTGGGAGTCGTGTGTATCGGCAGCACTCATGAGCGGGCAAAAGCATACTATGATCGCGTCGTTGAAGTGTTGAATTTGGAAAGCGCGAACTGATTTTGACAGATGCGGAGATTTTTATCAAATTCGTTCACCTCTAACCATACACAATCAAAGTCGAATTACACGGGTTGCCCATTTTTGATTGATGGCACCTGCGATTTGAAAGGAATCATTCCACGATAATCGTTATTTTCAAGTTTTGATTTGTAATCTAATTTCCTGAACTAAACTGTCTGTGATGAAAAAGATAATCCT
>Ga0207674_10011400_pt1 | contig 9991 bp, 7 predicted proteins | sample KBSCornC72_FD_184303 | JGI IMG/M metagenome (GOLD analysis project Ga0207674, IMG submission 184303) | Corn rhizosphere microbial communities from Kellogg Biological Station, Michigan, USA - KBS Corn C7-2 (SPAdes) (version 2) | ecosystem: Host-associated > Plants > Roots > Rhizosphere > Soil ... | reverse complement strand
TCCACGGGCTGAACGTGCAGGTGCTCGCCGACCCGGCCGGGCGGTTGATCTGGGTCTCACCGCCGTCGCCCGGTGCCCGGCACGACATGGGCGCCGCCCGTGAGCACGGGATCATCGACGCGCTCAACACCGCCGGGATCTCCACCATCGCCGATACCGCCTATCAGGGTGGCGGCCGGTCGGTGCGGGTGCCGCAGCGGCGGCGGCGTCTCGACCCGGAGACCGGCCGCTACCGGCGCTTGTCGCGCAGCCAGAAGCAGGTCAACACCGCACACGCCCGCCAACGCGGGCCGGGTGAACGGGCCAACGCAGAGTTGAAGAACTGGAAGGTTCTGCGCCAGATCCGCTCCAGTCCCAGCCGCGCCAATGAGCTCGTCGCAGCTGTTCAGACCCTGATGATCGCCAGCGCCTGATTAGGTTGGCAAAGCCTCAGTAGCCCGGGTTTTGGAACCCGACAGGCTCAACAGCTCCTCGAGCTCGCCGGAAGAATTCCGGTACTATAACGTTATATAATGCTTGAGGGAGGTCGGTGCTCTTCTCAAGAGCCGGGGACTAGAAGGTTCTATGCTGATTGGTTAGGCTGTGGCCATGGCGGTTGAGAGCGGCCCATCCAGCCGTCGGCCCATACTGGCCGATGTGGCCGCCCGTGCCGGCGTGTCCGTCCCGCTGGTGTCCATCGTGATGCGCGACGCGCCGGGTGCGAGTGCCGCGACGCGGGAACGGGTGCGGCGCATTGCAGAGGAGCTGGGCTACCGCCCCGACAGCCGCGCCCGCCTGCTGCGCAGTGCCCGCAGCCGGCTGATCGGCGTCGTGTTCGCCGTGCAACAGGCCTTTCACGGCGACCTCGTCAGCGGGCTCTACACCGCCGCCGAGAACGCCGACTACGAGCTCACGCTCAGCGCCGTCACTCCCGGCCGCGACGAGCGCCGCGCCGTGACAAGCCTGCTGCAGGATCGCTGCGAGGCACTCATCCTCCTTGGCCCCCACGCACCGACGTCCTACCTGGCCGACCTCGCCACCCGAATGCCCGTCGTCGTCGTCGCCCGCCCGGTGCGGCACCGCGCTGTCGATGTCGTTCGCACCGACGACGCCGCGGGGCTCGGCCAGGCCGTCGATCACCTCGTCGGGCTCGGCCACACCCGTATCGCCCACATCGACGGTGGACGCGCCCCCGGCGCTGCCGAACGCCGCCGCGGATACTGCGACGCCCTCCAGCGGCATGACCTCACCGACTCCGCCCTGATCCTGCCCGGGGGTCTTGCCGAGGACGACGGCGCCACCGCGGCCCGCGCGCTGCTCGACGCTCACGCCTTGCCGACCGCCGTCACCGTGTTCAACGACCGCAGCGCGACCGGCGTTCTCGACGTCCTGCGCAGCGCCGACATCGACGTGCCCGGCGACATGTCCGTCGTCGGGTTCGACGACAGCCGCCTGGCCCGCCTTCCGCACATCGCGCTCACGACAGTCGCGCAAGACACCCAGCAGCTCACCAGCCTCGCCATCGCCCGCGCGGCCGCTCGGCTCGACGGCGCGTCCATCAGCGAACGCGAGCTGGTCGTCCCACCCCACCTCATTATCCGCAGCACGACCGCACCGCCCGCCCGCTCGACATCGAGGTGACGTTGCCTGTGGGCGTTGGGACCCGGTCGTGGCAGGCCCCGCCGTATCACGGCAGAGCACGTCACGGCGGGGCGCCTGAGGGCGGGGCGTCATCGCGTCCTCTTGGTACAGGCATCCATGATCACACGGCTTGCGGCGACATCGAGCGCTGCGAGCACCTGTCTCCAATCCGCGCAGGCTGGTCGTTCCAACAGGCGATGTCCCGTGACGGCGACCGGGTGGCTCACCGGTCGGTCCGTCCATGCCAGTACGCGCCCAGTTGCATGCGGTCGTACTCCTCGCGGCTGACGCAGGGTTCGAACGTGGTGGCGTCGATGTGCGGACGACCAGCCGCCAGCACTTCCGGGACGGAGCACACCCCCTACACAGGCACCGCCCCCGATCCGGTCACGGTGGCGTCGGTCTGACCGGCGTAGTCGTTAGACACCCGGGTCGCTCCTGCCACATTGGTCGGTCTTACCACGGTGCCCTCGCTGCTGCCGCCGTTGGCGGCGAGCACGAACCCCGCGACGGCGGTGACGAGCGCATCGAGCAGGGGCCCAGGCCGGATCAGCGCCAAACCCCTGCGGTGCAGCACACCGGCGCCTCCGTCTCCGTCCGCCCCGGGTCAGCGACTGCAACTGCTGGCTAATCGTGAGCATGATCCGGGTGTCGTCGCGGTTGCGAGCCGCGCTGTGCAAGTGTCATGCAGTCGGCCGGACGGCTCGCCCATGGTCACCGCGGCGTCGTCCCCGAGTTCGCGCCGGATTGCCGGCCGGTCCGCGGCTACGGTCATGCCCTTCACTACTGATCGCAATCCAGGCCCGGAGCCAACCGGATGCCGATCAGACGGCCGGCTGGCAAACCCGCGACTCCGTGCTCCCATGACGGTGGCATCCATAGGGACGCGGAACCGCAGACCTGGGCTCACCGTCGGCTACCGGCGGTCATACAGCAGTCCGGCGAAGGGAAGGCGTCGAGGCAGCGATCGGTAGATCGATCCGTCCAAGAGCTCCTCTTCCAGCGACTCGAGCGACCGGTTTCGGGTCTCGGGCACCTCGTGCCAGAGGAACCCGAGCATGATCACGCCGATTGCCGCGAACAGGAAGAAGGTCCCCATGCCCAACGCGGCCAGGAGCGACGGGACGTACAGCGCGAGGAGCCCGTTGATGAACCAGCCGAAGAACACCGCGACCCCGATCGCCAGGCCGCGGATCTGGAGCGGGAAGATCTCCGCGAGCCACACCCAGATGGCGATGTTGAGGAAGGACTGCATCGACAGCACGAACGCGGTGATCAAGACGAGGATCACGTACGGGCGGATCGGGTTCCCCTCCGGAAGGATGAGCGAGGAGATACCGACGAGGAGGTGGCAGGTCGTGGTCAGGAACAACCCGATGAAGAACGTCTTGCGGCGGTCCAGCCGGTCCATGTTGTAGAGCGCGATGATGCCGCCGACGACGGCCGCGAGACCGAAGAGGGTGTTGGCGAGCGTGGCCGCCGTCTCGCTGAAGCCGGACTCCTCCAGCACCCGCGAGCCGTAGTACATGATCGAGTTGATGCCGGTGAGCTGCTGCGTCACGCTGACGCCGATCCCGACCAAGACGATGCGCCGCAGCCACCTGTTCGAGAAGACGGCCGCGAAGCTCATCTGATTGTCGCCCTTCTCCTCCTCGCGGACGGTCTCCACCTGACGCAGCTCCGCGAGGGCCCGGTCCTCCGAGCGCACCGTCTTCAGCACTGCGAGCGCCTCGTCGTCGCGGCCCTTCTCGACTAGCCAGCGCGGCGACTCGGGCATCCGCAGCATCCCGAAGAACAGGGCGATCGCCGGGAGCGCGCACACCCCGAACATGATGCGCCAGATGCCGGTGACATGGCCGAGCGTGGCGAAGAGGATGTAGTTGACCACGAAGGCGGCGAACTGGCCCGAGACGATCGCCAGCTCGTTGCGGCCCGTGATCGACCCGCGGATCTCGAACGGCGCCAGCTCCGCCAAGAACACCGGCACCACCGTCGACGCGCCGCCGACGGCGAGCCCGAGAATGATCCGGCCGGCCACCAGGATCGCGAAGCCGGGCGAGAAGACGGCGACCAGCACGCCCACGAAGAACAGGACCGCGAGCACGATGATCGTCGTGCGGCGTCCGATGGCGTCGGAGATCTTTCCGCCGATGAGGGCTCCGACGGCGGCGGCGAAGACCAGCGAGCTGATGACGACGCCCAGCTGCAAGTCAGAGAGCCCGAGCTCGGCCTGCATCGGACCTTCCGCGCCGTTGGCCACCCCGGTGTCGTATCCGAACAGCAGGCCACCGAGGCAGGCGACGATCGAGATGAGGCCTATCCGTTTCCGATACGGGCCGGGAACGAGTGGTGGAAGCGCGGATTCACCCACGCCTATCGAATGTGTCATGCGACGATCCTTTGTCTTCAGTTATTCTTGTCTCAACTACGGGGCCATTCCACAGCCGGGTGTATCCCGCATGCACGATCCAGAGCACGACTCAGAACCGCTTGCGGCCGCCGTTGACACCCCCGATGCTGCCGTTCAAGTCGGGAGGTGGCCATGCGGTCCTCCTCGGTGTTGCTCGTTGTCGAGGTCAGGCCGAGTCGTACCGCGCCACGACGAGTGCACCGACGCTGACGTCGAGGACGGGCCGGGGTTAATTGGATTGGACGATCGCATTCATGTGGCCGCGGAACGCACCAATAGCACATCGCTTGTCCGACCCAGTCGCGAACCACGGTGTCAGCGCCCGGCATCCCGCAGCGGGCACGGACTCCTGCCGCGTCGGTTGATCACCCCGGGTCGCTGGAGGGTCCAGCCGCCATGGGCCGTGCTAGTCGGCGGGCCAGGCGGGGTCGATGCGGCAGCATGACCTGCTATCGCCTGATGAGGGCCGGGCGGCGCGGCCTGGTCGGTGTCCATGGATACCTCGGGATGTCCAACGGATCCGGATTTTCGGATCGGCCGAGGTCCAGGGCCAACGGCAAATGAAAGTACGCCCTCTCCACTGGTCCTAACACCCCATGTCGCTGACAGGCACATCCTGACGCAGTTCGTCGACCGAGGGTGGGAGTCGCCGACCGACGTCTAGCCGCGGTTGCGGCTGAGGGGATCCGGGGGGCGGGCGCCGAGTGAGTCCACAATTGCGCCGGACTTGAGGCTGAAAGCGCCGCGGCCATCCGGAAGTCCCGAGCTCAGCGCTAGCTGCGAGCCGCCGGAGCGATCATCCGCTGCTACTGATCACGCTTAGCAGGTACTCGGCGCTGGTGTGCACGTCGGCCACTGGGCCCTCGCCGCGGAGTTCCTCGGTGAGGGGGTTCCTCGGTGAGGATGGTGTCTTGCTCGAGGACGCACCAACCGCCGTAGCCCTGCTTGCGCAGGTGCCCGACGATCGCAGTGACATCGACATCCCCGCGGCCGAGCGGGCGGTACATGCCGTCACCGACCGCCTCGGTGTAAGTGCGCGCCCGGACTGCACCTGGCGGGCCAGGCCGAGGTCGACGTCCTTCATGTGGGTGGGCGATTCGGCCCGGACTTGCCAGGTCCGTTCGGCGGGGTCGGTGCCGCCGATGCGCAGGTGACGGTGTCCAGGCACACGGACATCGAGGACTCCCAAGACATCCCCGAGCACCGCCGTACCTTTCGTCTCCGCGCTCGATCATGGTTCCCACGCGCGGATACAGCACCGCGCGCACATCGTGCTGGGTGGCAACGGCATCGATCCGGTTCAGGTTGCCAGCGGGATGACCCAACCCTGCTCGTCCAAGGCGGGGCGGGTGTCGTAGCCGGCGAGCCCGCTGTCGGCGGAGAGCACCAACGGGCACGCCCCGGTCGCCGCCTACCGCTCGAGGACCTCGATCACGTCCCGCAGCGGGTCGTCATCGGGGCGGTGAAGCAGCAGCGGGGTGAACCCGCCAATCGCGTGCAGCTCGTGTCGGGACAGCACGTCTGCCATCACTTCCAGCCAGTGCGGTGGAAAGGAGGGCCTCGGCGTACCCGATCTTGTTCTGGGCCGTGCTGATCGGTACCTCGTGTCCCCCGCCGGAATTCGTTGCGTGTATCGGCGGATCCAGGTGTGCGTCGGCAAGGCGCTCGTCCGAGCCTCGTACGGGCGTACTCGGCCGGACCAGTAACGCCGCCGAGGTGCGGCTGCGCCGCCGAGAGATGTGGCGAGTTCCGGAGGGGGGACACTAGCTCCTGATAGAGGTCCAGTCGACGGTCCGGCGTGGTGCCGCCGCCCGCAAAGAGGCCATGACCCGTCACGTGGTCCCCGGACTACAGTCGACGCAGCGGATCAGACCTCGTTTCCGTGTTCAGACTTTTCCGTGTACGGCGGGACCAAGGCGTCGACATAGGCCTCGAGATCCGCGACCCGCAGCCGCGCTGCCCCTTCCAGATGGACCAGCGGCAACCGCCCCGCGGCGATGAGGCGTTCGACCGTCCGGACCGATATCCCGAGTTGCTCCGCAGCCTCTGCCTTGGTGATCAGTAGCCGCCGCACCACCGGGACATCGTGGGGCGTCCCGTAGTCGCCGTCCACGCCTGTCACAGCCTGACGGGTTCTGATGTACAGCGTCAGGAATGCGGCCAACTCGTCGATCATGGGCGGGACCCGAAGCTCGTCCTTACGCAGCTGCCGGACGTATCGAGTGATCGCCAGAGCTAGGTGCGTCAACACTGCCGAGGGCGTTTCCTCTGGTGTCGTCACTACTCTCCTCTGGTGGCGGCGCAGGGCAACGACACCGTGGGCCATTGACGCCTCCTTGGACGGGGTAGGACCCGGGGCGTCCTGGTGCTACGTCCCTCGCGGTCTGCATTGGGATCCCAGCTCGGCTTGAAGCCACCGCCGGCGTCTTCCGTTGCCAAGGCCGCAGGTCCGAAGCCGATCCGGCCCGGTTCGGTCAAATACGCGTAGACCGAAGATGAACGACCCCTCATCGATATAGAACGTTATAGATGGTATGGGCACTGCTTGTTGACGTCAAGCACCTATACTTAGAACGTTCTACTACCGTATGAGGAAACGTTGCGGTCGGCTTGATCTTGTCGTTGCCGAGATCCGTGTCACGGTGCCTGATCAGCGCGTTCATAGCAGGCCAGGCGCACCGTCATCATCCCGAGCCGGCCGAGCATGCTCGAGCGCTGTGGCCTTCGGACTCGTCTACCTGTTGCGTACTCGCGTGCTGAGTTGGCTGGCGCTCCTCGCTGCGTCGACGCGGCAAAGGACGTCGAGATTCTCGTGCTGCGTCACGAGATCGAGCGCATGGGCAGCTCTGGCCCCGTCGGTTTCGGAGAGCCCGCCCGGCAGGATGTGGCCGGTGTCCGCGAGGCCGTAGCGGCGGACGGTTTCGCGGTAGCCCCGCCTACGTTCAGCGGCACCCGGCGCGCGGCCTCCGTCGAGGTGGGCGATCCGGCTGTGGCCCAGCGCGACGATATGGGCGGCGAGCCTTGACGCCTCTTCCGCGGAGCCCGTACCGTCCCTATAACGTTATAGGGACGGTACGGGGCAGGCACGACCGGCTGAGCGCCTTCAGCTCCGTGGTGGCACGGGTCCCCCGATGCAGACGGCCGGCCTCGACGAAAGGTATTCGATGAAGCTCGGACTCATCACCGACTCGGTCGGCCACCTCCCCTTCGAAAGCGCGCTGGACCTCGCCAAGGAGCAAGGGCTCAGCTCCGTCGAGGTCGCTACCGGCAACTGGTCCACCGCACCCCACGCCGACCTGCCCGGCCTCGTCTCCTCCGCGGACGCCCGAACGGAGTTCGCGGAGAAGATTTCGGCGCGCGGCCTGACGCTCAGCGCGTTGTGCGCGAACGGCAACCAGCTGCATCCGGTCGAAGGACCCCGGCACGACAAAGTCGTGCGCGACAGCATCGAGCTGGCCAGCCAACTCGACGTGCCCACCGTGGTCATGATGTCCGGACTCCCCGGCGCCCGCGGCGACTCCACGCCTAACTGGATCACCACCTCCTGGCCACCAGAGACCCTCAAAGTGCTCAACTACCAATGGAACGAGGTGGCTATCCCGTACTGGACGGAGCTCGCCGCGTTCGGGAGGGACAAGGGCGTCCGCCTCGCGATCGAAGCGTGCGGCAACCAGCTCGTGCACAACGTGTCCACGCTGCTCCGGCTGATCGACGCAGCGGGCGACGACGTCGTCGGCGCCAACCTCGACCCCTCACACCTGATGTGGATGGGCGCCGACATCCCCACTGTGATCCGTGCCCTCGGACCGGCCATCTTTCACGTCCACGCCAAGGACATCCGCGTGCAGAGGCCGCACGCCGACCGCGATGGACTGCTCGACACTCTGCCGATCGAGCGGGCAGGCGACCGTTCCTGGAACTACGTGACGCTCGGACTCGGCCACCCAGCCGGTGCGACGTTCTGGGCCGACTTCGTCTACACCCTCCGCTCTGTCGGCTACGACGGGACGCTCAACATCGAGCACGAGGACACACTCGTGAACTCCGTCGAAGGCGTCAGCCGTGCCGCCACCCTCCTCAAGCAGGTAGTCCTCGTCGAGCAACCCGACTGGAAGCCGGCAGCCATCGGCTGACCTCCTCCGCCCGGATCCCGCCCAGAACGCCGATTCGACGACCGAGGCGTCCGACAGCACCACGCTCGCCCCGCCTGGCGACGGCACGTTTCAGGGCGAACGCGACGGACGGTCGTGGATCCTGACGCTGCGCCACGAGGTCGCCGTGCTGCGCCGCACCCACCCACGACCAACCTTCACCTGGCTCGACCGCGCCATGCTCAGCGCGCAGGCTGCTGCCCCCGCTGCGCCAGCTGCGGCTGGTCTCACTCCGAACGCTGCTGCGCTGGCACGCCCAGCTCGTCGCCCGTCGCCCGCCGCGGATTCCTGATCACACCAATTACGATCCTGCGCTGGCACCGCCACCTCCGCCGCCGCCGCTGGACCACCCCGAGCACCCCGCCGGGTCGACCCGCGATTCCCCGCAGGCGTCCGCCCTGACCGTGCGACTGGCCACCGAGAATCCCACCTGCGTATCGGCGCGTCCACGGCGAACTCGCCGGACTCGGCTATCAGATCGGCGCCTCCACCGTGTGGAAAATCCTCAACTCCGCCGGAATCGATCCCGCGTCCCGAAGGGTCGGTCCGACCTGGGCCCAGTTCCTCCACACGCAGGCCCAGGCGATCTTAGTAGGCCGCATGCTGTGTGTAGGATTTCGGGTACCCACAGCTGCGGGCGCTCCACCTGGACCTTGAAGCGCCGTTTGCCGCCAGACCCAAGATCCGCCGACCCGATTACCCACCAACGTTGCGCGGCACTAGCGTCGTCGAATGACAGAAGCAGCGTCCGCCGTGGGCCGTCCGGCCGACGGCACAGTCACCCGAAACATCTTGCCTCGCGGGCTGATCATTCTGCTCGGCCTGGCCTCTCTCGTGGTCACCTTGGCAGGCGTGCGCTTCATAGCCTGGCTGATCGGCCCCGTCTTCCTCGCGCTCATCTTGGTGATCGCGCTCGCCCCGGTGCAGACCGGGATGCGCCGACGCGGCTGGCCCGGCTGGCTCAGCACCCTCGTACTCATCCTCCTCGTCTACGCGGTGCTGCTGGGAATGATCGCCTCGATTGTCGTCTCGATCGCTCGGTTGGCCACCGAGATGCCGCAGTACGCCAACCAGGCCCAGCAACTCGTGACCGCGGCGACCAACCTGCTGGCGCACTACGGCGTAGGGCCCGAGCAGCTGCAGAGCCTGGCGGGCCAACTGAACTGGAGTAAGATCGCGCAGTTCGTCGGCTCCCTCCTCGACGGGATCTCCGGCGTCGCCACCAGCATCGTGTTCCTGCTCGCGCTGCTGCTGTTCCTCAGCGTGGAGACCAGCGGGGTCGCATGGCGGCTGGCCGCCGTCGGCGTGCGTCCGGAGGTGTCTGCGGCGCTCTCCCAGTTCGCGGCGGCAACCCGAACGTACCTCGTGGTGACCACGGTCTTCGGGCTGATCGTCGCAGTACTTGACACGGTGGCTCTGTGGATCATCGGCGTTCCGTTGGCGATCACCTGGGGCCTCCTGTCGTTCATCACCAATTACATCCCCAACATCGGGTTCATCCTCGGACTGATCCCACCCGCGCTGCTCGGACTCGTCAGCGGCGGTTGGACGACCGCGCTGGCCGTGATCGTCGTCTACTGCGTGCTGAACCTCATCGTGCAGTCGATCATCCAGCCGCGCTTCGTCGGGGACCTGCCGCACGGATGGGTCGCCTCGGACTTCATGCGGGCGACGCTCGACCTCTTCGCGTACGAGCGCGATGGCGACCACGCGCTCGTGCTGGCCGCCGGCGTGCCGCCGGCCTGGCTCCGGGAAGGCGGCGTCACCGTGAAGGCTCTGCGCACGCCCTACGGGCCCCTGAGCTACTCCC
>Ga0207674_10011399_pt1 | contig 9991 bp, 7 predicted proteins | sample KBSCornC72_FD_184303 | JGI IMG/M metagenome (GOLD analysis project Ga0207674, IMG submission 184303) | Corn rhizosphere microbial communities from Kellogg Biological Station, Michigan, USA - KBS Corn C7-2 (SPAdes) (version 2) | ecosystem: Host-associated > Plants > Roots > Rhizosphere > Soil ... | reverse complement strand
CGTCGATGACGGCGGGACGTGGGCGGGGACGGGGGGGATTCTGTTTCTGCCGTACCCGTGAGGGCGGAGAGCAAAGCTCCGCCACAGAGGACACGGAGAACACAGAGGAAGAGAAAGAAATTAGCCACAGATGAAGACCGATTCACACAGATGAAAAAGAGAGAGAGAAAGCGAATTCAATCTTTTCTCCGCGCTCTTATCCGTGTCCATCCGTGTCCATCCGTGGCAAAAAATCTTCTGCTTTCTTCTCCGTGTCCTCTGTGTTCTCGGTGGCGGAGCTTTCGACTTTCGTCACGCGAGCGGCACGTCGTAATACTCCAGCGCCCATTCCTGCATATACCGCACCTGGCGGGGGACGATGCGGTAGACGATCAGGTCCGGGTTGTCGATCGAGCCGAGGTATTGCCGCATGAGCGGGTTGGTGTTCCAGATGTCTTCGAGCAGCGGGCGGTCGGCGGCGGGGCTGAGCGCTTCGGCGCGGCCGGTGATGCGCACCTGGTTGTGGTGGTCATCGGTGTAGCAGAGCTCGACCTTCGGGTTGGCGGCGATCTGGGCGGTCTTGGCGTAAAAGCGCAGGTTGGCGACGTAGACGACAAAGCCGTCGGTGCGCACGGGGGAGACCGGGCGGACGCGCGGCTGATCGCCGTCGATCGTGGCCAGGACGGGGAAGCGGTCGTTCTGCAGGACCGCGGCGGCGAGGGCCGGGAGGTCGGCGGGGTCGATGGGGGGTGGGGTGGGTTTGGGCATGGGGGAGAGTTGCGAGAAAAGTTGCGAGTTAGGAGTTGCGAGTTGCGAGTAAAGACGGCCGGGACTACCGGCTATGGGATTTTGACTTCTTCCCCCCGCACTCGCAACTCGCAACTTCCCCCACTCGCAACTCCGCTCGCAACTCCGCTCGCAACTCCGCTTAACATCCGCGCGGGTTGCCGGTAGAACAACCGGACAGACATTTCACACGCGGAGGATTGATGAGGCGATTTCTGGCGGCGCTGGTCGTGGTTGTGTTGATCGGCTTCTGCTTCGCGACGGCGGCGCGGGCGGCGGAGGGGGGGAAAAAGCGGATCGTCTTCCTCGCGGGCACGCCCAGCCACGAGTGGGGCGGGCACGAGCACCGGGCGGGGTGTGAGCTGCTGGCGAAATGCCTGAACGAGTCGATGGGGGACAAGGTGGAGGCGAAGGTGTACTCGCTGACGGCCGGGTGGCCCAAGGCGGACGCGTTCGACGGGGCGGACGCGGTGGTCATCTACTGCGACGGCGGCAACGGTCACCCGTTCATCAAGCACATGGAGGAGATCGACGCGCTGGCGAAAAAGGGCGTGGGGATCGGGATGATCCACTACGCCGTCGAGCCGGGCGACGGCAAGCAGCAGCCCGACGGCCGGGCCGAATTCCTCCGTTGGATCGGCGGGTACTTCGAGACCTTTTACTCGATCAACCCGCATTGGAAGGCCGACATCACCCAGTTCCCCGATCACCCCACGGCGCGCGGCCTCAAGCCGTTCACGACCAACGACGAGTGGTACTACCACATGCGCTTCCGCCCGAACATGGAGGGCGTGACGGCGCTGATCTCGGCGGTGCCGCCGGACTCGACGCGCAAGGGCAAGGACGACGCCCACGGCGGCAACGCGGAGATCCGCGCCGGCGCCGGCAAGGGGCTGACCGAGACGATGGTCTGGGTGTCGGAGAACAAGGACCCGGCGTACAACGGCCAGCGCGGCTTCGGCTGCACCGGCGGGCACGTGCACTGGAACTGGGCCCAGGACGACTTCCGCAAGGCGATCCTGAACTCGATCGTCTGGATCGCGAAGATCGACGTGCCGGCCAATGGCGTCGAATCCAAGCGGCCGACGGTGCAGGACCTGCTGGCGAATATGGATAAGAAGAAGGACGCCGGGTCGAAGAGTGAGGAGTGGATCGGGAAGCAGATCGAGGAGTTGAATACGCCCAAGGCGAAGGCGGCGGCGGCGCAGTAAGTGACGCGGCAATGCAACACCAGTCACCGTCATGTTGAGCGCAGCGAAACATCTGGCCTCGTAGTTTCAAGCCAGATCCTTCGCAAGCTCAGGATGACGGTTCTCGTACTCTGACGCAGTTTTCGCGACGACGATTCCGCTCGCTGAAGCGAGCCCTACTAAGAGGCGATTGATGAAGCGATCTCGAGGAGCCGGATCGGCGATTTCGCGGCGGCATTTCCTGGGTAGCGTCGCCGGCGCGGCGACGGGGTTGATGATCGTCCCCCGCCACGTGCTGGGCGGCGTCGGCTTTACGCCCCCCAGCGAGCAGCCGACGCGCGCCGTCATCGGCTGCGGCGGCATGGGGATGGGGCACATCAAGAGCATCAACACCGAGGCGCGGCTGCTGGCGGTGTGCGACGTGGACGAGAAGCACCTCGCCGAGGGATTGAAGAACGCCGGGCCGGACGCCAAGCCGTACAAGGACTGGCGCGAGCTGATGGAGCGGCCGGACATCGACATCATTCACATCCCGACCCCGCCGCACTGGCACGCGCTGATGAGCATCGCCGCCGCCAACGCCGGCAAGGACATCTGGTGTGAGAAGCCGATGAGCCGCACGATCTACGAGGGGGAAAAGGTGGTCGAGGCGGTGCAGCGGAACGGGCGGATCTTCCGGCTCAACACGTGGTTCCGCTTCGAGAGCGGTTTCTACGGCATGCGCACGCCGGTCAAGCCGATCAAGAAACTGGTGCAGAGCGGGATGCTCGGCTGGCCTCTCACGGTGACGCTCAACAGCTTTACCGGCTTCGCGTGGAAGCTGGACACGTGGAGCGGTAAGACCAACCTCAAGCCGCAGCCGGTGCCGGCGGAGCTGGACTACGACATGTGGCTCGGGCCGGCGCCGTACAAGCCGTATCACCCGCACCGCGTCCACCAGTCGTTCCGCGGCTACTGGGACTACGACGGCGGCGGCCTGGGGGACATGGGGCAGCACTACCTCGACCCGACGCAGTACCTGCTGGACAAGGACAACGAGAGCCCGATCTCGGTGGAGGTGGACACGCCGCCGCAGCATTACGACGCCGTGATCCCCTGGCGGCGGATCGAGCTGACCTACGCCGACGGGTGCAAGATCGTTTTGGATGGCGAGGATCGCGAGCGGGACGCGGCGTTCATCTCGGGGCCGAATGGGAAGGTCTATCCCGGCATGCGCACCGATCCGGTCGATCTGATCAAGAAGCTCGACGGCTTCCCCGAGCCCGAGCCGCAACTCACCAAGTTCCTCGACGCGGTGCGGACGCGGCGGAAGTTCGCGCTCAACGAACAGAACGGCCACCGCTCGGCGACGCTGGTGAACATGTCGAAGGTGGCGGTGCAGCTCGGGCGCAGCCTGAAGTTCGACCCGATCAAGCATCGCTTCGTGGACGACGAAGAGGCCAACCGCCTGGTGCGGCAGCCGATGCGCGGGCCCTGGCATTTGTCGTAGCGAGTCGCACGAGCGCGACGTTGTCCGAGTCCCTTCCCCATTCTGAACATTCGCGAGAGATGACATGATGAAGCGGATTGCCCTGTTGCTGACGGTGACCTTCGTGGTCGCGGGTGTCGCCCGTGCCGATTCCGTCGCGGAACTGGTCGCACAGATCCCGGTGAAGACGTCGGCCGACGAATCGGCGCTGGCGGTCAAGCTGATGGCCGGCGGCGAATCGGGATTGAAGGAACTGCTCGGCGGGCTGGTTCCGCTGGGCACCGCCGGCAAGGACGATACGAAGACGCGCGACGCGGTGAGCGCGCTGGTGCGCTACGCCGGCCGGTCTGGCGGTGAGGCCGATCGGGCGACGCTGGTGAAGGCGATCGTGGCGGCCTTGGGTAATGTGAGCGATTGGGAAATCAAGACGTTCCTTGTGAACCGCCTGCAAGACATCGGGCACGACGACGCGATCGCGGCGCTGAGCCCCCTGCTGACGGACGAGCGGGTGGCGTTGCACGCGGTGATGGCGCTGGAGCGGATCGGGTCGCCGGCGGCGGCCGGGGCGCTGGCGAAGGCGCTGCCGGACGCCAAGGGCAACATTCGCGTGGCGGTGATCAAGTCGCTGGGAATGCTGCGGGCGGGGACGGCGGCGGACGAGATGCGCAAGTCGGCTCGTGACGAAGAGGATGCGACGCTGCGCATGACGGCGCTGTGGGCGCTGGCGAGCGTGGGCGATGCGAGCGCGCCCGAGCTGTTGACGGCCGAGCGGGAGAAGGCGAAGGGGGCATACGACCGCTCGCGCCTGTACGAGTGGACGCTGCTGAGCGCGTCACGGCTCGCCGACGCGGGCAAGAAGAAAGAGGCGGCGGACGTCTGCACGGCGGTACTAACCGGAGACAAGGATCCGGTGTACGTGCAGGGGGCGGCGGCGCGCACGCTGCTGACGATCCAGGGGCAGGGCGCGCTGGAGGCGCTGATGCCGCTGGTGGAGCGCGGGAGTTTACCGTTCCGGGCGGCGGTGTTGGACGCGGTCGCCAAAACGCCCGGCGAGGCGGTCACGCCGGCACTGGTCGAGCGGCTGAAGGCGACCACCGACGCAAAGCTCAAGGAGGATCTCTTGCTGGCGCTGGCGAAGCGGCACGACGCGGCGGCGCGGCCGGCGGTGGAGGCGGCGGCGAAAGACGGCGATCCGGCGGTGCGGCTGGCGGCGCTGACGACACTGGTGTCGCTCGGGCGAGATGAAGCGATCGCGGCGCTGGTCGAGCGGATCACGACCGACACGCCGGACGTCGCCAAGCCGGCGGCGGAAATGCTGGGGCGGATTCCGGGTGATCGGCCGTTGGCGGCAGCCGCTGACGCGCTGGGGGCCGCGCCCGCGAAGGCAAAGGTGAGTCTGCTGGAGCTGCTGGCCAGTCGCGCGGCGCGGTCGCAGAGCGCGGCGGTGCTGAAGCAGGCGGGCGACGAGGACGCGGCGGTGCGGCTGGCGGCGCTGCGGGCGGCGGAAAAGGTCGCCGGGCCGAATGACGCGGGGCGGCTGATCGAACTTGGCGTGGCGGCGAAGGACGCAGGGGAGGAGTCGGCGGCGTTTAAGGCGGTCGTAACGGCGTCGTCGCAACTGCCGGCGGCGGATCGCGCGACGGCGCTGCTCGCCGCCTTGAAAAACGCGCAGGGTCACAAGCGGGCGGCGATCGAACGGGCGATGGCCAAGCTCGGCGGACAGGCGGCGCTGGACGCCGTGGTCGCCGACCTGAAGGGCGACGACGCGGCCGTCCGCGAGGGAGCGCTGTCGGCGCTGGCGGAGTGGCAGGATCCGGCGGCGATCGCCCCACTGCTCGATGCGGCGGAGAAGACGACCGACGCGTCGCAACAGGTGACGGCCATCCGCGGTGTCGTCTCGGTACTGAAGAACTCGACCGGCCTCTCCCCCGCCGACAAAGCCGCCGCATATGCCAAGGCGCTGGCGGGGGCGAAACGGGCGGAAGAGAAAAAGATGATCCTCGGCGCGCTGGGCAACGAGCGCGGGCGGCCCGCCTTCGAGGTGGCGGCGGGGACACAAGGGCAGGCGGGACTCGAGGCCGAATCGGCGCTGGCGATCATCAAGACCTCGATCCCGCTGGGCAAGGGTCAGCCGGGGCTTAAGGGCGATGACGTCGCGCCCGCGCTGAAGTGGGCGATCCCGCACTGCCCGGACGGGACGCTGAAGGCCGACGCGCAGCGGTACCTGGGGAATCTCGAGGGGCACAAGTAAGGCGGCTTACGGCGGAGAATCGACCGCACGCGCGCTCGCGCGACTGTGCGCCGGTCTTGCGCCGGGTTAGACTTCGGGGGGCCTTTGTCCCTCGCGGGCGACTTGGACACGGCCCACAAGCGGGCCGGCTAAACTTTGCGAACCAAAGGCCGCGATCGTGTTTAGTCCAGTTAGATGGAGTTGTTCATGAACCGACTGACGTCATCGTCATTGAAATCACCGCTCGATCGCCGCGCGTTCCTCCGCCTGGGCGCGACGACCGGCGCCGCAACGCTGCTCGCCTCCTGCCAGCGTGGGAACGCCGTCGCGGGGGCGGCGGGTCAGGGCGCCGACGTATCGCCGACGCCGGCGGGCCACGCGCCGGAGATGGCGCGGTTTCCGGAGAAGACGGATCTGATCCTGTTGACCGACCGCCCCCCGCAGCTCGAGACGCCGCTCAGGTATTTCCGCGAAGACTTCACGCCCAACGACGCGTTCTTCGTGCGGTGGCACCTGGGCCTGATCCCGACGACGATCGACGCCGACACCTTCCGCCTGTCGCTCGGCGGGCACGTGGAGCAGCCGCTGAGCCTGTCTCTCGAAAACCTCCGCAAGGACTTCGAGCCCGTCTCGTACGCGGCCGTCGCGCAGTGCTCGGGCAATTCGCGCGCGCTCTACGAACCGCGCGTGCTCGGCGGCCAGTGGGGGCACGGCGCCGTCGGCAACGCCAAGTGGACCGGCGTGCGCCTCCGCGACCTGTTCGCCAAGGCCAGGACCAAGGACAAGCCCGTCGAGGTGAGTTTTAAGGGGCTCGACCGCGGCCCCATGCCCACCGTTCCGGACTTCGTCAAAGCCCTCACCTTCGATCACGCCAACGACGGCGAGGTCCTCGTCGCCTACGCCATGAACGACCAGCCGTTGCCGATGCTCAACGGCTTCCCGCTGCGGCTGATCGTGCCCGGCTGGTACGCCACCTATTGGGTCAAATCGCTCAACGAGATCAACGTCCTGCCGGCGAAGTTCAAGGGGTTCTGGATGGACAAGGCGTACCGCGTGCCGAACAACCCGAACTGCCAGGAGTCGCCGCAGGACCTGGCGAAGGAGACGGTGCCGATCACCACGATGACCGTTCGCGCCCTGATCGTCCGCCCCGAACCGGTCGAGCACGTCGCCGCCGGCAAGGCGTACGAAATCCAGGGCGTCGCGTTCGACGGCGGAAAGGGCATTGCGAAAGTAGAAGTCTCCACCGATGGCGGGAAAACGTGGCAGGAGTCCAAGCTCGACGCCGATCTCGGCAAGTACGCCTGGCGTCGCTGGCGGTTGAACTGGCGGCCGGCGGCCGCGGGGCAGTTTCGGATCATGGCCAAAGCCACCAACGCCGCCGGCGAGACCCAGACCACCGCCCAGTGGAACCGCAGCGGCTACGCCCGCAACGTGATCGAATACGTGGACGTGACGGTCGCCTGACGATTTTTTCCTTCCAGACTCTGCGAGATTTCATATGAAGACGATTCGCGCCCTCGCCTCGGCCGCCACCCTGCTCGCCCTGCTGCCGCTCGCCGGCCTGGCGGACGAAAAAGGCAGTCCCAAGCCCACGGGTGGCAGCGTCCACGAGATCACGCTCCCCGCGATGCAGCCCGACCTGCCCGCGGGCCCGGGCAAGGAGACCGTCGCCGCCACCTGCGTGATCTGTCACTCGACGCGCTACATCACCATGCAGCCCGCGTTCACCAGGGCCGTCTGGACCGCCGAGGTCGAAAAGATGCGCAAGACCTTCGGCGCGCCGCTGACCAACGACCAGGCGGCACAGGCGGTGGAGTACCTCGTCGCCATCCGCGGCAAGCCGTGATCGCCGCGCGATCTGACCCGGCCTACCCGACCAGTGGAACTCCCCCCGCGACTCCGCTAAGATGCCCCGTCCCGCCCCGACGCGCATAACGTGCGCGGGGCACGGGAGAGGTGTCCGAGCGGCTGAAGGAGCAGCACTGGAAATGCTGTATTCGGCTTAAACCGAATCGAGGGTTCGAATCCCTCCCTCTCCGTTCGACTCGCGGCGCGCGCTCGCCCACGGCGGGCGGTCGGCGCGGGTCGAGTTCATTGGGGGCTAGTCCGCACGGGGGCGATCTTCCCGGGGGGGATTCCTTACCGGTTTTTCGACGTTCCCGGCAGCGAGGCACTGGGATACGACGGAGCGTCGGCCGCTTCGAACGGCGGCTCATCCATTTGCAAGGAATCCCATATGGCAACGCGACAACTCACTCCTCGGCACGGGGCGGCGAACGGAAACGGCAACGGGAAACGCGGCGGAAAGACCCAGGAGCCCAAGCCCCCCTTCCCACGACAGCACCAGGCCAAGCCGGGGCTCGAATATAAGATGAACCCGCGGCCGCGGTATACGGCGGCGCGGTATCATGCCGCGGGAAAGCTCGAGGGAAAGGTCGCGCTAATCACCGGCGGTGACAGCGGGATCGGGCGGGCAGTGGCGAACCTTTACGCCCGCGAGGGGGCCGACGTCGCGATCGTCTACCTGCCCGCCGAAGAGAAGGACGCGAAAGAAACGCAGCGGATCGTCGAGGCGTGCGGGCGCGTGTGCCTGCTCCTCCCGGGCGACCTCACCGACCGCGCGGTCTGTGACCGCAGCGTCGAGCGCACCGTGCGCGAATTCGGCAAGCTCGACATCCTCGTGAGCAACGCCGCCTACCAGAACCGCATCCCCGAGATTGAAAACGTGACCGACCAGGAATTCGACAAGACCTTTCGTACGAACATGTACGCCTACTTCTACCTCTGCCGCGCGGCGGTGAAACACATGCGACCCGGGTCGGCCATCATCGTGACCAGTTCCGAAACCGGCTTGCAGGGGGCGGAGAAGCTGCTGGCCTATGCCGCGACCAAGGGCGCGATCAACGCGTTCACCAAGACCCTGGCGATGGATCTCGTGGAGCGGGGAATCCGCGTGAACGCGGTCGCCCCGGGGCCGGTGTGGACGCCGCTCAACACCGCCGACGAGGGGAAATCGGCGGAGCGGTTGAGCAAGTTCGGCCAGAAGACGCTATTCCAGCGTCCCGCGCAGCCGGAAGAGATCGCCCCGGCGTACGTGTTCCTGGCATCCGAGGCGGATTCGAGCTTCATCACCGGCATCATCCTCGAAGAAATGGGGAAGACCACGGCGGGGTAAGAGCGCGCAGGCGCATCAAACACCGACCGCGCTCAACCTGAGGGTGGACGTACAAAATAAGGCCGCCCGGCGGAGGGTGTGCCGGGCGGCCTTGGCGGAGGAGGAAACGAGGCTTGTTCGCGAAACGGACGGCTCCCGGTTAATGCGTCGTCCGGCCGTTTCGCTGTGTACTATGAATTCACTTTCTAAGCCCCCGGACAGGCTACCGCCCGCAGAACGCCTGCGGGCGGTACTGCCCGTGGGAACCAACCGCGCTTAAATTGTTTGAGTGAACCGTTTTGCGGTCACCCGTAATCATCGGCGTTGACGACTACGGTTGACCCTAGAGCGAAGTGAATGCCAACGCGAAAAATGCGGGCTCGGCCGGGTCAAAAACCGTGGTATTCGCGGGAAAACGCCGAAAAATTCTTTTCCCGTCAGAAACCGCGCGGATGCGACCTGCCCGAAAATGGCGCGCTTTTCGTGCGGGGAACGCGGGCGTGCGAACTGGATGTGCAAATCGCGCGCGCGTGAAACCCAAACGTCGTTAGATCGTCACGCCCGCGCGTTGCAGATCCAGGATCCACGACGGGACTTGCGCGCGGTACGCGTCGATATGTTTGCGCCGGGTGAAGTAGTACACGGCCATGCCACCCTGCGCGCCTAAGGCGATCGCGATGATGCCGAGGTAGACCAGCTTGGTAACCTGGAGCACCAATCCTTCGTAAGGTTTAAGCATATCGGCGACGGCCGGGTCCACCGTCTTATACTCGGCGAACGGGCCGGGACCGGACATCTCCACGTGCAGCCGCCACAGCGCGTAAGCGATCAGCGCGGCGGCGAGCACGAGCTGGTTGATGCCGAGAATCCGCGCGGCGCGCGGGTCGAGCGCGCGGAGCCGCGCGCACCCGCGAAACTCGACAAACGCCACCACCCCCATGACCAACCCCAGCGCCGCGCTCGGCGGATCGGTAATGCCGAAGAGGAAGGTCAGTACGGCGAAGATCGCGATCGTCCAGGCGTCGAACCGCGCGACGCGAACGGCACGATTCACCTTCCGCCCGACCTGCCGCGCCCAGGCGAGTTGGCGCAAATGCTCCTCGGACATCTGTGCGAACGGCCCGGCATACGACGGCGGCGGTGGCGGCGGCGGCGGCGGTAACGCGGCTGGGGCTGTCGGC
>Ga0207674_10011398_pt1 | contig 9991 bp, 4 predicted proteins | sample KBSCornC72_FD_184303 | JGI IMG/M metagenome (GOLD analysis project Ga0207674, IMG submission 184303) | Corn rhizosphere microbial communities from Kellogg Biological Station, Michigan, USA - KBS Corn C7-2 (SPAdes) (version 2) | ecosystem: Host-associated > Plants > Roots > Rhizosphere > Soil ... | reverse complement strand
GACAGAGGCGCGGCATCGGCGTCACTCAGATCGATGCCTGAGTCGGATTACTCCCGTGTGAATAAGGCTGGCAGCAACCAGCGAGACGCCTGCCGCCCCAAAGAGAGCCATCACGGCTTTCATGACTTCAGCTTCTTGGGGCCCGTACGGATTCCTAAAGGCGACGGTGATCAGCAACAATACTCCAGCGATCGCGAATGCATCAAGGCTAAGCCAGAAGAGAATCGACTTGAAGGGATTCATACGTCTCGAGCTGGACCCGTTTTTTCTTCGGCATCCACTTTTAGGACGGGCCTCTATCTAGACTCCTAATGTAGGCGCCTACTGCGTCTTCGTCTTCCCCGCCAACTGCCGGAAGTATTCAGAGATCGCGTTCGCGAAACCATCCGGCGTGCGTTCCGTGCCAGCACTGCGAACCTGACCGCCGGTCTCCTCGCCCGCCTTCTGGCGCATCTGAACCTCGAGCGTCTCAAGCTGCGGCAACACCGTCCGGCTGAGCCGCTCCTGCAGCACAGGACCCGACGTGTCGCCCACGCTTGCCGACGTCAAAGCGCGTTCGATATCGGAAATCTGCTTGGACATTTCCGGATCGTCTTTGAAGCGCTGACGCAGGTCGTTCATGTCCCGCGCCATATCGCGAATCACTTGACCCGGCTCGACGCGACGGCCGTCCGGCATGTCGTAGTACCCCTGCGGATTCCAGCGGCCAAACTGACCGCCGATATAACCGCCGTTGGCGCGATTGCCGCCGCCGAACTGGTTCCCGCCGCCCTGCTGCTGGCCACCGGGCTGCCCGCCTTGTTGTCCGCCACCCTGGCCTTGCTGCTGGCCGTCTTTACCCTGACCCTGACCTTGACCCTTGCCCTGCTGCTGGCCATCTTTGCCTTGGCCGCCCTGCCCTTGCTTTCCGTCCTTGCCTTGACCTTGCTGATTGCCCTGCTGCTGCCCCGGCTGTTGACCGCGAGCGAACTGCTCCAGTTGCCGACGCAGGCTCTCCACTTGCGCCAGTTGCTGATCCCGCTCATTCTTGCCAGCGCCCTGCTTGTTTCCTTCATTCAGGGCTTGCTGCGCCTGGCGAACGCCTTCGCGCATCGTATCCAGTGCACGATTCACCGGGGGCAGCCATCCCGATTGATTCACTTGATCGGCGCGGCCCTGGCGGATATATTCCGCCGAATACTGAATCCGGCGCTCGACGTCGTTCTGCTGAATCTCGCTGACTCCGTCCCGCAGTTTGGTCGAAGCATCCGGCTGCGTGGCGCGCAAATCGCGAGCCGACCTCTGGATATCCTGCTCCAGCTTCTTCAGGTCTTCGAGGTTCTTGTCCAGGTCGGATGCCAGCTGATCAGTTTGCTGCTTGCCAGCGCCCTTGCCATCCTTGCCCGCAGCCTGCTGGCGCAGACGGCTCTCTAATTCCTTCTGCTTCTCGCCCACTTGATCGGCGCGCGCCTTTAGATCGTCCAACTGACCCGCCGTATCCTGGCGACGCATGCGGTCGCCAATGTCGCGGGCTTCGTTCAGGCGTTCGGCCGCACGGCGCGAGGCTGCATCGGCCTGGGCCTGGTCGCCATTCTGCTGCGCTTGCTGCGACTGGCGCTGGTCATTCTGCGCCTGATTGATCTGGTCCAGCATGCGCTGAATTTGCTGGCTGGAGGCGCTCTGCCCGCCCTGTTTTCCGCTTTGCCCTTGTTGCCCGCTTTGCCCTTGCTGACCCTGCTTACCCTGTTGGCCGCTCTGCTGTTGCTGCTGCTGGGCCTGCTGAAGCTGTTTCTTGAGATCTTCCAGCTCGCGCCGAAGCTGTTCCTGCTCCCACCGGCGATCTACGCTGGCCTGCTGCTTGTTGTTCTGCTTCTGCTGCGCCAGCTGCTGCTGCCGGCGAGCCAGCTGTTCCAGCTTCTGCATGGCTTCGTCCACAGCCTGCTGCTGCTTGTCACCGGAAGAAGAAGACTGTTGCGATTCGTACTGATTCTTCTCGGTGTCGAGCTCCAGATCGAACAGGTTCGCGAGATCGCGGCCGGCATCCGCTCCCCCGCCACCGCCTCCACCACCGCCCTGCTGGCCGCGAGACACCTGGATGTCGCGGAACGTCGCCATGGCGCGCGACAGATGCTGCAAAGCTTTGTTTTCCGGCTCCAGCGCATCCGACCACTTCTGGCTCTTCAGCTTGTCCGCCGCGGGAGCCATTTCGGCCGCGGCCGCTTCCATTTCCTTGGTGAAGCTCTGGAAGTCCTGATTCTCCGTGGACAGTTCGCGTGCTTGGGTCCGCTTGGCCATCGATGCGGCCTGTTCTTTCAGCTTGGTCTGCACCTCAGAAAGATACTGAGCGTTTTCGGCATTGGCTGCCGCATTCTTACCACCGCGATTGAAATTGTGCGTCGCCGCGATGATTTCTTTCTGGCGCTGGGTGATCTGGCTGGGATCGTCCTGCTGCCCGCCGCCTCCGCCTCCACCCCCGCCGCCCTGTTGCGATTGCGAGTAGTTCTTCTCGAAGGGCTGCGCTTCGATGAAAGTAATATCGCCGACCGTCCGCGCTTTCGCATCGTTGGCCGTCGCGTACATTGAAATCACATCGCCCGGAACCAGCTTGAAGTCTTCCAGGTTGAGAACTACCTTGCCCTCGCCGTTCAGCGACCCTTTGGCGTTCAGCAGAGAAACCACTTTCTCCTGCTGGCCGTTCACGGAGTAGTGCAGGTCCATCGCCTGCAATCCGAAATCGTCGGAACTCTGAACGGTGACGGTGACTTCCTCGATGGTGCTCACTTTGGCATCCGCACCGGGATGCGTAATCTTCACGCTGGGCGCTTCGTCCTGCTTCGCTTCGATGAAGTAATCCTGCGTGATGCGAACGTTCTCAGATCCTTCGACCGCGGCAAAGTGATACGCGCCGTCCTGCTCAATGGGAACTTTGGCCGTCAGGAAATTGCCGGACTTCGATTCCAGTTCGATCTTGGTGCCGTCGTTCAACTCGATGATGCCGTTCTTCAACGGACGATCGGTTTCGATTTCCAGCTCCGCAACCGTCTTGATTACGGCACGCAGATCGCCGCCCGGATTCTCGACGTCGTCCCGCTTTCCGAGCCATGCCGGATAGTGATACGTAACTTTGATGTTCTTGACGCCCGCTAGATCGATCACATCCAGCTTGTAGGTCTTCGACCGGACTCCGTTCGCTTCCACGTAATACTCGACCGGCTCGGGAACCGCGGCGAACAGATACTCATAGGACGAATCGTTGGCGCGCGGCAGCATTGGCGCTTGTTCCCATTTAGCCGAGCTCTTGTAGCGAGCCATCAGGCGAACTTCGGGCGCCTGGAAACCGACCAAGGTCGCGCGGATCGGCATGTCGGAGCGCCGACGGACCAGCTTGTCGCCGGGTTCAACCGTGATCCGGTAATAAGCTCCATCGACACTGGCGTTCTTCGGCGGACCAGCCCACAACATCGAAGCGCCGTAACCCAGGAATCCGGGACCAGCCAGGATCAGCCACAACAGCACGGCTCCGGCCGCGCCCGCGGACGTAGCCAATGCAAAGATCGATCTCGGCGTGACGACTTGCGACGGCGGGGCCTTGGGCGCATGCTCCAAGGTGTCGGCGGCCAGCAAGTCAATGAACGGATCGGCGCCGCTATCGCGACGCTCGACGTAGGTCACCAGGCGTTCTTGAAAATCCGGGAACACGGCCTCGGCCCGGCCCGCGGCGCGCCTTTGGTTCAGGCGGATCAGCGGCATCACCAGCGCCATGCCCAGCGCGAAGGCTAGCGCCAGGAACAGCGTGATACGGGCCACCACTAAACTGGTGGAGGAAAAGGCGAACGCGTTGGTAATTAACACTAGGGCTACGGTTGCGCCGAGTGCGACACCCAGTGCAACGGCTGCACCCCTGGAAACTACCTGAAGCCTAAGACGCGATTCCAGGCCACGCAGGTATTGGTTCAGTTGTTCGCGCGTGTTCATGCCGCTTTCGTCTCCTGAGACTGAGTCGGCGGCCGCAAGTAGCGGTCCGCAATAACCGACTCCGCCAGTGCTACACCTAACAATAGCAACAAAATGATGGGGGAAAGGCTCCAGGGAGTGGTGTTGGCTTCGCCGCCTGTTCCCTGCCCTGCGCCAGCGGACGAAGCGCTCGCCCCGGTGCCCTTCCAGAGATCCAGAGTGTCCTGGGGAATCACCGCCAGGTCGGACTCCATACGGTTAGCGTGGGCCGCCACCTGGCTCCGTTTTCCGCCGGCAGTACGCACCTCGTAGAATCCTTCCCGCGTAAGCTGGAAATTCCGAGCCTGCGCCGATTCTTCGAGCGAAAGCACCCGCTGGCCATCGGGATCCTGGACTTCAGCCTGGGCGCCTTTCTCGTTCCCCGTCCTCAATTCGACGTACTCGCCGACAGAAAGGTTAGAGGGCTGTTCCGTACTTCCGCCGCCGCCAAGGTAGGCCACCGACTTCTGCACGAACGGGACCCAGGCCCCATGTTTGGGCATGTCATTGTTGTCGGCATCGAAGGTGGACGTAAACGCCAGCACTTTGCCTTCACCGACTTTTCGCTCGAGAACCAGTGGCGTGCCATTATTGAGCCGCGCCAGAACTCGTGATTTCGTCGTGCCGACGCTCACTGCCAGGTAGATCCTGACGCCGTCGAAACGCTCCACACTCTTCATCACATCGTGGCCGGCATCCACATCGGAAACCGTGAAGAAGCGCTCGCCCTCGCGGCTGGCGTATTTCGTTCCTTCGATCGCCTCGTCCAATACCGGAGCGCGCGGAAGCGCCACCGAGCCCGGTCCGATCGATTCGAATATCGAGCCTCCAGCAGTTACGTAGCGTTCGAGGGATTGCTCTAATCCCTGCGGGAGCTGCCCCAGATTGTTGAGGACCACCACCGCATAATTGGTCAGGTTCGCCGTCGCGGCCACTTCGGGGCGCAGCGGTTCCAGTTGAAATGCCGGATCCTCCGTGGCGTTCAACGCAGCGCGGAAAAACTCCAGTGCTTGCGCGCGCCGGCCATCATCGACAAAGGCGACCTTCTTGGCGTCGGTCCGCTCCACTGAAAAAGCATAGCGATCGTCCGCGGGCAACCCGTCGGCCGAATCGATCCGAATCTCGCATTTATTGAATCCGTAGGAAGCCTGGTCGAGTCCCGTGAATTCAGCCGTGCCGCGGCCATTCTCAGGCACGTTGACGCTCTTGGACTGAATCGTCTTTCCGTTCATTAGCAGCGTTATGGTACGCGTGGCCGCTGGCGCCGAAAATCCCGCTACGGTCGCGCTGATACGGGCGCGCTTCGGATCGTACACATGCTGCGGCGCGAGCACGGTCTCTACAGCCCAATTAGGCTGCACCTTGCCGACCGTGTGGAAGTTGAGCGTCGTATCTTCGTCCAGACGCAGATCCGTGAACCCTGGGGGCATCCCGGATTTTTGCAGATCGCTGATCAGGTGCACTTCGAGCGGCGTCTTGGTGCTTTCGCTCAGCGTCCGCAGATAGCGGGACAGCTCGCCAAAGGACGCGCGGGCGTCACTTTCTTTAATCGCTGAAACCGCGCCGCGAAGTTCCCCGGGATCCGTCGTTTGCTGCGTCATAGCCTGCAACGTGTCGGCCAGCGCCACCACTTGCGCTTTTTGCGTAGGAGGCAAACCGGATAAGACCTTCTGAGCTTCTTCCTTGGCTAGATCCAGCCGTGATGTGGCCCCTTCTTTGGTTCGCATGCTGAACGAACGATCCACGGCCACCACCACAATCTTCTGCCCGTTGCCTTTGGGCGTATTGCGGCGAATGAACGGATTCGCGAATAGCAGCGCCAAAAGCACCAGCATCAGCGTGCGTAGGATGAACAGCAGAATGTAATCCAGCCGGCGATGCTGCACCGAGCTCTGCTCGCGGTGCTCGAAAAACATGAGAGAAGGAAACGGCTGCGGATCGGTCTTGTGCCGCTTCAGCAGATGCAGATAGATGGGCAAACCCACCGCGATCAGGCCGCCCAGAAACCAGGGAGAGAAAAATCCCACCTATAACCTCCCTGCCCGGATCGCCAGATATTGCCGCAAGGCCTCGTCCAACGGCCGGCTGGTGTCCACCAGAAAATAGTCGATGTCCGCGCCCGCGGCCCGGCTCTTCAGCTCTTCCAGATGCGCGCTCATCTTATTCTTATACTCGTGCGTGGCGTAATCCGGAGAGACTTCCATCTTCACCCCGCTTTCCAGATCCTCCATCAGCATCGACCCTTTCAGCTTGGGCTGGATCTCCTGCGGATCCAGAACGTGAAATAGAATCAGCTCATTGCCGCGTGAACGCAAGGGTGAGACCGTCCGGATCACGGATTCGGGCTCTTCCCAGAAATCTGAAATGGCGACTACCAACCCGCGCCGGCGAAGATAATCCACCAGGTGGGCGAAAGGTTTTTCGAGGACCGTCTGTGCGCCGGTTTCGGCTTTATCGATGCCGTGCAGCAGCCGCATGATCTGACCCTGACGGGTGGATGGCTGTACGAAGTGCCGCACTTCGCTGTCGAACACGACCAGCCCGGCCGCATCGCGCTGCAAGTGCGCCAGATAGCAGACCGACGCCGCCAGGAAGCGCGCATACTCCATTTTTTCCAGGCCGCGTGAACCGTACTTCATGGACCGGCTGGCGTCCAGCAGAACCGAGACCTGGCAGTTCGTCTCGCCGCGATAGCGCTTGAGAAACATCTTCTCGCTGCGCGCGAATACGTTCCAATCGACGTGGCGGAGATCGTCGCCCGGCGAGTACGAGCGATATTCCGCGAATTCCTGGCTGAATCCGAAATCGGGCGAGCGGTGCAGACCGGAGATGAATCCATCGACGACGGTCTTGGCCACCAGGTCCAACCCGGAGATGCCCGCCAGAACAGCCGGATCTAGGAAACGCTGCAGCATGGGAACTCCTGACTACTCCCGAGGTTGCGGCAGCGCCTCCAGCAGCTTCTTCAAGATGTCGTCCTGCGTAAGCTTGTCGCTTTCCGCCTGGAAGTTCAGCAGAATGCGATGCCGCAGAATCGGCCGCATCATGGCCTGCACGTCCTGGTAGCTGACGCTCACCCGGTTCTGCATCAAAGCACGCGCCTTGGCGGTTAACACCAGGTTCTGCGCCGCGCGGACGCTGGCGCCGAAGTTCACATACTTCTTCACGAAATCCGGAGCGCTGGGATCCGAAGCGCGCGTGGCACGCACCAAATTGACCGCATAACGCGCGACGGAATCGGCAATAGGCACCATGCGAACCAGCCTTTGGAACTCCAGAATCTCTTCGGGCGACGTCACTGTCTCGGCAACCGATTGACGCACCGTAGTGGTCAGGTCCAGCACCTGCATTTCGTGGTCGGCCGAAAGATAGTCCAGCAGCACGTTGAAGATGAAGCGGTCCAACTGCGCCTCAGGCAGTGGATACGTGCCCTCCAGCTCGATCGGATTCTGGGTGGCCAGCACGAAGAATGGTGGCCGGATCTTGTGGTGGTTCCCACGGACGGTACAGGTGAGTTCCTGCATCGCCTCAAGCAGCGCCGACTGCGTCTTGGGAGGAGTACGGTTAATTTCATCCGCCAGCAGAATGTTGGCGAAAATCGGACCCGGCACGAACGTCCAGGTGCGGCGTCCCGTAGTCGGATCTTCCTCGATGATGTCGGTTCCCGTAATGTCGGAGGGCATCAGATCCGGCGTAAATTGGATGCGCCGGAAGTCCAGGCCCAGAATCTGTCCGACGGTGCGGACCAGTAGAGTCTTGGCAGTTCCCGGAAGGCCCGTGATCAGGCAATGGCCGCCCACGAACAGGGCAATCAAAACCTGTTCAATGACTTCGTCTTGGCCGATGATCACGTTATGAATCTGTTGGATGATCGCTTCCCGCACTTGCCGGAATCGTACGATGCGCTCCTGGATCTGGCTCGCGTCGAGGGTTTGAGTAGTAGTGGTCGACATTAGATTTGGTTTATTGTTTCACGTTTCCGGATTTTGCGTTCAGTTGGCGCAACAGTGCCTGCGCGGGCTTGAAACCGGGAGCGGCCTCAAGCGAATTGTAGACTTCATCCAGAGCTTCTTCCGGCCGGTTGGCGTCGGCTAGCGCCTGCGCCAGTCCGAAGTGCGCGCCTGCTTTATCTATGGTTCCAGAGGCCAGCACGGCTTGATACTCCCGAATCGCTCCATTCGGATTCTTCAACTCGGTGTAGAGTTTCCCCAGCTTGTCATGCGAAGCTTCGTCTTCGAGGTAGATCAGGTTCAGCCGTTCCAGCGTCGCCGCGGCCTCGCGCTTCTTGCCCGCTTCGATCTGCCAGTCGGCTAGCTGTTTCAGCGCGCCCGGGCTGCGGCCCCCGATGGTCGAATAGCGTTCCAGCTCCGCCATCGCTTTGGCCTTGTCGTCCTTGGCCATATACGCGCTCGCCAGAAATTCATACACATTCCCGACTTCCACGAAATCCGGATATAGATCGCGAATGGCCGTGCCCTCCGTGATCACAGCAGCCCAGTCCTTGTTCTTGGCGGCTTGCGAGACCATCTTCAGCTGCTTTTGCCAGTCTTCGAATCCGTCCACCTGCTTCTTGTACTTGGCCTCGATCCAGGGGAAAAACTGCGCATCGAACTCTTCCGGCTTGAGGTTCAATTCCTTCTGAATGGATTCCACCGTGTCCTTGCGGTCGGCGAAATCGTGGATCATCGCCAGAACTTTGTCGTAGCCCCATTTCTCCGAGATGAACGTGATCACCTGGCCGCCCTGGAAATAGGAAACGATCACTTGCTGCGGATACGTCGGATGGATGAAGCCCCGATCCAGATCCGCAATCGGCAGCAGCTTCTTATCCTTCATCGCCATGATCGACGGCGGATCTAGGCGGTCGCCCCAATCCGTAGCGCCCGAAGCCGCGGTCTCTTCGTATACCGCCAGGCCCTCGGTAAACCACCGCGGGACACGATGATTCGTCATGGAGAGAACGTACACGTGGCTGAACTCGTGCCACAGCGTACTGGCCCAATGGAACTGGCCCGGTGGACGTCCGCTGGGCGAATCCATCGCGACGTACTTGCCGAACGTGACGCCCAATGCGCCCAATCCCGGCAAGCCCATGGTGCGAACTTCGAAGTCCCCGTGGTCCGGATATACTTCCAGCTGCACCGGCTGGGTAATCTTGAACTTGTATCTCTTCTCGTACGTCGCCATCGCGCGATCGAGTTCCGCCTGGAAGTACGGCCGCAGTAGGGCCGATTCTTTCTTGTCCAGCTTCAGAACCGTCGTGGGCGTGGTAAACGTCTCCACGCGCTTGTCGATGCTATCCAACAGCTTTAACGTATTGCGCACCAGCGGCGAAGAATAGTTCGCATTAAAGCATTGCTCCAGATGCTCGCGAGCTTCCTTGTTCTGGCCGAAGCGCATCAGGTTCACGCCCAACTCGGCGCGAGCGCTCCACAGATCCGGCTTCAGCTCCAGCGCCTTGCGGTAATACTGGATGCCTTCGTCGTAGCGGCGATTAATGACGAAAAAGTGTCCGGCGATAGAGTACGCTTCGCCATAGGTCGGATTGATCTTCAGCACCCGGTCGATCCATTCTTTCCCGGGTTTGTCATCTAGCCAGTCCACCGTCGCCAGAATCGCCAGCGCATCCAGAGCCTCGCCGGAAGTATCCAGCGCCTTCTTGGCTTCTTCAACGGCTTTTTCCGGATGATTGTCTTCGAGCGCAATGCGAGCCAGCAGCTCGCGGGCTTCGACCAGATTGGGATCGGCCTTCAGGGCTTTCTCGGCGAAGTCCGCGGCGTTGCCTTCGAAGGCGTCGCTGGCCACGAGTGCCATTCCGTACAAAGCCTTGGCGTTCTTCTCGTCGATTTCCAGAGCTTCCTTGAACAGATCTGCAGCGTCGCCCGGCTGCGAATAGTCCACATACATCCGGCCCCATCGGACCTTTAGATTCGCATCCTTGGGGCGAGCCTTCACAGCATCGCGAAACGCGTCATTGGCGTTGCGATAGTCGCGCAAACCGTACAGCCCCTCGGCCTTG
>Ga0207674_10011394_pt1 | contig 9993 bp, 8 predicted proteins | sample KBSCornC72_FD_184303 | JGI IMG/M metagenome (GOLD analysis project Ga0207674, IMG submission 184303) | Corn rhizosphere microbial communities from Kellogg Biological Station, Michigan, USA - KBS Corn C7-2 (SPAdes) (version 2) | ecosystem: Host-associated > Plants > Roots > Rhizosphere > Soil ... | reverse complement strand
CTGAAGCTCAACGCTTTGCAGGTGGTCGCTCCCGAATATCGCGAGTTATCGAAGGCGATGCTGAATCGGAAAGGTCTCGGGGTGGTAACTCCAACTTACGAGATCGAAATCATCGCCAAGGATGGTCGCCGTGTCGCACTCGAAGTTAACTCACGCCTCAACTATCAAAACGGCGAACCGGTTGGTGTACAGGGAATCGCGCGAGACATCACGAGCCGGAAGCGTGCGGAACGCGAGCGCGCAGTGATTTCGGAAATCATCGACAGCTTAAACCACACTTCGAATCTCGATGAGTTTCTGAAGGGCGTTCACAAGTCGATAGGTAAGGTGCTGTATGCAGAGAATTGTTTCGTCGCGTTGTATGACAAAGCGACTGAGATGTTTGAACGGCCGTTTCATGTCGACCAGGATCCGCCCGCGCCTCCTGGACGACTAACTAAGAGTTGTAGCGCATACGTCTTTCGTACCGGCAAGCCTTTGCTGATGACACTCGACGTCTTTCATTCACTGCTCGACGCCGGAGAGGTTGAGCAGGTCGGTAAGCCGTCGCCGTCATGGCTGGGCGTTCCTCTCGACACGCCTTCAGAGACCATCGGCGTTCTGGTGGTCCAACACTACGAGCGCGAAAACGTCTACAGCCAGCGTGACGTGGAGTTTCTGACGACTGTCGGTGGACAAATTGCACTCGCCATTCAGCGTCGCAGAGCTGAAGAAGAAGTGAAGCAGGCGCGCGACGTAGCGCTTGAATCAGCGCGGCTGAAATCTGAGTTTCTGGCGAATATGAGTCATGAGATTCGGACGCCGATGAATGGTGTGATTGGCATGACTACCCTCCTGCTCGATACAAGTCTCACTAAAGAACAGCGTGAGTTTGCCGAGACGATTCGCAATAGCGGCGAAGCGCTGTTGACCATCATCAACGACATTCTCGACTTCTCGAAGATCGAAGCCGGAAAACTGCATTTCGAAACACTCGATTTCAATCTCAAATACACACTCGAAGGTACGATCGATCTTCTCGTTGAAAAAGCGCGAGACAAGGAGATAGAGCTGACCGCGCATATCGACGCTGATGTGCCGATGGAGTTGAGAGGTGATTCGGGGCGTGTGCGCCAGGTGTTGATGAACCTGATCGGCAACGCTTTAAAGTTCACCGATCAAGGCAGTGTCAACGTACGGATCAGGAAAGAATCCGACAGTGGCAACGAGGCCGTTATTCGCTGCGAGATCAGCGACACCGGAATAGGGATCAGTGAAACAGCACAAACCACTCTCTTTCAGGCGTTCACTCAAGCCGATGGGTCAACGACGAGAAAGTATGGCGGTACGGGTTTGGGATTGGCGATTTCGAAACAGCTCGTCGGGTTGATGGGTGGTGAGATCGGTGTTGTCAGTGAGATCGGCAAAGGATCGACGTTCTGGTTTAGCGCAAAGTTCACTAAGCAAACCGGTGAAGTCGCGACTCTGCCTGCAACAACAACAGCCCTGTCGAGACCTGAACACTCACAAAACAAACTGATCCTGCTCGCCGAAGACAACATCGTGAATCAGAAAATCGCAGTGCGGCAGTTACAAAAACTCGGCTATCGCGCGGATGCCGTTGCGGATGGTCGAGAAGCGGTCGAAGCGCTGCAGAGAATTCCGTACGACCTCGTGCTGATGGACTGCCAGATGCCACACATGGATGGTTACGAGGCCACTGCCGAGATTCGCCGCCGCGAGGGCACAAAGAAACACACGGCCATCATCGCGCTCACCGCAAACGCACTTGCCGGCGATCGCGAAAAATGTCTCGCCGCAGGTATGGATGATTACATTTCCAAGCCGGTTAGACCTGAGGAATTAGCAAAGGCGCTCGAACGAGTGTTTGCAGCGCGAGTGTCTCGTTGAACAAATGAAAGAGAAACCACGCATGCCTACAACACGACGCATTCTCATTGCCGATGACGATCCGATCATCCGTCACCTGGTAACGCGCCTGAGCGCAAACGAAGGATTGCAACCAGTGGTCGTTAACGATGGCGGCGCCGCCTATCGTTTACTCCAGGCCGACGCGAATTTTTGTGGCGCGATCTTCGACATGATGATGCCGCAACTCGCCGGGCTCGATGTTATTCGGTTTATGAGTACGGAGAAGAGGCTGCTGCGAATTCCGGTGATGATGATCACGTCGGAACAAGATCTCAGATTGATGGCAAACAGTTTCGCCGCCGGCGTTACGCTGTTTCTGCCAAAGCCATTTACGCCCGAGCAGTTTCAGACGACCTTGCGGCTGCTCGTACAAGGTAAGACCGGTGCAAAACATTAGCCAGGTCTACGGAGGATTTTTATGTCAATAACAAACGAAGCAGTCCAGACTGTCGACCTCGCAATTCTCGCCAGCTTCGACGAGGCACAAGAGGAGGGCGAGCCGGACTTTGTCGTCGAGCTGATCGATCTCTATCTCGAAGAAGCTCCGCGGTTCTTCAGCTCCATCCGCGACGGACTCGCAAACGACGATTGGCCATCAGCCAAACGCGCGGCGCACAGCCTCCGCGGTAGCAGCAGTAATCTCGGCATTTTGCAGATGGCCTTGATCGCAGGTGCGCTCGAGCATCTTACGTCCACTCAGGACGCAAGCGCCGCCGAAGTGCTGCAACGTCTCGAAGACGAATTCACGCGTGTCGAAGAAATTCTGCTCGCGGAACGTCGAAGAAGGACGTCATGAAAATTCTGATCGCCGAAGACGATCCAGTATCGTCTCGCATCCTCACAACGAACCTCAAAGCGTGGGGACACGAGAGTATCGTCACTAAAAACGGCGACGATGCACTCGAAGTGTTGCAGCAGGAAGACGCGCCACTGCTCGCGATTCTCGACTGGATGATGCCTGGTCTAACGGGCGTCGAAATTTGTCGTCGACTGCGAACTGAACGAAACGAGGCGCCGATCTACATCATCTTGCTCACGGCGCTCAACTGTAAGGAGAATTTACTCGAAGGACTCGAAGCCGGTGCTGACGATTACTTAACAAAACCATTCGATCGACACGAACTGCGAATGCGTGTGCAGGCGGGCGCGAGAATCGTTTCCCTGCAAGAGAACTTACGACAACGTGTTCGAGAACTCGAAGAAGCTCACGAGGCGTTGCGCAGTTTGAGTCTGACGGACCACATGACTGGTCTCTACAACCATCGCGGTTTTTACAATCTCGCTGAACATCACTTAAAGATCTCGCGACGCTCACAAACGAAGTCGCTCCTCATTTATGCCGATATGGATGGTCTGAAAAAGATCAACGACACGATGGGCCACCACGTGGGTTCACAGGCGATCAACGCCGTGGCCGACGTTCTGCGCAATACCTTCCGCGACTGCGACATCGTTGCGAGACTCGGCGGCGATGAGTTCGCCATCCTCGCCCCAAACGTACCGATGAATGACTCGCATAAGATCATCGAACGACTACGCAATAACCTGACGATCTATAACGAAGCGGGCCACCATCCATTTCAACTATCGCTGAGCATCGGCGCCGTTGAAATCGATCACACCTATGAATTTGGGATTGAAGACCAGATGGCGAAAGCCGACGCCGAAATGTATCGAGACAAACGGGACAGGAGAGCCCAGGGTAGGGTTTAGTCGGGGCGGTTACGGTTACCCTGCTTGGGAGGTGGCGGGTTGTTGTTCTTCGGCGGCCGCTGATTTTTCTGGTCGTTCGTAATGACCTTCGCGGGTTCTTTCGGCGGTCGCTTGTCGTCTTTTCTCTGGGCAAACGCGCCGACGGACACCACGCCGAGCATCGCGATCACCAGTAATTCTCGAATTAGCTTAATCATTTTCAGCCTTTCTCCTCATGCCGTTCTGCGCAGGAGGGAGAAAGAGATGCGCTGACCGGAGAGGCAGCAAGACAGGTGCCACGTCAATTTGGCTGCAAAGTCTAACAAAATGGCCGGAAATTCGCACGGTTTCGAATTCAGCCGCACCTTATCGTGCGCTAAAGCCACGAAGACGAATAGGCCACATAAGGCACAAAAGCCACATAAGGCACATAAAAGAGAGCACCTCGTTTTTGTGCCTTTTGTGCTTTTTGTGCCTTTTGTGGCGCCTAGCGGCGAACGGTGACGCTCAACGTTCCGATGTTGCCACTGGTGTCAAAGGTTCGCAGGGAGATTGTGTGTTCGCCCGGTCCGAGGGCGGCGAAGTCCAGCGTATAGACCTCGTGTCCGCTGTCAGCAATTCCATCGTCCGGAAAGACCGGGATCCACGCAGCGCCGTCGAGACTCGCATCAGCCTTTTTGACTTTGCCCGTGGCATCGTCAACAGAAAAGACGACCTTGACCGAGTCTCTCGTCACCTGAGGCTGGCCCACTGTTTTCACGACCGGTGGCGTGTTGTCGATATCGACCGGCTCGCTCAATCGCTCTCCGGTTAGCTTCTGCCCCGGTGGGTTGTCAGGCGCGTCTGAAGCAACAACCTTGATGATGTAACGTCCATCGGCGAGTGTCGCGCCGTCGATCGTGTAGAAGTTATCGCGCAGTTTGTCTTTCAAAAGACGGAACGTCTGCTCATTCAAAGCGCGGTAATAGATCGAATACTCGAGCGTGTCGGAATTGCGATCCTCCGCCTGCCATTGAAACGACCGCGCACCGCGCTGGTAGAAACGTCGCGGCGGAACCTGGGCCACTGGTCCAAACACCGACGGATCCAATCCCGACGACTCAACATTCGGATCGACTGTTACCTGCGCAATCTGCTGCAGACCAACTCCTATCGGTAGCGCTGTGATCGAGAGCACTTCCGGCGCGACATTGCGCGGAAGATAAGCAACGCTCACGTCTTCAATCCACGACACCGCCGCGGTCGAGTTCGAACCACGAACTGTCGCACGCCATTGAATGAAACGTGCTCGCGGACTCGCGATCTGATTCCCTTCAGGATCTCGATAAGCGGCGCTCCAATCACTCCACGTTGCGTCAGGACGCTCACCGTTGCCAGTACGAGTTTGCACTTCGACCGAACCAGCGCCTCGCCACCAGATTCGTCCCCACGACGCGGTCAACTTTGCATCTCTAACCGGCGACTCGAAAGTTCCTTCGTTCACCAGTTCACTGCCGAAACGAAATAGTTTTCCCTGGTTGCTTGACGCAGCGTAGATCTGGTTGTTCCTAACAAGGAGCGACGAGATCTGACCTTCCGGAGATTGCAAGAGAAGCGTGTCGCGACCGTCGTTTGTGACTGAGTAGATGCGGCCCTTGTCGGCCGTGCCGATGAGCACGCTGCCGGGTTGAAGTGACGGTGCAATCGCGAAAGCGGTAACAGTGGTAGAACTCCAAACAGTATCGGTTGCTCCATCCGGAAGAATCCGAAACACCGCACTGCGAGCATTTGAGACGTCGTTGCGACTGCGCGCCTGGCCCGTTTGTCCCGTAATCGCCGCACCGGTCTCGTCGATCGGAGTGATTGTGACTGTAGTATTCGCTGTGCCTTCCGCAGGTTGTGGTGTCGTAACTTGAGGCGTCGACGTCGCGCGTCCACTTGCTGCTGCATCACTCAGCGCGAGTGCGTAGATCGATCCATCAGCCGCGGGCGCGAGCGCGTGGATCTCGCGGAGTTGCGTGTCGAACAGAGCAAACGTCTTTCCCTCAGGAGAAACTCTCAGTACCAGGCCGCCCGAGTCAGTCCCAGCGATGAGATCACCTTGTGCGGTAACCGCGAGTGAAATCACGTGTGTTTGATTTGTACTGGCCAGCAAAGATGATTCGGGAGTCGCGCCTACTGCGCGCACGCGATAGAGCTTGCCGCTGTCGCCTGTACCCACTGCGAGTGAGCCATCGGCCATGACCGCGAGCGACCAGATGTACTTATCACCGGGATCGAAATAAACGTCGGCCTTTCCGTCGGCAGTGATGCGATAGACCTTACCGTCGGGCGACGTCCCTGCGTAGAGCGCTCCGTCACGACCGATCGCGAGTGCCGTTACGTCGAGTTCCGCTGCGTCGTAAAGCAGCGAACCCGTGCCCGTGCTCGGGACTTTATAGATCTTGCCGTCGTGTCCGGTGCCCAGAAAAACGTTGCCCTGGTTGTCGACTACACTGGACCAGATGTAAGTCTGTTGCGTGTTGAAGACTTCGTTGAGTTTTGGCGCGAGCATCAGTACGCCTGTATCGCTGATCGATACACCGCGTGCGTCGCCCTTTAATAGTTCTGTACGTCCACTGGTTTCCCAAACTGCCGGCTGTCCGGCCTGAACGGGTGAAATAACGAATGTGAAAAGTAATGCTGCAATGATTGCGAGGCTGCCTGGTTGTTTTCTGATCATCTTTTAGTCAGGTTCCTATGTACTTGGCGTAAAGCGAGCGAGCGATTGCGATCTCATCGGTACCGCGAATAATGGAGCGTGCATCCTGGAAGACAGTGAGTTCGAAGTTTCCGGTCTTAAAGCGGAGGAGATACTCGTTGAACTTTACTTCACCAGCGCGTCGAAGTCGCTCAGCGAGTGTCGAGAAATTGATGCGCGTTGGTTGAGCAGGAGAAATCTGGATCGCATCGCGACCACACAACACAGCAGCTCCTTCCCCTGCCTGCGACAGAGTCTCGTAGAGTCCGAGCCCACAGGTGGCACAATCCGCGCGCGGTGTTCCTGGTCCAATTCTGCGCCACTCATTCCGCCAGACATCAAACTGCATCAACGATCCGTGCAGAGCTTCGACGTGTCCGGTGATTAGTTTGACAGCTTCCGAAACCTGCACTGCCGATACGATATTGATGATCGGCATGATGACTCCGGCCGTGTCGCAAGTCGGCGCACTCGCGGCAGGCGGTGCTTCCTCGAACACGCAACGCAAACACGCGGTCTCGTGTGGTCGAATCGTCATCGTCACGCCGTATGAACCAACCGCGGCGCCGTAGATCCAGTTTGTATCGTGCTTCACGCACGCGTCGTTGATGAGGTAGCGGGTGGCGAAGTTGTCTGTGCCGTCAACAACGACGTCACAGTCTTTGATCAAATCCTCGATTGTTGAATGATTGACGTCGAGTATGTGAGGTTCGACTTCTATTACGGAATTGATCTCGTGCAGGTGATTCGCAGCGGCGATGGCTTTCGGCAGACGCTTTTCTGCGTCACTTTCCGTGAACAGCGTCTGCCGCTGCAGGTTTGAAGGCTCGACGAAGTCGCGATCGACAATGCGCAGGTGGCCCACACCCGCACGCGCCAACGATTCAGCATGGGCCGAGCCCAGCGCACCGCAACCGACAATCAGTACTCGCGCGGCAAGCAGCCGTCGCTGTCCTTCCTCGCCAATTCCATTGAAGAGAATCTGTCTGCTGTAACGCTCGTCCACTGCTCGTCAGTATAACAGTGAACAGCCACAGATCAGGCACTAGGCCATGATCCCATAACGCTTGATCTTGGCATTCAGAGTCGTCGGCTTCAGACCGAGCAGCTTGGCCGCACGCGTTTGGCTGCCGGAGGTGCGGCCCAGCGCCGTGCGAATAAGACTGACTTCAAACTGTCTTACTTCTTCTGAAAAACGCGCTCCATGCTTGATGTCCACCGGTCTGGAGATCGCCAGAGATTCAACTTCATCCAGTAGTTGGAGAACCGTCTCGCGCAGGGTATTGAGTCGCACATCGACGGTTGTCTCGTTGGGCTTTTGCTCACCCGATTCAGTTCTGTTTAGTTCTAATCCCAAAATCGATTCGCTTGTCATATTTCCTCCGAGGGATGCGGCGGCAGCCACGCCGCTGGGCTACCAAACTGGGGAGTCTTGGAGCGGCTGCCAGCGTGAATATCTCAGAGTTTTTTGACGGGCGATCCCGATCTGTGACAGAACGGCTAATTTTTGGGATGGACTGGCCACAAAAGGCAAAGAAAAGGTTTCACGCAAAGGCTCAAAGGAAGACGCAGAGGCGCAAAGAACATTAACGAGAGTTCTCTTTGCGATCTTTGCGTCTTTCTCTGCGCCTTTGCGTGAAACTCTTTGTGGCTTAGATGTTGTTGCCGACGGCGCCCTGGAAGTTCTGGCGATAGTTGCGACTGAGGGTGAGCTCTTTGCCGTTCTCCATGATGATGCGGTACTCGCCGTGGAACCATGGCTGCATTTCTTTGATCCGGTCGATCTTAACAATTGCCGAACGATGAATGCGGCGGAACTGCTTCGGGTCGAGCTGCTCTTCGAGGTTGCTGATCGTCTCGCGCAGCAGATAGCCCTTCTGGTTGTCGTAGACGCGCACGTAGTTTCCCTCTGACTCGATGCAGTAAACATCCTGCACGTTGAGAAAGAAGACGCGGCCTCCATTCTTGATCACGAGTCGCTCGAGGTGGCGAGGTCCCGATTTCAACTCCTCCAACAAGGCGAGTATGTGGCGTTCCCTATCGCCACTCTGGTCAACTTTGATCTGCTCTTTGACTCTCTGCCATGCGACATCGAATCTCTCGCGGTCGAACGGCTTCAGCAGGTAGTCAAATGCGTGCACTTCAAAAGCGCGCACCGCATATTGATCGTAGGCAGTGACGAAGATGATGTACGGTGTCGACTCGCGTTCGAACGCCGCGAGCACTTCGAAGCCGCCGAGCTCGGGCATTTGTATATCCAGGAAGACGAGATCCGGCCGGAGCGATTTGATCGCATCTACTGCTTCACGACCATTCGCACACTCCGCAACTATCTCGACATCCGAATCATCGGCCAACATCTCGCGAATCATTTCGCGAGCGAGTGGTTCATCGTCGACGACTAACGCGCGAATACGTCTTGCGTTCGTCACTTTGCCTCCTAACAAATTGTGAATAACGCAATGAACGGATGAGGTCACACAGTAAATGAACACCGCAGCCGAAATACTTGTGACGTGACAAAGCGCGTCTAAAGCAATTTCTTCGGCTGGTTACGATAAATTTGGATGCGATGTTTCGTGGTTGAGTTACGCGGGAAGTACGAAAATTTTTTGAGAACCGACGAAAAAGTGGAAAGTCGTGCGACTTTCTGAATTAGCGTGGAATCTCGAGGGCGACGACCAGACCACCGGTGGGATTATTGCTCAACTCGAAATGCGCGGCGTCGCCGTATATGCCGGCGAGTCGTGCTTGTGTGTTAGCCAGTCCGACTCCTCCTCGGCCGCGCCGGGCCTCGACAAGTTGTTCGGCTTGAATGCCCGGACCATTGTCTTTCACTTCGATTCGCACGACACCGTTGCGCGGTGCGGCAGTCACCTCAACGCGACCGGAGGTTGAGTTTCCAATTGCATGGCGCATTGCATTCTCGACGAGCGGCTGCAGGATCAAGTTGGGCACGCGCACGTCAAGCACGTCCGGATCTACGCGAATGTCAGTTGTGAGACGATCCTGGAAACGAATGCGCTCAATCTCGAGGTAGCCGTTCAGAAACTCGATCTCCTGTTGCAATGTGACTTCCTGGGTTCCCGAATTCTCGAGCGTGAGGCGGAGGAAGTCGCCGAGACGCGTGATCATCTTGCGCGCGCCTTCTGTGTCTTTACTGAGCAATGCCGAGATCGAATGGAGTGTGTTGAAAAGAAAATGTGGATGAACCTGCATTTTCAGTGCTTCCAGCTGCGACTGTACGAGTTGCGTGCGCAGTTCCGAAGACTTCAACTCGCCTTTGCGGAAACTGTTGTAGTAACTGAAGGCGTGGCTCACTCCCAGCATGACCCAGTAAATGAGCATCCATTTATCGAGGTTTAATAAGATGACGTTGAAGGTTTTAAGCCAGGTAAGACTGCTCGCTCGGCCCACAAAAACCATGAATAGAGGATAATGGACGGCGACTAGCGCGCTGCTTAGAAGGATGCTTATACCGAAGTGAAGAGCCGCTCGTCGTCGCCAGTTGTGACGTTCGATGCAATAACGCCGGGAAAGCCAGAGCACGAGTGGCGTCGCAAGCGCCCAGAGATAGCAGGCAGTGGCCTGGAAGAGAAATTCGCGAAACTTTATTGGCTCTCGCTGAGTGAAATACGACACATAGACCTGGGAGCTGAAGAAGATTGCGA
>Ga0207674_10011390_pt1 | contig 9994 bp, 8 predicted proteins | sample KBSCornC72_FD_184303 | JGI IMG/M metagenome (GOLD analysis project Ga0207674, IMG submission 184303) | Corn rhizosphere microbial communities from Kellogg Biological Station, Michigan, USA - KBS Corn C7-2 (SPAdes) (version 2) | ecosystem: Host-associated > Plants > Roots > Rhizosphere > Soil ... | reverse complement strand
CCTGCTGGATTGCCAGCCTTGGCGCTCTCTTCCGAAAGCTTCATGTGCTTGTTGTGGAGCTTGGTCGCCTTGTCGGCAGCTTCGCCGTGCTGCTTGGCCAGCGTCTCGGCCTCGGCCTTGCTCTTGAAGTGGCCAGCGAACCGGCTGGTCTCGATGTGACGCGGCGGCGTCATGGCCTTGTTCACATCATCGTCCGCGCCGGCGCTGGTCCATTCCTTGGGCAGCTGATCTTCGGCACCCAGCGCCTTGGCGCGCTGCTTGATGTGCGCCTTAGTCGCGGCAGGGTCCTTGGCGCGGCCGAAGGCCTGAATGGCGTTGTGCAGGTCCTCGGTGTCCTTGATCGGATAGCCACCGCCCGGCATGGCGATGCCAGCCTTGGCGTCCTGCTGGCGTTCCTTCTGGCTGAACGCGCGCTTGCCCATGAACTCGCCGGTCTCGGTATCGAAGCCGTCTGAGTCGATCTTGGACATCGCTTCGGCTTCGTCAAAAGCGGCTTTCAAAATCTCACGCACCTCATCGAGCTTCTGGACCTCGTGCATCTTGCCGTCCTTGCCGGCACGATGGAGGTTGCCGTACTGGTCGACGAAATGATCCACGTTGTGCGGGCCCTCCTTGCCGGCGATCGGGCCGGCCTTGGGAGCGCGACCGCTCGCGAGCTTGAGCTGGAACTTGCCGGCATTCTTGCCAGTCTCGGCATTCGCCTTCGGGCGGCGACCACCGTACTGGTTCTTGATGCTGTCGCCGTCACCACCCTTGTCGTCGGTGAACTGACCCCCGGTCGAATCGCCAGCCGGCGCATGGTTCTGGTTGAACTTCAGCAGGCCGCCATCATCGAGCCGCTTCTTGAGGTCGGCGGCTTGATCGGCCATGCACTCCTGTGCTTCGGCCTTGGCGATGTGCTGATGGTCCTTGCAGCCGCAGCCCCAGTACTGGGTTGGCGTGAAGGCGAGGTGATCATCGGCGCGCTTGAACCAGTCGAACTTGGCCTCAGGATTCGCCGGCCGATCGACAAGGCTGATCTCGGTGATCATGACGCCGGTCACGATCGTCTTGTCGTTGGGGTCGCGCGCGAGCACGCGTCCGCCGATCGAGAAGCCCTTGTAGACCTTGTCCTTGACCTTCTTCCATGCCCGGTCGTCAGCCACATAGGCCCCGAAGTAGAGGCCCTTCTCGTCCATGTTGGCTTCGATGGCGCGGCCCACAGCGCTCGGCTGGTGCATCTCGCGCACGTTCTTCCAAAGCATGTAGTCTGGAAGTGCCTTGGCGATTGCGTCGCGGGTGACGATCTCGCCCTGCCGATCTCGACAATCCGTCGAGGCGTAGCCGAAAACGGTACGCTGCTCTTCGTCTACTTTGTGAATTTCCGCGAAGAACTCGATGTCCGGTGCGGTATTTCGGGCCATGGTCACTCCACTCGCTCTTTGGGTCCTATTCAGGTGCGATGACAAACGCCACAAAGGATTGTGGTTTTGTTAAAACCCTACCATAGGTAAGGAATTGTAAATCCGGGCAACAAAAAGCCCCGGGGGTGAACCGGGGCTCGGGGCCGGGCGCTTCAGCTACGGAAGCGTTTTCAGGATTGCTTGGCCTCGCGCTCGGCCACCTTCTTGCGCAGCGCAGCCTCTTCCTCGGGCGTGGCCTTTCGGCCACTGACCTTGGTGAAAAGCTCCAGCGTCTGGTCGGCCGTCAGGCCTCGGGGCCCGGGCTTGACCAACGTAAGAGAGGGCTTGGTCGCCATGAGAAATCTCCTTTACCTACTACCCCGCCAGACGTGGCGTTGGCATTGACCTCAACCGACTTGAACGTCTGGAAGTCGAAATAGGCCTTCTGGTCATGTGCCAGCGCCAGCTTACGAGCTTCCTCAGGTGTGTCTACCCGCACCGACACGTCAAGGAACGCCTTGCCAGTCGATGGATCATGCCAAGCCCCGATGAAATGGTTGGGCTGGGTCATTTGGTCAAGGTTCTTCTGCACATATTCGTCGATATGGTCCGGGGTAATACTCTTTGCATCCATGGCGAAGGAACGCTCCGGATAGGGTGACACCGCGTAGCCCTTTACCGCTTCCTCGCCGCTCAGCGGATTGTAGGTGAAGCCGCCATCCGCCTCGTGCAGACGATCGACCATTCCCTCCAGTTCCTTGCGATCCTTGTTCTTGCTCTGACCGCTGCCCCCTTCACCAGTCGCGCCATCGGCGCTCGCGAACTGGCCGCCTTCCGGCGATCCGGCCGCCACGTGGTGGGGATTGAACTTCAGAAGATCATCCGCGCCCTGCGCCTTCTGGACCAACTGGTCCTTGGACAAGGCGATGTAGCTGCCAGCGGGATCGATGACACCGTCATGCCCGGTACGCTTGGCATAGGCCGTGATGCTTTCCTTGCCCTTACGCCCAGTCTGGTAACCGCTGAGGTTCTTCTTGTCGCGCAGATCGAGCGGCTTGTTCATCTTGAGATGGACAGCCAGTACCTTGCCCTTGTCGCCATAGACGCCTGCGAGGTTCTTGCTGGTGGTCAGGAAGTAGCCACCCTCACGCGCCTCGTGCGGGCTGCCCGAGGCCGTGCCGTGATAGAACGTCTGCGGCTTGCCGTCCTTGCCTTTGAGAACATCGCCGCCGCCTGAGCTACTACCGTCCGATGAGGCGAATTGGCCCCCCGTGGAATCGCCGGGCGGCACGTGGTTCTGGTTGAACTTGATTAGGTCATCTGAATACTTGATCAAGTCCATGGTATTACTCCTTACCCTTGCCGGGAGGCCCGGTGAAGGGACCGCTTGACAGAACGGTAGTGGTATCGAGATTGGAAGGCACCCACGCGCCATTCTTCCACATATCGCTCACGATCATGTAGGTGCGCGTTCCGCGATAAGTCGTGCCGTCGACATCGACGTAGAAATACTCTGACTTATCAATCTGATGAGCGTTGTAGCTGTGGCTTCCCGCCATGACCTCATTCCAAGTCCGCTCGTACAAGTCCTTCATCTGGGAAACGTTCCGGGCATGCACAAGCTTATCTTGCGCAGACCATTCGGACTCAGGCTTCCCCACATACTTGCCGGTAATACCACGATCGTGCTCGTAGATCGCGTGGCCTTCGGTCTCTTTGGTCATGAACATCTTCTTAACGCCGACCTGTAGCTCGGTGATCATGCCATTACGCATCACGGGGCTGAGCAGCACATCGGCGCGATAGCCATCCGGCAAAGACTGGTTGATTCGATCCTTGGCTTGGCGGGCCACATTCACACCGCTCTGCTCAAGCCGGCGCAAAACGCTTTCCACTTCGCTGGGCTTGTCGACCGCGATCATGCCCCGCGTCACGTCGAGCAGCTTGCTCCAGTCCCCGCCTTCTTCTTTCACGACCTTCTCAGTGGCCCGGGCTTCGCCCTTCAAGGGCGCGATAAAGAGTACTGGCTTGCCCGTCGTTTCAGAGATCAGCTTCTGCCATTCTTCTTTGGATCGCGGCATGTCTTTGTTGATGCCGCCCATCTGGGAAACGACGCCACTACCCTTGTCGAGCCATTCGGCCATCTGGTCGCGCGCTTGCGTGCCCATGGCCTTCAATTGATCCCATGTATTGAAAGGCTGAGAAGCCGATTTGGGCAGCCCAGCGATCAGGCGCTGAGGCACTTCAACTTTACCATCAGTACTACTGCCCTCAGCGGACCACCGGCCGTGATCGTCACGCGGCTGATCTTCCGAATACTTGAGTAGTGGCGTACCCTTAAGCTCAGCCACCAAGGCGTCGCCCAAGATCGCGAGGTGCTTGGCCATCAGGTTGATCGGCTCGCTGTCGTCATCCTCGGCCGCTGCAGCGGCCTCGCTTGGCAGCTGAGCCTTGAACACGATGGCGCAGCGGCAGGAAGGATGAGCCGGCGAAGCGTCATCACCTGACTGGAAAGGATCATCGAGCGGTATCCAGCCCTGCTCGTGATTGGCGTCGCAGATCGGGCACGGCGTGTCCGCCACGATCCACGCCTTGGTCGACTGAATGCCAAGATCGTCGCGCGCATCCTTGGCCGCCTTGAGCGCGCCCTCGCTGTGCGCCCGGTTGATTTCCGTAGCTGCGATCAGCTCGGCCCGCTCCTCGCTGAACGGAAAGAGATCGTTGAGCGTCGCCGCGATCTCTTCCATCGTGAAGCCGTCCATCAGGCCATCAGCGATCGTCTGGCGCAGCATGAGGCGTGTGGTCTCGTCGATGCGCATGCGGGCGTTGGGGTTGTCCTCCAGCTCGCCGTCGATCCAGCGTTTGCCCACCAGCTCGGCTGAACGCTCCTCGGCCCAACGCACCGCGTAATCATCAACCCGGTCAAACAACTCGTTGGTGTCGGGCAAGCCCATCTTGCCCAGCGTCTGCTCGACCCCGTCACGCACAGCGGTAGTAGTGACCTCATCGAGCAGCGTCACCAGCAGCTCGGCATCGCCCATCTCCAGCGCGTCGGCGATCTCGGCCGCGATACGCTCGGCCTCGGCTTCTTCCTCGGGCGTGGCCTTGGCGAGAGAATCAGCCTTGGCGAGCTTGGCCGAACCACGCTTCCGTAGCTGGACCTGAGCGTTGAGCTTGACCTGATCGAGCCAGCGCTTGACCGCGTTGGCGTACTTGTCGATTTGCGGGCGCTTGCCCTGCCAGTCGACCCCGATGCCAGACGGCAGCTTGATGAAGCGCTTCTTGGTCTTGGCGTCGTGGTAGTACTCAGGCTGGTTGAATTTGAGAAGATCAATGGGGGCAGTGACTTCACCCTTCAGCAGCTTGCCGAGCTTGCTCTTGCCCTGCAGGCCGCCCCGGCTTTTGGCGTTGCGCGCATTGATCGCCTGATACTTCAGGTTTTGCTTGTAGCCCGGACCTTCTTGGCCAGTAGGAAGTCGGCCGTACCAGCTGACATGGCCCGCTTTCTTGGGATGGCTGCTGAACGAGACGGCTTTCGCGCGCGTGTCCAAAGCTTCTCGGGCGGCCAAGGTCTGCGCATTTTGCTGCTGCACGGCCTCGGCTTGCTGCTGGGTCGGCTGAGATGAGCCGCCTTCCCCACTACCCCCGCCGCTGGAGAACTCGCCGTGATTGCCGTGATTGGGATCGTACTTCAGCAAGCCGTCCATGGGCTAGTAGTCCACCCAGCGCGAGAAGCGTCGAGCGTCGCTCTTGAGTACTGGTTGCGGACCAGCGCTCACGACATCGTTGTTCTCATCCTCTTCGTCCGTCTGCTTCTCGTGCGGCGTCAGGACCGGACCTTGGTCGTAGCCATAGAGGCCGGTCGCCATCGTCACGTCCTTGGCCATGGCCACACCGATCGGCAACATAGTGTCGCCTGTCGCGAGCCAGCGCTTGAACGCGTCCATGGTCAGCATCGCCGCGTTGCCGATGCGCTGCTTGCCATCGGTGAAGGCTTGCTGGTAGGCGAGCTTCGCCGCCGTCCACGTGTCGAAGCCGAGCATCACCTTGTGCTCGTCGAACGAGCCACGATCAGGATCGTTCTGGTCGATGACATAGACCATCTTGGCATCGGGGTTCGGTCCGACGAAGGCATCGATATGATCGCCGTCCGCGCCCACCGTGCCTTTGATGTAGCCGTAGTGGTGCGGCATGATCACTTTCCAGTCGTCACCGCGCCGCGCCGAGCCGACCGGGTTCTCGATGCTGAGGTCGAGGCCTTGGAACTGGATGTGGCCCATGCGGTAGTTGCCGGCGCGCTTCTGGCCCGGCGTCGGATCATGATCGGCGTCGAACGCCGCAAGGTCCCAGCGCTTGGTGATCTCTTCCGGCCCGAGTAGTAGCTCACCCGTGTAGGCCTGCGCATCCTCAGGCAGCTCGGCATCGGTCGGATCAGTCAGCAGGATCGAGGGCGTGCCGTCGACCGCCAGCAATTCGCTGGCGCGATCGAGCAGCGGCTGCCAGTCAAAGTAGAGCCGGAAGCCATCCTCATCCTTGGCCAGCCGCGCGGTGTAGTTCTCGACCAGCAGAAAGGGCTCAGTCGCCTCGGGCTCGACGAAGCCGGTGAATTTGACCACCAGACGATCGAGCGGCTGTAGGCCGATCGAGCGGGCCCAGTCCTGCAGGCCGCCCGGATTGGCGAGCGGACGCTCGACCTCGTAGACCGCTTCCGTAGTCAGGACCTTCTGGACCGGCTGGCCGGGCTTTTTCACACTGACTGAAGCCGTTGCCCGGGCCTGCGCGGGGGCGGCTGCGGGACGGCCCTGCGGGGCCTGTAGGGCGGGTTTCCCGGGGACGGCCCCTCCACCCTTGCCCGGGGGCGGAAGTGCTGCGTTGGGCTTGCCAGCCCCGCCATTGGGCCCTGCCAAGGCCTTGCCTCCCCCGGGTTGGCCGGGCTGGCCGGGAGCGCCCATTCCCGGGGGCAGCAGGGGGCGTGCAGCAATGCTCGCCTCGGTCCCCATGTCGGTCCGCTCCTGCGGGTCGATCGGGACGTAGCCGGTCGCCGTCAACGCCATCGGCTCGCCGGCCGCGCCGCCAAAGGCATCCATGCCCAAATCCTCGCGCGCCTCGTCGATCGTCATGATGCCGCTCTTGACGTAGGTCGTCGTGATCTCGGCCGCCTGCGCGGGATCGGTCTCGAAATCGTGGTCCCACACAAATTCAAGATCGGGCGAGTTGAGATGCTTGCTCAGGATGCGATCGAACAGGTGCTTGAGGTACACCATCGTCGGCTTGGTGCCCTCGTTCTGTGCCATGTCCTGCGAGGACTCGGCAGTCGCCCGGTTGTTCTGCTTGATGAACGGCGTCGGGCTGATCGAGAAGCAGTAGCAGATGACGCGGGCCAGCCATTCGTCGAACTCGTCGAACAGGATTTCGCCGGCCCCGAGTGCGGTGTACTTCGAACCGTTGGGCACCCACCACGTCTTGGCCCGGTTCACGATCTTGCCGGTGAACATGCCGTCCCAGTACTGCTGCATCGCCGTGATCTGGTCGATCGTCATGTTGGTGCCGGCTTCCATCACGCCGTGCGGCGCATTGGCTCCATCATAGGCGGCCAGCTGCTCGGTGACGCGCTTGATGGAGAGATTCACGTAGGTGTAAATCTGCGCCACGTGCGGGTAGCCGTAGGCGAAGCCCGGCCGGCGATTGCGCGGGTAGTAGAGAAGTTCGTCGCTGGTGAAGTCGACGGCCGGCAGGCCCTTCAACACCTGCTGGTAGGCAACGCTCGGCGGCGACGGGATGCCGCCGTTGGCATCGAGCATGACGCTGATCGTCGCCCCATCCAGTACCTTGATGTTGCACAGCTGGCCCGAGCGATTGGGCACCATCTCCAGTGACGGTGCATCGTAGACGAAATGCTGCTCCAGAATCTGGCGCACGAACTGCGGCCAGTCGGTCTCCTTGCTGGGCGACATGAACAGCTGCGAGGCGTACTTGATGCGATCATTCTGATCGCCGCTCGGAAGAACGGTTTTCTTGTTCACCTTGCGCGGCTGGATATGCCAGTCGATGGACTCCAGCTGATCCTTACGCGTCTCGATCACCGAGCGCAGGATGCCACAGTTGTCGGCCAGCGCCTGCAGGTCATGGAACGACAGCGCCATGTTGGCGCGCGGCTGGTAGTTGAGGTTGAACGCGACCGGGTAGTCCCAGATGCGGCCCTTGGCGTCCTGCGCCTGCGGCTTGAGGGGCTGCATCGGCCCGAACCACGCCTCACTCACGCCCTTGATGGTCGTGCGCACGCGCTGGATCGAGCGGGTCAGCGCACTGGGCGGCTTCACCGTCTTGAAGTCGTCAGCCATTTATTGCCTCGTGGCTACATGCTCGATGGTAGGGCCATCGGTATTTCCTTCAGGACGGAAAATACCGGCGATCGTGAACGGAACTTCAGAAGGCACCAGCGCCATCAATTCTTCAGGGGTAGTGGCTTTGGCCACCGCCTCATCGATATCAAGGGTCCGAAGCCTGTGACGGATTTCCCGCAAGCGATTTTCCTCAGGCTTGTCACCTTTGTCACAAGCTATCTCGATTTGCGGACCCAGATTGGCCACCTCACGAATGCAGAGGATTTGTAGATGTGCTTTGAAAAGACTCCGCATCCGATCAACACTCATGACCTAGTACCCTTCAGCTATGATTCGGGCGTTCAGTGTTCCTGATGAAGCTGTGATAGAAAGTCCGGTAACAGGCCCGACAAAAGAATTGTTGTTGTACCCAGCATTATTGGTGACTGTATAATTGTTGCCAGCAGAGTCAGTGATGCTGCTCATCACATTGAAACGCACTCCCCCAGAGATACCGCCTCCAGAAGTAACAAAAACAGTGGAGTCTGGAAAATCAATCACACAGACATGAGGATTACCGCTACCCCCGGAAGATAGAAATGGAAAGGCAGTAATTCCTGAATTAAACCCGGAAGCAGCGCCTGTGCCATTTCCAGATGTGAAGGTATAGTAGTAGTTAGCCGCTGAAAGCAGCGTATCTCCATTAGCAAAAAAAGTGAAATTGACGTTGACTCCATTGACCGAAGGATTCCAAACCAAAACATTAATTCGCAACGCACTATAGGGACCATTCGCATCCCACCGACGTGAGGTAATGGTCGAGGCATTGAGCTGCTGCCCTGTATCAGCCAGTACCCTGTATTGGCCTGACCGACGAATCCTAGGAATAGCTTGGTTGATGCCATTGAGCATGGATCAGAACTCTTCGGCAAAAGTGACGAGATTGACCTGCTTGCCCGAGGTGATGGTGCCTGTCACCCCGCCAAACAAAGTCGATCCCACGTCGAGATAGAACAAGATATTGCCGTAAGAGTCGTAAAAGAACGGATTGGCCCCTGCCGACGCCGCGTCGATCTGCTGCAAAAGATTGACCGCTTGTGAAGCGTTGGTGTTGCCGGCGCTGATCGGAACAGCTCCGCTGCCGATCAGATAATTGACGCCGCCCTTTCTCAGAAAGAGCTGGAAGGTGTAAGCAGCTGTGTCGGTATTGGTGACCGTGATGCCGATGACGCGCGCACCGTTGGTAAGCGTGGGCGCGTAAATCTGCTTCACGGTAGTACCGTCCGCGTTCAGGAACTGAACGGGAGCGCTGACCGGGGCAGCGGGGAAGATCGGGGTGGTGTTGGCAGCCATTTGTCAGATGATCCTTTTCAACTTCCGGGGGGAACGTAGGCGCAGGGCAGGTTGACCCTAAGCTGTAAAGCTTGGCCGGCGCTGGTCAGCACCAAGCATTGGTATTGGTAGGTGCAGCCGGCGAGCATGCTCTTGACCTGCTGCAGCACGGCTTGACTGGGCAAGCCGGTACTGGGAGACGGCTCGATCGCGGCGGCCCCCTGCAGATGGCCAGTCGCTGAGTCGCTGCCGACGATGACCGCGCACTTGATCGAGGTAACGGACGTGATGGTCTCGACGTTGGCCAAGGCCGGGCCAAAGTCGAACGTCAACGTCTCGACTTCCCCGGGCTCGGTAGGAGGCCGAAGTTCGATCGCGAGGGTCATCCACTACTCCTGAGAACTGCGTAGGGCCTTGGCGGCCTTGCCGATGCGAACGCGGCCAACGTCGAGCGCCACCAGCAGCCTCTTCACGCCTGTGGCCGTGCGCTTGCGACCATCATCGACCGCCGTGCGCAGCCGCTTGACCGCAAGCACGATGCGCTCGGGATCGACCGCGACCGTGACATGGATCGAAGCGACCAGCGTCAGCGTGTTGTGCGTCGTGAGCCTGATGAGGTGCGCGAGGCCGCGCTGAAGCCTCAGCACCTGCGGCGATTGAAGCCCTATGGCCTTGCTGAGCTGGCGTCCGACCGTCAGCACGTTCCCACCTGCAAGCTGGATAACGACACCAGCCCTTCGCAACGCGCTGACGGTCAGGACATTCGACGAGCCAAGCGACACGACCTTGCCGATACTGCGGACCAAGCTCACGGGCATCTGTGAAGATAGGGTGATGAGCTTTCCGAGTTTTCGGGAAAGGGCCAGCGTCTGCCCCGTCGACAGATTGAGAAACACCCCGATCGCCTTGAGGCGCGTCATGGTCAGGGTATTGGATGACGTGATCGCGATCGCGCGC
>Ga0207674_10011387_pt1 | contig 9994 bp, 6 predicted proteins | sample KBSCornC72_FD_184303 | JGI IMG/M metagenome (GOLD analysis project Ga0207674, IMG submission 184303) | Corn rhizosphere microbial communities from Kellogg Biological Station, Michigan, USA - KBS Corn C7-2 (SPAdes) (version 2) | ecosystem: Host-associated > Plants > Roots > Rhizosphere > Soil ... | reverse complement strand
CCAGGCCGCAGGCGACAAGGTGACCGTGCGGGTGCTGATGGCCCACGAAATGGAAACCGGCCAGCGCAAGGACGCCGCCGGCAAGCTCATCCCGGCCTGGTACATCCAGCAGGTCCACGCGAAGCTGAACGGCAAGGACGTGCTGAGCGCGCAATGGGGCCCGGCGGTGGCGAAGAACCCGTTCCTGCAGTTCATGATCAAGGGCGCCAAGGCCGGCGACAAGGTCAGCGTGTCGTGGGTCGACAATCGCGGCGACACTCGCGTCGACGAAGCAGTCGTCACCTGACGTCATGAACATCGCACCTTGAGAGGAGAAACGATGGCGCGCATCCTGTGGGCCGGCGCAGCGGCGGTGATCGCCGCGAGCAGCGCGGTCGTCTGGGCCCAGCAGAAGTCCTCGGCCGAAGGCATCGCCGAATACCGCGCGATGCTCGCCGACGGCAACCCGGCCGAGCTGTTCGAGGCGAAGGGCGAAGCCCTGTGGAAGACCAGACGCGGGCCGAAGAGTGCGTCGCTCGAAGCCTGCGACCTCGGCAAGGGGCCGGGCGTCGTGAAGGGGGCGTTCGTCGAGCTGCCGCGCTATTTCGCCGACACCGGGCGTGTGCAAGACCTCGAGTCGCGCCTCTTGACCTGCAGCGAGACGCTGCAGGGCATCAGCGCCGCCGAAACCGCGGCGACGCCGTTCGGGCGCGGCGAGCAGGCCAACATGGATGCGCTGGTGGCGTACATCTCGGCCGCATCGGGCGGCATGAAGTTCAACCTGCCTCAGGGCAACCCGGAAGAACGCAAGATGTTCGAGCTCGGCAAGCGGGCATTCTTCTATCGCGCCGGCTCGCATGGCTTCGCCTGCGCGTCGTGCCACGGCGACGCCGGCAAGCGGATTCGCCTGCAGGACCTTCCGGACCTGACGAAGAACCCGGGCAACGGCATCGGCTTCGCGGCCTGGCCGGCGTATCGCGTCAGCAGCGGCGAGCTGTGGGGCATGCAGCGTCGCCTCAACGACTGTTACCGCCAGCAGCGTTTTCCGTATCCCGGCTACGGCTCGGACGTGACGATCGCGCTCGGCGTCTACATGGGCGTCAATGCGAAGGGCGCCGAGTCGGTCGCGCCGTCGATCAAGCGCTGAGCAGGAGCAGCCGAGCATGAAACAACAACACCCGCTGCTGTTCGCCGCCGTCGCCCTGATCGTGTCGATCGCCGGTTGCGCCGCCCCGGCGCCGGCGATCGACTACGACGCCGCGACGCAGCAGATGATGAAGTCCTCGTTCCGCGACCAGGGCATCGCGACAGTCGATCGCCTGCAGCAGGACGAAGCCGACGCGGCCTGCTCGAAGGCGCAGGGCGCACCGCTTCCCGAAGCGCAGCGCGTCGCGATCGAAGCGGCGAACATGAAGACCGTGCGCATGCCGAGCGACGGCCAGTTCCTCGGCGACTGGAAGGTCGGCGAACAGCTCGCGCAGAACGGCCGCGGCATGACCTGGACCGATGCGTCGACCGCGACCTCGTCGAACGGAGGCAACTGCTACAACTGCCATCAGATCAGCAAGGCCGAGATCTCGTACGGCACGATCGGGCCGAGCCTCTACCAGTACGGCAAGCTGCGCGGCGTGACCGACCCGGCCTCGCCCGCGGCCAGGCCGATCGTCGAATACACCTGGGCCAAGCTGTGGAACGCGAAGGCGACCAACGCATGCTCGGACATGCCGCGCTTCGGCCACAACAAGCTGCTCGACGAGGCGCAGCTGAAGAATCTGATGGCCCTGCTGCTCGATCCGAAGTCGCCGGTGAATCAGTGACGTGAGCGCTAGCCGAAGAGAGTTCCTGCAGGTTCTCGGCGCGGCGTCGGTCGCCGGCATGGCGCTCGGCCGCCATGCGAACGCCGACGCGCAGGCCGCCGAGAACGCCCTCTACGAGCTGCCGCGGTTCGGCAACGTCTCGTTCCTGCACATGACCGACTGCCACGCGCAGCTGCGACCAATCTACTTCCGCGAGCCGAGCGTCAACATCGGCGTCGCTTCGATGAGCGGCAAGCTGCCGCATCTGGTCGGCGAGCAGCTGCTTGCCGCGACCGGCGTGGCGCGCGGCACGCCGGCCGCGCACGCACTGACGGGGCTCGACTTCGAAGCCGCCGCGCGCCGCTACGGCAAGGTCGGCGGCTTCGCGCACCTCGCCACGCTCGTGAAGCGGCTGCGCGCGAGCCGGCCCGGCGCGCTGCTGCTCGACGGCGGCGACACCTGGCAGGGCTCGGCCACCTCGCTGTGGACCCGCGGCCAGGACATGATCGACGCCTGCCGGCTGCTCGGCGTCGACGTGATGACCGGCCACTGGGAGTTCACCTACGGCATGGAGCGGGTCAAGCAGGTCGTCGAGAACGACTTCAAGGGTCGCACCGAATTCCTGGCGCAGAACGTCAAGACGGCCGACTTCGGCGACCCGGTGTTCGCGCCCTACACGCTGCGCGAGATCAACGGCATTCGTTGCGCGATCATCGGGCAGGCCTTCCCGTACACGCCGATCGCGAACCCGCGCTACTTCGTCGCCGACTGGAGCTTCGGCATCCAGGACGAGAACCTGCAGAAGATGGTCGACGAGGTGCGCGGCAAGGGCGCGCAGGTCGTCGTGCTGCTGTCGCACAACGGGATGGACGTCGACCTGAAGATGGCGACGCGGGTGCGCGGCATCGACGCGATCTTCGGCGGCCACACGCACGATGGCGTGCCGACGGCGGTGCCGGTGGCGAACGCGGGTGGCAAGACGCTCGTCACGAACGCCGGCAGCAACGGCAAGTTCCTCGGCGTGATGGACTTCGACGTGAAGGCGGGCAAGGTCGCCGACTTCCGCTATCGCCTCGTTCCGGTCTTCGCCGACGTGCTCGCCGCCGACCCGGCGATGGACGCGCTGATCACGAAGCTGCGCGCGCCGTTCGAGGCCAAGCTCTCCGAGAAGCTCGCCGTCACCGATGCGGTGCTGTACCGGCGCGGCAACTTCAACGGCGCCTGGGACCAGCTGATCTGCGACGCGCTGATGCAGGTGCAGGGGGCCGAGATCGCGTTCTCGCCGGGCTTTCGCTGGGGCACCTCGCTGCTGCCGGGCGACACGGTCACGCGCGAACTGCTGATGGACCAGCTCGCGATCACCTATCCGTACGCGACCGTCACACCGATGAGCGGCACGACGATCAAGACCGTGCTCGAAGACGTGGCCGACAACCTCTTCAACCCGGACCCGTACTACCAGCAAGGCGGCGACATGGTGCGGGTCGGCGGCCTGAGCTACACGATGACGCCCAGCGCGAAGATCGGCGAGCGCATCAGCGACATGCGGCTGGCCGGCAAGCCGATCGAGGCCGACAAGACCTACAAGGTGGCCGGCTGGGCGCCGGTTGCCGAGGAGGCGCGCAACGCGCCGGGCACCAGGCCGGTGTGGGACGTGGTCGAGGCGTGGCTGAAGTCGCAGCCGAACGGGCGGGTCGGCGCGCGCACGATCAACACGCCGAAGCTGGTGGGCGTGCAGGGCAATCCGGGTGTCGCGAACGCCTAGCGTTCTGGCCGCAGTCGCGTGGCTGCTGTGCGCGCTGGCGATGCCGGTTCCCGCGCAAGTCCCGCCGGACAGGCCGGTGCGCGCCGCCGAAGCCGCGCCCGGCGTCTGGTTCGTCGAAGGCGACGCGGCCCTCGGCTCGAGCGCGAACCGCAACTTCATCTCGAACGCCGGCTTCATCGTCACGCCCGATGGCGTGGTCGTGGTCGATGCGCTCGGCTCGCCCGCGCTCGCGACCGAACTGCTGGCCGAGATCCGCAAGGTCACGCCGCTGCCCATCCGGCATGTGGTCCTGACCCACTATCACGCCGATCATCTCTACGGTCTTCAGGTGCTGAAGGCGGCCGGCGCGAACGTGATCGCGCACGCCGTTGCGCGCGAGTACCTCAACTCCGACGCCGCCCAGCGCCGTCTCGAAACAAGCCGCGACGAGCTGCGCCCGTGGATCGACGCAGCGACCCGTCTGGTGCCGGCCGACCGCTGGATCGAGGGCGACACCGATCTGCGGATCGGCGGCACCGAGATCCAGATCCGCCATGTCGGGCCGGCGCACACGCCGGAGGACGTGGTCGTGTTCATCCCGCAAGCCGGTGCGCTCTTCACCGGCGATCTCGTCTTTCGCGGGCGCATCCCCTACGTCGGCCAGGCCGACAGCGGCAAGTGGATCGCCTCGCTCGAGCGTGTGCTGGCGCTGAACGCGCGCGTGATGCTCCCGGGCCACGGGCCGGCTTCGAACGCGCCGCGCCAGGACATCGAGCTGACGCGCGACTACCTGCGCTTCCTGCGCGAATCGATGCGCGAGGCGGCGCTGAACCTGGAGCCTTTCGACGCGGCGTATGCACGCACCGACTGGTCGCGCTTCGAAGGCCTTCCGCTGTTTCGCGCCGCAAATCGCATGAATGCCTACAACACGTACCTGCTGCTGCAGGGCCGGGCCGACGAGACGCCCGCGAAGCCCTCGCCGCGCTGAACATCCGTGCTTGCTCATACAATGAATCTCGCCATTCTTGAACCGTCGCCATGAGTGAATCCAGCTCGGAAGACAAGGTGTTCGACGCTGTCGCCGAACTGTTCTCGGTGCTGTCGACACCGATCCGGCTGAAGATCATCAGCGCGGTGTGCCATCGCGAGCGCACCGTCTCGCAGCTGCTCGCCGAAATCGACACGACCCAGCCGAACATGTCGCAGCACCTCGCGACGCTGTACCGCAGCGGCGTGCTGGCCAAGCGCCGCGAAGGCACCCAGATGGTCTATTCGCTGCGCAGCGAACGGGTCGCGACCCTGTGCCGTGCCGTCTGCACGCAAGTCGCGATCGAGCTCAGCTCGGAGAAGGGTGTGCCGGCTTCCGAACGGCTGGTGCCGGTCACGCCTGACTAGTTAGATCTGTTGGGCCGCGAGCGATGGGATCGTCCTCACCAATCGCAAACAATTGTCATCACCCCCCTTGAGTGCGGACGACCTGTCAGACCTGACAGTGGCAACGCATCCAGGTTGCCAATAGCGTCACCCCACCAATTCGCGTGATCACACGCAAACAAGATTTGTGGGGGGAATCCAATGCGCCATATCCCGACGCTCGCCGGGCTGATCACGGCTGCCTTGTCAGCGGCCGTGTTGTTCACCGCAGCGCCAGCGCATGCAGTGGTCCAGGACCCAGGCGACACCACCGTTGCGCCGAGAACCTACTACGAACAAGGCATCCTGACCCGCTCTGGCGAGACCGTGCAAGCGCTCGGTCCGAACCTGATGGGCGACCAGGTCAACGAATACAGCGGCGACCTCTCGTTCACGCAAATCGATGTCTCCCTGCCCGGCAACAACACACTGCCGGTTCAGGTGGCACGCCATCGAAGCGCTTCTGCGCTCCAGGCCTACCAGGCAGGCGGACTGTTCGGCGACTGGGACCTCGACATCCCGCGCCTGTACTCGGTCGCGGCCGCACCGCAACCCAACTGGTACGGCGGGGGAAGTACCACGAACCTCAGCCGCTGCAGCCAGTTGAGCGAGCCGCCGCCCACCGGCATCAGCACGTACTACGGCACGATGAACTACTTCGCCAGGTCGTTCTGGGATGGCTACCACCTTCATGTTCCCGGCGGCGGAGACCAGACGCTGCTGCGACGCAACGCCTCCAACCCGATCGCGCCGAGCGCGGGTGCCGCGGCCTATCCCGTGGTCACGAAGGGGCACTGGCAATTCTCCTGCCTTCCCACGCTGGACACCGGTGCGGGCGGCGAAGGGTTCCTGGGCTTGGCGCCCGACGGCACGACCTACCGATTCGATCATCAGGTCATCCGTAGCTGGCCGCAGGTCCGGGTCGGTTGGGGTGCCGCCGTCGGCGGGGGCACGGCGAGCGGCTCTGGCCAGATCGAGCGCGTGCAGCTTCTGATGCTTCCCACGCTGATGACCGACCGGTTCGGCAACTGGGTCCGCTACAACTACGCCGGCCCCGGTTCGCAGCGCGTGACCTCCATCGAGTCGAGCGACGGACGGCAGATCACGTTCACCTACACGGGCAGCGGCGACCGGGTGCAGTCGATCTCCGACGGCACGCGGACCTGGTCGTACGCCTAGTTCACGCAGGGCTCGCTGCAGACCGTTACACAACCCGACAGCTCGCAGTGGCAGTTCACGCTGTACACGATGTCGCCGGAGCCCTTCTCCTCGCCCAACCCGGGTTGCGATGGCTGGGAGGACACGCTGGACGGCTCACAGCGCAGCTGGACCATGACCCATCCCTCGGGCGCTCTGGGCACCTTCACCGTCGTCACGACAGCGCATGGCCGCTCGAACGTGCCGGGCGGCAATCCGTGCGGCTTCAACACCAACCCGACCTCCACGTATTACGCATCCCGCTCGCTCACCAGCAAGACGCTCAGCGGCCCCGGCATGCTGGCGATGACCTGGTCATACGCGTACAGCCCGGCGGTCGGCAGCTTTGCGCCATGCAACGGCTGCGTGAACACCAAGACCGTCACGATCACCGATCCCCTGGGCAACGTGACCGTCAACACCTACGGCACGCAGTTCAACGTCAATGACGGCTTGCTGCTCAGGAGCGACGAGGGGGTCGTCAACGGGAACGTGTTGAAGACGACGACGTACGAGTATCGGTCCCCCACTGCAGGCCCGTATCCTGCAAGCCTGGGCAGCACCAGCGCTCCAGCCGACACGATGAGCGGCAAGTTCACGCCGATGACCAAGCGCGTGATCGCCCAGGACGGTGCCGTGTTCACGCACGATGCCAGCTGCGCCAGCTGCATCGACTCGTACGCACGGGAGGTGGGCTGGACCGCGTCGAGCAGCCTGGGCTCCAGCCGCGACGAATCGATCGCGTACTCCGACCACCCGGGCCTGTGGGTGCTCGGCCAGGCCGCGAGCCGGACCATCGCCGGCGTGCTTGCCAAGAACACCACCTACAGCCCGAGCACCGCACTGCCTACTGCGATCTACAAGTTCGGCAAGCTGCAATCGAGCTACGTCTTCAACACCGACGGCACGCTGGCCAGCGTCAAGGACGGGCTGAACCAGACCACGACCTTCACAAACTACAAGCGCGGCCTGCCGCAGAACATCGGCTACGCGGACGGAACAGGCATCAGCGCCGTCGTCAACAACATCGGCACGATCACGAGCGTCACCAACGAGGTCGGCAGCGCCTGGTCCTTCAGCTACGACGCGATGGGCCGCCTGGCCAGCAAGACCCCGCCGGGCGGCTACAACCCGACCACACTGACCTTCGCCCAGATGCCCGGCGACGAGTACGGCATCGGACCCAACCACTGGCGCCAGATCATCACGACCGGTAACGCCACCACGATCAACTACTTCGACGCCCGCTGGCGCAAGCGCCTGACCGTCAGCTTCGACGCTGGCAACCCGGGCGCCACGCAGCGCATGCAGCGCTTCGAGTACGACGCCTACAACCGCACCACCTTCGCGTCCTACCCGGCCCGCTCGATCGCCTCGGTCACGGCCGTGGTCCCGGGAACCACCACCGCGTACGACGCGCTGGGGCGTGTCACCGGCAGCGTGGCCAACAGCGAGCTCGGCGCCCTGAGCACGAGCACCACCTACCTGAGCGGCTTCCTCAAGCGCAGCAGCGACGCCAAGGGCAACGTCACGACGAGCGCCTTCCAGGCCTTCGACGAACCGGACGAATCGGCCATCACCTCGATCACCGCACCCGAAGGCCTGACCGTCACGATCGAGCGCGATCTGCTCGGCAAGGCGCTCGCGATCACCCGCACCGGCACGGCACCGGCCGTCAGCGCCACGCGCCGCTACGTCTACGACTCGAACCAGCTGCTGTGCAAGACGATCGAGCCCGAGATCGGCGCAACGATCCAGGCGCTGGATGCGGCCAACAACGTCAGCTGGCGCGCGACGGGTCTGAACCTGCCGAACACTACCGGCTGCGACTACGCGAGCGTGCCCGGCGCAAAGATCGTTGCCTTCACCTACGATGCGAGGAGCCGCCTGACCGGCACTGGCTTCGGCGACGGCAGCCCCTCGATCGGACGCAGCTACACGCCGGACGGCTTGCCGCTGACGGTGGTCTCCAACGGCTCGAGCTGGAACTACGGCTACAACACCCGCCGGCTGCTGACCAGCGAGAGCCTGGCGTACGGCAGCACGTACGGCATCGGACGCCTCTACGACGGCAATGCGAATCTCTCGCAGCTGACCTACCCCGACGGAGCGGTCGTGGGCTTTGCGCCGAACGCGCTTGGCGAAGCGACCCAAGCCGGTAGCCATGCCACTGGCGTGACGTACCACCCTAACGGGCAGGTCGCCGGCTACACGCTGGCCAATGGCACGGTCCACGCGCTGACCCAGAACGTGCGCGGCCTGCCGCTCGTCAACAGCGATGCCGGTGTTCTCCAGGACCAGTATGCGTACGACGCGAACGGCAACATCGCGAGCATTGCCGACCAGCAAGAAGGCATCAGCAGCCGCAGCATGGCCTACGACGGGCTGGATCGCCTGACGGCCGCGAACGCACCGGCGCTGTGGGGCGCGGGAAGCTACAGCTACGACGCGCTCGGCAATATCCGCACCAGCATGGTCGGCAGTCGCAGCTCCACCCACTCCTACTGGAACAACCGGCTCGACACGATCACGACCAACGGGGCGGTCACCGCCTACGTCTACGACAGCCAGGGCAACATCAGCGCGCGCGGCACGCAAGGCTTCTACTTCGACCAGGGCAACCGGCTGCAGCTGGCCAACGGAGTGGCGAGCTACACCTACGACGGGCTGGGCCGAAGGGTGAGCATCAGCGGCAGCGACGGCAGCACCCGGACCCAGGTCTACAGCCAGGCCGGGCAGCTGCTCTACGGCACGAGGCAGAGCGGGATGCTCGCGCAGGCCACGCGCTATATCTACCTCGCCGGCAAGGCGATCGCCGAGGTCAACAGCAGCACCGGCACGACGTACCTGCACACCGATGCGCTGGGCAGCGTGGTGGCGACGGTCGGGCAGGTTCCGGCAGCACTGAGCTACAGCTGCCCATCGGGCTGGACGCTCTCGGGCAACACCTGCACGCAGGCGACCAGCAGCACGATCGCCGCGACGGTGACCGGCTACACCTGCCCGGCGGGCTACACGCTGTCGGGCTCGACCTGCTCGAAGGCGACCACCACGACGAGTGCGGCCACGCCGGTCTACGGCTGTCCAGCGGGATGGAGTCTGTCCGGGAGCACCTGCAGCCTCACGACCTCATCAGCGGCAACACCGGTCTATGCCTGCCCGGCGGGCTGGAGCCTGTCGGGCTCGACGTGTTCGGGCACGAGCACCAGCCCCGCCACCACGAGCTGGAACTGCAAGGGCTATGGCTCGCTGCAGACCTACATACCGTCACCGAGTGGCTACTACTGCGTGGCGTATCGCGTGACCAACGGGGCGTTCAACGCGCTGCCTCGCGGCGAGGTGTGCTCGGACCAGGCGTACACCTACGGACTGGTGTGGGTGGGTTCGCGGCCGAACGGGACGAGCTACACGGATTGCATGATCGGGCCGGTGGCGGTGTATTCGTGCCCGGCCGGTGCGAGCTTGTCGGGCACGAGCTGCATCGCGCCGGCGACTCAAGCGGCCAGCGTCAGCGGGTACACGTGTGCGTCGGGGACGCTGTCGGGCAGCAGTTGCCTGAGCACGAGCACGGCGGCGGCCAGCGTGAGCTACAGCTGTGCGCCGGGGCAGACGCTGTCGGGAACAAGCTGCACCGCTTCAAGCACAACCAGCACCGCAGGCACGCCGATCTATGGGTGTCCGGCGGGGTACACGCTCTCGGGCTCGTCGTGCACGACGCAGGGCACGGCGTCGCAAGCGGCGACGGCCACCTTCAGCTGTGCGAGCGGGACGCTGTCGGGGGCGAATTGCCTGGGGGCCCTGCGAAGGACGCGCTACGAGGCATACGGCAACACGGCGGCGGGGACGGCGCCCACGGGGCTCGGGT
>Ga0207674_10011386_pt1 | contig 9995 bp, 8 predicted proteins | sample KBSCornC72_FD_184303 | JGI IMG/M metagenome (GOLD analysis project Ga0207674, IMG submission 184303) | Corn rhizosphere microbial communities from Kellogg Biological Station, Michigan, USA - KBS Corn C7-2 (SPAdes) (version 2) | ecosystem: Host-associated > Plants > Roots > Rhizosphere > Soil ... | reverse complement strand
TGGGTCATTGTGTTCGCGCTGGCCTACGCGTTGTTGCTGCGGCCGGAACAGGCGCTGCTGGCGGCTGCCGTGCTTGCCGCCATGCTTTGTCTGGCCCTGCAACCGGCCTTTGCCGAGTCTGCTCTCCACTGGCGTACTGCTTGGCCGATCGTTCTGGCCGCCGTGTGCGTGCTGCTTCCCCTCGCTCCGTGGGCGGTGCGGAACTGGCGAACCTTCCACGTCATCCAGCCGCTCGCCCCGCGGTATGCGACTGACCCGGGAGAGATGGTGCCCCTGGGCTTCCAGCGCTGGTACCGAACCTGGGCCATCGACTTTGGCTCGACCGAAGACGTTTATTGGAACTACGACGGCGCCGACATTGACATCGACGATATCCCCACGCGAGCCTTCGACTCCGAGAGTCAGTACCAGCAGACCGACGCCCTGCTGGCCGACTACAACCGAACCGACAATGCGACCCCCGCCCTCGACGCGCGGTTCGAGGAACTCGCCGATCAGCGCATCGCGGACGACCCGCTTCGCTACTATGTCACCCTTCCGGTGGCCCGCCTCTTTAATATGATGTTTCGTCCGCGAACGGAGATGATGCCCATCCCGCTGGACTGGTGGCGGCGGGGAACGCACCCGGGAAAGGCTTTGTTCGCCGCCGCGTACGCGGCATTGAATCTCGCGTACTTTGTGCTGGGAGGAATCGGACTCTGGTTGTGGCGTCGGCGTCGATGGGGCGGAAACCCCGCGCTGGCCGGAGCCATGATAGGTTTCGTCGTCTTGCGCTGCGCCGTGCTGCTGACGCTTGATAACTCCGAGCCGCGCTACACCCTGGAGTTCTTTCCGCTGATCTTCATCCTGGCCGCAGTTGTGTTTGCCAGAACTAGCGACGATCGACGGTCGTCTTCTTGTCGGTCTTGATCGCGTAGGGCTTGGTGTTAACCGACTGGTTGTAGCGAATGTCGGTGAAGAAGGTCGTTCTCGTATCCTCCGAAGGCGTGAAGAACTCCTGCTTCAACGAGATGCCCCGCGCTGGATCGACCCAGATGATGATGTGGGTAAACATATTACGAACGCTGGGATCTTTGGAGACCAGATTCAGCTTGGTGGTGGTCACCATCTTCGTGCCGTCATTGATCGGCTCGGTGCCCATGTCGGTGATCGTCCAGGCCTTGGCCAGATCGGTGCCGCTGCCGCCGAAGCCGAGCGTCAGGAAACTCTCGTACTGCGCCTTGTTGTTTCCGGCGCTCAACAGTGTCAGGTGGTCGGAGCCGGGCTCGAAGAGCTTCAGGCCGCCGTTCTTGTACTCGATCAGCTTGGCAGCCGGTGGCGCGATCTTCGCGCCCATCTGCAGGCCGGAGCCATTCTTAATAAAGTAGATGGTGCCGGTCTGCGTGGTCGTCTCCTTGACGACGCGCTCGTAGATGTCCCAGCGGAAGTCGGCCTCGGCGGACTTGAAGCGGGCGCTGGCCTGATCCATCTGGCGAAGTACCGAATCGAGCTCGCCGGACTTTGCCTGGGCGAATGAGGAAACCGATGTGAGCAGGATCGCGGCTGTTGAAAAGACAAGTGTTGCGGCTACACGGCGGATAGACGTCACTTCGTTAAACTCTCCCATCCTGTTGGATGCTTGTTACTTATTAATTGTAGAAGATCAAGCGGTCGGCTCCGAGGGATCGTCACGGAATGGGCTGGAACTGCATCTGAAGCGCTTAAACGCGCAAAGGGACAGCCTGAGCCGTCCCTTTCGCAAATCTTTTTTGTTACGGTGGTGCTCTAAAGACTAGAGAGGCTGAACGTCAGACGCCTGCCATCCCTTGGGTCCTTTGACCACGTTGAATTGTACGGCCTGGCCTTCCTGTAGGCTTTTGAAACCGTTTGAGTTGATCGCCGAGTAGTGTACGAATACATCCTCGCCGTTCTGACGGCTGATAAAGCCAAACCCCTTGGCATCGTTAAACCACTTCACTGTTCCTTGTTCCATTTTGATTCTTTCCTTGTACTGCTCTTGAATTTCCGTAGATCCAAATCGGGGTTCTTACATTGGCTAGCGCTGCAGAAAACCAATCTGTTTCAAACGATGAAAGAAGGTTAGCACATTCCGCAAGTTTTTTTGAGGAAAAGAGATAAATACTTTAGTTGCACGGTTTTAAGTGCAACTGTGTTGGTGAGGCAAATAAAAGTGTTTATCCAGTGGAAAGGTGTGCGTTGACGATATCCTCGGCTCGGGCAAGGACCTCGTCGAGGGTCATCGCGGTGGAGTCCAGAATGACTGCGTCGGGAGCGGGCTGGAGCGGAGATTCAGCCCGATGACGGTCGCGGTAGTCGCGCTCTTTGAGGTCGCGGAGGATAGCTTCTTCCGCCGCGCGCCGCTGTTCGGCAGTTTCAAGAATCGGCCTTTGGCGGCCAGAGTCCTCCGGGTTGGCAGGCGGCGGGACAGGCGTAGTCTGGCGATAGCGTCGGTTACCGCGGACCTCGGGTGCGGCGTCAAGAAAGATCTTCACCTCGGCATCGGGGAAGACGGCGGTACCGATGTCGCGGCCTTCCATGACCACACCGCCGGCAACACCAAGGGCACGCTGCTGGCCGACCATCCAGGCGCGGAGGTTGTGGTGGATGGAGATCTGCGAGGCGGCGGAGGTAACGTCCTGTTCGCGAATGCGATGGGAAACGTCAATTCCGTCGAGCAAAACACGGTTGCCTTCGAATTGCGGCTCGAGGGTAATCGTGGTGTGGGCAGCCAGATCGAGCAGGGGCGCCTCCTCGTCGAAGGCATAGTCGTTTTCAATGGCCTTGAGAGCGAGCGCGCGGTACATGGCACCGGTTTCGAGGTTGAGGAAGCCGAAGTGGCGTGCAAGGTGGGCGGCAAGGGTGCTTTTGCCCGCGCCTGCGGGACCATCGATGGCGATCACAGGGCGTTCTCGCTTCGCGTGCTCAGGCTGCGACGGCTTGTGGGAGTGCGTCATCCGGCGGATTCACCCTTTTCAGGTTTGAATTTACGCGCAGGCGCTCGTTTTCCGAAGGGCTTTTTGTTTCCCTTGAACTTGTCGAAGGTACTGACCGGCTTGCCGTCTTTCCCCGCAGCGGATCTTCCGTAGGGTTTTTTGCCCGCGAAGCTGCCGCCCCCGGACTTTCCGGCATAGCTGCCGGACGGCCTGCCGCCGGGTTTTCCATAGGACTTCTTCGCTTTGAATCCCCCGGAGGGCTTGCCTGTGTAGCTGCTGCCTGAGCTTTCAGGGCGAGCCGCACGGTTGGGACGTTCGCCACGCTCAGAAGAAAAAGGCCGGGCAGGGCGATCCGGCCGGTCGGATGAAAACGGACGGTCGGGCCGCTCCGAGAAGGGACGCGAAGGCCGGTTGCCGCGGGGAGCATCGAATTTGCGGTAGGGCGGTCCGCTGCGGGGGCCGCGTTCTCCACGGTCGCTGCTTCGGCTATCGCGGTCGCGGGAGAAGCCGGGCTTACCGCCAAAGCGGGCCGAGCCTGCTCCGCCTTCGCGAGGAGGACGAGGGCTAAAGCTGCCCGGCTTGCGCGGACCTCCGAAGTCTCGGCGCGGAGGACGTGATTGTCTGTCGTCGTCCGTGCGAGGGGCAAAGTCCCGCCTTGGAGGGTGGGAATCGCCAAAGTCGCGGCGAGGGGGGTGGCTGTTGCCGCGATCGAAGGACTTTCCGGTGAAGCCCTTGCGATCAAAGGTCCCCGGCTTCGAGAAGGTCTTACGCGGTGGGCGGGCATCGCCCGATTCACCGTCGCGGCGGAAGACAGGCCTGTCACTGCGGTAAGCCGGCTTGTTGCCGAAGGACGGCTTCGGGCTGTAAGGGCGCTTTCCTTCGCGGTCGAAGCTGGGCTTGCGGGTATAGGCGCGAGGTGCATTCTGGCGATTCTCGCCTCCGCCGGCTTCGTCTTCGCCGCGTACGGTCGAGGGCGCGCGGAATGCGGCGAGGCGCGCGGCCTTTTCCTCTTCCCATGGTTTGTTAAAGCTGGGGCGCTCAGAGTGGTTGGACTCACGCTTGAAGGGGCGACGCTCACGGTCGGAGCTCTCGGCAGAGAAGGGCTTTACGCCCGGCCTGGCGATATATCCGGTGCCCGTTTTGCGGGGTTTGGGAACGAACTTCTTGATGCGCGTCGGGACCTCGACCCCGTCGTCCGATTCGGTGATGGCGACGGCATCTGTTTCCTCTGAAACTGGCGCGGCGATGGCCAGGAACTCGGGCAGATCTCCGTTGACGTGGAGGACCGTCCGGCCTTCGATGGCAATCGTTTCGAGCTGGCGTGCCGACATCAGCGCGTGAATCACGTCGCGGATGCGGGAGCGCGCGGCGACTGGCGAGAGAAAGGTCTCAATATCGTCCTCGCTGGCTACGATGGCCTGGCCGAGGTAAAGGGAGATCAGAGCCGAAAGCGCCGTCGGCTGCCCGGCGTTGGCTCCGGCCTTGATCTGCTTGGTGAAGCGTGTGGTGGTCAGCTCCCATAGCGTGGCAGCTCCATCCAGCTGCGGAATGGGGAGCACACGAAGGTGCTGCCAAAGCTCGGTGAGGGCGCGAAGCACGGCGGCCTCGGTGACCTCCTTGCCCAACTGCGTCGCCAGGTCGTAGGCCGAAAGCGTAATACGCTCGACCAGCAGATTGTAGGCGGCGAGTGCGAGCGGGGAGACCTTCGAGGCTCCGCTGGTGGCGGGTGGCTGCTTCCATGCCTTGTCGCCGCGCAGAGTGAAGATATAGGGGAAGACCAGAGGGGAGACGACAAAGTCGGGGATTTCGGTGCCGGTTCCAGTGGGATTGCCGAACAGGTTGAGCGGGATGGCTCCGCCGTCGGCGATGAGACGGGCAAGGAGACTGCGCGGCTCGTCGGTTTCAGCCAGCGTGGGCGCGGCGTTGGGAACGCCGAGGATGGACTCTACAAAGGACGGCGCGGGGGATGGAATCTGCTGCGTGCGGGGCGTATAGAGGACCAGGCCGGAGGCATTGAGCCAGTCACGGAGCATGTTGATGGTGAGGATGGGCTCGGCGTTCTGGTGCCAGTGGATGAGGCGGGCAGCGGCGAGCTGATCGGCCGTGGAGGTGCTTAGGTTACTCAAGGTGTTGCCTTCCTGGGCGAAACTACCGCGCGACAGCTCCCCTCAGCCTGGGCCGAGGAGCGACGATCTTCTTTGACTGCGATGGACCAGCATGCTGGTTCTATTCAAGCGCACACTGTACGTCTCTTTTACTAAGGATACAGTACTGTCGGAAAAAAGCGGGCTGCGGCAGAGCAGAAAATAACTATGTCAACTAATTGATGAAGAGTAATTTATCGAAATAAACCGCATTTCAAAAAGCGGCCGGGGCAACAGTAAGTGGAACAGAGACAATCCCATATCCTGGGCTATTCTTTATCGGCCCATTTTGTTCCACATGATGGCACGGAGGCACTAAAAAATGATGAAATATCTCCCCTTACTCCCTATTCTGGCTCTTTCGGTTTCACTATCGGCCCAGACAACAAGTACATCAGGAGCAGCCAATGCGGCAAACAATGCTAACGCAAATATTTCGCGCGCCGCAACCCAGACAAATGCTGCGGAGAATACTCATGCCGCAGCCATGGCTAGCTCTCAAATCGAACAGGCTTCCGCATCAGCTATGGAAGCTACCAACGTCTCGGCTGAATTGACCAAAAAGCTCGACACCAGGCATGCCAAGGTGGGTGACGAAGTGCTGGCCAGAACTACCAGAGCGGCAACGCTCACTGACGGGTCAAAACTGCCACGAGGAACCAAGCTGATTGGTAAGGTCACGGAAGTCCATCCGAGATCGAAAGCAGAGAAAAGTTCCCATATCGCATTTGCTTTGGACCATGCCGTGCTCCACGACGGACGCGAGGTTCCGATCCATGCAGTCCTCACTTCGGTAACAGCGGCATCCCCACTTGTCGACACGAGCGAGGATGTTTCGATGCTGCCGGTGGCCGGAGCACAAGGCGGCGGCCGGGCATCTGTCGGCAGTGGTCTGCTGGGTGGCGCTGGCAACGCCGCAGGTGGTGTTGCCAGCGGAGTAACAAATACCGCTGGGCAAATAGGAGGAGCGGCTCGATCGGGCGTGGGCTCCCTTATGAACAACGTGCATGCTTCGGAAGGTGTTGTGAGCAATGCAGGCGCATCGGGCTCGGTCGAGCGTGTTCCGGTTGCGAACTTGCCTGGTGTCACACTCTCCAGCTCGGCAGATATGTCCAACTCCGGATCACTTGATGCGTCGGGAAAGAACATCGATCTAGAAAGTGGAACGAAACTGATGATGAACGTATCCGCTAGTCAACAGTAGCCAGATAGCAACAATAACGTAGCAGCGTGCGGCAAACTCCCAGGCCGCACGCTGCTTGTGAAGCGATGTTGGAGTCAAATCAGATTCGCTGAAAGGCGCGCTGTATGTCCTTGTGGGAGTAGCGGAGGGCGATGGGCCGGCCGTGGGGACAGCTTGTGGGGTGCTCGGTCTTGCCCAGTTCGGCGAGCAGCCAGTCGATCTTGGCGCGGTCGAGCGGCATGTTGACCTTGATGGCGGCGTGGCAGGCGATGCTGGCGGCGATCCGGCGGCGTCGGGTCTCGGCGTTTTCGGCCTGCTGCTCGCGATCTGGAACAGCGAGAACCTCTTCGAGCATCCGCTCCAACTCGCGGCCTTCGAGTCCTACGGGAGCGGCCTTGATGGCGACGGTGTTTGGGCCGAAAGGCTCGGCCTCGAAGCCGTTGCGCTCCAACTCGTCGGCGAGGCGGGCAAAGGTGACCATCTGGGCGGGGAGAAGATCAACCAGGACGGGCATGAGCAGGCGCTGGCGCTGTACCTGTTCGACTTCGCGCTCGCGCAGAATCTTTTCAAAGAGGACGCGCTCGTGGGCGACATGCTGGTCGACGATCCAGAGACCTTCGTCGTTGACGGCGAGGATGAAGGAGTCGCGAAGCTGGCCGAGAGGCTTCAGTGTGGCGAGCGCGTTGAGAGTCTCGTTCTCGTTGGGTCCTGCCTCGGATTCATAGCCGACGGGAATCTGTGCTTCAGGGAAGGTGAGGCGGCCGGGGGATTCGGCGACTTGCGGGGCTTCAAGGTTGAAGGGCGCGCTGTCGGCCGAGGTGGGATCAGCCTCGGACTGGGGGCCGGGTTGAACTGGACCGTCACCGAGAGGGCTTACGTCGATCAGCAGCGAGGCGCTGGCGTGAGGTGTGTTGGAGAGCGCGGCGGTAAAGCTGGCCACGGGACGGCTCTGCATCAGTGTGGTGCGGACCGTGTCGCGGATAAAGTCGTGGACGAAGCTGGGCTGGCGGAAGCGGACTTCGGTCTTGGCAGGGTGGACGTTGACATCAACTTCCTGCGGCGGCATCTCCAGAAAGAGCAGGACGACCGGGAACGAGGTTGGCGGAATGATGTTGCGGTAGGCCTCGTTGAGGGCGTGAATGACGAGCTTGTCGCGGACGAGGCGGTGATTGACGAAGACGTAGACGGAGTTGCGGTTGAGCTTTTGCAACTCGGGCTTGGAGACAAAGCCTGTGATGCGAATGTAGCCGGGGTCGGGTGGGGTGTAGTCTTGTTCGCGCTTCCACGGCGGAGGCTCGGGGAGGCCGGCGCGGGCGAAGTCCATCTCCGCTGTGGTGGAGAGCATAAGGCTCCAGGTCTCGCGGCCAAAGATATGGAAGAGGCGGTCGGAGCTGCTGCCGACTGCCGGAGCAATTAGCAGGGCTTGCGTTGCAGAGTGAAGCTCGAAGTGTTTGGTTGGATGGGCGAGTGCGTAGTGAGTGACCAGAGCGGCGATGTGCGAGAGCTCGGTCTGCTCGGACTTGAGGAATTTTCGCCGCGCCGGAGTGTTGAAGAAGAGATCGCGGATGGTGATGGTGGTTCCGGCGGGCAGACCGGCATCCTCGACGCGGAGGATGTTGCCTCCGGCGATCTCGACCAGGGTTCCGGCTGCTTCTTCCGGCGAGCGGGTTTCGAGGGTAAGGCGGGAGACGCTGGCGATCGACGGCAGCGCCTCGCCGCGGAAGCCGAGGGTGGCGATGGCAAGCAGGTCGTCGGAGGTGCGGAGCTTGCTGGTGGCGTGACGCTCGAAGGCGAGCAGGGCGTCGTCCTTGACCATGCCGTGGCCGTTGTCGGTGATACGGATGAGCTTGCGGCCCCCGGCCTCGACCTCGACGCGGATGCGGGTGGCCCCGGCGTCGATCGAGTTTTCGAGCAGTTCCTTGACGACTGAAGCAGGGCGCTCGACGACCTCTCCGGCGGCTATCTGGTTGGCTACCAGGTCAGAGAGGATGCGGATGCGGCCCATAGAGACAGATTGTACGGGAGCAGAGCGAAAGTGCTTTGGGAATCTGGCCGCGGGGGAGCGGAGGGATGGGATAGTTTGATCGAGTAGAGACAAGGGATCAGGGAGAAGAAGAGATAGAAAGCCCCATGTTCTGACATGCAGAACATGGGTACCCCGGGATTGCTGGGGTAAAACACAGACCAAGGAGAAAGTGGTGCCGGTTACAAGAGAAATACCTTAGCTGGCGTGCTGCGGGGCCATCCGGCGATACAGCATTCCCGCTCCGCTGAAGAGTCCGGTCGTGAGCAACAGCAGGGAAGCCGGCTCAGGAATAGGCGACGTGGGCGGAGCCTGCGAGGCGGTAAAGGTGCCGTAGGAGCCGCTCTGCTCGTTGTTGTAATAGAAGGCGTAGACACCGCTGGTGTGCAGGGCGTAACGGTCGTTGGTCCCGGTTCCAAGCTCCTGAGCGAAGGTAATGTCGTAGAGCGAGCCGTTCTGGAAGACGACAAAAGCATCGGTGTCTCCTGCGAGAGTGAAAGTCTGGCCGGCGAGGGTGAAGCTCAGGTCATTGAGGTTGCCGAGTGCAAGCGAGTAAGTGGTGTTGCCGGTTGCCGCCGGTGCGCCGTCGATGGTGAATGTTCCGGTTCCTCCGATGGTCGAGCCGGCGCCGGGAGTCAGGGTGAGGTTATAGGTCAGGGGTGAGGCGTGCAGGGCGGCGGGAGCAAACGCCGTCAGCGCGATTGCGACGGCAGCGAGCAAAGCAGCTTTGACGAGGGAGATTTTACGGGCCTGGCGAGCGGTGGGCAGCGAATGCATCAGCGGATCCTCCAAAGACGAGTTACTGTCTATGCCTGTGTTTGAGCAGGTTGAAGTCCAAACGCGAAAGTAGGTTGTGTTTACAAGGAAAAAACACTGGAAGTGACTTCCCGCGCGATGTGAACCCAGGCCGGATGCGCATTGATTTGCCCTTGATGTGCAAATTTTTGCCCATACCCCTATGGGATGGGAAATCGATCCTTACCGGAGGTTCAGGCGTGGTGTATTGCGCAGAAAACGCTCGATATGTGAGCTAACGGACAACCCAGGCGTTATAGGCGATGATCTTGCCCTGGGCGTCGCGGACAGGCTCGTAGCGTTCGAGGGTGACCTCGCCGGAGATGGGCTCGATGAGCCGAAGGATGGCGGCGCGACGGTCAGTCTCGGTGGTAGCTCCCGTCAGGTCTTCGGCGCGAATCTGGTAGACGAAGGCAGCGCCTTCATCCTTGTTTTCGCGGTTGAGTCCGGTCGTCTTCACCAGTACTTCGCTCGATTGCAGGGCGACAGTCTCGACCGGCTTGTCTTTGTAGTCGATGAACCGGGGTGAGACGAAGAGGAAGAGCAGAATCAGCGTCACCATGATGTCGTAGTGGAAGCTGCCACGCTCGTAGGTCCAGAAGAGATAGCTGCGAAGGATCTTTCCCATGGCGTCAGCTCCTTTCCTGCTGCTTGCCGATCACTGTAGCACCGTTCATATAGGGTACGAGGGCGTCAGGGACGCGAATGGTGCCGTCGGCCTGCTGGTAATTTTCCAGGATGGCCAGATACGTGCGCCCGACGGCGAGGCCGCTGCCGTTGAGGGTGTGCAGGAATTCGGTCTTCTTTGCGCCGGTTGGACGGTATCTGATGTTGGCGCGGCGAGCCTGGAAGGCCTCGAAGTTCGAGCAGGAGGAGATCTCGCGGTAGAGATTCTGGCCGGGGAGCCAGACTTCGAG
>Ga0207674_10011384_pt1 | contig 9996 bp, 12 predicted proteins | sample KBSCornC72_FD_184303 | JGI IMG/M metagenome (GOLD analysis project Ga0207674, IMG submission 184303) | Corn rhizosphere microbial communities from Kellogg Biological Station, Michigan, USA - KBS Corn C7-2 (SPAdes) (version 2) | ecosystem: Host-associated > Plants > Roots > Rhizosphere > Soil ... | reverse complement strand
GGCCGCTGCCGATCCTGCGCTCGATCGCAAGTTCAGCAGACAGCGCCTTTTCCACCCTGAGGTCGGGATTGGGTGAGGCCAGCACGGGCCCGACCGACACCGCCTGGTACAGTTCGCTGACCGTCGGGAAGCGCAGTGCGCGGGCACCGGAAAGCGAGACCGTCCAGCGCGGCGCGGGCTGCCACCGCAGCGAGACCTTGGGCGAAAGGCCCTGCGCGTTGCGGCTCGGCTGGTCGACGTCGAGCGTGGGCTCGGCCGAGAAGTTGCGGCCGCCATAGGCTTTCCACCATTCGTACCGCGCGCCGACGGTGAGCTTGAGCGTCGGCAGAAGCTTCCACTCGTCCTCAGCCCATAATGCCAGTGTGCGCGTGTGGCCGCGCGCTTTCTGAACCAACGCGCCCGCAGTGCCGCTGCGCCAATCATCCGTGGCGAAACGACCGTTCTTCAACGTGAACCCGTCATAATGTGCGCCGCCGCTGATCTCCTGGCCCGGAAATGCGTCGGTCGCGACCTTGGCATCGAGCGTTCGCCACCCGGTGCCTTTCATGCGCACAATCGAGCCTGGGCCCGATCGCGACGGCGGCGATGCGCTCGACGGCAGGCGCTGCTCGTCCTTCGCATAATCGTAGAGCGAACCGATCAGCGACCATGATATTGCATCGCCAGTGTGCTCGATCGTCAGCGCATGCATCCAGTGGCGCTCGTCGAATCGATAAATTTGGTTCGAGAAGGCACTGGTCAGCGTGCCCGTATAACTCTCGGCATGCGCATCGGTGTCGTTCAGGAACAACCGGGTGCGCCACGTCAATCGCATCGACGAAGGCAAATCGAGCGCGAGCTTCGCCTCGAGATTGTCCTGTCGCTGGTGCTCGAGCCCGCCGGCGCCGATGACGCTGACCGGCTGGCCGTTCCGGTTCACGTCGGGAAAACCGGCCGGAGACCGGGTGGTCGTCACGAAGCCGAGCGGCTGGCCCTTGCTGTCGACATGGTTTGCCGAGACGAACCATGACAGACCTCCGGCCTTGTCGCCGACGGTTGCCGCAAGTTGGTAAGCCGGGAACCGTCCGTGCGTGCCATATTGGTCGAACGTCTGCACGTTGGCTGCCGCGGTCGCGGTCGCTTCAAGCTTGTCGGGCATCCGCGTCGTAATGTTGACCACGGCGCCGATCGCATTGCCGGGGTAAGCCGCGGAAAAAGGGCCGTAGAGCACGTCGACCCGGTCGATCTCCTCGGGCGAAACCATGCCCCAGCGCGGGCTTGCGAAATTGTTGTTGTTGCCGATCAATGCCGACAGCAGCACGCCGTCGGCATAGATCAGGCTGCGCGCGCTTGCGCCAACACCAGAGGTTCGCGTGGCAAGCGGCGCCTGGGTGTCGCCGACGTGGCGTTTGCGCACCAGCAAGCTCGGGAAATAGCGCAGCACGTCTTCGCTGTTGCGGACGCTGGTCGTCACCCGCAGCCGGGCCGCGGTGACGCTTTCTTTTGTACTGGGCGCAGTCTCGTCGGCCTCGCGCGTGCCCACGACGACGATCGGGGGCGCGGCAGCCGCATCCATTGCAGTCACGATTGATCACCTGATTGGAGTTCCGGGAACGAGCGGAATCAGGCGAGTGCGGGCGGTCCTGTGGCTGGCGGCGGAAGCGCGGGCGGGCCGGTCTTGAGCGGCGAAGCGACAAGCGGAGTTGCTTGACGCTGAGCGATGAGGACCGGCGCTGCCGCCAAAGGTGCAAGGTCCAGCGAAGCAATGCCGGCAGACAGCGGCGCGAAGGCGCAGTCACCATCATGATTGCTGCCATGCGACTGGTGGTCGGCCCGGCCATGATGGTGATGCGCTGCGGCGTGAACCGAAGCGACCGGTGCGGCCGCAGGGCACGGCTCGATCGCGAACGCCCCGCGGCTCGGCGCAGGCATCCAGCCCGCCGGCACCAGCAGGCGGAGGAACAAGGCAAAACCGAGCAGGGCCAGCGTCAGGCGGTGCCGAAGCATCGCCGGCGCCCTAGCCCGCTCCAGTTGGGATTGCCACTTCACGGGCCCTTAGACGCCGCAACCCAGCGAAAAATTCCCGCGCCCGCGCCGCCGCGCTCTTGAGCGCTCTCAGCGCAGGAGCGTGTTGGGCAGCGAAGCTTCGACCTCTTCCGACGAAAGTTCGCGATAGAAGCTGATGCCGATTTCGCCGCCGCGAACCCAGCTGACCCGCGCCGCAGCGAACAGTGAGCCACGGCGAAAGATGGCGTCGCAGTCGCTCGGCACATCGCTCGCGCCGGCAAGGTGCGCCCCGGTTCGCGAGATGTCGCGCAATATCACCTTCTGTGCGCCCAAGGGGGTCATCAGCACGCCGGTCATCAGCACCCTGGTGCGGCGCGTACGGCGCGGCGCTTCGATCGAAGAATGCGCGCTCATGCGCGGATCTGCGGCGCGGGGTAATGGATACGCATACAGGCTCCTCACGATCGATCGTTTCGGCAGCGGCGATTTAGGTCCGATACGGTTTAGAATTCGCAAAGCCCGCGGCAGCGCCGCCGTTCGACTTTGGGACAGGCCGATTCTGTCGGGAAGCCGACGCGCCGCACTGCTGGTAAATGCCGTGGAAGCCATAATCGGGGGACGAAATGGAACAGGTCCGGATGAAGGTTTTCGAATTGCGTGCCGAACGTCGGCCAGTCAGCATGCGTGCGTTCGCGCTCAGCAGCACACGCGACTCCGACGTGACGGTAGCCGATTTGTCCTACACGGGCTGCCGACTCCAGTCGGACGATGCGTTCGAACCTGGCGAGATCGTCGAGCTTCGGATCATGAAGCGCGGCGCCGTCGCCGCCGAAATCCGCTGGACGGCCGATGGCCGCGCCGGCGCGCGTTTCCTCAACTAGGCGGACGATGAAGCGCCGGTCCCTCAAGCGGTTCGCCTGCGGGCTGGCCTTCTTCGCGCTCGGCGGGACAACTGCAGGCGCCTTGCAGGCGGTGCGGCACGGCGAGACCGCCGCCGCCGCGACGCCGAAGCGTGCAACAGCGGCCGCGCCGAGCGATCGCGTTGCCGTGCCCGCGTCGATGCTTCGCCAGGCTTATGCCAGCGGCGCGATCGACCGGCCGATCAAGACCATCCTCAATGTGCCTGGACGGATGCGCTACGGCGATTATCGCTGGGACGACAAAGGCGTGCCCGCGGGACCGACCTGGATCCGCGTCGACCTCGACGCGCAGCTCCTGTCGGTGTTCCGCGGGGGCCATGAGATTGGCACCGCAGTGATCCTGTACGGTGCGGACGGCGTCGAGACGCCGACCGGCAAGTTCCCGATTCTCGCCAAGCTCAAGGACCATCGCTCGGCGACCTATGACAATGCGCCCATGCCCTATACGCTTCGGCTGACCGCCGACGGCGTCTCGATCCACGCCAGCAACGTCCGCTGGGGCTATGCCACGCATGGCTGCATCGGGGTTCCGGCAGCCTTCGCCGCCAGGTTGTTCGCAGCAGCGTCGCTCGGCGATGAAGTGCTGATCAGCCGCGGCAAGTCGCGCCGCGCGCTCGACGCCGCTTAACGCTCACCGACATTGTAGAAAAGATCAGGCGGGAAGCGTCCGGCTCTTGGCCGTGCGCCGGCGCACGCGCCAGCCGATCACCGCAAAGCCGAGCAGCATCGTCGCCCAGGTGCTGGGCTCGGGCACTGCCGGCGTGTCGACCACCGGGATATGCGGCTGCTCGGTCGGAATGGTTTGCGGCGTGTCTCCGCCCGGAGTGCCGGGACCGCCCCCGCCACCGCCGCCTCCGCCGGGCGAGCCGATCGACGGTCCGCCGCCGCCACCTCCGGGCGAGCCGATCAGCGCGCCGAGCGAGGGCGGCGGTCCGACCTCGGCAAGCGGCGCGGCGGCGAGCTCGACCGGGAGCGGCTGCGGCACATCCATCAGGATCGCGGCAAGCTCCGGCTGGCCGGCCGGAACCGGCGCTGCTGCGGGAACATGCGGCGCACCGCGCATCCTGGCGAGCGCACGCTCGTGCCGCTTGGTCTTGGTCAGCTGGGCTTCGGTCCGCGCGCCGGGCGAGCGCTGGTCGAGCATGTCGAGCAAATTCTGCGCTCCGCCCGAGACCGCGGCGATCGCATCGCTGCCGCTGAAGTCCGCGAATGTCATCGACAGCGGCACGGCGACCCCAAGGCAGGCGCAGGCGGCTAGCGCGGCCATGCGGCGGCGACGGGCGCGGAGTTGGGCGCGGGCGCCGCGGGCACGCCGGATCGCTCGCGCGATATTCGGTTGCAGGGTCCCGCCGTCCATGAAGCACTATCAGCCGTGTGGCGGCATTTCCTTCAAGGTTAACAAAGCGGTCGCCTCATTTTGGGGCAGGCGGACCTTGGCCGTTGCGGCGCCGCGCATGGTCAACGACCAATATACCAAGAGTGAGACTCGGCCGGATCTTGCATCCACAAGGCTCGTTCGGGATCGGATGGACGGGACAAAGCAATGAGGGACATCGGGATCGTCACATTGATGAGCGTCGCCGCGACGGCGGCAGCGCCGGTGCTGCCCGCCGCAAGAAGCGCGCCGCTCGTCACGACCAAGTCGACCGAGCAATTCGCCGGCTGCTTCGCGAGCGTCCAGGAGCGCCGCTCCGCCGCCTGGTGGTTCGTCCCCAACGGCAAGGGCGGGACCTTTTCGAACCTTGGCGCCGCGGGCGTCAGGAACCCATATTTCGTGGTCATCAGCGACCGCGGCCAACACCGCGAGGTCCGGCTGGAGAATGCTTCGGCCGGCACTCCGGAAGCCAGAGGGGTAAGCGAATGTATATGAGCTCCTTCGTTTCAGGGCAGCGGATCCTGCGCGTGACTCAACGCGCGCGGGCAATCAGCGCCGTTCCGCAGCGGACCAGGCCGATGACGCGGCCGCTGTCGGTCCCCGCCGCCGAGAGTGACGAGCCGGAGGACGAGGTCCTCGTGGCCGAGCCCGAGGCCAGCACGCCGATGCCGGGCGACGGGGTCGAAGGCTCGCGCCGCCGCGCCCCGCGTACCGCCGTGTCCGGAGAGGTCAGCGTGCGCCGCATTGGCGGGTTCAATTTCCAGGCCGGGCTGCACGACGTGTCGGTCGGCGGCTGCCGGGTCGAGATGCTCGAGCCGTGCGAAGTCGGCGACCGCGTCGTCACCCGCTTCCCCGAGCTCGAGCCGCTCGGCGCCCGGGTCTGCTGGTCGGCAGGGGCGACGGCCGGGGTCGAATTCCATGCATCGGTCCATCCGGCAGTGTTCGATGCGCTGCTGATCCGGCTTCACGCCGCTTAACTCGGTTTGCGACGCCGGCCGCTCCGCCTCTCGACAGGCGGGGCGGCTTGGGCGCACATGTCCCGCATGAGGGGGCTCATTGCAGTCGCGGCGATGCTGCTCGCCGCCGCCACGAGGGCGGCTGCCGGCCCATCACCGATCTGTCCCGACCGGCCGAGCAAATCGACCGGCCCGTGCACCGTCCCGAAGGGCGATTGGCAGATCGAGACCGGTCTCGTCGACTGGACGCACGACAGTTCCGGCGGCGTACGCAGCGACCTCGTCCAATGGGCCAACACCGCGATCAAATACGGCGTCAGCTCCAGGGCCGACGTCGAGCTGTGGGTCACTCCGCTCGTGACCTCAAATGTCCGCGGCGGCGGGCTGCGCGAGCACCATTCCAGCTTCGGCGATACCCTGCTGCGGGTCAAATATGCGCTCACGTCCGGCGATGCGCCGGTCCAGGTCGCGCTCGACCCGTTCGTCAAGCTGCCGACGGCCAACCACCAGCTCGGCAACGGCAAGGTCGAGGGCGGGCTTCTCGTGCCGATCGCCGTACCGCTGGGTCGAGGACCGCTGACGCTGTCGCTCGATCCCGAGCTCGACCTGATTGCCGACAGCGACGGCCATGGCCGCCACGCAGCGACCGAGCAGGTCGTCAATCTCGGCATACAGGCCAGCGACAAGCTCAATCTTTCGGCCGAGCTGTGGGCGATGTGGGACTGGGATCCGTCGGGAACCGGCAAGCAGGCATCCGCGGATGGCGCGGTCGCTTATTTCGTCACCAACGACTTCCAGCTCGACGCCGGCGCCAATTTCGGCCTCAACAGGCAGACGCCCGACATCGAGCTCTACACCGGAGTATCGCTGCGCTTTTGAGCGATCAGCGGTGGAATTCGCGCTCCGCTTTCTGGAACCAGCCTTTGCCGGCAACGCCCTGCTCGGCCTGCGCTGCCTTTGGGTTTGGGAGCGGCTGGTTGCCGGGAAACGCGAGCATCATGATTGCCACGCTCAACACCGCGAGCAGCGCCAGCAAAGCGAGGAACGGGAGAGTCGAGAGCAGGAGCCGCGGCGTTTCGGGCTCGGTCCGCTGCTTCTCGCCGTGGGCGCGGCGGAAGCTGCGCTTGCGCGCCATCGCGCCGATATAAGCGTCGGGCCGGGTCCACGCGCGCATCTGTGCGGGGGCGTCCAGATGATCCTTGCGGCTCACGTGCCGCTAGGTGCGCTTCGCCGCCAGGCTTTGCAACAAGCTCCGCCGCGGCGGATCAGCCTTTTGGCGCAACCTTGAGCTCGGCGACCGTCTTGTCCCCGCATTTGACGTCCACCGTATCGGCCGCCGCACTGTTGGGGATGGTCGCGGTCATGTCCCACCAATTCTCCGGCGCTCCATAGCCGGTGTCGTTTTGCTGGAGCGTCGGCGCGATTTCGACAGCCGTGCCCGTGATCGTGGGCTCGCCAAGCACCGCACGGTAGCGCGAATCCTCGCGGTACGCCTTGCCCTTGACGATGATGTTGCCGTCCTTGCCGCGCGACGCCGTCCAGCCCTTGGTTTCGCTGTCCTTGAAGAAGCAGTAGGCGACTTTCTTCTTCGGCTGCGCGGCATTGGCCGCGGCCTGGTTCGCCGCCTGGTTGTCGTTCGACTGGCCGCACGCGCTCAGGCCCGCTGCCGCGCACGTCAGGATGATCAATGTCCGCATGATGCCCTCCCCTTGTGCCCATTGGAGCGCAAGGGAGCGGCACGATCAAGCTATCGGTTCGCTTCGTCGAGCGGCTGGCCGCTTTCTTCCTGCTCGAACAGATCGGCGACGACATCGCCGCGCGCTGTGAGGCGCACCTGGTCGCCTTCGACGTCGGCGACAAGGCCGCGCGGGATATAATGATGATGCTGTTCATGCCCCAACCCGCTGTCGGCGCGGATCAGCTTGATGCGGTTGTCCTCGACCCGATCGACGGTGCCGAGGTGCACGCCGTCGGCGCCGATCACTTCCATATGCTCGCGAATGTTCTCGAAGCCGCTCATGCGCACTGCCTCCATTTGATGTCCGTAAGACCCAACGCTTCGCCCGCGGCAGTGGATGCACGCCGCCCGGCGCGCTTACGCTCGTTTGGCGCACGAGTCATCGGGAGCGGAGCCGTGAACGTCCGGATTGCAGCCGATGCTATTGACTCCATCAAATCCCGAACCGCACTCTGTCTCGGCTCAGTTGCGTAATCCTTGCGGGCACAGCTTGAAGGAGGTTTGGATGAGCGTACTCAACAGCATTCTGGGACAGGTCAGCGGCGATGCGACCGTTCAGAATCTCGCTGCGAAGGTCGGGATGTCACCCGAGCAGGTCGAGCAGGCGGTGGCCGCCCTTGGCCAGGCGCACGGAGAAGAAGGCGACACCGTTACGACCGCTTCGCAAGCGACCGGCGTGCCCTCGGACAAGCTCTCCGAAATCGTCCAGCACATCGGCGGAGAAGGGGCGCTTGGCCGCTTCGCGTCGCTGCTTCAGGCGGAGGGCGGCGCTTCCTCATTGCTCGGCGGATTGAAGAGCTTCCTTTAGCTGCTCGCCCACGATCGGCGCTCGCGGCATCGGCGGCAAGAGTGAATGGCGGGTGACCCTGGCTGTGCCGTTCTTCGTCCGATGAGACATGAACAATCGCTTTCAAGAGGAGTAGCCATCATGGCTGAAGACTGGCTGGCCGATGTTCGGAAATATGACCCGGATTGTGATGAGGAGACCGTTGCCGGAATCGTCCGCCATTGCGGGATCGCGCTACGCAACCGGGATTCTTCGCTCGTCTCCTTTTCGGACCCCAAGGAGCTCGGCCGGGTGCGCGACAGCTTCCTGAGGAAGAAGCTTGGACTGGATCATGCTGACGACCAGCTCGATGCCGCCATCGCTGCCGTCGGCGAGCGCATGAAGGACGACAGGACCAAAAACCGGGTCACGGTCTATTATCTCCTCTCCGACGCGTTCGATCGCCATCATCTGTTTCGCAAGGGCGATGGCGCCAAGGCTGCTCCGACGGCATCGGTCTCGGAAGAACCATCCGCCGCTGCGGTCAACGATCAGACCGGGGCCGCGCTGGCAGAACCGGCCTCGGTCAGTGACCGGCCTCCAAGTCAGCCCGCCGCGCCCGCCGGCGTGGCTCCTTCAGGGTTCGGCCGCCGCGAAGTGAGCGCGTCCGCCGATAACGACGAACGCTTCTCCAGCCTCGGGTCCACCGGGACGCAAAGCGCGGCGTCATCCTCGCCGGCCCGGCCGGATCTGGCCGGTCGGATCGATGAGCCGGCACGTTCCGGTGGCCGCGGGTGGATGTGGATCGGCCTTATCGTCCTGCTGATCGTCCTGTTCCTGATCTGGCGCGCCTGGTTCCGCTAGGCGCATCACCGCGCAGCGGGAGGAACAGCGAACAATAGAGGTGGACGGCCGGCCGCGGCTTGCTGCGTTAACCGTTCGCGCCTAGCAGCTCCGGCCTATGGCCGACGTCCGCACCACCACCCTCCCCGACGCCCAGACCGCGCCGGAAGCCCCGCCCTCACCGACCCATATTGCGATCAGCCGCGAGGATTATCGGCCGCCCGATTGGCTGGTCCCGGAGATCCGCCTCGATTTCGACTTGGGCACGGACACAACCCGCGTCCGCGCGACGCTCAGCGTCGAACGCAACGGTACGCACGACCGCCCGCTGCGTCTCGACGGCGACGACGTCAAATTGTTGTCGGTCAAGGTCGACGGCGGCGACGGCCATTGGCGGCTCGAAACCGAGCAGCTGGTGGTCGACCTTGCGGGTGACCGCGCCACGGTCGAGACGGAAGTCGAAATCCATCCCGCCGCCAACACCAAGCTGATGGGCCTTTACGCGTCGAACGGCATGCTGTGCACGCAGTGCGAGGCCGAGGGTTTCCGCCGCATCACGTTCTTCCCCGACCGGCCCGACGTGTTGTCGAAATACACCGTCCGCATGGAAGGCGACTCGAAGGCTTTCCCGATCCTGCTGTCGAACGGCAACCGCGTCGCGCACGGCCAGGCGGAGAACGGGCGCCACTGGGCGGAGTGGCAGGACCCATTCCCCAAGCCCTGCTATTTGTTCGCGCTGGTCGCGGGCGACCTCCAGGCCAAGCGCGATTGCTTCACCACCATGAGCGGCCGCACCGTCGATCTTTTCATCTGGGTGCGCGAGGCGGACCTGCCCAAGACGCAGCACGCGATGGACAGCCTGAAGCTGGCGATGGCGTGGGACGAAAAGGTCTACGGCCGCGAGTACGACCTCGATCAGTTCAACATCGTCGCCGTCAGCGATTTCAACATGGGGGCGATGGAAAACAAGAGCCTCAATATCTTCAACTCGGCCTATGTGCTCGCCGACCAGGAGACCGCGACCGACGCCGACTTCGACAATATCGCGCGCGTCGTCGCCCACGAATATTTCCACAACTGGTCGGGCGACCGGGTCACCTGCCGCGACTGGTTCCAGCTGAGCCTCAAGGAAGGCTTCACCGTGTTCCGCGACCAGAGCTTCTCGGCCGATGTCGGCAGCGCGCCGGTCAAGCGCATCGAGGACGTGCGCGTTCTGCGCGCCGTGCAGTTCCCGGAAGACCAGGGTCCGCTCGCCCACCCGGTGCGGCCGGACAGCTATATCGAGATTTCGAACTTCTACACCTCGACGGTCTACAACAAGGGCGCCGAGCTGATCCGCATGTTCCACACCATCCTGGGCCCGGACAAGTTCCGCGCCGGCACCGACCTGTACTTCGAGCGGCACGACGGTG
>Ga0207674_10011382_pt1 | contig 9998 bp, 7 predicted proteins | sample KBSCornC72_FD_184303 | JGI IMG/M metagenome (GOLD analysis project Ga0207674, IMG submission 184303) | Corn rhizosphere microbial communities from Kellogg Biological Station, Michigan, USA - KBS Corn C7-2 (SPAdes) (version 2) | ecosystem: Host-associated > Plants > Roots > Rhizosphere > Soil ... | reverse complement strand
CTCGACTCGAAGTACGTTTTCCTCGCCAACACCCACCCGGTACTTCAGCAGCAGATGGCCTGCTGTCTTAAAGCGCCCAAGCTCATCGTCGCCGACACGATGAACCTCTGGATCAACACGGCCCGCCCCGAACTGCTCAAAACCCTCAAGATGATCCACGGCCTGGTCCTCAACGACGGCGAGGCCCGCCTGCTCACCGAAAAGAAAAACCTGATCGAGGCCGCGCGCGAGGTACTGAAGATGGGCCCCAAGTTCGTCGTCATCAAGAAGGGGGAGCACGGCTGCCTGATGTGCAGCGGCGACCACGTCTTCGCCCTCCCCGCCTACCCCGCCGACCGGGTGATCGACCCCACCGGCGCCGGCGACAGCTTCGCCGGCGGCATGATGGGCTACCTCAGCACCCAGGGCAACGTCAGCATGGCCACCCTCAAGCGCGCCCTCGCCTTCGGCACCGTCGTCGCCAGCTACACGATCGCCGACTTTTCCTTGGGCGGTCTCAAGTCCACCGACCGCGAACAAATCGACCACCGCTGGACGCAGTTCAAGCAGATCGTCGATTTCTAAGCGCCGCAAAACAGCAAGCGCTGTCATGTTGAGCGCGGCGAAACATCTGGCTTCGAAGTTCGGAGCCAGATCCTTCGCAAGCTCAGGATGACGTGAACCGGCGGATCACACGCCGGGGCAGAGCGCAAGCGCCGCCCCGGATTCGCCCGCGCACACAACCTTCGCCCCGCGCGCGTGTAGAACCAATCGCGGAGCGCGCATCGCTCCGCCTCACGAATGCGAGCGATCCTCTCCCTCCTCATCCTCACCGCCGCCGCCTCCCTCTCCGCCGCGCCCATTACCCCCGACGACGTCTTCGACCTCTACCACCTCCACACCATCCACCTCCGACTCACCGCCCAGGACTGGAAAGATCTTCAACCCCACGCCCACAAAGGCCCAAGTCGCCCCGGCGCGCCCTCCGCCGCCTTCGCCTACGTCCGCGCCGCCGCCGACTTCGACGGCCAGCCGATCGCCGACCTCGGCATCCGCCTCAAGGGCAACAGCTCTTACAGCGTCTCAAGCCGTTCCCCGCGCCGCCCGTTCAAACTCGACTTCGACCGCTTTTCCCCCGGCCGACATTTCGCAGGTCTCTCGACCCTCAATCTGAACAACGCCGCCTTCGACGAATCGCAGGTGCGCGAGACGTTTGCTTTCGCGCTCTTCCGCGAGCTCGGCGTCCCCGCGCCGCGCACCGGTCACGCGCTGGTCTACCTCACCATCGCCGGCCAGACCGATCGCCAATACCTGGGCCTCTACACGCTCATCGAAGAGGTGGACAAGCGCTTCCTCAAGAAAAACTTTCCCGCCGCCGCGAACGACGAAGGCCTCCTCCTCAAGCCCAGCGGCATGCGCGGCGTCGTCTACTGCGGCGACAACTGGAGCCAGTACACCTCCCTCTACAACCCCAAGTCCCTCGTCCCCACCAAGCTCAGCACCCGCCTGATCGAAACCCTCCGCCTCATCAACCGCGCCGACGACGCCACCTTCCGCCAACGCATCAATCAATACTTTGACGTCGACGAATTCCTCCGCTACGTCGCCGTCAACGCCGCCATCACCAATTTCGACAGCTACCTCTCGACCGGCCACAACTATTACCTCTACGTCAACCCCGCCGACGGGCGGGTCAACTTTCTGCCGTGGGACATGAACCTCTCGTTCGGCGCCTACTCCTGGCTCGGGAACGAAACGGAAACCGCCGACTGCAGCATCACCCGCGCCTATGCGGATCACAACCGCCTGATCGAGCGCCTGCTGTCGATCGACACCTACGCCGCAATGTATCGCGCCCACATGCGGCGGTTGATCGACGGCCCGTTCAGCGCCGAGCGGATGCGTCAACGGTTCGAAACGCTCGCCCCCGTCTTCGCCGCCGCCGAAAAGGCCGCACAGGACGCTCACCTCGCGGGCAGCCCCGCCACGCGCCCCTCAACTGGCCTCGGTTTTCGCCCCACCGATCTCCGCACCTACATCGCCCGCCGGGTGCGATCGATTCGGGCGCAGCTCGACGGCAAAGAACCCGGTTACCTCCCCGGCTTCCGCGATCCGCAGTCCGTCCCGCCCGAGTGGGCCCCCGTCACCGCCGCCGCCGTCGCTATCATGAACGCCACCGACACCGACGGCGACGGCCGCCTCAGCGACACTGAGATCTCCGCCGCCATCACCCGCCTCCTCGCCGCCGACAACCTCCCGCCGACCGGCCTGCTCCCGCGCTCAGAGGCCGCCGCGACGATCGACCGCGTGATGTCCGAAGATCAGCGGCGCCGTGCCCCCGCCACCGCGTGGGCCGATTACCTTTTCCGCCTCGCCGACAAGGACAAGCGCGGCGCCGTCGATGCCCTCCAGCTCCTCGCCGCGTTTCGAACGATCCTCGCCAACGAAGACCGCGACCACGACGGCCTGCTCGACCTCCGCGAACTGATCGAAACCCTCTCCGGCTCCCGCGCCCCCCACGACACGCAGGTGCGCCGATAACCCCGTATCACGGGCGCGTCGCCCGTATTTCTTCTATTATGAATTCCATCACCCCCATCGGAACCCGCGCATGACCCGCCCGCTCACCGCCATCCTCACACTCGCTTTCCTCGTCCCGATCGCGCTCGCCGCCGACCCGCCCGCTGCCCCCAAGCCCAAACCCCCACCCCCCAAACCCTGGCTAGACATGGATCGCGGCCCCCTCGTCTGTGCCACCATCGAATCCGCCTACCCCCACCGCAACATCACCCAAAAGGGCCTCGCCATCCGCCTCGACGAAAAGTCCAACACCTGGGTCCTCTTCGACGAAGATCTCTTCCGCTACTCCCTCGCCTGGACCGGCGGATTCATCGACTGGAAAGGCGTCCTCTTCGACGGCGAACACCGCGTCTGGCCCAGCGCCGTCGGCCAACCCATCTTCGGCGCCGACCTCGCCCCCGGCTGGTCCCACAACGGCAACTTCGACGATCCCCGCCCCCGCTACAAATCCACCGAATACACCAAGGAATCCGACGCCTGGAAAAACCGTCCCTACGGCCCGCTCCCCCACGACCACGCCCAGTTCAAAGGCCTCTACCTGCACGGCAACCAGGTCATCCTCTCCTACACGGTCAACGGCACCGCGGTCCTCGACTCGCCCGGTTTCGAATCCGCTGGTGAGTTGCCGATAGTCACCCGCACCCTCAACATCGCCCAATCCAACTCCGACCTCGACCTCGAAATCCTCGAGCAACCCACCTCAATCGCCACCATCCTCACCGGCCCCCGCGCTCCAAAGCCCAACCGCCACGCCACCGCCCAAGGCAGCGTCGCCCTCATCGGCGACCTCGCCCCCAAGACCCCCACTACCGCCCCCACCGATCAACCGATTGCCGTCGTCGCCAAGGGCGCGTCCAACAACGTCACCTTCGACCTCGCCGCCCAGTCCCACCTGCGACTCCACATTCCAGCCGCCGCCACACCCGCCAAGCTCAAGCTCTTAATCGCCCACGTCACCCCCGACACCCTCCGCCCCTTCACCGACACCGCCCAATCCTCCACCACCCCCGCCGACCTAACCGAACTCACCCACGGCGGCCCCCCGCGCTATCCCCAACAACTCAACACCACCGGTGTCACCACCCCAACCACTGACAACGGGCCACTGACCAAGGACAAACCCTTCCTCACCGACACCCTCACCGCCCCCAACAACAACCCCTTCAAATCCCGCATGCGCTTCGGCGCCTTCGACTTCTACGAGGGCGGAAAATCCGCCGCCATTACCACCTGGGACGGCGACGTCTGGCGCGTCTCCAACATCGACGCAAAACTCGACCACCTCACCTGGCATCGCATCGCCACCGGTCTCTACCAACCCCTCGGACTAAAGATCCTCCCCAATCCGCAATCCGCAATCACCAATCCGCAATCGATCTACGTCCTCTGCCGCGACGCCCTCTACCGCCTGCACGACCTCAACAACGACGGCGAAATCGACTTCTACGAGTGCGTCAACAACGACGCCCAGGTGACCGAACATTTCCACGAGTTCGCCATGGGCCTCCAGACCGATCCCGACGGCAACTTCTATTACGCCAAGAGCGCCCGTCACGCCCTCGACGCCGTCGTCCCCCAGCACGGCACCATCCTCCGCATCTCCAAAGACGGCACAAAGACCGACATCCTCGCCAACGGCTTCCGCGCCGCCAACGGTATCGGCATCGGCCCGAGCGGCGAACTCGCCGTCACCGACCAGGAAGGCTTCTGGACCCCCGCCAACCGCATCAATCTCTTCACCCCGTCCCCTGGTCACACGCCCTTCTTCGGCAACCTCTGGTCCTACCTTTCCACCCCGCGCACCACCAAGGACGGCTACGACCCGCCCCTCTGCTGGATACCCGTCAACGTCGATCGCTCGCCGGCCGAAGACCTCTGGGTCACCAGCGACCAATGGGCCCCGCTCAAAGGCCAAATGCTCCACACGTCGTATGGCACCGGCAAGCTCTTCCTCGTCCTCTACGAAACCATCGACGGCGTCCCACAAGGCGGCATCGTCCCCCTCCCCGACATCGCCTTCCGCACCGGCACCATGCGCGCCCGCTTCAACCCCGCCGACGGCCAGCTCTACCTCTGCGGCCTCGTCGGCTGGGCCACCAACATGACCGAGCCCGGCGGCTTCTATCGCGTCCGCTACACCGGCGCCCCCCTCGACCTCCCCACTGCCCTCCACGTCCACCCCGGTGCCGTCACCATCACCTTCAGCGACCCCCTAGACAAATCCGCCGCCCAGGACCCCGCCAACTACAGCATCCAACAATGGAATTACCGCTGGACCCAGAATTACGGCTCGAAGCACTACACCGTCGCCGACCCCAAGAAAGAAGGCCACGACGACGTCGAGATCACCGCCGCCACCCTGAGCGCCGACGCCAAAACCGTCACGCTTACGATCCCCACGCTTCAACCCGTCATGCAAATGAAGATCGAACTAAACCTGAAATCCGCCGCCGGCCGCCCCGTCAAACACACGATCCACAACACCATCAACCGCATCCCCACCCAATAACCCCGTACCACGGGCGCCCGGCCCGTGCCGATCATCAGTCTTCAATCGACCACTCCAAAAACGGCTCCGAAATCCGAACGATCTCATCCTTCTCCGCCTCGCCACCCACAGCCTTGAACTCTACCTTCACCTTAATGTATGGACACTCCCGAAACACATAACGCCGGCTCGTGCGCGTCGAAAGCCCACCCTCCTCCCTCATCACCTTCGTCAAATCCGCCCGAATCATCCCCGGCTTAATCGCGGCGATCTCCCGCATCACCCGCGCAACCCAGGCCACGCGATCCTCAGGCGCCGCGCCACCACCCGCCAACTCCTTCACCGCATCCGCCGGATCCGTCTGCCCCACCACCGCCGAATACCGCCCGTCCGCCTCGCGCTTCAAATACAGCAGGTACTCCTTGCGCCCCGCCGGATCGAACGCCACCAATTCCGCGCCACCGCGCGACGCAATCTCCGGCCGCTCTTCCCGCAAGTGCACCATCACAAGACGCTTCCCCTCCATCGCCCCCTTCAACACCGCCGACACCTCAAACGTCGTCTCCATCTCCACCGCGGCAATCGCCTCGTTCCCGCGCCGCACGTTCGGCACCGTCGTCTTCACCCCCGTGTCCCTTACCTCCACCGCCTTGGCGACCACGATCAAATCCGCCTTGTCCGCCATCATCTGCTGCGTCCACAATTGACGAATCCGTGCCTCCGCCGACAGGCCCGCCAAACAAACCACACAAGCCACGACGTGACGAATCCGCATTCTCATTCCACGTCCGACGCATCAACCCCATCGAAAGTTTCGTCCGCCATCGCCGGCACGCGCCACGGCCGCTACCATGTCCGGCCACATGCGCCTTTTCACCGCCGTCGAACTTCCCGCGCAACCTCGCGACCACCTCACGCGCGTCCTCGACCAGCTCCGCCCCCACCCGCGCCTGAAAGACGCCGCCTCCTTCACCCAACCCCAAAACCTCCACATCACCCTCAAGTTCATCGGCGAAGTTCCCGACGACCGCGTCCCGCTCCTCGTCGCCTCGCTGCGCACCCTCCCCATCCCCGCCATGCCCTTCAACATCGACCGCTTCCTCGTCCTCCCCGGCCAAGGCCCCGCGCGCGTCCTCGCCGCCAACGTCACCAAAGATCTCGCCCCCATCACCGCGCTCTTCCACCAACTCGAAGCCGCCTGCCAGCCGCTCGGCGTCTCGCGCGAAGGCCGCGACTACAAACCCCACGTCACCCTCGCCCGCTTCCGCCGCCCCACCAACAAGCTCACCGCCCGAACCCTCATCCGCCTGATCGACCCCGGCCTCCTCCCCGCCCCCGCCTTCGTCGCGCAAAGCTTCACCCTCTTCAAAAGCGATCTCCACCCCACCGGCGCCATCCATACGCCGATCGCGACGTTCACCGCGTCGTAGGTCGCGCTGTATTCAACATTACGCATTAAGGAGTGACGGTCAGATTGAAAATCACCGTCAATCCACGAGAACCGTCATCCTGAGCTTGCGAAGGATCTGGCCTCGAACGTCAAAGCCAGATGTTTCGCTGCGCTCAACATGACAAACGCTTACTCCCGATCGTTAATGCGCATTGCGGTCTATTGCCACCGCACCCCGCGCCTCATATCCTTGCCGTCCACGGTCACGTCCCAACTCGAACGCAACCACAATCGGAGGAAGTCGCAATGCCCGGCCACCTCGGTAAATGTCTCGTCCTGTCGTTGGCAGTCACCCTCGCCCAGTCCGCCCGCGGCGCCGATCCCGCCCCAGCCGCCGTCCCCACCGACCAACCCACCCCCACCTGGCAACCGCCCAACACCGCCCGCCCCGGCGGAAAACTCCCCGGCAACGTCGCCATCCAACTCGTCGAAGTCGCAGGGGGATTCGTCGATCCGATCCACGTCGCCAGCCCCAGGGACGGCACCGGTCGCCTCTTCGTCTGCGAGCGCCCCGGCACCATCCGCATCGTCGGCAAGGACGGCAAGGTCCTCGACGAGCCCTTCTTCGACAACGTCCGCAACACCGCCTTCCAATTCCTCGAGCAAGGCCTCTACTGCATCGAGTTCCACCCCAACTTCAAACAGAACGGCCTCTTCTACGTCAGCTACGCCGACATGTGGTTCAACGGCGCCACCTTCATCGTCCAGTACAAGGTCTCCGATACCGACCCCAATAAAGCCGACATGGCCTCCGCCAAGCCGATCATGCGGCTCGACTTCCCCTACTGCAATCACCACGGTGGCAAGATCGCCTTCGGCCCCGACGGCTTCCTCTACGTCGGTGTCGGCGACGGCGGCTGGGAAGGCGACGTCCTCGACGCCGGCCCCGATCTCTCCACCCACATGGGCAAGATGCTCCGCATCGACGTGAGTCCCGCCGTCAGCGGCAAGGGTTCCGCCCGCTACGTCGTTCCCGATTCCAACCCCCTCGCCAAGGCCGCCGACCCGCAACTCATGGTCCTCTTCGGCAAGAGCGAGCTCGAATTCTCCCGCATCAAGCAGCGCTCCAAGCCCGAGATCTGGGCGTACGGACTGCGCAACCCCTGGACCTTCTCCTTCGACCGCAAGACCGGCGACCTCTACATCGGCGACGTCGGCCAAAACACCTGGGAAGAAATCGACTTCCAACCCGCGAGCAGCAAGGGCGGCGAAAACTACGGCTGGAACTACATGTGCGGCACCCACCCGTTCCCCATCGAAAAAGAACAGGCCGGCCAGAAGACGCCCGTCGTCGGCACGCTCCCCATCGCTGAGTACGCCCACGCCACCGACGGCATCTGCGTCGCCGGTATCGGCGTCTACCGCGGCGCCGAGTTCCCCTCTCTCGACGGCGTCTACTTCGCCGGCGACTGGGGCTCCGGACGACTCTGGGGACTCAAGCGCGACGACGCCGGCCAATGGCAACTCCAGGAACTCCTCCACACCACCCTCAACATCGCCAGCGGCGGCGAAGACGAAGCCGGCAACCTCTACGTCGTCAACTCCCCAAGCCAATACGGCACCTGGAACCCCTTCCAATCCGAAAAGGGCGCCCTCTGGAAAATCACCACCGCCGACAAAGTCCCCCCCAACGCCAAAACCGCCCCCGCCGCAAAGAAGTAAACCGCCCTGACAGTGGCATGGGCATCCTGTCCATGCATTTGGTGGGGCAGACATTCTTGTCTGCCTCGCACGGGCGAGCGGAGGCATTCCTGCCTCCCGAGCCCGTGCGACCGAACCGCGACCAATTCATAACGCACAAAACATGATGAAGACGTTTTCCATCCTGATACTCGCATCGCTCTTTTCCTCCCTCGCCTTCGCCGACGACGCCGCCCCCAAACCCCACCCCCAAAACCTCGGCGGCATCCAATCCAAAGACGGCGCCACCCTCTCCGGCGTCATCCGCTTCAAAGGCGTCAAACCCGCCCCCAAGCCCATCGCCGACATCGCCGGCAACGCCTTCTGCAAAAGCTGCTACAAGGACAAACAGCTCCCCACCCAGGACACGATCCGCTTCGGCAAGAACGGCGACGACGACACCCTCCAAAACGTCCTCGTCTACGTCAGCAAAGGCCTCGAAGGCAAAACCTTCGACCCGCCCAAGGATCACGTCCTCCTCGACCAGGTCGGCTGCGTCTACGTCCCCCACGTCGTCGCCGTCATGGCCGGCCAAACCCTCGACGTCCGCAACTCCGACGCCACCCTCCACAACGTCATGGCCAACCCGCGCCAGAACCCGCCCTTCAACTTCGGCATGTCCGAACAGAACGGCATCGTCCCCAAGATCTTCAACAAGCCCGAATTCAAACTCAACGTCCGCTGTTTCATGCACCCGTGGATGAGCGGCTACGTTCACGTCCTGCCCCACCCCTTCTTCGCCGTCACCGGCGAAGACGGCACGTTCAAGATCACCGGCCTCCCCCCCGGCCAGTACGAACTTGCCGTACTCCACGAAACTTCCCTCTTCCAACCCACCCCCGCCACCGCAACGATCGAACTCACCGCCGGCGAAACCAAACAACAAGACTTCACCTTCCAACCCAGGGAAAAGAAGTAACCGCGCTATTCGCTCCTCCGTTTCGCTCGTCTACACAATAGTGGCATGGGCATCCTGCCCATGTTGGCGACGTGGGACGTAATTTCACGTCTCCATTAAATCCAATTACATCATTGGTATGATTCGTCTGCGCCGCATCTTCTTTCCAACGATCACCATCTTCTCCCTCCTCTCCTGCGCCGCCACCACCACCCTCTGGATCCGCGGCTACCGCTACTCCGAAAACCTCACTTGGGCCAATGCCGCCGGCAGCCGCTGCCTCGCCACCGCCCAGGGTTACGCCGTCCTCTCCCTCTTCAATGCCGGCCGCACCCCCTACGATCCCGCCTGGCGCCACGCACCGAAGTATCAGTCCGACCTCCCCCGCCCCCCATTCAATTACCTGCTCCTCCTCGGCGGCCAGGGCGGTGACCGCGACTCCAGTTATGAATTCGCCGGCTTCGCCTGGCACGAAAAGCGCAACCTACCCAACCAATCCCTCCACGCCATGGCCGTCGCACCCTTCTGGAGCCTCGCGCTACTCACCGCCCTCCCATCGCTCACTTGGGCCGCCACCCGCCTATGGCCACGTCGCCGCCGTCAAACCGACGACCGCCGCTGCGCCGAATGCGGCTATGACCTCCGCGCCACCCCCGACCGCTGCCCCGAATGCGGTTCGTCAATTCCCGCCAATCTCACGCGCACGCTCAACGGTTCCGGCCCCCATTGCTAACTAACATCGCCACGTTTCGCCAAGTTTATTGAGAGTCAGAAAAGTCTTGGCCGGTGCGAAGTCCCGGTATTCGCGGGTGCCACAGGTCGCGGTACTCCGAGACCTGTGTTTTCCGTTACCCGGGAAGATACAGGTCTGCGAGTACGCCGACCTGTGGCACCCAGACCGGACAGGATTAATCTGACCCTCA
>Ga0207674_10011380_pt1 | contig 9999 bp, 10 predicted proteins | sample KBSCornC72_FD_184303 | JGI IMG/M metagenome (GOLD analysis project Ga0207674, IMG submission 184303) | Corn rhizosphere microbial communities from Kellogg Biological Station, Michigan, USA - KBS Corn C7-2 (SPAdes) (version 2) | ecosystem: Host-associated > Plants > Roots > Rhizosphere > Soil ... | reverse complement strand
TGCCAGCATCAAAACGGTCCTCTTGGTGAAGGCAAAATCCTGGATGGCTGCATTACTTGTCCATGGCACGGCTATCAATACCGCCCGGACACTGGTGCTTCACCTCCGCCATTCGTCGAGAAAGTCCCAACCTTTAACGTCCGCGTCGAAAACGGCCGGGTTCTCGTTCAGCCAAAACCAAATCCGGCAGGAATGCGTGCCGAACCCGCCCTCGTCGATACCTACGTGCAACACGAAACACCGTCAACCACCAGCACAGCCATTTCCCCTGCGCCAGAGGCAGTCACAACATGAACGCTTTCGACGAATTCTACATCGGCTGGCAGGGCCGAGCTCCCCGAACTATCGGCTTGTTCGTGCGCAAGATGATCATTGCCCTCTGCATGTCCGTCTTGGCCTTTGGCGGGATTCTTGCGTTCGTGCAGCATTCGATAGGCATCGCAATTTTCGAATGGGGCACGCACAAAATGTTCACTGGCACGCTAAGAACGTCACCTTACCCGCACCTTTCCGTAAGGCAACCTGGCAAATCCGCGGGTCAATCCGACTATCTCCTCGTCGCACCATTCAAACATGGGCTCGACCCGGCACCAATCGCCGTGCTCGATGGCAAACCTGTAACACTTATAGGCACCCTAATCTTTCGCGACAACGAAACAATGATCGAAGCTCTTCCGGAGACGATCAAACCAGCCTCCTCCAATCCGGATTTACCAATTACGAGTCACGAATCACAACTTACCAATCGCGTCACCCTTCGCGGCGAAATCGTCGACAGCAAATGCTACTTTGGCGTCATGAATCCGGGTCGACTGACCCCACACAGAGGTTGTGCAGTCCGATGCATCAGTGGCGGCATTCCTCCGGTCTTGCTCGTCCAACAGGAAGATCGTCCACCAACCACGTATCTGCTCGTGTCCAACGACGGAAGTTCAGTAAACAAGCAAATCCTCGATATGGTCGCCGAGCCAATCGAGATCACCGCAGACCTGGTGCAACAAGGCAGCTTAAAGATTCTTCGAGCCAACCCTTCCACCTATCGACGACTCAAAAAATAAATATCGTCTCAACTTTGCGTCAATGGGCATCCAAATGACCATATGGGCCGCAGAATCTGATAACGCTCATGAGGTGTTTTAAGCATTCGGACAGCGATGCTATCGCAGTATGTGCGCATTGTGGCCGCGCGGTTTGCTCCGAATGCACTCAGCCGCAATCTGCAACTCGTATTACCTGTTCGACCGCGTGTGCCAACCAACTTAGCCGCGCTGCCGAACTTCTTCAGCAAATCGCGACCATCAATCATCAACTTTTGCAGAATAGCCTTCGTAATACCAGAGCAAGTGCCTTCTACTGCTATCTGTGCGCCGCGCTCTCTGCCGCTGCGGCAGTTGTAGCCTGGTTCATGCTCCCGTCACCGTTCCTGATCCTGTTCACAGGTGGGTGCGCTGTCGTGTTGCTCTTGTCGGGATTTTGGTATGGTCGGGCAGCAAGAAGGCGGTCTAAATGAAGTCATCCCACTGCTTCTGTGCCGCCAGAAAATGGACTTTGATGGGATTGCTATCCTTCACAGTCCTTTCATGGGTGCTGTTCCATACTCAAATAACCAGCAAATTGTTGCTCCACCTCTTTCTCAATTCAGAAAACCCGCGGGAGGAAGTCTTCGAAGAACTGCTTGCCGAAGCCAAGGACCCGATCAACCTCCTTAACCGAGCCTGGCGAACCGGGAAAGTCGTACATCGCCAGTTTGTAGCGGCTTATTTGAAGGAAAATGCCGCAAGGAACGCGCCATGGTTCTCTCAAGCAGAGCCGTTATTGGCTACCTGCGCATCCGACGCTGATGCTTCTGTCCGCGAGCTGGGACTCGCCGCACTGGCAGCCTCTAACAATACTCGACTATTCGAAGCTGCACGCTACCAACTTGGCGATCTCGATCCACTGGTGCGTCAAATCGGTTTCGGTTACTTGCGAAAATCCGATCCACAACAAGCCGTGCCAATCTTAATTCCATTTCTTGATGACCCGGATCTTCGAATCGTGACTGAAGCCGAGGTTGGCCTGGCACGGTGGAGTGGTGAAGATTTCGGAATTCGAACTCGCATGGCAATTCCGGAAGCTTCTGCCGCCCGCGCCGGCGAAATCGATCCATCCGTCGTTGAAGCAATTCATCGCGGGGTCGAGAAACGCAAAGAATGGTGGAAAACCCACAAAGACGAATATGCGTCGCACTCTGATTCAAAGCCACTATTTACATTTTCGACCGAGTCCGATCGACCACCTGTAACAAACTTCAAGCTGGCCGATCTCCACGGCAAGCCCGTCCACCTTTCAGACTTTCGCGGTAAAGTTGTCCTCGTGAATTTCTGGGCGACTTGGTGTACTGCCTGCCTCGCTGAAATTCCTGACCTGATTGCTCTTCAGAATAAGAATAACGACGAAGTCGCAATCCTGGGCATAGCTCTCGACGGCGTGCCCGATGAACATGGTGACTCGCCCGATGAAGAGGGCCACGCGAAACCGCATTCAAATAGATCCTCTTCAAAAGCCACACATGCCAAGGTCGAACGAGCCGTCAAATCGCGCCAAATAAACTATCCCGTTCTCCTGGATTCGCGAAATTCGGTTGGCGGTCAATACAACGGCGGTGAGCTTCCGACGACAATCATTATCGATAAGAAAGGACGCCTCCGACGCCGCTTTATCGGCGAACGCAGTCTGGCGGTCTTTGAAGCTATGATCGCCGAAGCAAAGGCCCCTGTTAGGTAAAGGTTTGCACTGGCAAACATTCTTCCGGGATTTTAAACCCCTCAGCTTTTCTTGTATTTCGCTCCTTCGTACAGAAAATATGATGAGTGACTGTTAATCAAATTGCACAACTTGTGCATCGACTGCCCGCCCGCTGGCGCACCATATTGCTCACCTGCATCTTCGGGCTCGGCGCCGGACTTGCTGCAGTGGCATTTCAACTGTCGATCAACGGGCTTTATCGACTGACCTTTGTTAATTTCTCGCATCTCTCGCCACTGAGTTTTATTCTGGGCAGTCTTACTCTCATTGTAGTCACTTCGCTCATCGTTGGATACTTGCTGAACAAGTTCGCGACTGAAGCGTCCGGCAGCGGCATCCCACAACTCAAATTGGCATTCTGGAAAGATTTCGGCGTTGTTCATTGGCGCGTTGTTTGGGTCAAATTCATCGCCGGCGTTTTAAGTATCGGTGGCGGCTGTAGCTTGGGACGAGAAGGTCCAAGCGTGCAAATCGCTGGTGGCCTTTCGTCCAATCTCGCTGGATTACTCGGTGAAGCCAAACAACGGCGGCGTCTCGCAGCGGCTGCAGGGGCAGCCGCCGGCTTAGCGGCGGCTTTTAACACACCCTTGGCCGCTGTCACTTTTGTCCTCGAAGAAATTATCGCCGACCTCAACAGCAACCTCCTTGGAGGCGTCCTTCTCGCCTCGGTGATCGGCGCCTTCGTCGTTCATGCGATTATCGGCAGACAACCCGCCTTTTCTCTTCCTGGAGTTGAGGCTCCAGGTGCTCTTGCGTATGGATTGACACCCGTCGTCGCGGCCGCGTCCGCTTGCATCGGAGTCCTGTTTCAAAAATGGGCGATGGCACTGCGCTCAAGGCGAAAACGCTTCCCAAACTTTCCTGCCTGGGCACGACCCACCTTGGGGGCCGTAATTACCTGGGCGCTCGGCTGCACAATCTTCCTGACCACTGGACACCTCGGCGTGTTCGGTCTCGGTTACGATGATCTCTCTGCGGGCCTGGGGCTACAACTTGGCTGGAAAATCGCCGCTGCCCTTCTCGGAGCAAAACTCATCGCCACCGCCCTCTGTTATGGATTCGGCGGCTGCGGCGGCATTTTTTCACCCACGCTGTTTTTAGGCGGTATGTGTGGAATATGTCTTGCCGGGCTTTGGACGCTCGCGATTCCACTCAGCGGCCCGGACCAATTGACATTGGCTGTTGTCGGAATGAGCGCCTGCCTTGGTGCCGTCGTGCGCGCTCCAGTCACAGGTATCCTAATCGTCTTTGAAATGACTCATGAGTTCTCCCTCGTGCCGGCGCTCATGCTTGGCGCTCTCGTCAGCCAGGCCATAAGTCGTAAACTTAGCCGTTACAGTTTTTATGAGGAGATCCTGGTTCAAGATGGCCATCGCCTCGAACACGTTTTTCCTCCCCGTGACCTTCAGACCTGGCACCAACTCCCTGTATCCTCCATCGCTACGTTCCAGCCAATCGTTATCCACGACCTCTCCTCGACCGAACTCCGAAAAGTCCTCGCCTCGCACCCGTATCAGCGATTCCCCGTGCTTAAGAACGGCACCGTCGAGGGAATTCTTGTTCGTAAAGAAGCAGAGTCTGCTCTCGCAGAAATGCGCGAGCCAAAACTCGAAGTTGCCGTCACTTGCCTTCCGAATCAAACGATCCGGGAACTTCAGGCCAGACTTATTGAATCCACGTCCCTTCTGGCAATCGTCTTGGATCAAGAGGGCGGTAAGTTGCTCGGACTCGTCACTTTGCACGATCTCCTTAGGGCCGAAGTAGGAATCGCCAGGGATGGCTCTCCTTAGTAGTCCTCCACTTAAAGAAGCCTACAATTCGTAAGGAAATTCGCATCGGCGCGACCGTTCCTTATGCGCCGAAAAAGTGTCTTTATCGAGGTTCTGGTCAGAAGGTTCGCTCTCGCCGGACGTCATCATGTATCGAACCTGCCCAATTATCCGAGTCTTCCTCCTCCGCTTGGCGGAAGTCCATCATCCCCACTGTACCCCAAGCACCTGCGCCGTCGAAGCGAAGTCTTTAGCGCCCTCGCGCGGACTGCCGCGCTCCTCCTCGTTCTATCATCGTCTGCCATTGCCGCCGTTACCGAAGTTCGCTCGATTGGTCTCACGGTTGATAACTTGAATCGCGAGCTCGTGTTTTATACTAACACGCTGCCCTTTCATCTGATCTCGATTCAGGATAAGTCCGGTCCCGACGAGGACGCTCTTCTTGGATCGCGTGATGTTAACCTTCGCGTCGCCACTCTGAAACTGGGCGATGAATCCATTACTCTCACCGAACATCTAACCGACAAGGGCCGGCGAATCCCATTAGACTCTCGAAGCTTTGACCATTGGTTCCAACACATCGCCATTGTGGTGAGTGATATGGAAAGAGTTTACGAAAGCCTCCGAGCTCAAAAGGTAAAGCACGTGTCCTCGGCCCCACAAACCTTACCTGAGTGGAATAAACACGCTGGCGGGATTAAGGCATTCTATTTTCGCGATCCCGAAGATCATGTGCTCGAAATCATTTGGTTCCCAAAAGGGAAAGGCCATCCGAAGTGGCAAACGGGTACGGAGCAACTCTTTCTAGGGATCGATCACACCGCCATTGTCATTTCGGATACAGATTCCAGCGTCGCGTTCTACCGAGACGCTCTAGGTATGAATGTCACCGGCGAAAGTGAGAACTACGGCGTTGAACAAGAGCACCTAAATCAAGTTTTCGGCGCTCGGCTCCGGATTACAGCGCTTCGTGGGCCGAAAGGGCCCCGAGTCGAATTGCTTGAATATATTACTCCTCCTGGCGGTCGTTGTCTTCCTCAGGATTCAAAATCGAACGATCTGGTCTTTTGGTCCACTGAGCTTGTTACCGATTCCTTCGATGACCTTGCCTCCAGGCTGCGCTCAAATACGGTAACATTCGTATCAGATATCCTTCCTTCGGCTAAAGATGCCCCCAAGGCAAACCGTGCTGTCTTTATCCGCGACCCGGAAGGCCACGCAATTCAACTCAGCGACCCGTCCCCAATTGTTTCCGCGTCCGCTCAACGATAGCCTGCACCGGGCGAAACATGATATTTTCCTGTTTTGGCACCACCTCTTTTTTCTTATCTTCTCCTGAATGAGCCCCAGCGTTCACAATCAGGACGCGAGAACCTCGTTGGCATCGACGGACCTAAATGCCCGTCTCATCGAAGGCAGTCCCGATTGTATCAAAGTCCTCGACCTCGAGGGCCGCTTGCTCTCCATGAACGCTGGTGGCATGCAAGCACTCGAAATTTGCGACCTGGCACCTTTGATCGGGTCATCATGGATTGATTTTTGGAAGGGCAAAGATCAGGAGGCGGCCCGCCATGCAGTTGCCGCAGCCCGCAGTGGTAAAACTGGCAGATTCGTCGGTTACTTTCCCAGTGTGCAAACGCGCAAGCCGATGTGGTTTGATGTCGTCGTCAGCCCCATCAAAAATTCGCAGGGCGAAGTCGAAAAGCTACTCGCAGCCTCGCGAGAAGTGACCGAATGGAAGCGTTCCGATCAATTGCTGCATGCAATCATCGAAGGCACGTCTGCGGTTGCTGGCGAGGAATTCTTTCGAACGCTGGTTCAACATCTCGCTCAAGGGCTTGGTGTTCGTTGGGTGTTCGTCGCTGAATGTTTGCCAAATTTGCGCGCTCGTTCACTTGCTTACTGGAATACAGATCATCTCGCTGCAAATTTTGAGTATGACCTCAGCGGCACGCCTTGTTTGAAAGTCACCGAAGGCCGCACCTGTCATGTCCCAGATCGACTTCCGGAAGCTTTTCCCGAAGACAAAGGAATGATCGACATGGGAACCGTGAGTTATTTGGGAGTTCCGTTACGCGACACGGCGAAGAGAGTCATCGGCCATCTCGTTACCTTCGACGACAAGCCGATGCCCCCGGATTCATTGGCGATTTCCGTTCTCGAGACATTTGCCAATCGCGCCGGGCTGGAAATCGAGCGGATGCGCGCTTTCGCTAATCTGCATCGGATTAACCAGGAGAACGAAGAACGCTTCCGCGATCTTTTTGAAGAAGCGCCCATCGCCTACGTTCACGAAGGGCTCGATACACGCTTCATTAGGGCTAATCGGACGGCGATGCGAATTCTGGGAATTAAACCTGAAGAAATTCACGGGACTTACGGCAAAACGTTTATTCCCGATACTCCCGAGGCACAGCGGCGACTTCGCGAGGCCCTTGATTCCATCGGCAAAGGTGCAGATACCAGCGGCGTTGTCCTTGAATTACGCCGCAAAGACAACAGCAAACCGATCTGGATTCAATGGTGGTCCAGACCCGATCCTAGTGGCACTTATACGCGCACGATGTTCGTTGATATCACCGAACAAGTGCTCATGGAACGAGAACGGGCTCGCCTCGAAGCCCAAAACATTTATCTCCAGGAAGAAATCCGCAGCGAACATAATTTCACGGAAATCGTCGGCAATAGCCCCGCGCTGCTTAATGTCCTTCGTCAAGTTGACCAGGTCGCCCCGACCGATTCTACAGTACTCATTCTAGGTGAGACCGGCACAGGCAAAGAACTCATCGCTCGCGCCATTCATGATCGGAGCGAACGTAAGAGCTGTCCTCTCGTAAAAGTAAATTGTGGAGCCATTAGCGCCGGCCTCGTCGAAAGCGAACTCTTCGGCCATGTAAAAGGTGCGTTTACCGGCGCGCTAACAAATCGAGATGGTCGATTCAAATTGGCCGATGGCGGCACGATATTCCTCGACGAAGTCGGCGAACTGCCTCTTGACACCCAGGTAAAACTCCTTCGTGTTCTTCAGGAACAAGAATTCGAACCTATCGGCGGCAGCCGAACCATCAAAGTCAATGTCCGCGTCATCGCCGCAACCAATCGCGACCTCACAGGCGCGATCCGCGAAGGCAAATTTCGCAGCGATCTTTACTACCGCCTCAATGTTGTTCCGATGCGTGTGCCTGCATTGAGCGAGCGCTCAAACGACATACCGCTCCTTACTGCCTTCTTCATGCAGCGCTTCGCAAAAAAGTTCAACAAAGCGGTTAATCGAATTTCCGAAGAAACCATGCAGCGGCTTTCGAGATATTCCTGGCCGGGAAATATTCGGGAACTTCAAAACATTATTGAACGCGCCGTCGTTCTTTCCCAGGGCAACATACTTGCGTTGTCCGCCGACTTCGATGCCTCAAGTAGCTCTCCACGAAACGAGGTGAGACCACCCGATTCACAACAAGCACCACGCAACGAGTCGGATCAGCCACAAAACCACACGTCGGCAACACCTTCAGACACATCCGGTTCCATGGAAGATGTCGAGCGTCGTCATATCGAATCCGTCTTAAAACAGACTAACTGGATGATCGAAGGCGAACGCGGTGCCGCCAAAATACTGAGCCTGAATCCGAGTACTCTACGCAGTCGAATGCAAAAACTTGGGATCAGGCGCCCCGTCCGTAACGTGTAAGCACCCATCAGGCTGTCCGTCACCTTCCTTGAGTCAGCTCCCGCTCTATAAACGGCGTGCAATTTTCCAAAACCACTCGTTGGCGTTTCAGTTGGAGCAGAAGAGCAATTCCCTCCCTGTCTATAAAGGTTACCTCCGCCAAATCCAGCTTGATGCCTTCTTTGCGATCCAGAAGCGGTTGGCAGGTATTTCCCAATTCTTCCACCCACGGCCCCACAATTCGGCCTTCCAGCTTCAGTACTCGATGAGCAGTGGCGGTCCCCATTTCTGATATTCTTAACATATAAGCAATCCGAACTAAGCAACTTCTAGGCTGCGGCCTCCAAAGGGATTCCTTCTGCTGATGCGGCCGATGATTGAAGCGCAACTATGACTTCTTGTGGTCGTCGTTGCGTATCGGAAGATTGTAATTTTTCGAGATTGTTCAGGTTTTTGCCTTTCAAATTTCGACCATTGCCCCCTTCCCACCAACTTGCCAACTCTTGTCGAAGCTGCTTGCGCGCACGGTGCAACATCACCCAAAGATTGTTCTCGGAAATGTTCAGCTTATCGCATACCTCCCGATTGGGACGTTCTTCGACTTCGTACATCTGAAAAACCTGTGCGATTCGCGGCGGCAGCTTACCCAAAGCGACCTCCAATGCTTCTCGAAACTCAGCTATTTCCATTCGCCGACTCGGCTCGAGGCATTCGCTTGCCATTTCATGCGCCCACAGCACCGAATCATCCCACGCCTCCAGCTCTGGCCGATGAGTGTGCTCGCTACTGCGAGCCGGTCGTTCTCGGCATACTTTGCGTAAGTGGTCATAAATCTTGTGGCGCAAGATGCCCACGAGCCATGTTCGGTCCGTCGAGCGTCCCGAAAATCGGTCGCGCGCTTTCAATGCGGCAAGGAAAGTTTCCTGCACAACATCCTCCGCTGCAATCGGGTCTCGCAATTGGCCGACTGCCAGATTGAAAAGGTAATCGCCGTGGGTGGTGAGCCAATCACATTGCCCTTCGGTCGCCGTTTGTGATGCTGAGTCGTTGAGGTTGATCATAGTGCCGCTCCTTTTGCAGCGACCGTGCCACGAATCGTCTCCCAAACACGAATCATGCAAATCCTCAGTAAAATCAGGGCTAGTTTCACTTCATGCAACTTTCCGAGTTGAGACCCACGCTTTCCGTGGCCGCGACCCGTCGCGGCCAGCCACGAAATCTCGAGGCCTGTAGGTGCCGACATAAAGGTTCCGATATTTAATTCACCCTGTCCTGGCCCTCTCCCTCGTCCTCGAATTTGCCGAGGGCTCCGTAAGGTTTATTCCCACCGCCCCGACCAAACCTCATGCAATCAAAACCTGATCATATCACCACCAACTTCGCACCAGAAACACGATTCAATATTGAAACGAAGTCTGCCGAGCGCCTCTTCGATATTCCCGAACTTCTATCTCTCCCGCTCGAAGAGCAACCGATTTACGTCAGTCCCAACCTTCTGAATCGGCGAGGCATTCCGTTCTCGCCCATCCACGATTGACCAATTCTCTAATCCGCGATCTCAGCCGACTTAACTATTCAACTATTTGAGAACCCTATGCGCGCTTCACGCCATCTCGAGAAACTCGAACACTTCAAAGCGTATAATCCAACCGCGGCTCAATTGCTCGACCTCGCAAAACACGAGGTCGAACCGGCCGAAACATTGTCACGCACTCAACTCGTCGTTACATGGATTGGTTGCATCCTGGCCGCCGGGATTATGATCGAAACCCTCTT
>Ga0207674_10011375_pt1 | contig 10001 bp, 14 predicted proteins | sample KBSCornC72_FD_184303 | JGI IMG/M metagenome (GOLD analysis project Ga0207674, IMG submission 184303) | Corn rhizosphere microbial communities from Kellogg Biological Station, Michigan, USA - KBS Corn C7-2 (SPAdes) (version 2) | ecosystem: Host-associated > Plants > Roots > Rhizosphere > Soil ... | reverse complement strand
GCCGTGACTTCCACCATTGCGCTCTACGCCGCCAAGGTGGTCATGGACACCGCGTCCCAGATCGCAATCAACCTGACCTCCAAGTAGTTCGAGAACCTAGACCACAATCACGTGGTTTAGGTTTTGGCTCGCGAAAAATACCAGCCATATAATGAGAAGAGAGTCACTACGTGTGATTGCTATCCGTGAATGGATCGGTGAAACCCCCATCATGGACCGGCGTACTCTTCTCATCTATTTTTTCTTTTAGGAGGAATTGTGGCTAAGCGTCGTATCAAATTAGCAGTTTACGTGAATCTCGAAGATGTTCCAGGCCAGCTATATTCTCCTGAATCGGCACGAGTACACGTCAGAGACATTCTCACTCGAGAGCTGCCCAACAACGATGTTCAAGTGCTCGACGAACATGATCCTACAGATTTGAGAAACTGGGAGTACTGACATGTGTTATCGCTGTCGTCATCCGTATAAACGCTGCTACACGGCCGGCAATTTCCTCCTGGACGTGTTCATGGTCGCCCTCACGGGTGGACTCTGGTTGATCTGGATATTCTGCCGCGAAATGAGGAGTCGGTAAATGGCCCTGCATGTTTTGCTCGAGCTCTGGTGCGTTGCTGTCATCGTCTTCACCGTTCTGGTGCTCGCGAACATGAAGCGGCCTCCAAACGTCACGGACGGTCAAACTGATCTGTTCGACAAAGTAGAGGAGTACCAACGTGACTTTGATTAATCTCGCCCGTCGGGCGGAGAAACTGGCGGCCGACAACTCGCCAGCAATTCTTTCGGGAATTGCTATCGTCGGCACTCTCACGACCGCATATCTCACCGGGAAGGCGACGATCCGGGCCTACGAGATCACGGTCGACACCGAACGCAATCGTCACTTCGCAGGTGAACAGAACATCACCTGGACGCCTCGAGAGAGGATCGAGCTGTGCTGGAAGGAGTATTTGCCCGCTGCAGGGTCCGCCCTGGTTACCGTTGCCAGCATCATTACTGCAGTTCAGATCGGGAACCGGAGAGCGGCCGCATTAGCTGCTGCCTACACCATATCCGAGCGAGCCTACTCGGAGTACCGGGACAAGGTTGTCGAGAAGTTCGGTGAGGTCAAGGAGCGGCAGGTCAAGGATGAGATCGCGCAGGATCGCATCAACGACAATCCGCCCACTGGCAATCAAGTTCTGCCTACCGAAGGTCAGGTGCTCTGCTTCGACAAATACAACGGTCGATATTTCAGCAGCACAGTCGAAGACATCAAGAAGGCTCAGAACGATACCAACTACGAGATCCTTCACAACAACTACGCCTCGCTGAACGACTTCTACAGCAAGCTTGGTCTGGAGCTGGTCAGCGCCGGCGAAGAGTTGGGCTGGAATTCCGACCATCTGCTCGAGGTCACATTCTCGTCCATCTTGTCTGACAACAATACGCCCGTGCTCGTCATGGATTTCTACGTCGCGCCAATCCGGGGGCATTACAAAAGCTGGTGACAGCATTACCTGGATGCGCATATTCGAGTAAGTAAACCAATCTGAAGGAGAAATGAAATGACCCACCACCCCATGCCGCAGTACGGGATCTACAACCCGCCGGCTCGCAACACTCACTCAAGCATGGCCGTCGCTGCGTTGGTGCTCGGCATCATCGGCGTCGTCTTCGGTCTGATTCCGCTCACGTTCTTCGTCGCGCTGGCTTGCGGTGTGCTCGCGATCGTCTTCGGCGCTCTCGGTCGCTACCACACCAAGGCCAAGTGGGGCCTTGCGCTCGGCATCGTCGCGGTTGCCCTGGGCATCTGGGGCGCCACGATCGTCAACAAGGCCAGCAACGATCTGCAGAACTACGGCAACCAGTACACCGAGTACCAGAACTGTCTCGCCACGGCGAATACGGCAGAGGCCATCGATGCGTGCGGCGTCTACCTGAACTAGACCTCGCGAGAAAAACAGCACGTATAGTGAGACCCCTACCAAATCTCAAAGGAGTAATCATGCTCAACAAGGTTCCCGCCGCTGTCAAGTCGGTCGTCGGTTCCAAGTCGTTCAAGGTCACCGCCATCGCGGTCACCGTTGCCGGCCTGGCTGCCGTCGCCGCTTCGCAGGGACAGGTCCTCGTCCAGGCTGTCGAAGCCTCCGTCGAGAAGTAGTCGTCGAAGAATGGGCCCCTAACACGGGCTCATTCTTTTCGTTTCTCTGAAAGGAAACCAGTGCTCAAAAAGACCATCAAGTACACCGACTTCAACGACGTGGAGCAGACGGCCGAGTGCTACTTCCACTTGTCCAAGTCCGAGCTGATCCGCCTGGAGCTCTCGTATCCGGGCGGCTTCGAGAACTATCTCAAGACGCTCATCTCCGCGGATGACGGCGCGGCCATCGTTCGGATGTTCGTGGACATCATTCTGGACAGCTACGGCGAGCGCTCACCCAACGGCCAGAACTTCGACAAGTCGCCGGCCGCTCGAGCCCAGTTCGAGTCTTCGGCGGCATTCGACGCGCTGGTCATGGAGCTCGCGGAGGATCCCGGCGCCGCATCCGAGTTCCTCAACGGCGTGATGCCGAAAGACTTGGCCGAGAAGGTCAAGAAGAACGAACAGAACGCAGAGCTTCCCGAGCCGTCGCCGCAGGCTGATGTTCCGGCCTGGGTTCGGGAGGACCGTGACCCAACTCGCAAGGAACTCGAGTCCATGAGCCGTGAGCAAATGGCCGAGGCTTTCCGCGCGAAGTCGTCACGGTAATTTCGAGAGTGATGGGAGTTGGCAAGGGTCATCTGGGGTCTCGACCCTATTCAGGATGCCAACTTTAAATGACCGCCGGAGAGCCCAACCCCCCGGGGCTAGAACATGGCGCCCTCATTCTCGCAGCTTTTACTCTTCATATAATGAGACCCCAACCTAAGGAGAAATCGTGAACAAGATCGAGATCGCCAAGGGCGTAGTCAACTTCGCTGTTGGCGTCGGTACTCGTCGAATCGTCTACGGCATGATCAAGAACAATGTTGTCGCGGAAAACCCCACCGATACGGTGGCGGTCGCAACCGGCAGCTTTGTGATTGCTGCACTCGTCGCGGACGTTTCGAAGAAGTACACCGACGCCAAGGTGGATGAACTCGTCGCCTGGTGGAAAGAGAACGTCGCGAAACACTGAACGGTCAGCTCAAAAATAGGAATCCAAACACGGGTTTCTATTTTTTCTTATTTGAAGAGGACTCATGGAGAATTTCCCTGCCAACAGCCACAAGGACCGCGACCGCGACGAGGAGCAGCCACATCCGAAGAGCCGTGGAGGCGATCCCGAGAAGCCGAAGGTCAAGCGGATTACACAAGGCGACGTGATTCGCAGAAAGGAACCGCTCGGCAAGAAGTTCAAGAACATGTTCATTGGCGGAGACGCGAGAAGCGTCTGGTCGTACATATTCGGGGATGTGTTAATCCCTGCAGCCAAGGACATGATCGCGGATGCCGGCAGCCAGGGACTCGAGAGGATGATATTTGGTGAGACTCGTTCTCGCATGCGTCGTCCAGGAACTTCTGGCAGCCACGTACCGTACAACAGGTACTCGTCATCTTCGAGTCGTCCCCCCTGGCGACCGGATCGAGAGCCCTCTCGTGAGATTAGTCGTCGGGCTCGAGTGTCGCACGACTTCGACGAGATCGTGCTACCTGACCGAGGTGAAGCTGAAGCCGTCATCGATCAGCTTTTCGAGATTCTCTCAGCGTATGAAATGGTGAGTGTCTCGGATCTCTACGAGATGGTCGGCATCACCGGACAGTACACGGACGAGAAATGGGGCTGGACCGATCTCCGCGGCGCGGGAGTAACACGAACTCGAGCCGGCTATTTGCTAGACCTGCCAAAACCAGAGCCGCTTAACTAGGAGACATCATGGCGGAACTTTGGCGTATGCAAAACGAGCGCGAAAAAATCAAGGCGGTCTATCCAACCGCAGTTTGGGCGCTCAAGGTAGACAAGATGGATGACGCCCAAGTCTTTGCCATCTACAAGCGTCTTCAAAATGAAGGGAAAATCAAGTGAAGTACATCCCAAGCGCGGTTTCGCGCAAAATCGCACGTCAGGTTCTGGTGGCGCAGAAGAACAGTCCCACGCTCCTGTTCGTTGCTGGCACCGTCGGTGTGGTTGGCGCAGCCGTCCTGGCCTGCCGAGCCACTCTGAAGGTGGACGAGGTTCTCGACGAGACCAAGAAGGGCATCTACGACGTCCACGAGCTTCGCTCAACGGCGCCGGAACGCTACACCGAGGAAGAGAGCAAGAAGGATCTGGCTTACATCTACATCCGTGGTGGGGTCAAGGTCTGCAAGCTCTACGCGCCGGCGATCCTTGTCGGAGCGCTATCGATCTCCGCTCTGATGGGTTCGCACAACGTCCTGTCCAAGCGCAACGCAGCTCTGACGGCGACTGTTGCGTCGTTGGAGAAGGGTTGGGCCGAGTACCGCAAGCGGGTCGTCGCGGAGTTCGGGGAGGAGAAAGAGCGTGAGCTCTATTACGACATCCGGCCATGCGAGATCGAAGACGAGACCACCGGCAAGAAGACGGTCGCCAAGAAGTCCTTGGGTGCCGGCTCGATCTACGCCCGATTCTTCGGGCCGGACAGCAAGAGTTGGTCGCCAGTCCCCGAGTACAACTTGCTCTTTCTGCGGGCCCAGCAGAACTATGCCAACGACAAGCTGCGGGCAAAGGGTCACGTCTTCCTGAATGAGATCTACGACGCGCTCGGCATCGAGCGATCTCGAGAAGGATCTGTCGTCGGTTGGATCTATGGCGGCGAGGGCGACAACATGATCGATTTCGGCATCTTCAATCAGGATGCCAACAACGAGTTCTTCGAGTTCGTCATCGGCAACCAGGGCGTTTGGATCGACCCGAATGTCGACGGCGTCATCTGGGACAAGATCTAGGAGGCGAGATGTGGCAGGACGTACTGAAGGATCATCGCCTCCAGTTGGCTGCGACTGGTGTGGTCTCGGCTGTGACTGCAGCCTTGACAACCTATGTCGTGACTTCCAAGAGGCTCGAGGCGAAGTACTCGGAGCTGGCGCAGAGCGAGATTGCGGAGGTGAAGCGGTTTTACGCTCTGCAGGCGTCGAAGAACGAAACGTCTTTGGACGAGATGGCCGCGAAGTACCAAGAGGCAGCGGCTCCGTATCTGACCGGTCAAAGACCCCTCGTCGTGGTTCCGGACCCCGAACCACAGGAGCCTGAGGAACCGGACAAGGACGAAGACGACGGCGTCAAGTGGCCTCTCGAAAGCGACGAAGCGACAACCTCGATCTTCGACAGCCTCGAGCCGGACACCTACTTCGTTCTCGAAGAGGAGATCCGCAAGCGTGAAGCAGATCCACGCAAGCCCTTCGTCCTCAGTAAGGCCGAATTCGACGAAGAGGAAGACCGCAGTCAAATCACGCTGACGTACTGGGAGAGCGACAACGTTCTCGTAGACGAAAGCGACGACATGGTCGAAGATGCCGATGGCCTGGTGGGCACGGTAAACCTGTCGCGTTTTGGTCATGGCTCCGGCGACAAGAACGTCGTCTACGTCAGGAACCCACGCCTCTCCGTGGACTTCGAGATCCTCCGAAGTAACGGGGACTACAAGCAAGATGTGCTCGGGCTACCGTCAACGCTCGAGCATTCGGACAAGCCGGGACTCCGTAGGTTCCGCTTGTACGACTAGTGAACGAACCGTACGACGAGCAGTATCTGGTCTGGCTCTATTCGAGGATCGGCTCTGTCGAAGCAACACATCCGGGACGAACCTATTGGAACTTGATGCGGCATTTGTACATCAAGGAATTCATCTGGATCATTCCGAATGACGACAACCGCGTAGAGGACGGACGAGAGCTGCGCCTCCGTTTCTTGGAGGAGAACAACATCCACTCGCCGGATGCGGGATGGATGGGCCTTGGTTGCTCCATGTTGGAAATGCTGATCGGTGTCGCAGATCGATTGGCGTTTACGGCAGGCGGTGAGTCTCGGAAGTGGTTTTGGGAGCTCATCGCAAATCTAGGTCTCGAGCAATACACCGACAAGCACAAAGATGCTTCAGCGCAAATAGATGAGGTGTGCGATCGAGTCATTTGGAGAACCTACAGTCCGGACGGAGAGGGTGGCCTCTTTCCGTTGCGGGAGCCACATGAAGATCAGCGGGATGTTGAGATCTGGTACCAGCTGGCTTCATATTTAACCGAACGGAACTAGATTCGGAAGGGGGGTAGATGGATTTCTACCAGATCCGCACGAAGGAGCTCAAAACTGGTGGCATTGAAGTGTACCCCGACTTTGTTGTCGGAAGGTCCCGCGATCTTATGGTCAAAGGACGCAGCTTCTACGCCATCTGGGATGAGGAAAAAGGGCTGTGGTCTACGGACGAGTATGACGTCCAACGTCTAGTAGATGAAGATCTTCACGCCTTTGCAAAGAAAACTCCTTCCCCCAGCGTTATCAAGGATCTACGTTCGTTCAACAGCAATGCCTGGTCACAGTTCAAGAAGTTCGTCAGCGTCGTCAGTGATAACGCACACCCCATTGACGAAAAGCTGACGTTTAGCAACACGGAAGTAAAGAAGAGCGATTACGTTAGTCGGCGTCTTCCCTACGCACTTTCCCCCGGAGATCATTCAGCATGGGACGAGTTGGTAGGGACGCTATATTCGGTCGAGGAAAGGCAGAAGATCGAATGGGCGATCGGTTCGGTTGTCTCTGGAGACAGCAAGAAGATACAGAAGTTTCTTGTCTTATATGGACCTGCCGGGACCGGCAAGTCTACGATCCTCAACATTGTGGAAAAGCTCTTTACCGGCTACTCAACGACCTTCGAGGCGAAGGCGTTGGCCGGGAACAACAACTCGTTCGCAACCGAGGTGTTCAAGAACAATCCACTAGTCGCCATTCAGCACGACGGTGACTTGAGCCGGATCGAAGACAACACGAAACTCAACTCCATCATCTCTCACGAAGAGATGACTATGAACGAGAAGTACAAGCCCTCCTACACAGCGCGGGTAAATGCTTTCTTGTTCATGGGAACTAATCAACCGGTTAAGATTTCTGACGCTAAATCAGGAATCATCCGGCGCCTGATTGACGTAAGTCCGACAGGTGTGAAAATACCGCCCAATCATTACCACACGCTCATGTCGAAAATTGACTTTGAGCTTGGAGCGATAGCACAACATTGTCTCGATGTGTATTTGGAACTCGGCAAGAATTACTATGCCGGCTACAGACCACTCGAGATGATGTTTCAGACCGACGTGTTCTTCAATTTCATTGAGGCGCACTTCGATATATTCAAAGCACAAGACGGCGTGTCTCTGAAGCAAGCATATTCGCTGTACAAGGCGTATTGCGATGAGACCGGCGTGCAACACCCGTTACCTCAATACAAGATGCGAGAAGAACTCCGGAACTACTTCGACGGATTTAATGAGAAGGCGGTGGTGGACGATATCGAGGTTCGAAGCTGGTACTCAGGCTTCAACGCGAATAAGTTCAAAGCACCGACTGAAGAAGCAAACACATTCTCCTTGGTCATCGAAGAGACCCGGTCGCTTTTTGATGAGGTCTTCGCGGACGCGATTGCCCAATATACTAAAGACGATGGCACACCAGTGGCTCGATGGTCTACTGTCCGGACTCGACTTTCTGAGTTGGACACTTCTCGGGTTCACTATGTCAAGGTACCAGAAAATCATATTGTCATCGACTTCGATCTTAAGGGAATCAATGGACATAAGTCGCTTGAGCGGAACCTCGAGGCTGCCTCCGTGTGGCCTGCTACGTATGCTGAGCTCTCCCGAAGTGGATCAGGAGTCCATCTGCATTACACCTACGAGGGAGACACGTCACAGCTCGCCAATCTGTACGCTGAAGGAATCGAAATCAAAACCTTCAACGGTGGCGCTTCGCTACGACGTCGAATGTCTCGGTGTAACTCCGTGCCCATTAGTGTCTGTAATGCCCCCCTGCCCCTAAAGGAGAAGAAGCAGGTGCTCGAATCTAACACCATTCAATCCGAGCGGGGGCTGCGCGATCTGATCGGCCGAAACCTTCGTAAGGAGATCCACCCAGGAACCAAGCCGTCGATCGATTTCATCGCCAAGATTCTGGACGAGGCGTATCAGTCCGGGATGCAATATGATGTGACTGATCTGCGGAGCAGGATCCTGGCCTTCGCAAACAACAGCACCAACCAGCCTCTGGCCGCCTTGAAGACGGTGCAGAAGATGAAGTTCAAGTCGGACGAAATCGAGTCGGTGACCACGACCCCAGAGGTCAAGGACGATCGGCGAACCTTCTACGACGTCGAGGTTTATCCCAACCTCTTTGTGCTTTGCTGGAAGTACGAAGAGGATCCGAACGTCGTACGAATGATCAATCCGAGTGCGGCGGAAGTCGAGCTCCTGCTCAGGATGAAGCTCGTCGGTTTCAACAATCGGCGGTACGACAACCACATCATCTACGCAGCCTCGATGGGTTACAACAACCAGCAGCTGTTCGAGCTCAGTCAGAAGCTGATTGCGAACGACCGACAGTCGCCATTCGGCTCGGCGTACAACATCAGCTATGCGGACGTCTGGGACTACAGCTCGATCAAGAAGAGCTTGAAGAAGTTCGAGATCGATCTGGGCATCCATCACATGGAGCTCGATATTCCGTGGGATCAGCCCGTCCCAGATGACATGATCGACAAGGTCGTGGAGTACTGCGTCAATGACGTGATCGCGACCGAGATCGTGGCCAAGGATCGTGAGCAGGATTTCGTGGCTCGTCAGATCCTGGCGGCATTGAGTGGTCTCAGCGTCAACGACACCACTCAACGTCACACAGCGCAGATCCTGTTCGGTGACGATCGGCGCCCACAGCAGAAGTTCATCTACACCGACCTCAGTAAGGAGTTCCCGGGCTATGTCTTCGAACGCGGAAAGAGTTCTTACCGCGATGAGGATCCTGGTGAAGGCGGTTATGTTTATGCTGAGCCTGGAATGTATGAGAACGTTGCTCTCCTGGATGTTGCAAGTATGCATCCCCAGAGCATCGAACTCCTCAACCTCTTCGGCGATGAGTACACAAAGCGCTTCTCAGATCTCAAGGCAGCGCGTCTTGCCATCAAGCGCGGAGATTTCGATAGCGCGCGTCAACTTCTCGACGGACGTCTTGCACCCTTCCTACCAGCACCCGAACGCGTTTCGGCAGGCGATGGGGCTGAGGGAATTGCCAAGACACTGGGATACGCTCTAAAGATCGTCATCAACATCGTCTATGGTCTGACGAGCGCCAAGTTCGACAACCCGTTTCGGGATCCACGCAACGTCGACAACATCGTGGCGAAGCGTGGTGCTCTGTTCATGATCGACCTGAAGCATGCCGTTCAGGAGCAGGGCTTCGACGTCGCACACATCAAGACGGATTCCATCAAGATCCCCGACGCAACTCCGGAGATCATTCAGTTCGTGATGGATTTCGGGAAGAAGTACGGCTACGAGTTCGAGCACGAGGCTACGTACGACAAGTTCTGCCTCGTCAATGACGCCGTGTACATCGCCAGGAAGGGCGATGAGTACACCGCGGTTGGTGCCCAGTTCCAGCACCCCTATGTGTTCAAGAAGCTCTTCGCTCCCGACGAGGAGATCACGTTCGACGATTACTGCGAGACCAAGAGTGTCGTACAGGGCGTGATGTACCTCGACTTCGAGGCGAAAGAGAAACCGCTTGTTCTCGAGTCCGGCGAGATGCAGCACGTCGGCAAGACTGGAAGGTTCGTACCCGTGATGTTTGGCGGGGCGGTCCTCTATCGAGTGAAGGACGACAAGTTCTTTGCCGTGACCGGTACCAAGGATCACCTGTGGGTTGAGGCCGAGATGGCCAAGAACATGGGTGAAGAACTCGCAATCGATTTGTCGTACTTCGATAAGTTGGTCGATGCTGCCAGAGACGCCATCGATCACTACGGCTCTTTCGTGGACTTCGTGCGATGAGCATTGGCAT
>Ga0207674_10011371_pt1 | contig 10002 bp, 12 predicted proteins | sample KBSCornC72_FD_184303 | JGI IMG/M metagenome (GOLD analysis project Ga0207674, IMG submission 184303) | Corn rhizosphere microbial communities from Kellogg Biological Station, Michigan, USA - KBS Corn C7-2 (SPAdes) (version 2) | ecosystem: Host-associated > Plants > Roots > Rhizosphere > Soil ... | reverse complement strand
AATGCGTTCGGTCCGTGCGCCGTTCGGACCCTGTCCCGGAGAGGACGGGAAAAGCCCCGGGCGCACGTCACCGTGCGGCGGAGCCGTTATTTGTTGGATGGGGCGGATATAGTCATTTGCCAGCGCCGCGCAAGAGGGTGGCGCCGGGAATCAGTCGCTCAGTCGCCGAACGAATGCACTCAGGCCCCAGATGAGATCGGCCTTCACTTGCCGGCCGTCTTTAGCGGCGGCGTCGGGATCGCCGGCCCAGGCGGCGAGGGCGAGCCCCGCTCCATTGAGATAAGCCCCGAGCGTCCGGGCCCGCGCGAGCGCTTTCCGGCTTTCGAATCCCAGAGCGACAAAGCGGTCGATCACTCGTGCGGCCGCCGCGCGCGCCCGCTCTCCCTTCCAGCGCCGAGTGGCGATCAGTTTGAACGTGCCTGGATGGGTCTGGGCGAGCGAAAGGTAGGCCGTCGCTTCCTCTGCCAAGGCGTCTGTGGGGCGGGATGCCGCGCTGGCGGGAATCGAGGCCAGAAGTTCGTCGACCATCGCGTCCTTCAGCGCCTCCATGCTCGGGACATGGTGATACAGGGACATTGCTTCGCACCCGAGATCTTGGGCGAGCTTGCGCGCGCTGAGCTCTTCCAGGCCATGCTGCTCAACGCGGGCGATTGCCGCCTCGACGATGAGCGCCCGGTCGAGCCTTGGGCGCCTGCTCCGCGACGTTGGTTTCGATTCCATCTTGACACCTTACACTGTAAGATGTAATAGTCAACCTTACAACGTAAGGAGATTGTGATGAAGAGCTATTTGCAGGGCCTCGGAATCCTGCTGCTGTCCGCCGGCGCTGGTGCGGCGCCTCAACCGGCCAACGAACGGACCGCCGCGCATGTCTTTCTGGTCAAGATGGGCAAGGGCGACTTCACCGGGCTCGGCCGCATCTACGCCCCGGGCTTCGTCGTGCACTCAGGGGGCAAGGACTTCACGCTCGAGCAGGACAATGAATCGGGCAAGGCCCTGCGCGCGGCGGCTCCCGACACCAGGGTCACGGTCGAACGAATGGTCAGCGACAGGGACATGGTGGCGGTTCACTGGAGGGCGACCGGGACCAACAGCGCTGCGTCGGCCGGGATGCCTGGCAACGGCAAGCCGTTCGACGTCGAGGGCATGACCTTCTTTCGCTTCAAAAAGAACCGGATCATCGAGGAATGGAGCGTGACCGACTGGGCGCGGCTGATGCGGCAGCTCGGCAGCCAGTAGGCCGGAATGTTCAGAGCACGCATTCGGCAGCGAAAGCGCGTGCCCGCGCGTCGGCCTCGGCGACGATCGGCAGGACCGGTGCGATCAGATGCTCGAGCCGCCGCCATTTCTCGGCATCGGGGCGTGACACCGTATATCTGGACAGCGGCAGGGCGCCGCCGAGCGGCCGGTCCCAGCCGAGCCCGACGGAGCGTGTCAGCGCGGCCATCCGCGCGTCCGGGTCCGCCACGAAATCGGCATGGCGAAGCGCCCGCACCCGGTCCCGCGGCAACGCCTCCAGATCGTCGAGCAGGATCTGCGTGGTGATCGCCCATTGGTGGGCGACGACGACCGGGAGCGGCTTGCCCGTCAGCGCCTGCCACCCCGGGACCAGCAGCAGCGACCAGCGATAGCCGGTCCAGCCGGGCAGCTGGGGATAGGTGACGAAGCGGCCGGACGCCCAGGCCTCCATCATGCTGGCCAGCGTCTGGCGGACGTCGCGATAAAGATAGATGAAGGCCGAATCCGGCCACAGCGCGGCGAAGAACGGGATGCGCAGCGCATTTTTCGGGGTCTTCTCGAGCATTCGCGCCGGACCGTCGGGGCGGCGGCCGTCGCGGTCGCGCAACTCGCTGTAGAAGCCGTCGGCGAGCCGGCGCGCCGCCGGCGTCGCGGCCTCCGCGGCGGTGAGGCGGTTCGAGTTCCACATCCGGTTGCCGGGATGGAAGGCGGGGATGCTCTCGATCGCGATGTGGCTCTCGGTCCCGATGCTGAAGAGGCCCGGCGCCTGCTCCATCGTTTCGAACAGCAGAGTCGAGCCCGAGCGCGGCGGGCTGACGATAAGCAGCGGCCGGTCGAACCGCTCGTCGGTGATGGCGCCGTCCGCGCCCACCGCGGGCTCGCTCACGAAGCGACGCGCTGGCGGGGGATGGACGCGGTCACGTTGCCGCTCGCCAGCGCCGGGGCCAGGGCGGGGCCGAAGATCAGCGAATCGAGCACGTTCATCAGCAGCGCTTCATTCTTCAGCATCAGCTTGTCGCCGGCCAGCGGGAGGATCGCGGTGCGGCACTCGCTTAGCAGCCGGCGATAGGCGGGCGCCCCATGGAAGTTCGGTCCAAACTGCGCCCATACTGCGGCCCAGTCCTCGACGAACCGCTCCATCCGGTCGCGAATCTCGGGGACGCGGGGATCGTCGGCGGCCTCGCGGAAGATGAAGTCGACGTGGCAGCGGATTTCCCACGGCGACATGATCGGGGCGACGTTGATCTGCTCGAACTTGAGCTCGGCCCGCGGCCCCTGCCCCGGGGTCAGGGTGCGGGGCTCGCCGCCGGCGCCGCTCTGCGCGGCGTCGACGAGCTTGCGCAGCGCCGGGGTCATGACGGTGTCGAGAACGAGGTGGACGCGCCGCTCGGTCCAGCCGTTCTCGACCCGGTGCCAGCGGAAGCTGTCGAACAGCCAGCACTCGCCGGCGGCCATGTGCACGGTTTCGTCGCCGCAGGTGAAGCGCACCTTGGGATCGGTGATCACCGGGATGTGGATCCGCAAATGGGTCCGCCAGTGGTAGTGCGAGTCGACGTGGAGCGGGACCTCGGCGCCCGGGCCGAGGCCCATCAGGCGGCTCCGCGACCAGACGCCGTCGAGCTCGCCCATCACCTCCCGGATATAGGCGCAGCGGGCGAGGTTCTCGGTCGGCCGCATCGGCCCTTCGAACGCATCGGTCGGTTGCCCGCCGACGGTGACCAGCCGCACCGCGTCGTTGCCCGGGAAGCCGGTCGGATGCGGCACCCAGGACGACGGCGGAAGCGCCCGCACCTCGCGCTCGAGGGTCGCGGCGTCGAACCGGATGGGGAGCTTGATGAACGGTTGGTCGAAACGCATCGCCGGCCATTGTGGCGGATTCGTCCGCCCTAGCCAAGTCGAAGGGTGCCGGGCTAGGCGCCGAAACCGGCGATGACTGTTGCAACGCGTGATCGGCTCGAGCGGGCGTTCGCCCGGATCGACGACCCGGCGGGCGAGGGGGCCAGGGCCTGTCTCACGGTTTATCCGGACAGCGCTCGCGAAGCCGCCGGCGCGGCCGACCGGCGCGCGACCGAGGGTACGACGCTCGGCCCGCTCGACGGCGTGATTGTCACCATCAAGGACCTGTTCGACGTCGCCGGCGAGCCGACCCGCGCCGGATCGACGGTGCGCACCGACGCGCCGCCGGCAACGACCGATGCACCCGTGGTGCAGCGGCTGCGCGCGGCCGGCGCGGTGATCGTCGGCAAGACCAACATGTCGGAGTTCGCCTTCACCGGCGTCGGCGCCAATCCGCACTACGGCACTCCGGGCAATCCGGCGGACCGCCGCCGGGTCCCCGGCGGCTCGTCGTCGGGTGCCGCGGTCGCGGTCGCCGACGGCATGTGCGAGATTGCGATCGGCACCGACACCGGCGGCTCGACGCGAATCCCGGCCGCACTGTGCGGCCTGGTCGGGTACAAGCCGAGCAAGTCAAGAATCCCCACCGCCGGCGCCTTTCCGCTGTCGCCGACGCTCGACTCGGTCGGCCCGATCGCGCGCACGGTCGCGGCGTGCGCGGCGGCGGACGCGATTCTCGCCGGCGAGGAGCCGCAGCCGCTCGAGCCCGCCGCGCTCAACGGCCTGCGCTTGGGCGTCGCACAAGGCCTGCCGCTGGAGGACCTCGACGCCACGGTGGCGGAGCGCTTCGACTCGGCCGTCGCCCGCCTCGGCCAGGCCGGTGCCCGCGTCTCGGACGAGGCGTTCCCGCAGTTCGACGCCATGGCCCGGGTCCAGTCGCCGGCGACCATCGCCACCGTCGAGGCGTGGCGCATCCACCACCAGCAACTGGCCGCGCGGGGGGACGATTATGACCCCCAGGTGCGGTTCCGGATCGAGCTCGGCAGCGCCGTGTCCGACGCGGCTTATGCGCGCATGCTCGAGGAGCGGGCCGCGCTGGTGAAGGCGATGGACGCCCGCCTTGCCGACCTGGACGCGCTGGTCCTGCCGACCAGCCCGATAGTGGCGCCGACCATGGCGGAGATCTCATCCCGGGAGGGCTTCCGGGACGCGAACCGCCTGCTGTTGCGCAACACCGCGATCGCCAACTTCTTCGACCTTTGCGCGATTTCGCTGCCGCTGCCTGGCGCAGCACTGCCGGTCGGGCTGATGCTGGTCGCGCGCCGCGGCCACGACCGGCGCTTGTTCGCCCTCGCCGCGGCCGTGGAACGGGCCAGCAGCCCGTCCGAACCGACGAAAAAGGGCGGCCCCGAAGGACCGCCCTCTCTATCGTCATGCTGAACCTGTTTCAGCATCCATTCTGAAGACCGCAGTGCGGCTCGAGGATGGATCCCGGCCTTCGCCGGGATGAGTCCGCGCACCTTGCGGCGCGCTGGCTCACTTGAGCTCGACGGTGCCGCCGGCGTCCTCGATCTGCTTCTTAATCTTCTCGGCCTCTTCCTTGTTGACGCCTTCCTTGACGGCCTTGGGAGCGCCCTCGACCAGCGCCTTGGCCTCGCCGAGGCCGAGGCCGGTGATCGCGCGGACCTCCTTGATCACGTTGATCTTCTTGCCGCCGTCGCCGGTGAGGATGACGTCGAACTCAGTCTTCTCTTCGGCGGCCGGAGCGGCAGCAGCGGCAGCGGCCGGCGCGGCGGCGACCGCGGCCGCGGCCGAGACGCCCCACTTTTCTTCGAGCGCCTTGGCGAGATCCGCGGCCTCGAGGACGGTCAGTTCGGACAGCTGGTCGACCAGCTTAGCAATGTCAGCCATTTGATACTCCTTTGCGGGGCATCAGCCCCAGATTGTCGTGCGTTGATGAAAAGCGAAAAACCCTATGCCGCCTGGGCTGCGTAAGCCCCGAAGACGCGGGCCAGCTGTGCGCCGGGCTCGCTGACGGTCCGCGCGATCTTGGTCGCGGGCGCCTGGATCAGGCCCACGATCCTGGCGCGCAGCTCGTCGAGCGACGGGAGGGCGGCGAGCGCCTTGATCCCGTTCACGTCGAGCACGGTGTCGCCCATTGCTCCGCCGACGATCTCGAACTTGTCGTGAGTCTTGGCGAAGTCCACCGCGACCTTGGCGGCCGCGACGGGATCGGCCGAGGTGGCAAGCGCAGTTGGGCCTTTCAGCAGCTCGCCGATCGGCTTGTATTGCGTGTCCTCGAGCGCAATCAGGGCAAGGCGGTTCTTCGCGACCTTATACTGGGCGCCGGCGTCGCGCATCTTCATGCGCAGGTCCGAGGACTGCGCCACCGACAGGCCATGGTTACGGGTCACCACCACCACGGTCGTATCGGTGAAGACTTGCTTCAGCTCGGCGACGAGATCGGCTTTTTGCGAACGATCCATGCCAACTCCAAAGTTTCGACCGGGCGAGCCCGATCGAGCTTCAACAAATGCCCGGCCGCTCGCGCGGATGGGCGATGATTGTCCGTGGGGAGTTGGATCGGCGGCGCCGCGCTAGGCAACGCACGACGGAGCGGTGTCACGCCCCGAATGATTCCTGTCCCCGTCTAGGCCGCAAATTAAGCCCCCGACTGGATCGGGGGCAGCAGCTGTCTCGGACGGCTGCACCGGCAAGAGCCGATGCGAGGGCGCGCCTATAGCGATTTTCGCCGGTCGATCAAGCCACTGCCGCGCTACCGCTTCGACTGGACGACCTCGACCTGCGCTTTGCCTTCCGTCACCTCGACCGAATAGACCCGCCCGTCTCGGACGCTGACGTATAGGGGCAGGCCGCTGCCGAACACCGTGAACACGTGGATCTCGGTCGGGACCGGATCGAGCAGGTGGGTGATTAACATCCCGGCGGCTTTCGCTCCCTCCGGGATCTTTTGGCTGCCGAGCTCGAGGCAGCTCTTCGCGAACTCCCGCGAGGCGACGACCTTGCCGTCCTTGACGTCGATTCGGTGGTGGCCGCCCATCGGAAAGCTGTCGTTCCTGGCCTGCGGCGTCATCACGTAGACGTGAGTGAGGGCCGCATCGCCGGGGTCCGGCACGACGATCACGTTGGGGCGGTCCCTGCTGCACATCGTCAACGTGCCCATCCCGTCGATTGCGGTCTTGCGCGCCTGGGCGAGGCGCAGTTCCCCCTCGGTGAGGGGCGACTCCTCGCCCGCCTTGAACTGCCACGCGTCGGTGATTGCGGAGCCGGTCCACACCGCTGAATAGAGCCGCTGGTAGGAAGCGAAGCCGCCCTCGCCGAAAAAGGTCGTGCGCAGGCCGTTGGGAGTGGGTGTCGTGACATAGCCGCGAATGCGCGCCTTCGCCTCGGCGGGCAGGGCTTCGAGCATGGCGTCGGTCACGTGCCAGGCCGACTGGTCGTAGCGATAGAGCAGGGTACCGAGCTCGAGATTCTGCCGGAGCTGGGACTGCTCGGCCGCTGAAAGCTGCGGCGCGGCGCGCACCGCCGCGACCGGCGTTCCGAGTGCCAGCAATGCGGCCGCCAACCTGATGATCATACCCTTACACCCATGGGGCTTGAGGCTAGCAGCGGGGCCGCGCCGCGCAATGAAAAATCCCGGGCCAGGCTAATGCCTGACCCGGGACCTTTCGCTCCCCTGATGCGGGTAGCTCTCGCTCGGCTTACCGGCCGCGCTCGCCGCGCTCAACCGGCGGCGGCGGTGGCGGGGGCGGCGGCGCCGGGCAGACGCTCGTCGCCAGGATCACCGACCCGTCCGGGCAGGTCTGGGTCGCCGGTGCAGCCGGAGGCGGCGGCGGCGGAGGCGGAGGCGGCGGGGGCGGCGCCTCAGCCGTGCCGCCGAAGTTGTAGACCAGGCTCGCCAGCAGGCTGTGCGAGGTGAAGTGGTCGTCGATGCCGAACGTCGCGGTTCCGCCGCTGCACGGAGACGCCGCGCCGACCGGGCCGCACGGCCCCGCGCCCGGCGTGAAGGCAACGTCGAAGCTCTGGTTGAAGTTGCCGCTGCGGAAGTAGCGATACTTCAGGCCGACATCGATATTGTCGCTGACCGGTGCATAGACGCCGGCGAGCAGCTGCCACGCCAGGCCGCTGTCGCTTTCGCCGAATTCCTTGACCCGGGCGTAGCCGATGCCGCCGCCGGCATAGCCGCCGACGCCGCCGTTGCCGCCGAAGTCGACCAGCGCGTTGATCATGCCCGACAGCACGCTGACGTGGCCGCCGAGATCGAAATCGTCCGAGGTCAGCAGCGTCCCCGCCCCGGAGTTGAAGGCGACGACGAAGTCATCGTCGAGCCGGACGTCCTTGGCCTTGGCGCGCTTGTAGCCGAGCTCGCCTTCGAGCCGGAACATGCCGAAGTCATAGCCGCCGATGAGGTCGACGTCATAGCCGTTCTTCCACCGGACCCGGCCGATGTCGCTCGAAGCGAAGTCGGTGACGCCGACGGGCGGAGTGGTGAAGTCGATTGCCCCGAAAACGTCCTGGTTCCGCGGGAACATGATGCCGCCTTCGAGGCCGACGTAGCCGGAATTGTCCTTGGCGACCGCTGGTGTGGCTACCGCCGCCGCGGCAACTGCGGCGAGAAGATATTTGCGCATGACTGAAGAGCCCCTTTCTCGAGCTATTGCTTGTTCCCGCCCAACACGCGGCGGGAACCGAGGTTTCATATCAGCAACGGCTTTGGGGAGACTAGCCGCAACCTGTTGCATGAGGGCCACAGTCGAATTGGCGCGGCTGGGGGGCAAGCTACTGAAGCGCAACGGAAAAGGGCCGGAAAACGCCCCTTCCGGACGCCTTCCGACCCTCGAAATTTCCGTCCCGGGGTTGACCCCGCTCAGGCGCCCGCAATCTCCTCGAGCGCGACCTTGACGCCCGGGCCCATGGTCGAGCTGACCGAGACCTTCTTGACGAACTTGCCCTTCGCACCCGACGGCTTGTTCTTGATGATCGCGTCCATGAACGCGCGGAAATTCTCGCCCAGGTCGGCTTCGGAGAAGCTGGCCTTGCCGATGCCGGCGTGGACGATGCCCGCTTTCTCGACCCGGAACTCGACCTGGCCGCCCTTGGCGTCGGTCACCGCCTTGGTGACGTCCATCGTCACCGTGCCGAGCTTGGGGTTGGGCATCAGCCCCTTGGGGCCGAGCACTTTGCCGAGGCGTCCGACGACGCCCATCATGTCGGGGGTGGCGATCACCCGGTCGAAGTCGATCGTTCCGCCCTGGACCGTCTCCATCAGATCCTCGGCGCCCACGACGTCCGCGCCGGCAGCCTTGGCCTCGTCGGCCTTGGCGCCCTTCGCGAACACCGCGACGCGGACGCTTTTGCCGGTGCCCCTGGGGAGGTTGACGACGCCGCGGACCATCTGGTCGGCGTGGCGCGGATCGACGCCGAGATTGAGCGCGACCTCGATCGTCTCGTCGAACTTCGCGGTGGCGTTGCCCTTGACCAGGGAAATCGCCTCATCGACGCCGTAGAATTTCTCGCGGTCGACTTGGGTCAGGGCCTGCTGGCGCTTGCTTGCCTTGGTCATCGCGTCAGCCCTCCACCACGGTCAGGCCCATCGCCTGGGCCGAGCCTTCGATGATCTTCGTCGCCGCGTCCAAATCGTTGGCGTTGAGGTCCTTCATCTTCACTTCCGCGATGTCGCGCAGCTGCGAGCGGCGGATCGTCCCCGCCGGAGTCTTGCCGGTCTCGCTCGAGCCCTTCTGGATCCGCGCCGCTTTCTTCAGGAGGAAGCTCGCGGTCGGGGTCTTGGTCACGAACGAGAAGGAGCGGTCGGCATAGACCGTGATCACCGTCGGGATCGGCGCGCCCTTCTCGAGCTCCTGCGTCGCGGCGTTGAACGCCTTGCAGAATTCCATGATGTTGACGCCGCGCTGGCCCAGCGCCGGGCCGATCGGCGGCGACGGATTGGCGATGCCCGCGGGCACCTGCAGCTTGATATATCCGGTGATTTTCTTTGCCATGGTCTCACTCTGTTACTGAGCGGCGTGCCACGCGGCATCGCCAACCCGTTCAAGTTTAGCGGTCCAGACGGCGGTCCGAAGATCGCCTCCCGCGGATGTTCCCGATGTATCGAGAGCGCGCGCCCTTAGCGGAGATGTGCCGCGCCCGCAACTTTTGGTATGGGGCTCCGGGGATAACGAAGGGGGTATGTCATGAAGCGCATTTTTCTGCTGACCGCCGTCGCACTGATCGCCGCGCCGCCGGCTGCCGCGAAAAAGGCCGCGCCGGCGAAGAAGGCCGCGGCGCCGGCCGAATTGAAATGGATGGACGGGCCGCCGGGGCTGCCCGCGGGGGCGACCTTCGCGGTCAAGAAGGGCAACCCGGAAGCCAAGGGCGCCTTCACCATCGGCATCAAGATGCCGGCGGGCTATTCGGTGCCGCCGCACTGGCACCCGAGCGACGAGCATGTGACGGTCGTGTCGGGCAAGGTCGCCTATGGCATGAGCGACCGAATGAACCGCACGGCGGCGCAGGGCTTAAGCGCCGGCGGGTCGATCGTGATGAAGGCCAAGGAGCATCACTGGGTGATGAGCGCCGACGGCGCCGAGGTCGAGGTGAGCGCGATGGGGCCGTTCAAGATCACCTACGTCAACGCGGCGGACGATCCGCGGGCGAAGAAGTAGAGGCGTTTACTGTGCCCCGGCGCAGGCCGGGGTCCAGGAGCGCGTCAGCGCTGTTCCTGCTCGGCGGGTGAGTAACCGCTGCTGAGCAGCGGCCTGGGCCCCGGCCTGCGCCGGGGTACAAGTTATTTGACGCGCTCGACCTGCTCGAACTCGAGCTCGACCGGCGTGGCGCGGCCGAAGATGGAGACGCTGACCTTGACGCGGCCGCGGTCGAAGTCGAGCTCTTCGACGACGCCGTTGAAGC
>Ga0207674_10011370_pt1 | contig 10003 bp, 6 predicted proteins | sample KBSCornC72_FD_184303 | JGI IMG/M metagenome (GOLD analysis project Ga0207674, IMG submission 184303) | Corn rhizosphere microbial communities from Kellogg Biological Station, Michigan, USA - KBS Corn C7-2 (SPAdes) (version 2) | ecosystem: Host-associated > Plants > Roots > Rhizosphere > Soil ... | reverse complement strand
GCTGCTCATCAGGTGGAAGGCGGCAATTGCAATCAGTGGTCGGACTGGGAACTCGCGGGGCGGATCAAGTCAGGAGACCGGTGCGGCAAGGCCTGCGACTGGTGGGAGAATGCCGAGCGCGACTTTGACATCGCCCGCGACCTGGGATTGAAGGCACTGCGACTCTCTTTGGAGTGGAGCCGCATCGAGCCGGACGAAGGCCGTTTTGACCCGGCGGCGCTGCGACGTTACCGGCAGATGCTGGAGGCTTTGCACGCGCGGGGGATTGAGCCGATCGTTTGTCTGCATCACTTCACCCACCCGCGTTGGTTCGAAGAACGAGGAGCATTTCTTCGGGGGGATGCACCCCAGCTTTTCGAACGTTTCACGAGGGAAGTGGCGAAAGCGGTCGGCGACCTTTGCCGCTTCTGGGTCACCTTCAACGAACCCAATGTTTATGCGGCCTGCGGATATGTGCTGGGCGAATTTCCGCCGGGACACAAGGGGCAATTGCTCAATGCTCTCAGGGTCAACCGCATGCAGGCGCGCGCTCATGTGCTGGCGTATCGAGCCCTGCATGAACTGGCGCCGGAGGCGCAGGTGGGATGGGCCCAGCACTACGTGGTGTTCGAGCCGGTGCGGGGAATGGCTAATCGATGGGTAGCTGCTTTGCTGGACCGCCTGTTCAATCACACTTTTTTCGATCTCATCGAAACCGGCCGGCTGGGGTTTCCATTTGGTCTGCTCAATGGCCGCGACCGCGAAGCCATGGGTTGTTGTGATTTCGTTGGGCTGAACGTGTACAGCCGCTTCCATGTCGCTTTCGATATTCGCAATGCCAGCACATTTTTTGCCAACGTGTTTGTGCCCTCGCATGTTCCGCAGGGAGACCCGGGCTTTGAGCGGCCTTACGGGGAAGCGTATCCCCAGGCCATCAGCCAGGCGGTAAAGCGTGCGGCCGGGCTGGGCAAGCCGATTTACATCATGGAAAATGGCGTGCCCGACGCCGAAGACCAGATTCGTCCCTGGCTGATTGTGAGTGCCTTGCGCGAGCTGCATGGACTGATCGCGCAGGGCCACGACATCCGTGGCTATTTGCACTGGACGCTTACCGATAACTTCGAATGGAACGAGGGCTGGACACTTCGCTTCGGCCTGGTGGCGCTCGATCCGGAAACGCAACAGCGCACCCTGCGAAGCAGCGCAAAACTGTTCAGTGAGATCGTTCGGGACAATGGACTGGCTTCGCGTCATCCCCTACTTCTGTCATCCTGAGAGCCGGTGGACATTTCGCTGGCGAAATGTCTGCTGGAGTCGAAGGACCCCTATGAGCGGACGGCGTCCCGGTTGGATAGGGGTCCCTCGAGTTGCTCTCACCGCGCCAGCGCGGCTCGAGCCGCGCTCGGGGTGACTCCGTCTTCTTGTTCGTAAGGTTACTTGTATTGGTAACGTTACTTGCTCCCCTTACCTTTAATTCACGAAAAATTAATAGAGCGTTGATCTTCCCTTAAGGCGAAGTTGAGATGCTTGTGTTCGAAGCTGGTCAGGAGGTTCTAATGCATGACCTCACCATCGTTTTTCACGACGCGGGCGGCGGACACCGGAGCGCCGCGGGAGCTCTAAAAACGGTTCTGGAGCAGCAATATCATCCCTGGAACGTAAGACTGCTCAACCTGCAGGAATTGCTGGATCCGATCGATTTTGTCCACCGTGCCACAGGTCTGCGGATCCAGGACGGGTATAACCTGATTTTGAAAAAAGGGTGGACCCGGCTCACCCCGCCTCTGCTGAGTCTTTTTCAGCGCACCGTTCAGCTGCATCATTCGCGCATTGTTCGTATTTTGCGAAACTATTGGGCGCTGCATCCCACCGACCTTGTGCTTTCCGTGATTCCGCATTTCAATCCTTGCCTGGCGCAAAGCATTCGCCAGAAGATGCCGAGCGCCGCTTTCGTCACGCTGCTCACCGATCTGGCCGACTATCCGCCTAACTTCTGGATTGTGCCGGAATCGGAATTCATCATTTGCGGCAGCCAGCGCGCCCGAGAGCAGGCGCTGGCGATGGGTCATGACCGGCGGCGGGTTTATCAAACCTCCGGGATGATTCTTAAACCGTCGTTTTACCGGAAGCCGGTCATTGATCGAGATGCGGAAAGAGTGAAGCTAGGGCTCAGGGCGGACTTGCCGACCGGCATTGTAATGTTTGGAGGCCAGGGCTCTTCCTCGATGATCGAGATCGCCAAAAGACTGGACCACAGTTCGCGCCAGCTCCAGTTGATTTTTCTGTGCGGCCACAATCTGGAATTAGCGACGAAGCTGCGTGGCCTGGGGCTGACCAAACCTGCAGTTATCGAGGGCTTCACCCCTCAGGTTGATTACTTTATGTCGCTGGCGGATTTCTTTATTGGCAAACCGGGACCGGGCAGCATCAGCGAGGCCCTGCAATTCGGCTTGCCGGTGATCGTGGAGCACAACGCTCGAACCATGCCACAGGAGCGCTACAACGGAACCTGGCTGATCGAAAAGCGCCTGGGAATGGTAGTGCCGGACTTCCGGGAGATAGCAGGGGCGGTAGAGCAGTTGCTGACGGACGCCACGTTCGCTGAATTGCAGCGGAACGTCAGCGCCTACAAGAACTACGCCATTTTTGAAATTCCCCTCATTCTGGACCAGATGATGGCCGAGAAAGCCATCGAGAGCATGGGCGTGGTTTCGCCCCTGGCGACTACCGATCCGTTTGCCAGCGTCGCCTGGGCGGGGTTGACTTAGCCGAAGAGGGGTGGAAAGGGCACGAGTTTACTCGTGCCGCTACGTTGCGGCACTGGTCGCGCTTTAGCGCCTGGGGATTGGCTTTGCGCGCACGATTGAACTCCATGCTCGCAATCCGGGTTCGCCGTGGGTCCCGGAACTCCATCGAGCTAGCAAGCTCACCTCAGCGGCTAAAGCCGCCTTCATATTTCGGCTGGTTGTGGCACGGCTGAAGCCGTGCCCTTCACGGGCCGTGTTTCCGCGTTCCCACTTTGCTTTCGGCCTCCCGCACAATCTCAGCGCAGCAGGATGCCCACAATCGAAGCTGACATCAGATTGGCCATGGTGCCGGCAATCATGGCACGGAAGCCGAGCTTTGCCAGTTCGCCGCGCTTGTTGGGGGCGAGGGCGCTGATGCCTCCAATCTGAATTCCAATTGAACTGAAATTTGCGAAGCCGCATAGCGCGAAGGTCGCGATGGCGAAGGAGCGAGGATCCAGGATGCCCTTCTGTGCACCCAGCATGCCGTAGGCCACCAGTTCGTTGATCACCATGCGCGTTCCCAGAAGATTGCCCACGATGCCGCACTCGCGCCACGGAATGCCGATCACAAACGCTATGGGAGCGAAGATTACGCCAAAGACCTGTTCCAGACTCGATGGGAACCAGTGAAAGATGTGGTTGTGGATGCCGCCAAAGATGCCGTTAACCAAGGCAATCAGCGCGAGGAAAGAAATCAGCATGGCGGCAATGTTCAATGCCAGGTGCAGGCCGTCAATGGTGCCGTGGGTGATGGCTCCGAGAACATTCTCGTCTTTGGGGAGGGCCTCAGGATCAATGTCGGTCAGCGGAGGGATTTCTTTCGGATCCGCCTCGTCATGCGGTTTCGTAACTGGCTCTTCGGTTTCCGGCACGAACATTTTCGCCATCAGGATGGTGCCGGGGGCGGTCATGATCACGGCGCTGAGCAGATGTTTGGCCTCGACGCCATAGAGAACGTAAGCGCCCATGATGCCGCCGGAAACGTGGGCCATGCCCGCGGTCATAACGGTCATCAGCTCAGAGCGGGTCAGCGACGGCAGATAGGGACGGATGGTAAGCGGCGCCTCGGTCTGGCCCATGAAGATGCTGGCAGCCACGTCGAGCGATTCCGCGCCGCTGGCGCCCATGCGTATCATCACTTTCGCCATCTGGCGGATGATGAACTGCATCACGCCGTAGTGATAGAGTACGGCGAAGAATGCGGAGATAAAAATTACTGTGGGCAACACCTGGAAGGCGAAAATCATTCCCAGCGAGCCGCCCTTCCGGCCCAGTTCCCCAAACACCAGTTGGGAGCCGGCGAAGGAATATTCCAAAAACTTCTCCACGCCGTGGCCCGCCCATTCCAGCAAAGCCCGGCCGAAGTTGAAACGCAAGACGAAGATGGCAAACACGAACTGCAGGACGAGGCCCAGACCCACCGTCTTGAGCCGGATGGCGCGGCGGTTGGTGGAAAACAGATACGCCAGGCCCAACATGGTGGCCAGGCCCAAAAGCCCTGTCAGACGGCCCATTCGCGCCTCCCGTTCGTGCATTGTGGAGCTTTGGTGGTTCCAAGCCCCCGAATTGTGGAGGTAAAATCGCGACCGTCAATTCGACCCCGGCTCGTCACGCCTGTGCTCTCTTTCCGGAAATGACGCGGTGGATCAATGGCCGTTTCTCCGCCGGGGCCTTCGCGGCGACACCATACGCCTGTTGCAGCAGGCTCTGCGCGCTGCTTAGCCGTGCGTCAGAATTGTAATGAACCGTGCAGAGCGCTTCGCCTTCCCGCACGGGATCGCCGACCTTCTTGTGCAGGACAAGGCCGACCGCGGGGTCGATCAGGTCTTCCTTCTTTTCACGGCCGCCGCCCAGCATGAGGCTGGCAATTCCCACTTGCTCGCATTGAATGGATTCCACGAAGCCGCTGGCTGGACTAGAGACTTGCACCTGATGCTGCGCCTGGGGCAAGCGCCTGGGATCATCAATGGAGCGCGGGTCGCCGCCCTGCCCGGTGACGATCTCGCGAAACTTCCTAAGCGCGGAATGATCGCGAATGAGTTTGTCTGACAGCTCGCGACCCGCGTCCAGACTCGGCGTGCGGGCTGCGAGGTAGAACATCCACGCGGCCAGCTCTACCGAAACTTCGCGCAGATCGGCGGGACCGCCGCCATTCATCACCTCGATGCACTCTTCGACTTCGAGAGCGTTGCCGACCTTCAGGCCCAGAGGCTGGTCCATGTCCGTGATGAGCGCGACCATCTTCTTGCCCATGCGTTCGCCGGTTTCGACCATGAGTTCGGCCAGGTGGACGGAATCTTTCTCGGTCTTCATGAACGCCCCGCTGCCGGTTTTGACATCCAGGACGAGGCCGTCGATTCCCTCGGCCAATTTTTTGCTCATGATGGAGGCGCAGATCAGGTTGGGACTTTCAACGGTCGCGGTCACGTCGCGCAGAGCGTAGATCTTTTTGTCGGCAGGGGCGATTTCCGCGGTCTGTCCGATCAAGCCGCATCCGCAACTTTTGAGCACGCGCCGAAACTCGCTCAACGATAAATTGATGTTGAAGCCTGGAATCGATTGCAGTTTGTCCAGTGTGCCGCCGGTGTGGCCCAGGCCACGCCCGCTGATCATCGGAACCGTGACACCGCCCGCGGCGACAATGGGCGCGATGATGAGCGAAGTCTTGTCGCCGACGCCGCCGGTGGAATGCTTGTCCACCTTGGGACCGGGGATGTCAGAAAGATCTAAAACCTCGCCCGAATTGAGCATGGCCGCGGTGAGCGCACTTAGTTCGGGACCAGTCATTCCCCGGATGAGCACCGCCATGAGCCAGGCGGCCATCTGGTAGTCGGGGATTTCGTCGTTGGTGTAGGCGCGGACCAGGAACCCGATCTGATCAGACGATAGTTCACCGCCATCGCGTTTCTTGCGGATAAGGTCGAGGGGGCGCATGCTTGCGGCCGGCGGAGATGAGGTCAGCTTGGCTGGGCTCTTGGACATCGTCGCTTGCGTCAGGAACAGGGAAGCTTACATTGCGGGGTGGGGTGGTGGAAAGGGCTTCATGCATCGAAAGGCGCTCGCAAGGGAGCTTTGATAGTATTCCCGGAATGCGATTGCTTGTTCTGCTTCTCACTTCGGCTTTAGCGCTCGCGCAAAGGACCCCAGGCAGCCCGCTCAATTATTTGCCCTCCAAGGTCGAGGTTTTGACCCATTTCGGGGAACGCGCGGACATCTCTCCTGACAACCAGCGGGTCGCATTCATGACAAAAAGTTTTGGCGACGCCATGGTGATTGACCTGAAATCGCGCGTCATTCAGTGCCTGACGTGCAACGTTCCCGGGGCCGCCTTTCTGCGGGTAATGCATCTCGTGAACGGGGACTACATCCTGATCGGCCCCGATCACTTCGAGGATGTTCATACCAGCCGCACTCGCGACAACCAGCTCTGGTTTCTCAGCCGGGAACCGGGCGCCAGGCCGGTGAAGCTCGGCCAGAAGATGAGCGAGGGCGCGGCAATTTCCAAGAAGAGCCTGAAGATTGGGTTTTCGCAGGTGGCGGCTCAGGCGCCCGAGCTTGCGCCCGATGCCTCACGACTGGTGGTGGCGGACCTCGATCTTTCGGGCGTGCCCAGGCTGGTCAATCAAAGAACCGTTTACGAGAGTAAAGACCGGAGCTGCGTCATCGAGGCGCAGGACTTCTATGACAACGACAGCAAGATGACTTTTACCTGCTACGAACCAGAGGGCCGCGCCTCGGTGATGGGTATTGATCTCAACACCGGCAAGGTAACGAATTTCTCGAAGTCGCCGGGATCGTACAACGAAGTGGAGGGGATCTTTCCGGATGGCCGGTACACCGCCGTCGAGGCGGACCGGCAGTGCGAGCAACTGGGCGGCACGCGGGGCTCGGGAAACATTGATATCTGGAAGCTGAGACTTGACGGAGCCGGGAAGGATTTTACCCGCCTGACATTCTTCAATAATTACGAGGGCGGCAAGGCATCGAACCCTGTGATTTCCACTGACGGGAAGTTTATGGCGTTTCAATCCGCCAGGACGAGCGACGCTGCCGGAGTGGGCTACGGGATTCTGATCTATTGGTTTTTGTAGCGCCGCCTTCCCGCAGCGGTCCGGCGGGCGTCCCGCCCGTCCCGCCGAGGGCGGGACGCCCTCGGGACAGCCGGCAAGATGCCGGCGCTACAAAAAAATAGCGGATTACAAGCGAAAGCCCTCAGGCAGCAGCCTGGTAATGACCATCTGCTCGGTGCCCGTCTGACCTCGGAACAGAACCAGGGCATCGGGGCCAAATTCAAAGATGACCTGGCGGCAGGCGCCGCAAGGGGCGCAGGGTCCGTCGCGCTCCGTGGCTACGGCAACCGCTTGGATCCGCATGTTGCTGCCTTCGGCGGCGACGGCCGCAAAAATGGCGTTGCGCTCGGCGCAGATGGTTAGACCATAAGATGCGTTTTCCACGTTGCAGCCGTGATACATGGTGCCGCGCTCGGTAAGGATGGTTGCTCCCACCTTGAAATTCGAATAGGGAGCGTGGGCATTCCTGAAGGCGTCGCGGGCGGCGGAAAGCATTTCTTCCTGTTGGGCGGGGGCAAGAGTGATGGGCATAACTACCGTCCTCCATCCTATTGAGTGTGTGTAGGTCGGACAAGAGTGTCCGACCCACACCTTCTGAGTTTCAAATCGCGGGGCAGGCGCCTCTTTTGATGAACTCTCCTTGGCCGGCGCGGCCCAGGAATTTTTCGCCCTCGACCAGGACGCGACCGCGGGAGAGCACGACATCGGGCATGCCGGTCACCTTGATGCCCTCGAACATGGAATAGTCCACGCGCATGTGATGGGTTTTGGCGCTGATGGTGTGCTCACGTTTGGGGTCGAAGATGACGAGGTCGGCGTCGCTACCTATCGCAACCGTACCTTTGCGGGGATAGAGGCCGAACAGCTTGGCGGGAGTAGTCGCCACTAGCTCTACGAAGCGGTTGACGCTGAAGCGTCCCTGAGCGACTCCACCCGAGTACACCAGGCTCATGCGGTGTTCAATGCCGGGGCCGCCGTTGGGAATCTTGGTGAAGTCACCAATACCCATTTCCTTCTGCTCTTTATAACAAAATGGGCAGTGGTCGGTAGAGACGACCTGCAGATGGTCGTGGGTCAATCCCTTCCACAGTTTTTCCTGATGCCATTTTTCGCGCAGCGGCGGAGTGAAAACGTACTTGGCGCCTTCGAAACCGGGGGCGTCCATGTTCTCTAGTGACAGGTAGAGATACTGGGGACAGGTTTCGGCATAGACGGGCAGGCCGCGATCGCGGGCCTCGCGCACTTTTTCCAGCGCGTCGTTGCAGCTGAGATGCACGATGTACACCGGCGAGCCGGCCATTTCGGCCAATGCGATAGCGCGAGCTGTGGCCTCGGCTTCGGCCGTCGTCGGCCTGGTGAGCGCGTGGTACTTGGGCGCGGTCTTGCCCTCGGCCAGGGCCTGCTTCACGATCACGTCAATGGCGCCGCCATTTTCCGCGTGCATGCAGACCATGGCCCCGGCCGCGGCAGAAGTCCGCATGGCTTTGAAGATGCTGGCATCATCGAGCATGAAAACACCGGGATAGGCCATGAACAGCTTGAAGCTGCTGACGCCCTCGCGCACCAGTTGCGGCATTTCTGCCAGCTGCGCGTCGGGGAGGTCAGTGATGATGCAGTGAAATCCGTAATCGGCGACGGCCTTTGAGGACGCCTTCTGCATCCAGGCATCAAACGCGGTGCGCAGGGACTGGCCCTTGTACTGGATGGCGAAGTCGATAAGCGTGGTGGTGCCGCCAAAAGCGGCGGCGCGAGTGCCGGTTTCAAAGTCGTCGGCGCTGGTGGTGCCGCCGAAGGGCATGTCGAGATGGGTGTGGACATCAATTCCGCCGGGAAACACATACTTGCCGGCAGCGTCAATCAGGAGCGTGGCGTTCTCGCGGGGCAGGCTACTGCCCAAGGCCACCACCCGGCCGCCTGAGATGGCGACATCGGCCTGGGAAGAGTCGGCAGCCGTGACCACGGTGCCGCCGGTAATGATGGTATCGAACCCCATTGGCTAATCCCCTGGCTGCTTGAGCCCTCTCGGTCGGGGCTGAAGCGTGATGTATCCTATGCTAGCAGGCTGTGGAGAAGCGGAGGCGCTGATCTATATCGGGAGCCGCGATTTTCGGAGCGCCGGAAGGCGGTTGGGAAGGGAACGACTTTCGAGCAGCCTGGTAAGGTCACGACTTCAGTCGTGCCACGAAATCATCGGAAATTGGTTCGCGCTTAGCGCCTGAGGTTTGCCGTTTGGCTTCTGGTTGATCCCTGCGGTTCACTTCGACCCCATAACGCGAAAGGAAACATGAAGTTCGGGATCACCCTGAAACCTGATATTTCCGTGGAGCGGATTGTCGCCCTCACCCGCCAGGCGGAGGCCTCCGGGTTCCAGTACGGCTGGATTTTTGACTCTCACGTGCTGTGGAAGGATCCTTACCCGCTGTTGACGCTGATGGCGAACGCGACCCGGAACATGCGGCTAGGTCCTTGCGTGACCAACCCCGCAGTCCGCGACCTCACGGTCACGGCCAGTCTTTTTGCCACACTCAACCTGATTTCGGGCGGCCGTATGGAGTTGGGCATAGGACGCGGCGACAGCTCACGGCGGGTGTTGGGGAAAAAGCCGGTCACTCCCGCGGAACTGGAGCGAGCGGTCGTCACTTTTCGCAAACTCACTGCCGGACAAGAAGTAGAGCACGACGGTCAACCGGCCCGGCTCACCTGGGCGACTGGCTCTCCTCCGGTCTGGATCGCGGGTTACGGACCGAAGGTCCTGAGCCTGGCCGGACGAATCGCGGATGGCGTGATTCTGCAATTCGCCGATCCCGACCTGATCCAGTGGTGCCTCGGATTTGTGCGGCAAGGCGCGAAGGAAGCCGGCCGTGATCCCAAGGCCGTCGAAGTCATGGCTGCAGCCCCGGTTTGGGTGTCGGATGACCTGGCCGTGGCGCGGCAGCGGGTCCGATGGTTTCCCGCGCTGGTGTCAAATCATGTGGTCGATCTGATATCGCGGTACAAGCGCGAAGATCTGCCGGCATCGCTCACTTCCTACGTGCAGGACCGTGCCGGATACGACTACCAGCACCATGCCGAGGTGGGCAGCGACAATGCCAACTTCGTTTCCGATGAAGTGGTGGACCGGTTTTGCCTGGTGGGGCCGGTCGAGGCTCATCGCCAGAAACTCAA
>Ga0207674_10011368_pt1 | contig 10003 bp, 10 predicted proteins | sample KBSCornC72_FD_184303 | JGI IMG/M metagenome (GOLD analysis project Ga0207674, IMG submission 184303) | Corn rhizosphere microbial communities from Kellogg Biological Station, Michigan, USA - KBS Corn C7-2 (SPAdes) (version 2) | ecosystem: Host-associated > Plants > Roots > Rhizosphere > Soil ... | reverse complement strand
CCCGACGCACCCCCCGAAGGTGAGCGTTGGTCCAGCTGGGACGGTGCGACGCACGGTCCGAAACCCCGACCCGACTGGGTCATCACCGCGCTCGGTGCGGTCGAGTCCGACCTCGGTGTCCTCAAGACGGGCAAAGAGGCCGACGTGCACATCGTCCGGCGCTGGCTGCCGGACGGGACGACCACGCCTGCCGTCGACTCGTTCCTCGCCGCCAAGCGCTACCGCACCGGCGAGCACCGGCTGTTCCACCGGGACGCCGGCTACCACGAGGGCCGACGGGTCCGGCGCAGCCGCGAGATGCGCGCCATGGCCCGGCGCACCGAGTTCGGCAAGGAGCTGCTCTCGGGGCAGTGGGCCGTGGCCGAGTTCGAGGCGCTGGCCACGCTCTGGGAGATGGGCCTGCCCGTCCCCTACCCCGTGCAGCTCAGCGACCGCGAGATGCTGATGGAGTTCATCGGCGACCCCGGCGAGGCGGCACCGCGTCTCGCGCAGACGCGCCCGTCGGCCGACCTGCTGCCCGAGCTGTTCGAGCAGCTGCGCACCTCGATGGTCACGTTGGCCAGGCGCGGCTGGACGCACGGCGACCTGTCCCCCTACAACGTGCTCCTGCACGACGAGCGGCTGGTCATCATCGACTGGCCGCAGATCGTCGACATCATCGGCAACCCGCGTGGCTTCGAGTTCCTCGAGCGCGACGTCGCCAACATGTGCCGCTGGTTCACCGCACGTGGGCTCGAGGTCGACGAGGGCGAGCTCCTTGGCGACCTGGTCGCGGAGGCGACGTCGCGGTGGTGAGCCGGGCGCCGCGTCACACCCCGGTGAGCCGTGCCTGCGGCACCCCGAGGTACGCCGCGTAGCACCGCGCCGCCTGCTCCAGCGCCTCCCGATCGGGGCTGGCGATCGGGCGGTGCGGCGAGAGCGCGAACGTCACCGAGGTCGTCGTCACGGTCCGCTTCATGCCGGCCACCAGCTGGCCGTCCACGAGCGCCATCCCGGTGCTCGTCTCCCGGCCCCGACCCACGACCCCGGCGGCGTCGAGCACCCACCGGGAGTCCTGGTACCCGCGGTACATCTCGTCGAGGATCTGCAGCAGGTGGGCCCCCGGCGAGCCCGCGCCCTGGTGCGGGCCCTGTCCCTGGGCGTGCCAGAACGTCCGCCCGTCGTGCACGAACGAGGCGAGCTGGTCGCGGACCACGGCCAGGCCGCGCCGGACGTCGGTGACGGTGAGCGTGGCCCAGTACGCCAGGTCGCGCTCAGTGGCCGGGCCGTGCCCGGTGAAGTAGCGCAGCGCGAGCTCGGCCAAGGCCCCGTCACGCTCGAGCCGGCGCGGGCTGGGCACCCGCTCGGAGAACAGCGCGTAGGTGTGCTCGCCGTCACGCGGGCGGCCGCTGCACACGAGCTGCGCCATCTCCAGTCGCGCCATGACCAGGAGGACGAACAGGCTCCCGGTGTCGAAGCCCGCCGGGCGGAGCACCTCCACCAGCTCGGATCGGCTCGAGCCCGGATGCGCGGCACGGGTTTCCGTCACGAGGGTCGCCACGCGGTCGAGACCAGCCGCGTCCAGGCCCCGGGCGGCCAGCTGGTGGTCGAGGTTCGCGAGGAGGCGAGGAGCCGTGAGGTCGAGCAGCTACCCGATGTCCTCGACGAGGGCGTAGTGCCACGTGGAGCGCAGCACGTGAGTTCGCACCACCGTCCCGTCGGCGATCAGCCCCGGGACGTCGGCCCGCCGGGGGGTCGAGGTTCGAGCGGCGACCGCCCACTCGGACTGCCGTGGGTTCTCGGCCTGCACGGCGAGCAGGTGCCCGACCACCTCGGTCGCGGACCGCCCGTGCGGACGGACCAGAAGCTGGGTGCGCAACCGCCAGCGGGCGAGGTCCTCGTCCGTGACCATCCGCCCACCCTAGGGCTGCGTCAGTAGACGACCACCCGGCTGCCGACGGGCATGAGGTTGTCGGCCCAGATCATGTCCATCGCCGGGTTGCTCACGCGGGCACAGCCGTGCGAGGCAGGGTAGCCGGGCACGTAGCCCGCCCCGTGGACGGCGATGCCGCCGTTGAAGTAGCGCGGGCGCCACAGGTCGCCCAGCGGTCCCTTGTCGAGGTGGTTGACCGTGCGGAAGACCGAGAAGGTGCCCGCCGGCGTGGCGGCGATCGCCGTGCCGCCACCCCGGGTCTGGTAGGGCTGGCCGCTGCCGGTACTCGTGTTGAGGACGGTCCTCACCGAGCCCCCACGGACGACCAGGATCAGCTGGCGGGCCCTGTCGATCTCGACGCCGGTGCCGCCGACCCGCGAGTGCGGCCGGACCCCGGCCTCCATGGCCTTGCGGGTCGCCGGGCCGAAGACGCCGTCCCGGCCGAGCCCGGCGGCCTTCTGCAGCGCCATCACCGCCTGGCTGGTGAGCCCGCCATAGGTCCCGTCCGGGGTGCCCAACCAGTACCCGAGGGAGGACAGCCGCTTCTGGACGCTCAGCACGTAGGGGCCGCTGTCGCCCGCGTGGAGGGTGTCACCCTCGGTGGGGACCGGCTTCGGCTTGGGCTTCGGGGGCGCGGTCGTGGACGGGGAGGTGGTGGTTGTCGGTGAGGCGGTCGTCGGTGAGGCCGTCGGGGCCGGAGAGTCGGTCGTGGTCGTGCTGCTGCTCGACCCGCCCGAGGGCGTCGGGTCGGACGACGAGGTCGCGGGCGTCGTCCCCGCGCCCGTCGGGGAGCCGGCCGGCGCCGCTGTCCTGCCGAACGAGACCGCGCCACAGCCCGCGAGTGCCGTGGCTCCGGCGAGGAGGGCCGCCGCGAGGGCGGTCCGGGTGCCGGGTCGGGCAGTGCGCATGGTGTCCCCTTGGCCAGTGCCGGTCCGCGCCGGCGGTCATCGCGTCTCGGTCATGGTGACGCAGCAGCGACCGTTCTGGTTGTCCCCCACGCCGATTTGCCGTCGATTGCGTGCGGGACGTTGTGGTGCGGTCGCCCTCCCCCCGGAAGACGACCGCACCCTGCTAGACGTTCGACGTGACGAATTGGTTGCCGCAACCGGCCGGTTGACTGATCAACCGTCGAGTGAGGTGATCGCCTCGTGCACGGCCAGCACCCGCTCGGCCGTCTCGACGTGCAGCGCCTCGACCATTCGCCCGTTGTGGGTGACCACCCCAGAACCGGCGCCGGCCCGCCACGCCTCGAGCACCCCACGGGCGTCGGCGACCGCCGCCTCGCTCGGCGCGAACTCCGCGTTGCACGTCTCCACCTGGCCGGGGTGGACCAGGGTCTTGCCGTCGAAGCCGAGCTCGCGCCCCTGCCGGCACTCCGCCGCGAAACCCTCGGCGTCCCGCACGTCGTTGTAGACGCCGTCGAGGATGACCGTCCCGGTTGCGCGCGCGGCCAGCAGGCACAGCGACAGCCCGGTCAGCAGCGGCTGACGACCGGGCACGTGCTCGGCGTGCAGCTCCTTGGCGAGGTCGTTGGTGCCCATGACGAGGACCGCCAGCCGGTCCGAGGCCGCCGCGATCTCCTCGCAGTGCAGCATCGCGGCCGGCGTCTCGACCATGGCCCACAGCCGGGTGCGGCCCGGTGCGCCTGCCGCCTCCATCGCCGCCACCAGGGCACGCACCTCCTCGGCCGAGCCCACCTTGGGCACGACGACCGCGTCCGGCCCTGCAGCGCACACGGCCCGAAGGTCATCCTCGTGCCACTCGGTGCCGGACGCGTTGACCCTGATGGTCAGCTCGCGCCGGCCGTACTCCCCGGATCTCGCTGCGGCACAAGCGTTCTCGCGCGCCTGGACCTTGGCGTCGGGGGCCACGGCGTCCTCGAGGTCGAGGATCAGCGCGTCGACCGGCAGCGTCCTGGCCTTCGCCAGTGCTCGCTCGTTGGAGGCGGGCAGGTAGAGCACCGACCGACGCGGCCGGTATGCCGCCGTCCCCGCCACGTCAGGTACCCGCGCCTTCGCGCGGAGCCGGCTGCACGGCATACAGCCGCGCCAGCTCGGGGTCGGTGGCCGCGAGCCGCTCGGCGAGCTCGAGCACCACCTGGCACTGCTTGGCGCTGGCGTCGTCCTCCATCTTCCCGTCGAGCATCACGGCACCGGTGCCGTCGCCCATCGCCTCGACCACGCGGCGCGCGTGCGCGACGTCCTCGGCCGACGGGCTGAAGACCCGCTTGGCGATCTCCACCTGCACCGGGTGCAGCGACCACGCGCCGACACAGCCGAGCAGGAAGGCGTTGCGGAACTGGTCCTCGCAGGCGACGACGTCGGCGATGTCGCCGAACGGGCCGTAGAAGGGCAGGATCCCATTCGCGGCGCAGGCATCGACCATCCTGCTGATCGTGTAGTGCCACAGGTCCTGCTGGAACACCGGGCGCTCCCCCTGGACGTCGCCATCCACCGGGTCACGACGCACGAGGTACCCGGGGTGCCCGCCCCCGACCCTGGTGGTCTTCATCCGGCGGTCGGCGGCGAGGTCGGCCGGCCCGAGCGACATGCCCTGCATCCGCGGGCTGGCGGCGGCGATCTCCTCGACGTTGACCACGCCGCGGGCGGTCTCGAGGATCGCGTGCACGAGGATCGGGCGCCGCAGCCCGGCGCGCGCCTCGAGCTGGGCGAGCAGCCGGTCGACGTAGTGGATGTCCTCGGCCCCCTGCACCTTCGGCACCATCACGACGTCGAGCCGGTCACCGATCTCGCCCACCAAGGTGGTGAGGTCGTCGAGTACCCACGGGCTGTCGAGGGCGTTGACGCGGGTCCACAGCTGGGTGTGCTCGCCGAAGTCGGTCGCCCTCGCGATCGCGACCAGGCCCTCGCGGGCCGCGACCTTGCGGTCGGCCTTGACGGCGTCCTCGAGGTTGCCGAGGAGGATGTCGACGGTGCCGACCAGCCCGGGGACCTTGGCCGCCATCTTCTCGTTGCCGGGGTCGAAGAAGTGGATGACCCGGCTGGGGCGTGAGGGCACCTCCCGGAGCGGGGCGGGGGCACCGACGGCGAGCGGGGCGAAGAAGTCCTTGGGGCTGCGCACGCCGCGAAACTAGCAGCGCCGACCACGCGCGGGTTATGACACAGTTCACGGTGTGACCGAGACCGCCGACGGGACGCCGGACGCCGCCGCCAAGCTCAACGTCACGGCGCTGTTCGCGGAGGCGGCAGGCAAGTCCGGGCTGATGTGGGTGGAGGTCCCCGGAGACCGCGCCTGGCCGTTCTGGCACGCCTGGGCCGACGACACCGTGTATGCCGTGTCCGGACCGGGCGAGCAGACGCTGCCGTGGCTGCCGGAGCAGGTCCACCTCGTCCTGCGCAGCAAGGACACCGGTGGTCGGCTGCTGGCCGTCCGCGCCACCGTGCGCGAGATCGCCCCGGACGACGAGGAGTGGGGGCCGGCGACCGAGGCGCTCAGGGCGAGTCGGCTCAACGGCACCGACGACCTCGACGCACGGTGGCGCACCGAGTGCACCGTCCGCTCGTTCCACCCGTTCGACGCGCCGCTGGAGGCTCCGGGCAGCTACCCCCAGACGTCCGGGGCCGCGCCCGTGCCCCCTTCACCGGCGACGACCGCGCACTGGAAGCCGTGGCACTGGCGCGGCAGGCCGCGCCGTCGGCGGGGCAACCGCCTCCCCGACGAGCCCTGAGCCTCCCCGACACGGCTGGGCCCGGCGGATAGCCTTGCCGGGTGAGCACTCCGTCGCGCGTCTTCGTCGGACGCCTGACCAGCCTGAGTGTGTTCGACCCGCTCGGCGACCAGGTTGGGCGGGTCCGCGACGTCGTCGTGACGTTCGGCGCCTCGCGGCGCCGCCCGCGGGTCATCGGGCTGGTCGTCGAGGTGCCCGGCCGGCGGCGGGTGTTCGTGCCCATGACCCGGGTGACCAGCCTCGACGGCGGCCAGGTGATCACCACCGGCCTGGTCAACATGCGGCGCTTCGAGCAGCGCGCCAACGAGGTGCTCGTCATGGCCGAGATCGTCGAGCGCCCCGTGACCGTCCACGACCCCGAGGGCGACTACCAGGCCACCGTCGAGGACGTGGCCATCGAGCGTGAGCGCACGCGCGACTGGGGCATCTCCAAGGTCTTCGTCCGGCACGGCACGCACCGCAGCATCGGGCCGTTCCGGCGGCGACGCGGCCCCACCGTGGTCGTCCCCGTGGAGGACGTCACCGGCATCCAGACCTCCGGCCACGGGCAGTCCGCCGCCAAGCTGCTCGAGACCTACGACGACCTGAAGTCCGCCGACCTCGCCGAGGTGATCCACGACCTGCCGCCGAAGCGCCGCGCCGAGGTGGCCGAGGCGATGGGCGACGAGCAGCTCGCCGACGTGCTCGAGGAGCTTCCGGAGGACGACCAGGTCGAGATCCTCGAGACCCTGCCGGTGGCGCGCGCCGCCGACGTGCTCGAGGCGATGGAGCCCGACGACGCCACCGACCTGCTGCACAACCTCACCGCCGAGAAGCAGGAGGAGCTCCTCCAGCTCATGGAGCCCGAGGAGGCGGCCGACCTGCGGCGGCTGCTGACCTACGACGAGGAGTCGGCGGGCGGCATGATGACCACCGAGCCGGTGATCCTCGGGCCGGAGGCCTCGATCGCCGAGGCGCTGGCCGTGGTGCGGCGCACCGAGATCTCGCCCGCGCTGGCCTCCACCGTGTTCGTGTGCCGTGCGCCGCACGAGACCCCGACCGGCAAGTACCTCGGGATCGTGCACATCCAGCGGCTGCTGCGCGAGCCCCCGCACGGGGCGGTCGGCGGCATCCTCGACAAGGAGATCGAGCCGATCAGCCCGCAGGCCCCGCTCGGGCAGGTCACCCGCGTGCTGGCGACCTACAACCTCGTCGCCGTCCCCGTGGTCGATGACGAGGGCAGCCTCGTCGGCGCGGTCACCGTCGACGACGTGCTCGACCACATCCTCCCCGACGACTGGCGCGAGGAGCGGCGCGAGGTGACCCATGGCTGAGCGCGAGCGGCTGCGCGACCCCGGTCCGCGCCTCGACCAGCCGCGCGAGACGCGGCGCGCCATCCTGCCGCGGCCAACCCTCTCGCAGGAGACCTTCGGCCGGTGGAGCGAGGCCTTCGCCCGGTTCATGGGGACCGCCCAGTTCCTCATCGCGATGACGGTCTTCGTCGTCGCGTGGATCCTGTGGAACACCCTGGCCCCGGCCGACCTGCGCTTCGACAAGTACGCCTTCATCTTCCTGACGCTCATGCTGAGCCTCCAGGCGTCCTACGCCGCGCCGCTGATCCTGCTCGCCCAGAACCGCCAGGCCGACCGCGACCGGGTGGGCCTCGAGCAGGACCGCGCCCGCGACGAGCGCAACCTCGCCGACACCGAGTACCTCACCCGAGAGGTGGCCGCCCTGCGCCACGCGATGGGCGACGCGGCGACCCGCGACTTCGTCCGCTCCGAGCTGCGCAGCCTGATCGACGAGCTGGAGGAGCGCGGGCTCGTGGGGACCCGTCGCGGTGACCAGGAAGACACCGACCACCGCACAGCCGGCTCCGCCGGGGAGCGAACCGCGACCTAGCATGGGGGCATGACCACCCCTGCCGCACCCGTGACCGACGAGGCCCTGCACCAGGCGCTGTCGACGGTCATCGACCCCGAGATCCGCAAGCCGATCACGGAGCTCGGGATGGTGCAGAGCGCCACGGTCGACGAGGCGGGCCACGCCGCGGTGACGATCCTGCTCACCGTCTCCGGGTGCCCGATGAAGGACACCCTGACCCGCGACACCAAGGCGGCGCTCGCCAAGGTCCCGGGCATCACGGGCGTCGACGTCACCCTCGGCGTAATGAGCGCGGAGCAGCGTGCCGGGCTGCGCGAGCAGCTGCGTGGTGGGGTCGCCGAGCGCGAGATCCCGTTCGCCCGCCCCGGCTCGCTCACCCGGGTGTATGCCGTGGCGTCAGGAAAGGGGGGCGTCGGCAAGTCCTCGGTCACCACCAACCTCGCCGCCTCGCTCGCCCAGAACGGCCTGCGGGTGGGGGTCGTCGACGCCGACGTCTACGGCTTCTCCGTGCCGCGCATGCTGGGGGTCGAGCACCGGCCGACCCAGGTCGACGACATGATCCTGCCGCCACTGGCCCACGACGTGAAGGTCATCTCGATCGGCATGTTCGTCCCCGGCAACCAGCCGGTCGTCTGGCGTGGACCGATGCTGCACCGCGCGTTGCAGCAGTTCCTCGGCGACGTGTTCTGGGGCGACCTCGACGTGCTGCTGCTCGACCTGCCACCCGGCACCGGCGACATCGCGATCTCGGTCGCGCAGCTGATCCCCGGCGCCGAGATCCTCGTCGTCACCACGCCGCAGCAGGCCGCCGCCGAGGTGGCCGAGCGGGCCGGGTCGATCGCGCTGCAGACCCACCAGCGGATCGTCGGCGTCATCGAGAACATGTCGTGGCTCGAGCTGCCCGACGGCTCGCGCCAGGAGATCTTCGGGTCCGGTGGCGGCAAGGCGGTGTCCGAGTCGCTGACCCGCGCCATCGGCGCCGAGGTGCCGCTGCTCGGGCAGATCCCCTTGGACACCAACCTGCGCGAGGGCTCCGACCAGGGCACCCCGGTCGTGCTGCGCAACCCGGAGTCCCCCGCCGCGGTCGCGCTGCGCGGGATCGCCCGCGGCCTGGGCACCCGCTCGCGCGGCCTGGCCGGCCGGTCCCTCGGCCTCTCCCCCGTCGGCCGCTGACCCCCCGCTGGCCGGCGGCGCTAGGTGGCGTCGACGTCGTAGGGCGTGGGCAGCGACGGGTCGCGACCCGTCGTCGACGGCCCGCTGCCGTTGACGCTGCCCGAGCCGTTGCCGTTCGCGGACGGCTCGTTCGCCGGTGAGGGGTCGAGCAGCGCCTCGCGGACGATCCGGCGCGGGTCGTACTGGCGCGGGTCGTACTGGCGCCAGTTGATGTCGTCGAACTCCGGGCCCATCTGCTCGCGCAGCTGGCCCTTGGCGCCCTCGGCCATGGCGCGCACCTGACGGATCAGGGTGGCCAGCTTGGCGGCGTACTCGGGCAGCCGCTCGGGGCCGAGGATCACGACGGCGAGCACGATGAGCAGGACGAACTCCCACCCGTTCACGTCGATCAAGCGCCTGCTCCCTCGTCCCGCTGCCGTCCGGCCGTCGTCTAGCTGCCGGAGGTCCCGGTCAGCTTCAGCCTGACAGAGATCGTCTCACTGCCGCGCCGCACCTTCATCGAGACCACGTCGCCGACGTTCTTGGCGCGGATCGCCACCACGAGGTCGTCGGGGTCGCTGACCGCCCGCCCGTCGAACTCCACGATGACGTCGCCGGGCTTGATCCCCGCCTTGTCGGCCGGCCCACCGGGACTCACCGGCGCGCCCGACCCGTTCGTCCCGCCGGCGAGGATCTTGACCCCCTCGCCGGTGTACTGCCGGTCGAGGATGACCCCGATGATCGGGTGCTGCGCCTTGCCGGTCTTGATCAGCTGCTCGGCCGTCTTGACCACCTGGTCGCTCGGGATCGAGAAGCCGACCCCGATGTTGCCGGACTGCGCGTCGGTCGTCCCCGGCACCCGCGCGATCGCCGAGTTGATCCCGATCACGTGGCCCTGCATGTCGAGCAGCGGGCCCCCGCTGTTGCCGGGGTTGATGGCGGCGTCGGTCTGGATCGCGTTGATGAACGACTGCTCGTCACCGACCCCACCTGGGCTCACCGGGCGGTTGAGCGCGCTGACGATGCCCGCAGTGACGCTCGACTCGAGGCCGAGCGGGGCCCCCAGCGCGATGACCTGGTCGCCGACCACGACGTCCTTCGACGAGCCCATGGTCAGCGGTGGCAGGTCCGTGCGCCCGATCTTGAGGACGGCCAGGTCGTAGGACCCGTCGGTGCCCACCACGGTGCCCTCGAGCTCGGCGCCGTTGGACAGCTCGATGCGGATGCTGCCGTTCCGCCCGGCGCCGGCGACGACGTGGTTGTTGGTGATGACGTGCCCGTCCCGGTCGAGCACGAACCCCGACCCGGTCCCGGCCCCGTCGGCGCCCTTGACCTTGATCGTCACCACGCTGGGCAGCGCCCGCGCCGCGATCGCGGCGATGCTCCCC
>Ga0207674_10011367_pt1 | contig 10004 bp, 9 predicted proteins | sample KBSCornC72_FD_184303 | JGI IMG/M metagenome (GOLD analysis project Ga0207674, IMG submission 184303) | Corn rhizosphere microbial communities from Kellogg Biological Station, Michigan, USA - KBS Corn C7-2 (SPAdes) (version 2) | ecosystem: Host-associated > Plants > Roots > Rhizosphere > Soil ... | reverse complement strand
GCGCCGGCTGAGTCGCGCTGGAGCGCTGCGATCGCCAGGACGCGCGCGTCGTTTCCCCGCGCGCTTGAGGGCTGGAACGCCAGCGCCACGGCGAGAGGCTCGGTCGTCGATCTGGTGTTGACGCCGCGGCCCGGCGCATCCGCGCCGGCCGACGTCGGCAAGCTGCGTTTTTTCGCGTACAGCGCCGGGCAGATCGAACCGAGCGGCGCGCAGGAGCTTTCGCGCGATGGCACGCGCTGGACGCTCTCGCTGCCGGTCGCCGTGCAGCGCGTCGGCGAATTCACGCGCCTTGCCGGCGTGCTCGAATCGACGGCCGGACTCGGCGGCAGCGAGCGCGCCGCGCAGATCGACGTTCCGCTGGCCGGGACCGTGGTCGCGGCGGCGGCGCCCGCAGCGTCCTCGCCGCAGCCACTGCCGCTGGTGCCCGCGGAGAGCGCACTGTCGCTGGGCGCCGCGATGGCGCTGGCCCTGCTCGGCGGCTTGCTGCTCAACCTGATGCCCTGCGTGTTCCCGGTGCTGTCGCTCAAGGTCCTGGGCTTCGCCGCGCACGGCGGCGGTCGCGCGACGATGCGCAGGCACGGCCTTGCATTCGCCGCAGGCGTCATCGTCTCGTTCTGGCTGCTCGCAGCGCTGCTGGTTGCGCTGCGCGCCGCGGGAGCGCAGCTCGGCTGGGGCTTCCAGCTGCAGTCGCCGGCGGTCGTCGCGGGACTCGCCCTGCTGTTCTTCCTGCTCGCGCTGAATCTGTCGGGCCTGTTCGAGATCCGGGTGTTGCTGCCCTCGTCGCTGGCCGGCTGGAACGCGAAGAATCCTTTCGTCAACGACGCGTTGTCGGGCGTGCTCGCCGTCGTCATCGCCTCGCCCTGCTCGGCGCCGTTCATGGGCGCCGCGCTCGGTTACGCGCTGACGAGCTCGATGGCATCGACAGCGATCGTCTTCACGATGCTCGGTTGCGGCATGGCGCTGCCGTACTTGGCGCTGGCGTATTTCCCCGCATGGCGCTCGAAGCTGCCGAAGCCGGGCGCGTGGATGCGCCGCCTGCGGCAGCTGCTCGCGTTTCCGTTGTACGCGACGGTGATCTGGCTCGCCTGGGTGCTGGGCGCGCAGCTCGACAACGACGCGGTCGCACGCCTCGCCGCCACCTTGCTGATGGTGGCGCTCGCGCTCTGGTCATGGCAGACGATGCGCACCGGCGGAACGCGTGCCTGGGGCGCCGCGGCAATCGCAAGCCTTGCCGCCGCAGTGACGATCGGCGCTCCGGTGGTAGCCGGCATGGCAAGCGAAGCCGCGAGGCCCCAAGCCGCGGCGTCGGAGCCTTGGCAGGATTACACGCCGCAGCGCGTTGCGCAGCTCGTCGCCGCGGGCCAGCCGGTGTTCGTCGATTTCACCGCCGCCTGGTGCGTCACCTGCCAGGTCAACAAGCGTCTGGTACTGAACACCGATACCGTGCGTCAGGCGTTCGCGCAAGGCAAGGTCGCACTCGTGCGCGCCGACTGGACGCGCCGCGACCCGGTGATCGGCGCTGCGCTCGTCGCGCTGGGGCGCGACGGCGTGCCGGTTTACGTCCTTTACCGGCCGGACAAGACGCCGCTGCTTTTGTCGGAGCTCCTGAGCACGCAGGAAGTGCTGGCCGCGCTGGGCACGCTGCATTCGAGCTAGCCGTCGCGGCGCGGTGACTGTTGCGCATTGGCCGCGCGGCTGGCGTTTTCCGGGGCCTGCGGTATGCTTCGCCGGCCATCACGACTCAACGGAGAATACGATGCCGACCGCTCGCGGCCGCGCGATCGCGCTCGTCGCCGGCCTGTGTCTCGCGGCCTGCGGTCCGCCTGCCGAGCGGACGCTGCAGGGCTACGTGGAAGGCGAGTACGTGCGAGTCGCCGCTCCGTTCGCGGGCACGCTGCAGAAGCTGTCGGTGCAGCGCGGTGGCGACGTCGCTGCCGGCGCGCCGCTGTTTGCACTGGAAAGCGAAAATGAGCTCGCGGCGCGCCGCCAGGCCGAACAGCAGTTGCAGGCAGCGGAAGCGCGGTTGGACAATCTGAAGACCGGAAAGCGCCCGCCCGAAGTCGAGACGGTCGCCGAGCAACTGCGGCAGGCGCAGGCGGCGCGCGAGCTTTCGGCGGCGAATTTCCGGCGCCAGGAAGCGCTGTTCAAATCCGGCTTCATCAGCAAGGCCGCGCTGGACGACGTACGGACGCAATTGCAGCGTGATGACGCGGCGGTGTCGCAATTGCGCGCCTCGGTCGCGACAGCGAAGCTTCCGGGGCGCCCCGACGAAATCCGCGCCGCCGAGGCGGATGCCGCCGCCGCCCGCCAGGCGCTGGCTCAAGCCGACTGGCGCTTGTCGCAGCGCGCCGTCGCGGCACCGATGGCGGCGCACGTCAGCGATACCTACTACGTCGTCGGCGACTGGGTGCCGTCAGGCGGCGTCGTGGCGAGCCTGCTTCCCGCGGCCAACGTCAAGATCCGTTTCTTCGTCCCGGAAACCGAGCTGGGACGAATCAAGGCGGGACAAACCGTCGATTTCAGCTGCGACGCCTGCGGCGGCGCGATGAGCGCCACCGTAAGCTTCATCTCCGACCGCGCCGAATTCACGCCGCCGGTGCTGTACTCGAAGGAGAATCGCGCCAAGCTCGTCTATCTGGTCGAAGCGAAGCCGGCGGCGGACGTGGCGGCGAAGCTCAACGCGGGTCAGCCGGTCGACGTGACGCTGCCCCGGACCCAGTAGCCGATCGGGCAGAATCGACGTGACGACATACGCACGACGGCAAGGGCATCGCTGTTTCGGACCCTTCCCCATGAACCGGTTACGGTAGTAAAAGGATCGATCGCTCGGCGGTCACATCGATGCATCCAGGCACCACCATCGAAGCGACTTTCTGTTTCGTCGATATCGCCGGCTATACGGCGCTGACCGACACGCACGGAGAGCATGCGGCGGCAGATCTTGTGGACGAGTTCGGTGCCATGGTGCGAGCTGCGGTCGAATCGTCGGGCCGCTTGCAGTCGTTGACGGGCGATTGCGCGTTCCTCGTGTTTCCCGACCCGCTGGCGGCCATGGATGCGCTGTCGGGACTCTACAGGGCGATCGCCGATCGCCGGAATTTCCCGGTGGTTCGCGCCGGCTTGCATCACGGCACTGCTTTGCTGCGGGAAGACCGCCATTTCGGATCGACGGTGAACCTCGCGGCGCGGGTCGCCGCGCAAGCCACCGGCGGCCAGATCCTGTGCACCAGGCAGGTTGCCGACGCGCTGGTCGAGGCCCGGAGCCCGGACGTCGAAATCGCGCATCGGGGGTCGTTTTCACTGAAAAACCTGCCGCATCCGGTCGATCTGTATGAAGTCGTTCTGTCGGGTTGCGCGCGCGAATATGCGATCGACCCGGTGTGCAAGATGCAGGTCGACAAGCGGCGGGCGGCCGGCGACCTCCATTTCGAGCAGCGCACCTACTGGTTCTGTTCGCTGGCCTGCGTCGAGCGATTCGCCCGGCAGCCTTTGTCGTACGTACCGGCAGAGAAGCGATGACGACCAGCGGGGAGGGCCCTGCCGGCGGCGACGTCGTCATCGACGTGCATGGTCTCAACAAGCATTTCGGCGAAAATCACGCGGTCAAGGATCTGACCTTGACGGTGCGGCGCGGCGAGATCTTCGGCTTTCTGGGCCCGAACGGCAGCGGCAAGACGACATCGATCCGCATGCTGTGCGGTCTGCTGACGCCCGACAGCGGCGAAGGCACCTGTCTCGGCTTCGACATCCGGCGGCAGACGCGGGAGATCAAGCTCCACGTCGGCTACATGACGCAGCGCTTTTCGTTCTGGGAAGACCTGACGATCCGCGAGAACCTGCGCTTTATCGCGCGCATGTACGGCATGGCCGACGGCGCGGCCCGCGTCGACCAGGCGCTGGCTCAACTGGGACTCGCGACGCGCGCGAATCAGCTGGCGGGCTCGCTGTCCGGCGGCTGGAAGCAGCGCCTCGCGCTGGCAGCCTGCCTGTTGCACGAGCCGCAGTTGCTGCTCCTCGACGAGCCGACCGCCGGTGTCGATCCGAAGGCACGGCGCGACTTCTGGGAGGAATTGCACGCGCTTGCCGCGCGCGGCATCACCGTGCTGGTCAGCACCCACTACATGGACGAAGCCGAGCGCTGCCACAAGCTGGGTTACATCCTTTACGGCAGGCTGCTGGTGCAAGGGACGGCCGAAGAAGTGATCGCCAGCCAGTCGCTGACGACGTGGGAGGTCAGCGGGGGCGACCTGCCGGCGCTGGCTGAGCGCCTGCGCGGCATTCCGGCGGTCGAGCAGGTCGCCGCATTCGGCAATGCGCTGCACGTCACCGGATCGAATCGCGACGCGCTCAAGAACGCACTCGCGCCGCTGATGAACGAAGCGGGGCGTGAATGGCGTGAGGTCGAGCCCGGCCTCGAAGACGTGTTCATCCACCTGATGCACGACGCGGACGACGCGGTGTCTGCGGCCGAAACGGCGGCGGCGCGGGAGTGAGCCGGATGAACGGTCGTCTGTTCTCGTTCTCGCGCTGGCTGGGCATCGTCGGCAAGGAATTCATCCAGCTCAAGCGCGACCGGCTGACGTTCGGCATGATCGTCGGCATTCCGGTCGTGCAGCTGGTGCTGTTCGGCTTCGCGATCAACTCCGATCCGAAGCGCCTGCCGACGGCGCTGCTCGTCGCCGACCGCAGCGAGTTCTCGCGCAGCATTCTGGCCGCGCTGCAGAACAGCAGCTATTTCGACTTCATCGGCGAAGCCAAGGACGAAGACGATGCCGATCGCATGCTCGCCATCGGCAAGGCGCAGTTCGTCGTCAGCATACCGGCGGATTTCTCGCGCCGGCTGGTTCGCGGCGAGCGTCCGGCGATGCTGATCGAGGCCGATGCGACCGACCCGACCGCAACCGGCAATGCGCTCTCCGCCGTCAACCAGCTCGCGCAGACGGCGCTGAGCCACGATCTCACCGGCTCGCTGTCGCCGCTCGCCGCGACGCCGGGCGCGTTCAGCGTCATCGTGCATCCGCGCTACAACCCCGAGGCGGTCACGCAGTACAACATCGTCCCCGGCTTGATGGGCGTGATCCTGACGATGACGATGGTGATGATGACGGGACTCGCGATCACACGCGAGCGCGAGCGCGGCACGATGGAGAACCTCCTGGCGACGCCGGCGACGGTGCTGGAGGTGATGACCGGCAAGATCGTGCCTTACATTCTGATCGGCTTGCTGCAGGTGACGATCGTCCTGGTGCTCGCACGCCTTCTGTTCAACGTGCCGATCCAGGGCAGCATCACCGTGCTCTATCTTTCGGTGCTGCTGTTCATCGCCGCGAATCTGATGCTGGGACTGACGATCTCGTCGGTGGCGGACAACCAGCTGCAGGCTATGCAGATGACTTTCTTCTTCTTCCTGCCTTCGATGCTGCTTTCGGGATTCATGTTTCCGTTCCGCGGCATGCCGGGCTGGGCGCAGCTGATCGGCGAAGCGCTGCCGCTGACGCACTTTCTGCGCATCGTTCGCGGCGTGCTGCTCAAGGCGAACGGCTGGGCGGAAATAGGGCCGGAAGCGTGGCCGATCGCGCTGTTCGGCCTGGTCATCATGGCCATCGGACTCCGGACGTTCCGCAGCACGCTCGATTGACGCGCCATTGCGCCGCAGCTTGACCGCTCGCAGCGGCGCGGCTTATTGTGACCTGGAGTTTCCGCAATGACCGATCCCGTCCACGAGTCGATCCCCGCCGCCGGCGAACGCGCTTATCGTCAGGGCGACAGCGGCGAGAGCTTGCCGCCGCGCTACGAGGGGCCGCGGACGCTCGCGCAGGCATTGACGCGTCTCGCCCGCAGCGACCAGGACTTTACGCGCGACGGCCCTCGCGCCGATGTCGAATACCGCGATCTGGGTTGGGCGGCGGCGAGCGGCGGCATGATCGGCGCCAAGCACATCCGCGCCATTCGCCCGTTCGAGGCGGCGACGGGCTGGCACTGGCACGACATGAGCGCGCATTTCGTCTACGTCCTGCGGGGCTGGATCGAGTTCCGCTACGCGGGCGTGGACGACGTGGTCAGGGTCGGTGCGGGCTCCTCGCTGTCGCAACCGGCGGGAGTAGCGCACAACGTCGTCGGCCGGTCGGACGATCTGGAGCTGATCGAGATCAACCTGCCCGCCGGCTACGGCACCTGGGCATTGCGCGCCGCGCCGGGCGCCGCCGGAGTGCGCGCGTGAGCCTCGACCCGGTCGCGCCGGCCGCGCCGCAGGGCGCGGCAACGCCGGCCGTCACGGCGGCGGCAGATCAGCTGGCGGTCGCCGCCCCGCCACCGACGAAGGCGCGCGATCGCATTTCCGCGGTGCTGTTTCCGATCGCGACGTTCGCCGCGCTGCTGGTGGCCTGGCAATTCCTGGTGCGGCTGTTCGGCGTGCCGGAATACATTCTGCCGCTGCCGACCGAGTTTCTGTCCAAGCTGGTCGAGTCGCGAGCGCTGATCTGGCAGCACACGCTGGTGACGGCAAGCGAAGTGCTGCTCGGATTCCTCTTTGCGGCGGCGATCGGCGTGCCGCTCGGCCTGATGATCGTGTCGTTCCGGTGGCTCGAGCGGTCGCTGTACCCGTTGATCGTCTTCTTCCAGCTGATTCCGAAGATCGCGGTTGCTCCGCTGTTCGTCGTCTGGTTCGGATTCGGGCCGTTTCCGAAGGTACTTCTGACGTTCATGCTCTGCTTTTTCCCGACGCTGGTCGCCAGCATGACCGGATTTCGCGCTCTGGACGAACGCGTGCTGTATCTGACGCGGTCGATGGGGGCGAACGCCGGACAGACGTTCCGCTACATCCGCCTTCCGTCGGCGATCGCGCACATCTTCGGCGGCTTCAAGGTTTCGATCGTCTTCGCCGCCACCGGAGCGATCGTCGCCGAGTTCGTCGGCTCGAACTCGGGCCTGGGCTACCTCTTGCTGCGCGCCACCAGCTATCTCGACATGCCGCTGATCTTCGCGGTCCTGGTGGCGCTGTCGGCAATCGGCATCGTGTTCAGCTACGCCGTACAATTGCTCGAGCGCCTGTGCATGCCCTGGCTGCACGGGAATTGAGCGGCATTCGACACAAACCCAAACCGGAGGGGAAGATGATGAAAAAGCTATTCGCAGCCGCGCTGGTCGCGGTAATCGCCAGCGTCGGGCTGCCGGCCGCGGCGCAGCAAGGCAAGCCGATGCGGCTGACGCTCAACTTCCTCGCCGGTGGCCCGCAGGCCGGGTTCATGCTGGCGAAGAAGCTCGGCTACTACAAGGACGTCGGCATCGATCTGACGATCGAGGAAGGCAAGGGCTCGGCGACCACGGCGCAACAGGTCGCGACCGGCCAGACCGACGTCGGCTTTGCCGATGCGCCGGCGGCGATGCAGATCCGCTCCAAGGGCGCGCCGCTGAAAATCATCGCGCCGATCCTGCAAACCAACGGCTTCGCGATCATCTCGATCGAGGGCTCCGGCATCAAGTCGCCGAAGGACCTGGTCGGCAAGAAGCTGGCCGTCCAGCCCGGCACCGCGCAAACGACGCTGCTCGACGCCATTCTCGCCGAAAACAAGCTCGACAAGACGAAGCTCGATATCGTCAACATCGATCCGGCGGCGCTCGTGGGCGCGCTGCTGGAAAAGAAGGTCGACGCGATCCTTGCCGGGGCGGATTTCCAGAGCGTCCAGATGCGCGACCGTGGCTTCAAGGTCAACGACATCTTCTATCGCGACGTCGGCGTGCCGACCGTCGGCCTGTCGATCGTCGCTCGCGACGATCGACTGAAGGAAAATCCCGATCTGTACCGGAATTTCGTTGCGGCGAGCCTCAAGGGCTGGGACGAAGCGCGCAAGAACCCCGACGCCGCGGCCGCCGCGGTGATCGAGCAGTTCCCGTCGGCCAGCAAGGACCAGATACTGAAGCAGCTCAACGTCGACCTGCTGCTGGTCTGCGCCCCCGGCGCAACCTCGCTCGGCCGGGTGCCCGACAAGAACTGGCAGACGACATTCGACTTGCTGACGACGTACCTCAATCTGCCGAAGGACAAGCCGATCGGCGATTACTACAGCAACGATTTCCTGCCGGCCAACGCGCCGAAGTGCTGATCATGCAGGGTCCGGCGACGCTCGAGGCGCAAGCACCCCCGACCGCGGGCGGCGCCCCGATCGTCGCCCGCAATGTCGGCAAGCAGTTCGCCGGCAAGAGCGGCGTGTTCACCGCGCTCGCGGACGTGTCGTTCGACATTCGCGGCGGCGAATTCGTGAGCCTCATCGGCCCGTCGGGCTGCGGCAAGAGCACGCTGATGCTGATCACCGCGGGCCTCATCCCCGCCAGCACCGGCGAGCTCGTCGTCGGCGGCGAAGTGCTGCAGCGGCCGCTGACCGACGTCGGCATCGTCTTCCAGGACCACTTGCTGCTCGAATTCCGCAGCGCGTTGGACAACGTGCTGTTGCAGGCGCAGATTCGCCGGTTGCCGCTCGCGGGCGCCCGCGCCCAGGCATCGCGCATCCTGGGCAAGCTCGGCATCCCGGAGCCCGCCCGCGACCGCTACCCGCGCCAATTGTCCGGCGGCATGCGACAGCGCGTGTCCATCGCCCGGGCGCTGATCCACCAGCCGTCGATCCTGCTGATGGACGAGCCGTTCGGTGCGCTCGATGCGATCACGAGGACGCAGATCCGCCACGATCTCGAGCTCCTGTGGATGGAAACGCGAAAGACCGTGCTGTTCATCACCCATAGCATCGAGGAGGCGATCGGCCTGTCCGATCGCGTGCTGGTGATGTCGCCGAATCCCGGCCGGATCGTCGACGAGATCGCGATCGACTTGCCGCGTCCGCGTCCTGCCGTGCTGGGCGAGGACGCGAGCTTCAACGCCTACGCGGAGCGCATCCATCGCGCCTTTCTGCGCATGGGCGTCATCAAGTACTGAACGTGCGAACGCTGGTGACCGGAGGCGCCGGCTTTCTCGGCCAAGCCTTCGCGGCGCGCGCGCGTGGGGCAGGACACGACGTTACGACCGTCGATCGAGGCGGCGCTGCCGACATCCAGTGCGATGTTACCGACGTCCCCGCGCTGGCGGCAGCGATGGCGAAGGTCAAGCCCGAAGCGGTCGTGCACCTTGCGGCGCTGTTGACCGATACCGCGGCGGGCGATCCGGCAGCAGCAGTCCGGGTCAACATCGGCGGCACCGCCGCGGTATTCGCGGCAGCTCGCGCCGCCGCGGTCCGGCGCGTTGTATACGCAAGCTCGGTCGCCGCCGTCGGGCCGTGCGCCGAAGGCAGCGGCGACGACGTCGCGCTTCGGCCGCAGACCGTCTACGGCGTGACCAAGGCCGCCGGCGAGCATCTGTGCCGCGCGCTCAGCGCTCTCGACGGCTATCCGGCCTCTGTCGCGTTGCGGTTCGGCTGGGTCTACGGCCCGGGCCGAGAGCGCGGCTGGCGCGTGGCGCAGGAGGTGGTCGAGCACTTCGCCCGCGGCGATCGTCGCGTTGTCGTCCCGGACTTTCCCGAGCCGATCGACTGGACTTACGTCGACGATGCAGCGGAAGTGCTGCTGCGCGCGTTGGCGGCGCCGCTGCCGCGTTTCGCCGCGCTCAATGTCGTCGGCGATCGGCGCACGATACGCGATGCCGTCGCGCACCTGCAGCGGCGCCATCCGGGTGTAGAGGTCGAGCGCGAAACGGTCGCTGTGCCCGCCAGCGGCTGGATGCTGCGCAACGACGGTCTCGGGCCGGCGCTGGGTTTCGTGCCGGCGATGCATCTCGAAGACGGTATCGACGCGATGCTGGTGGCGTGGCGGCTCGATCGCGGCCAAGCCCAGCCAGCTTCCGCTGTCGCCGGCACCGGCTAGGGAACCACAGGTGAATACGATCTTTGCCGATGCGATGATCCTCGACGGTTCGGGCGCCGAGCCGTACCGCGGTGACGTGCGGGTGAACGACGAGCGCATCGTCGACGTCGTGCCCGCGGAGCGGCGCCTGCCGCCGTCCGAAGGCGACGTCATCGATT
>Ga0207674_10011366_pt1 | contig 10004 bp, 12 predicted proteins | sample KBSCornC72_FD_184303 | JGI IMG/M metagenome (GOLD analysis project Ga0207674, IMG submission 184303) | Corn rhizosphere microbial communities from Kellogg Biological Station, Michigan, USA - KBS Corn C7-2 (SPAdes) (version 2) | ecosystem: Host-associated > Plants > Roots > Rhizosphere > Soil ... | reverse complement strand
TAGGTATAGGCCGCGATGCTGGCGGGATCGTCCGGGTCGATCCGCAGCAGGCCGTCCCAGCCGCGCCGGAATCCAGTCACCTGCCAGCCCAGATCGATCGCCGAGAGCGTGATCGAACGGATGCACGGGTTCAGCCCCGGCACGTCGCCCCCGCCGGTGAGGATACCGATCCGCATCGGCGCCTTATTCGCCCGAGGAGTCGGCAAAGCTCAGGTTGAGCGCCTGCGACGCGCGGGGGAAGTCGACCGCCGCGGTATCGAAATTCGCGGTGGCGCCGGGCGGCAGGATCTGCACCGGCCGCGCGATCATCCAGCCATAGACAGTGCGGCCCTGCACGTCGCGCAACTCGGCGCGGATGTCAGGCACGGGCTGCGGCTCATTGGTCGGGTTGACGATGCGGCCGCTCACGATCAGCCGCTCGTTGCCGTTCGGCATGCGGTCGCGATCGGGCTTCCGGGTCACTTCGATGATCAGTGGGCCTTCGGATTTGGCGATGCCCATCTTGGAGGCGATGCCGCCGCTGCCCATTGTCATCAGCAGCACCGTCGCCGCGAGCGCGATCACGGCAAACGCGGCAGCCGCCCAGGTGAGCAGCTTCATCTTGTTGCGGCGCGGCCGGAAGGGTGGCTCATGCGCGAATGGATCGAGGTCCCGGTCGGGCGAGGGCGGCGGTTCGTCGCTATAGGGGCGCGGCGGCTCGGGTACGGGCGGAACCGGCGACGATGTCGTAGAATCGGCTGTCGGGCGCGGCGCGACCGGGGCGGTCGTCACACCGGCGGCTGCGCCGGGATCGAACGACGATGAAGGCTCTTCGAACCAGCTATGCTTGCACGATGCGCAACGGACTTGCCGTCCGGTCGGGCCGATCGCGGTGTCCGGCACGAGATAGCGGGTCTTGCAGGCGGGGCAGGAAAGGATCATCGATTATTTTCGTCCGGCAGCCTGATCGACCTGAAATGGTCCCTCAAGGTCATCTCTAACCACGCTCGCCGCGCCGCTGCAAGTCTTGCCCTGACTTTACCTTTGCTGCCCGGCTGTGCCATGGCGTCTCGGGGCTATTCGGGGCTGAGCCGCAATGGCGGGCATCTTGCAATTCGAGAATGTCGGTCTGCGCTACGGCACGGGTGCGGAAACCCTGTCGGACGTCAGCTTCAGCCTGGCGCCCGGTTCCTTCACCTTTCTCACCGGACCGTCCGGCGCGGGCAAGACCTCGCTGCTCAAGCTGCTCTATCTCGCCCAGCGCCCGAGCCGGGGGCTGATCCGCCTGTTCGGCGAAGACATCGTCACCTTGCCGCGATCGCGGCTGCCCGCATTCCGCCGCAAGATCGGCGTCGTGTTTCAGGATTTCCGGCTGATCCCTTATCTTTCCGCTTATGACAATGTCGCGCTGCCGCTCCGTGTGGGCGGGCTGGAGGAACGGGAGATCGAGACGCCGGTGCGCGAGATGCTCGACTGGGTCGGGCTGTCGGGCCGGTCCAATGCACGTCCGGCGACCTTGTCGGGCGGCGAGCAGCAACGCGTGGCGATCGCCCGCGCCGTGATCGGCCGCCCGGAGATACTCGTCGCCGACGAGCCGACCGGCAATGTCGATCCAGAGATGGCCGGGCGGCTGCTCTATCTGTTCGATGCGCTCAACAAGCTCGGCACGACCATCGTGGTGGCGACCCACGACGTCCACCTGCTCTCTCGTGTGCCCCATTCGCAGCTGATGCGGCTGGAGAAGGGGCGCGTGTCCGATCCCACAGGCGCGCTGCGACATCCGCCGCGTTCGCCGGATGACGAGCAGCCATGAAATTATCCTGGCCCCCCTTCCAGCTTCCGCAACGCCAGGGTGGTATGCTCCCCCAGCGCAAGACCGCCGGCCCTATGCCGTGGGTGATCGCCATCATGATGTTCCTGATGGTGTTGACGGTCGCCGCGGGGCTGGGCTTGCGCAATGCTTCCTCACACCTGCGTGCGGGGCTGGCCGCGCGGATCACTGTCCAGATTGTCGAGGCCGATCCCATCGCACGCGTACGCCAGACGAAGGCGGCGTTGCAGGAGCTTCGCCGCATCTCCGGCGTCACCCGTGTCGAGCGGGTGGAGGCAGGCAGGATGCGCAAGCTGCTCGAACCCTGGATCGGCACGGGTCTCGACACACGCGACCTCCCGATGCCAGAGATGATCGATGTCGATCTCAGCACCGAGGCAGGCGACCAGGCCGCAGCCATCGCCGATGCGGTGCGTGCGGTGGCGCCGTCGGCGCGGATCGATCAGCATGCGCAGTGGCTGGCGCCGCTCGATCAGCTGCTGGGGATGCTCAAATGGCTGGCGTTCAGCGTGGTGTTCCTGATGGCGACCGCGACTGCCTTCACCGTTGTGCTGGCCGCGCGTGCGGCGCTCGACAATCACCGCGCGACCATCGATGTCATGCACCTGCTCGGCGCGACTGACCTCCAGATCGCCAATCTCTTCCAGCGCCGCATCGCGCTCGACGCGCTGTTCGGCGGCGCGCTCGGTTTCGCCGTGGCCGGGATGATCATCCTGCTGCTTGGGCAGCGGATCGAAGGGTTGGGATCGGAACTGGTCGGATCGATCAGCTTTCCGGCGGCTGGCTGGATCCTGCTGATCCTGCTGCCGATTGCCGGCACCGGCCTCGCCATGGCGACCGCACGCCTCACGATCCTTCGCGCGCTGGGCCGCATCCTGTGATCGCCCGGCTCGCCGCCATTCCCGTGCTGCTATGGGCGATCGGCTTCGTGTTGTTCGTGGCATTGCTGCCCGGCCGGGCCGAAGACAAAAGCACTGATGCCATCGTCGTCCTCACCGGCGGCCCCGGCCGCATCCAGCGGGGGATAACCCTGCTGGAGGCCGGCAAGGCCAAGCGCATGCTGGTCTCCGGAGTCGATCGCCGCGTGAAACCGCACGAGCTCGCCGCCGAATATGATGCGCCGCGCCGGCTGTTCGAGCGCCAGATCGATCTTGGCCATGAATCGGTCGACACCCGCACCAACGCGACCGAAGCCGCCAACTGGCTCAGGAAGCGCAGCTATCGCAGCGTCCGGCTGGTGACGACCGACTGGCACATGGCCCGCGCGCGGTTCGACCTGCGTCAGGCGGTCGGCCCGGATGTCGAGGTCGTCGCCGATGCCGTCCCCAGCGAGCCGCAGCTCGTGCCGCTGCTCAAGGAATATAATAAATATGTGCTGCGCCGGGGGATGGCGCTGATCGGCCAGTAGAAGAACATGGTCTTCATCCGTTCGCTCCTTTTCGCGCTGATCTTCTATGCCGGCACGGTCTATGCCGTGCTGTCCACCCTGGCCGTCGCCGGGCTGGGCGGCGACATCCGCCCTCACGTCTCCCGCTGGGCGCGCTTTCACCGCTGGTGCTGCCGCGTCATCGCCGGCATCGAAAGCCGCATCGAGGGCGAAGTGCCGCAAGGCAAGGTGATCGTCGCCGCCAAGCACCAGTCGATGTTCGAAACCGTCGAGCTGGTGTTGATCCTCCACGAACCCGTGATCGTGCTGAAACAGGAGCTGGCCGACATTCCGCTCTGGGGCAAGCTCGCAACCGGCTACGGCGCCATAGCCGTGCAGCGCGAGGGCAGCGCGAGTGCCCTGCGCACCATGCTCCGCGCCGCGAAGAGCGCTGTCGCCGCCGGCCGCCTGATCCTGATCTTCCCCGAAGGCACCCGCGTCGCCCCCGGCGAGCAGCCGCCGCTCAAATCGGGCTTCTCGGGCCTCTACAAGCAGCTCGGCCTGCCGGTGACGCCCGTCGCGATCGACAGCGGCCGCCTCTGGGCCCGCAACGGCTTCCTCAAGCGCCCCGGCATCGTGACCTTCCGCTTCGGAGAAACGATCCCGCCCGGACTATCCCGTGTGGAAGCGGAAGCCCGTGTCCACGCCGCGATCAACGTGCTCGATACGCCGCATTAATGCTGGCGGCCGAAGTCCGGCCGTTCGTCGTCCTGCCCCTCTTCGATGATGCTGCGGCGGATCGCGCGGGTGCGGGTGAAGAGGTCGAACAGCGCATCGCCGTCACCCCAGCGGATCGCGCGCTGGAGCGCGGTCAGATCCTCGCTGAACCGCTGCAGCATTTCCAGCACGGCATCCTTGTTGGCGAGGAACACGTCGCGCCACATCGTCGGGTCTGACGCCGCGATGCGGGTGAAATCGCGGAAGCCGCCCGCCGAATATTTGATCACCTCGCTCCGCGTCACGCCCTCGAGGTCAGAGGCGGTGCCCACGATCGTATAGGCGATCAGGTGCGGCAGATGGCTGGTGACGGCCAGCACCAGATCATGATGCTTGGGGTCCATCCGGTCGACCTTGGCGCCCAGCCGCTGCCAGAAGCTCTCCAGTCGCGCGACCGGCGCCTCGTCGGCGCCGTCCTCCGGCGTGATGATGCACCAGCGCCCCTGGAACAGCGTCGCGAAGCCCGCTTCCGGCCCGCTATTCTCCGTACCCGCGACCGGGTGCGCCGGAACGATCGTCGCCCTGGGCAAAGCCGCAGCCAGCGCCGCGGCAACCCCCGCCTTGGACGATCCGACATCGCTGACCACCGCATCGGCCGGCAGATCGTCGGCGATCTCCGAAGCCACTGCGCCCATCGCACCCACCGGCACGCACAGGATCACGAGATCGGCATCAGTCACCGCCGCCCCCGCGCTGTCGGCTATGTCATCGCAGAAATCGAGCGTCGTGGATCGCGCCCGCACATCGGGATCATGATCATAGCCGGTGACCCGCACCGTCGGCATCTCGGCCCGAATCGCGCGCGCGATCGACGAACCGATCAGCCCCAGCCCGATGATGGTGACGCGCGCGAAGGGCAGCATCAGCCCGCCGCCCCGCACATCTCGCGCAGCGCCGCGACGATCGCCAGCATATCCTCCGGCATGCCGATGGTGATCCGCAGCGCATGCGGCAGCCCCTGTCCCGGCAGCCAGCGGACGATGTAGCCCCGCTCCATCAAGCCCTTATAGGCCACTTCGGCGGTCAGCTTGCCCTCGAACAGGACCAGAGAGAAATTGGCATGACTCGGCACCGCACGCAGACCGAAATTGCCAAGAGCCGCGATCTCCGCCTCGAACCATTTCAGGCCGTCGCGATTATGGACCCGGCTCTTCTCGACGAAATCCTCGTCCGCCAGCGCCGCCACCGCCGCGATCTGCCCGGCGGTAGTCACGTTGAAGGGCGCCCGGATCTTGTGCATCGCCGCGATGATCGGGGCCGGGCCATAGCCCCAACCGATCCGCTCCGCCGCCAGCCCGTAAATCTTGGAAAAGGTACGCGTGATCAGCACATTGGGCGCTTCCCGGGCGAGCGCCAAGGCGCCGTCATCCTCCTCGGGGGCGAGATATTCGGCATAGGCCTGATCGATCACCAGCAGGCAATCCGACGGAATCGCCGCGTGCAGCCGCGCGATTTCCGCCCGTCCGCTATAGGTGCCGGTCGGATTGTTGGGATTGGCGAGGAAGATCACCCGCGTCTTCGCATTCACCCGCGCTAGCAGTGCGTCGATATCCGTCGCATAGTCGGTATCGTCAGCCTCGATCGGCTCGGCCCCCACCCGGCGCGCCGCGATCGGATAGACCGAGAAGCCGTAGCGCACATACAGCACTTCGTCGCCGAAGCCCGCGAAAGCGCCCGCCGCGAGGTGGAGCACCTCATCCGATCCGGTGCCGTAGATGATGCGGCTCGGATCGAGATCATATTTCGCCCCGATCGCCTCGCGCAGCATGGTCGCGCCGGGATCCGGATAGGCGAACAGCGATCCGCGCCCCTGTTCGAACGCCTCGATCACGCTGGCGCTCGTCCCCAAGGGATTCTCGTTGGCGGAAAGCTTGATCAGCTTCCGCCCGCTATCGTCGGTCGCGCGCCCCGGCACATAGGGGGCGATCGCGTCGATCCAGGGTTTGGGCACGGGTCCGGTCATGGGCTGGCGCTCTATGCCCCGCGGCAATCATTGACAAGCCACGCGTCCCGCCCCTAGCCCCTGCGCCTCATGTCGGAAGATCAGCGTTACGGGCTTGCCCGCTCAGTCACCTTGCCCGGCCCGCTGCGGCTGGACGGTGGCGCGCAGCTCGGGCCGATCGACATCGCCTACGAAACCCACGGCACGCTCAACGCCGATGCCTCCAACGCCATCCTGATCTGCCACGCGCTGACCGGCGACCAGTTCGTCGCTTCCACCCACCCACGCACCGGCAAGCCGGGGTGGTGGCCGCGCATGGTCGGGCCGGGCAAGCCGATCGACCCCGAGCGCCATTTCATCGTCTGTGCCAATGTGCTGGGCGGCTGCATGGGATCGACCGGGCCCGGATCGATCGACCCCGCCACCGGCCAGCCGCACGCGATGCGCTTCCCGGTGATCACGATCCGCGACATGGTGCGTGCGCAGGCGATGCTGCTCGATCATCTCCAGATCGCGTCGCTTGCCTCGGTGATCGGCGGCTCGATGGGCGGCATGCAGGTGCTCGAATGGGCGGCGACCTATCCCGATCGCGTACGTTCGGCGGTGATCATCTCCTCCGCCGCGCGCCATTCCGCCCAGAACATCGCCTTCCACGAGGTCGGGCGGCAGGCGATCATGGCCGACCCGAACTGGCGCGACGGTGCTTATTATGCCGACAATGTCATGCCGAGCGCCGGCCTCGCCGTCGCGCGGATGGCGGCGCACATCACCTATCTGTCCGAGGCCGGCCTCACCGAGAAATTCGGCCGCCGCCTGCAGGCACGCGATGCCAAGAGCTTCGGCTTCGACGCCGATTTCCAGGTAGAGAGCTATCTGCGCCATCAGGGGATCAGCTTTGTCGATCGCTTCGATGCGAACAGCTATCTCTACATCACCCGCGCAATGGATTATTTCGACCTCGCTGAGGAACATGGCGGCCTGCTCGCCAACGCCTTTTCGGGCAGCGCGACGCGTTTCTGCCTCGTCTCCTTCGACACCGACTGGCTCTACCCGACGAACGAGACCCGCGAAGTCGTTCACGCGCTCAACGCGGCCGGGGCGGCGGTGAGCTTCGTCGAACTGTCCTCACCCTTCGGCCATGACGCTTTCCTGCTCGACGTGCCCGAGCTGAACCGTATCGTCGATGGCTTCCTGAGGGCGGTGGGATGAGCGGAACCCCAAAGATCCTCCCCGGCACGGGGAGGGGGACCATCCGCAGGATGGTGGAGGGGGCTCACCACTTGCGCTGCGCCCAGCCTCCAGCCCCCTCCACCGGCTACGCCGGTCCCCCTCCCCGTGCCGGGGAGGATTCGTCATGAACGGCCTGCGCTCCGATCTCGCGATCATCGCGAACAACGTCGCCACGGGCTCGCGCATCCTGGACATCGGCTGCGCCGACGGCGCGCTGATGGCCTATCTGCGCGACCGCAAGGGCGTGGACGCACGCGGGCTCGAGATCGATCCCGCCAACGTCTCGCTGGCCGTCGGCCGGGGCCTGTCGGTCGTGCAGGGCGACGCCGACACCGACCTGACCCATTATCCCGACGACACGTTCGACTATGCGATCCTCAGCCAGACGCTCCAGACCGCCCGCGCACCGGATCGCGTGCTGGAGGAATTGCTGCGCATCGGCCGCCGCGCCTTCGTTTCCTTTCCCAATTTCGCATATTGGCGGGTGCGCTGGGCACTGATGTGGGGCGGGCGGATGCCGGTGACGGCGGCGCTGCCGGTCAGCTGGTACGAGACCGAGAATATCCACCAGCTCACCATCGACGATTTCCGCGCCTTCGTGGCCGAACGCGGCGTGACCGTCGAGAATGCCTGGTTCCTTTCGGGCAACGCGCGCCCCATATCTCCCGCAGCCGCGAATTTGCGTGCAGAACATGCCGTCTTCCTGCTTCGGCGGTGAAGCGGAAGGGAGAGTGCCATGGCCGCGCAGCTCAACCACACCATCGTCTGGTGCCACGACAAGCAGAAATCCTCGGCATTCCTGGCGGAAATCCTGGGCCTGCCGGAACCGCAGCCATTTTACCATTTCATGGTGGTCGCGCTCGACAATGCTGTGTCGCTCGATTTCATGGAGAAGGAAGGCGATGTCGCGCTCCAGCACTACGCCTTCCTGATCAGCGAACCCGAGTTCGACGCGTCCTTCGCGCGGATCAAAGATAAGGGACTGACCTACTGGGCCGATCCCCAGCGTTCACGGCCTGGCGAGATCAATCGGCACGATGGCGGCCGGGGCTGCTATTTCGAAGACCCGAACGGCCACGTTCTCGAGATCCTGACGCGCCCTTATGGGAGCGGTGGGGAGGGCTGAGTTCGATCGTCATCCCAGCGAAGGCTGGGATCTGACTTTCTTAAGCTGCTTACAGGAAATGAGATTCCAGCTTTCGCTGGAATGACGGCTGTATTTGAATTTCTAGCTCGCGTTCACCAGCACGGGCTTGGCGCGATATTCTTCCGGGAAGAGCCGCTTGAGCGCGGAGATTTTCGGCAGGTCGTTGATGCGGATGTAGGGATGGTTGGGGTTCCGCATCAGGAAATCCTGATGATAGGCCTCTGCCGGATAGAAGGCGCCGGCCTCGACGCGGGTCACGATCGGATTGTGCCAGATCCCGGCCTTCTCGAGCTGGCCGATATAACGCTGCGCCATCACCTTCTGCTCGAGCGTCGTCGGGAAGATCGCGGTGCGGTACTGGGTGCCCGAATCCGGCCCCTGATAGTTCAGCGTCGTCGGATCGGCGACGACCGAGAAATAGATTCGCAGCAGATCGGCATAGCTCACCTGGGTCGGGTCGAAGACGATTCGCACCGCTTCCGCATGCCCGGTCCTGCCGGTACCCACCTGCTGGTAACGCGCTGTCTTGGCATCGCCCCCAGCATAGCCCGAGACGGCGCTCCTCACACCCGTCACATGCGCGAAAACACCCTGCACGCCCCAGAAGCATCCGCCCGCAAAAACGGCTGTTTCCAAGCCCTTGGACGCCGGTGCCTGATAGCTTGGCGCGGGAACGATCACCGGCCCTTCGGCCATCAGTTCGGCACTGCGAGTCACCGCTACGCTCACGGCGAAAATCAGTGCGAGACAGCCCAAAGCGGCCGGCAAATTGAATCTCATTGCGCGTCTCCGCCCCCGGAAATCGACGCGGAACTTATACTTACCCGGATGTTAAGGCAACTCGCCGTCCGATCCGGCTCGACTCAGCGCAATTCGTTGACCGCCGTCTGGATGCGCGTGCAGGCCTCGGTGAGGATCGCTTCCGAGGTCGCGTAGCTGATCCGGAAGGCCGGTTCGAGCCCGAACGCCGCGCCGTTCACCGCCGCCACCCGGCCCTCATCGAGCAGATAGTCGATCAGGTCGGAATCGTTCGCGATCGTCTTTCCCGCCGGAGTCGCCTTGCCGATCACGCCCGACACGTCCGGATACACATAGAAGGCGCCTTCCGGCGTCGGGCAGTGGAAGCCGTTGATCTGGTTGAGCATCGAGATCACCAGATCGCGCCGTCCCTTGAACGCGTCATTACGCTCCTTCAGGAAATCCTGCGGCCCGTTGAGTGCCGCGGTCGCCGCCGCCTGCGCGATCGAGCAGGGGTTGGAGGTCGACTGCGACTGCAGCTTGGACATCGCCTTGATCAGCGGCGCCGGGCCGCCCGCGAAGCCGATCCGCCAACCGGTCATGGCATAGGCCTTGGAGCAGCCGTTGACCGTGAGCGTCCGCTCGTAAAGATCGGGGCAGACCTGCGCGATCGTCGTGAACCTGAAGTCGTCATAGACGATATGCTCGTACATATCGTCCGCCATCACCCACACATGCGGATGGCGGCGCACCACCTCGCCCAGCGCCGCAAGCTCGGCCTCGGTATAGGCCGCGCCGGTCGGGTTGGACGGCGAGTTCAGCAGCACCCACTTGGTCTTCGGCGTGATCGCGGCGTCGAGCTGCTCGGGGGTGATCTTGTAGTTCTGGTCCGCGCCGGCCTTGATGAACACCGGCGTGCCGCCCGCGAAATTGACGATGTCCGGATAGCTCACCCAGTAAGGCGCCGGGATGATCACTTCATCGCCCGCGTCGA
>Ga0207674_10011365_pt1 | contig 10005 bp, 12 predicted proteins | sample KBSCornC72_FD_184303 | JGI IMG/M metagenome (GOLD analysis project Ga0207674, IMG submission 184303) | Corn rhizosphere microbial communities from Kellogg Biological Station, Michigan, USA - KBS Corn C7-2 (SPAdes) (version 2) | ecosystem: Host-associated > Plants > Roots > Rhizosphere > Soil ... | reverse complement strand
GGAACAGCGCCGCGGAACCACGAATACGGCAGTCCCGCAGACTGCCATTCGCCACTGATGCCCGGATGCTGCCCTGGTGACCCCTACGGGACTCGAACCCGTGTTTTCGCCGTGAGAGGGCGACGTCCTGGACCGCTAGACGAAGGGGCCATCGCTTTGCGCGAGGGCGGCCATATGTGGGCTGATGGGCCGCTAGTCAATCAGTCGAGCTTCAGCCGGACGAAACCCATCGCCCCGGACGGGTTGCGACCGCCATAAGCCGACGCGAGCGCATCGGGAACGAAGTTGACCGCGAACAGTCCGCCGGCGCCGAGCGACAGATGATCCGCGACGCGGAAGTCCCGGACCGCTCCGAGGGAGACCTTGCCGACCCGGTAGGAAGGCCCGTGCTCCGCAAGGTCGACCAGCTCGCGGTTGTCGGTCATTTCGGCGCGGCCGAACACGGTCCAGGCCGAATGCTTGAGCGAGGCTTCGGCGGCGAGGCCGTCATCAATATGATGCTCGACGGTCTTGCGGCCCCACGCGAGAGTCGCCGCCGCCTTCCAGCCGGGCGCGATCTCGTCCGCCCACAAGGCACTCGCCGACAGTCGCTTTTGGTCGACTCCGGGCTCGAGCTGCTCGGGATCCTCGAAGTGGCCCCAGCTGCCCTGGAGCGAGAGCGTCCGCGTCGGATTCCACGACAGGCGAACAGCGGTCGAATCGAGCGGCCCCGTTTCGATGTTCCAGCGATGCTGGTCAGGCTCGCGGGCGTTGAAGCGGCTGACTTCGATCTTGATGCGGTCGAGCACGACGCCCGCAGTGACGACGCCGAACGTGATGTGCGTGGAATCGAGCCAATGGTGGGTGATCGGCGCCTCGGGCGAATCCATGATCGCCTCGCGATGCATGAACGCCGGCGGGCCGAACGCCGGCTCGCCGGGCAGGCCGCCGTAGAGGAAGATGCTGCTCTTCGCGCCGATCTCCTGCGAAACCGACGCCGACAACTCCATGAAGAAATCATGCGGGTGCTGACGGTCGATCAGCCGGTCGCGGCCGTTCGCGCTCTCGCCGCTGGCGAGCAGTAGCGGATAGCCGCGCTTGCCCATCAGCGGGTCGGGGCTCAGCATCGCCTTGAACTGCAGCGTGCCGTTGCCGAGCGGCCGGCGGGCCATGCCCATCAGCATTCCGGAGGCGAACGCCTTGTCGTCGCCGCGCGGACCGGACTGATGGTCGTAGACGAGATTGAGCGTGCCGTGGGCCATCAGCGTCCAGTCGCCGCTCATGCCCATCAGCCCCACGTGCGCGGACGAGTCCGGCTGCCACGCGGTGCCCGAGGACTCGCGGGTCATCGGATAGGGGCCGAGCGCGCCGCCGTGCTCCATCTCGTGATTCGTGCGCATGGTCATGTGCGCAGCGCCCGAATGGTCCATCGGCATCGTCTGCGCCGGCGGCACCGTCTCGGGCGCGGGCCGCGCCGGTTTCGCTGGAGCCTCCTCGTTCTGTGGCGGCTTCTTGGGCATCGTCATGCCCGGCATGTGGTGGTGCTGCGCCAGTGCAGGCGAAGCGAGCGAGCCGAGCGCAAGCGCGCTCGCCCCGATGAGCAATCTCGAAATCACAATATGTCTCCGGCGAAGGAGGCGGCGCACCGAACGCGCCGCCTCCCCGTTCGTCCTTTCAGCTACTTCGCGGCGCCATGCTCCGCATGTTCGGCCTCATGGCCATCATGCATGGCGGCCTTGTCGTCGCAGCACTCCTTGCAGCAATCCATGGCCTTGTGCTGGGCATGTTCGCCCATCTGCATGTGCTGGCCCTGCGAGTCCGCCGGGGGCGGTGCAGCAGGAGTCTGGGCGGCCATCGCCGCCGCGGCAATCAACGTAAGCATGTTCGATTCTCCTGAGTTCGAATGATCGAGTTCAAAGCGTCAGGAATGCTTGGGAGGCGGCGTGGCGGTTTCCGGGTGAACTCCACGAAGCGCGTCCGCGCGGGCGGGCTCCTCGGGAAGGCAGACGATGATGTGCGGCTCGGTAGTCGGCGCGTCGGCTGCCGGAAGCGCGGCCGAGCAGACCATCATGCACTGAGGAATGCCCGCCTTGCCGGCATTGCTCGGAGTCTGGTCGGGGCAATGCTGCATCGGCATGGTTGCGGACGGCATTGCATGCGCCGCCGCCGGCTCGGCCGTCATTCCGACCGGCATCAACAGCACCGCCACGAGGAGGATCAGCTTGGTCACGAACCGCGTCACCGGCTTATCATACCCGCTCACATCCACAGCATCCAGATCGCCATTCCGATCATCATCAGATTCTCGGTCAGCGAGACGAAGCCCAGCGGAACGTTGCTCGACCCGCCGACGCAGGCGCATTTGAGATCGCGCTTGTCGATGTAGACGGCCTTGAAGACCGAAACCGCGCCGATCGTCCCGATGAACAGCGCCACCGGGACCGAGATCCACCTGAGCGCTCCGGAAATCATCAGCACGCCCGCGAGGCCCTCGGCATAGGGATAGACATAGCTGTACGGCACCCAGCGCTTCGCCAGCAGGTCGTAATTGAGGAACATGGCCGAGAAGGTGTCGACATTCTGCAGCTTGAGCAGCGCCAGCACGACCATCGAGAAAGCGATGAACCATTGCGCGGCCAGCGGAGTCAGCAGCGCTCCCGTTGCCGCATAGCTTCCGGCGAGCGCCGACAGCGCGGTCATCACGAACAGGACGATCACCGGCCGGTAGCTGGTCGCGTTGGGGTCGACTATGCGCTTCCCGAGATAGCGCCTCAGATCGTCATAGCCGCCGATGCGCTTGCCGCCGATGAAGGTCTGCGGCGTGGTCGGGACACCGTGCTCGGCCTTGAACGCATCCGTCTCGGCACGGGTCGTCAGATGATGGTCCTCGACCTCGAAGCCCGAGCGCTCGAGCAGGTCCTTCGATTTCAGCCCCCACGGGCAGACATGCTCGGGCATCACCATCCGATACAGCACGGCCTTCTTCTTCACCCGCGGGTGGCTGGACATGTCGGACATAATTCGCCTCTCCTGTTGAATGGATCGGCGGCAATATGGGGTCCGTACCATAGTACGGTTTCAAGACGCTGTTCGGCTTATTCGTCCCGGTCGCGTTCGCTCAGGTAGCGCATCAACTCGGCCAGAGTGGACTCCATCTGGTCCTGCATCTGCGTAACCAGCTCGTTCTCGCGCATCCCGACGTGGTCGAGCGGCTTGGAGTAGCTGTCGGAGAAGGCCTGGAGGTCGGCGCGGTCGAACACGCCCTTGGCGACCAGCTTGGCGAGGATGACGAGCAGCCCGTTGGTGTTGGCGATCGTCCCGGCGACCAGCGCCTCGTCGACCATCGACAGCCTCTTGTCGCTGTCCACCTCGTCTTCGGTCGGGTCCATCGGAGGATCATGCACCGCTCGACGCCCGGCGCAAGCGAAAGGCTCCTACGGCTGAACGAATTGACCGAGCGCAGCCCAGGACACCGCCTTCTCGGCGAAAGATCGCGTGTTGGCGGCGCTCGAGGATGGGAGGTCGACGAGAGCGAGGTGCGGCGGCGGCTCGCCGATCAGCCCCCGTCCGATCGCCGACGCGGTCGAGCCATTGAAGGCGATCGCGCAAAGCCCCGGGAAATCGTGGAGCAGATGCTCGATCCGGTTGTGCTCCGCCTCGCGGATCGCCTGATCGAGGCTGCCGCGCCGGCTGGCCGATGCGATCACGTCCCACAGTCCGATTCGCCACTCCGCGAGCCGCTCGAGCCGTTGCTCATATTCGAGCGGCTGCAGATCCTCGCCGATCGCACCCCCAAGCAGCCGCCAGAACTGGTTGGTCGGATGCGCGTAATAGCGCTGCGCCGCGAGCGATGCATCGCCCGGCAGGCTGCCGAGCACGAACAGCCGCGCGTCGCTTCGGGCAATCGGAGGAAGTCCGAGTTTGACGCCCACAAATTAGCCCCTACAGCCCAGACCCCGTGCAACCGAGCGATCTTCGCGTCGCCCTGTTTTCGGGCAATTACAATTATGTGCGGGACGGGGCCAACCAGGCGCTGAACCGGCTCGTCGGCTATCTGCTCCGGCAGGGCGTGAAGGTCCGGGTCTATTCGCCGACGGTGAAGGAGCCCGCCTTCCCCGCCACCGGCGACGTCGTCAGCATCCCGGCGGTTCCGATCCCCGGCCGCTCCGAGTACCGCCTGCCCCTCGCGATCCCCCCACACGTTCGTCGCGATCTGGCCGAGTTCGACCCTAACGTCGTCCACGTCTCCAGCCCCGACCTCGTCGGGCACCGCGCAGTGACGTGGGCGCGGCACCACAAGGTCGCCGCGGTGGCGTCGGTGCACACGCGCTTCGACACCTATCTCGCTTATTATCATCTGCAGGCGCTGGAGCCGCTCGCGCGCGGAATCATGCGCCGCTTCTATCATCGCTGCGAGGTCGTCATGGCCCCGGCGGAATCGACCGCGGTGATCCTCCGCGCGCAGCGGATGAACCGCGACATCACCATCTGGGCGCGCGGAATCGACCGCGAGCAGTTCAACCCGGAGCGCCGCGACATGGCATGGCGCAGGGCGATGGGCATCGCGGATGACGAGATGGTCGTCGCCTTCCTCGGCCGGATCGTCATGGAAAAGGGCCTCGACGTCTTCGCCGACGCCATTCACGCCTTCGCTCCGCGGGGTCTCAGGCATCGCGCACTGGTGATCGGCGAAGGGCCGGCACGGCCGTGGTTCGAGCAGCAGCTTCCCGACGCGATCTTCACCGGCCAGCTGACCGGCAACGACCTCTCGCGCGCACTCGCCTCCGCCGATCTGTTCCTGAATCCGTCGGTCACCGAGACGTTCGGGAACGTGACACTTGAGGCCATGGCGTGCAGCCTGCCGGTGATCGCCGCGGAAGGCAGCGGCACCACGAGCCTCGTCCGGGACAATGTGACCGGCATGCTCGTCGACGGCGCGGATCCCGATGCCTTCGCCGATGCCCTCGAAGCCTATGCGCGAGATCCCGATCTCCGGCGCCGCCACGGCGAGGCGGGCCTCGCGATCGCCAAAACCATGGACTGGGACTCGATCAACGCCAGCGTGATCCGCACCTACCTCCACGCGATCCACAAGCGCGAGCGGCTGACGCGGATGATCGGGCGGTAGGTTCCTCCCTGTCGCGAAGCGATGGGGAGGGGAACCAGCGAAGCTGGTGGAGGGGTCACTGGCGCCGAGTCAGGACCCCTCCACCATGCAGTCTTCGCTGCATGGTTGCCCTCCCCACGAGGCTGCGCCTCGCGGGGAGGAACTCTATTTCAACCTTTCAACCCGCTGCGCGAACTCGTCGATTAGCGCGGCGAGCTCGTGCACCGTTTCCTCGGTCACATCGCCGTGGCTCAGCCGGTTGCGGATCGCCACTCCGAGGTTGCGCATCGCGCGCCACACCGGCGAGCCGCCCGAGGGCGAATAAGACGGGCTAAGCGACTTCAGGCGCCGGATCAGCTCCTCGGCCTCATCCGCATTCTCCTCCAGATGCTCGCGGCCCGCGTCGGTGATCTGGAACGGCTTGCGCGCGCCCTCGCCGGGCGCTTCCTCGATCAGCCCCATGTCCTCGAGCAGGGTCAGGGTCGGATAGACGACGCCGGGGCTCGGCGCATATTGGCCGCCGGTCAGCTCCTCGATCGCCCGGATGAGGTCGTAGCCGTGGCGCGGCTGCTCCGAGATGAGCTTCAGGAGCACGAGCCTCAGCTCGCCGCCCTCGAACATCCGCTTCGCGCGCCGGCCGCGGCCGCCGCCGCTGCTCCAGCCTTCCTCGCCGAAGTCGAAGTGGAACGGTCCCCAGCTTCCGCGCCAGTTGCGCGGGCTCATCCCGACGAGCGCAGCAAAGTCGCCGAAGCGGAACCCGCGGGAGCCTTCGCAGCCCATCGGCGGCATTGGCGGCTCGGGCGGCATCGGTGGAACCGGCGGCTCGTCGTGATTGTGATGATGATGGTGGTGATGTCGAGGCATGGTCGCTCTCCTCTATGATGTGTCTTAGATATATCTTAGACGCATCTTAGGCAAGCCTCCTGATGCATTTTGCGGCGGGCGGTTTATGGTCCGCGGCGATGGCCGACCTGTTTGCCGATCAAGAGCTGCCGACCCGCGCCGCCGAGGCGCCGTCGGAGGATGCGCCGCTCGCCGACCGGCTGCGGCCGCGGTCGCTCGCCGAGGTCGTCGGGCAGGAGCATCTGACCGGCCCCGACGGGGCGATCGGGCGCATGGTCGCCGCGGGCAAGCTCGCTTCGATGATCCTGTGGGGCCCACCGGGCACGGGCAAGACCAGCATCGCCCGGCTGCTCGCCGATGCTGTGGGCCTGCGCTTCGTCGCCGTGTCGGCGGTCTTCTCCGGGGTCGCAGACCTCAAGAAGATCTTCGCCGAAGCGCGCACCGCCGCGCGAGCCGGCCAGAAGACCCTGCTGTTCGTGGACGAGATCCACCGCTTCAACCGCGCCCAGCAGGACGGTTTTTTGCCCTATGTGGAGGACGGCACGGTGACGCTCGTCGGCGCGACCACCGAGAACCCGAGCTTCGAGATCAACGCGGCGCTCCTGTCGCGCTGCCAGGTGCTGATCCTCAGGCGGCTCGACCACGACGCGCTCGAGGAGCTGGTCCGGCGCGCCGAGACGATCGAGGACCGGCCGCTGCCGGTCACGACCGAAGCGCGCGAAGCGCTGATCGCCAGCGCCGACGGCGACGGTCGCTTCCTCCTCAACCAGGTCGAGACCTTGTTCTCTGTCGAGCTGGATCAGCCGCTCGGCCCGGCCGAGCTCTCGGACCTGCTCCACCGCCGTGTCCCGGTGTACGACAAGGACCGCGAGGGGCATTACAATCTCATCTCCGCGCTGCACAAAAGCATCCGCGGCTCGGACCCGCAGGCGGCGCTTTATTATCTTGCGCGCATGCTGGTGGCAGGCGAGGAGCCGCTGTACCTGCTCCGCCGCCTCACCCGCGCCGCGGTCGAGGACATCGGCCTCGCCGATCCCAACGCGCTGCTGCAGTGCCTTGCTGCGAAGGAGATGTACGACTTCCTCGGCTCGCCCGAGGGAGAGATCGGAATCGTCCAGGCGTGCCTCTATCTCGCCACCGCGCCCAAATCGAACGCCGCCTACACCGCGCAGAAAAGGGCCTGGAGCTCGGCGAAGGAGACCGGCTCGCTGATGCCGCCGATGCACATCCTCAATGCTCCGACCAAGCTCATGAAGACTGTCGGCTATGGCAAGGGCTATGCCTACGACCACAATGCGGACGAGGGCTTTTCCGGCCAGGATTATTGGCCCGACGAAATGGAGCCGCAGGCCTTCTACGAGCCAACCGACCGCGGCTTCGAAGCGCGGGTGAAGGAGCGGCTGGATTATTGGGCGCAGCGGCGCAAGGAATTGCAACACGGCAGCGGCGACGCGGGCTAGGCCGCGGCAGCAACGGAGGGAGCGAGCTTAAATGTATCAGGTCGACCAGGGCGCCTACTGGCAGGCGCAGTTGATGAACTGGGGCCCGAGGGTCCTCATCGCCATCCTGATCCTCGTCGCGACCTGGGTCGTCGCCCGAGCGGTCAAATGGGTGCTCCAGAAGGCCGTCGACCGCTCGCCCGCGCTCAGGAAACATGTCACCGGCACGCCTCAGGAGACCGTCGGCCACCAGCTCGGAACGATCGCCAAGCTGATCATCTGGCTGGTCGGGATCATGGCCGCGCTGAGCTTCCTCGGAATCAGCCAGATCCTCGCTCCGATCAACGAGCTGCTGACCGCGATCTTCGCCTTCCTCCCGCGGCTGATCGGGTTCGGGCTGATCCTGTTCATCGGTTTCGTCGTCGCGCGCATCGTTCAGCGGCTGGTCGAATCCGTGCTGATCGCGGCCAACATCGACGGACTGCTCGCGCGGATCGGCATCGGCTCGACCGAGGGCACCGTCCGCACCTCGCCCGACGCCGTCCCGCCAGGCGCAGCCCCGGCCGCCACGCGCGCCAGCATCGCCCGGGCAGTCGGAGTCCTGCTCTTCGCCATCATCATCATCCAGGTCGCCATCGCCGCCCTGCAGGTCCTCGGAATCGAGGCGATCTCCGGACCCGCGATCGACATGCTCAACCAGATTTACGCGGCGCTTCCGCGCATCCTCGCGGCCGCGCTGTGGATCGGGATCGCGTTCATCATCGGCCGCTTCGTGAAGATGATCGTCGAGGCGATCCTACCGCCAACCGGCTTCGACGATGCGATCCGCTCGATGGGCGTGCTTCCGGCCAACGCCTTTCCGTCGCGGATCGTCGCCAACATCGCGATGATCGCGATCATCCTTGCCGCGTCGATCGAGGCCGCGAAGCAGCTCGGCGGCGGGACGATCGCCATCTTCCTCGCGCAGGTGACCGAGCTCGGCGGCAAGGTGATCTTCGGCACCCTGATCATCGTCGTCGGCATCTTCCTCGCGCGGATCGTCTCGGGCCTGGTCGCCAGCGGCACGGGCGAAGGCGGATACGCGCAGACCATCGTCCGCTATGCGATCATCGCTCTGTTCACCGCGATCGGGCTCACCTTCATGGGCCTCGCCGACCAGATCGTCATGCTCGCCTTCGGCCTGATCCTCGGCTCGGCGGCAATCGCCTGCGCCTTGGCTTTCGGCCTCGGCGGCCGGGAGGCCGCGGCGCGCATCCTGGAGCGCTGGGCCGACGAGGCCGGCGGTCCGCCCATGCCTCCGCCGCGTCCCAAGCGCCTCCGCCAGGCGCCGCAAGAGCCCGACGAAGGCGAGACCCAGCCGCCGCTGGTATGACCTGGGACGAAGCGGTCGCGTTCGCGCTGTCGCTGCCGGATACCGAGCCCGGCACGAGCTACGGGAAGCCGGCGGTCAAGGTCGTCTCCAACGGCCGCGCCTTCCTGTTCCCGAGCCATGAGGCCGACACCTCCTTCGGGATTGCGATCGACCTCGACACGATCGAGATCCTGAAGGAGACGGACCCCGCCACCTTCTGGCAGACTCCGCATTACGCCGGCTGGGAAGGCATCCTGATCCGCTACGACAGCGCCGACGAGGAGCGCGTACGCGATGTCATCGAGCGCTCCCGCGCGTTCGTAGCAGCCAAGCCGAAGCCTCGCGCGCGCAAGCGCAAGTGAGTCGGTTCACCTCCTACGTCGCGATCGACTGGTCGGGTGCGAAGGGCCGGCGCCACAAGGGCATCGCCATTGCCGAGGCTCGCGGAGATGCCGCGCCGCGACTGATCCGACCCGGCCACATCTGGTCGCGCGCGGAGGTGCTCGCCTGGCTGCTCCGCCGCGCGGCGAAGGAGCCGACCCTGTTCGGCTTCGACTTCAGCTTCGCCCCGCCGATCGTCGAGCGCGGCGAGTATCTCCCGGGCGAACCCCACGTTCCGAAAACCGCGCGCGAATTCTGGGCTTATGTCGACAGCAAATGCGACGACGAAGACCTCGGCGCCGCGAGCTTCCTCGAGCAGGTCCACCGCCCGCATTTCTATTTTGGCATCGCCGACGGGGTGAAGGCCGGCTTCATGCACTTCCGCCAGTGCGACGCCCGCCTCAATGCGCAGGGCGGTCGCAAGACCGCGAGCGCCTATGACGCGATCGGCGCCGCGCAGGTCGCGAAGGCGAGCTTTTCCGGCATGCGCTTCCTCAACGCGCTGGACGGCAAGGTCGCGATCTGGCCGATGGACCCGCTGCCCGAGCACGGCAGCGCGGTGGTCGAAATCTACACCCGAATCTATCTCCGCCGCGCCGGGCTCACCGGCGTCAAGCTGAGGAGCCGCGCCGAGCTCAATCGCGCTCTCGAGGGCCTCGGCAGCCCGCCCGCGCGGCTGCGCTTCGAGCCCAACGACCACCAGACCGACGCTCTCGTTACCGCCGCCGGCATGCGGCTGCTCGCCACCACCGAACCGCGCGCGTTCGATCCCGAAGGGCTAACGCCCGAGATCGCGCAGAGCGAAGGCTGGACCTTCGGCGTGCTATAACTAGAGAGGGCCGCCGGGCCGGATTAGCTCAGTTGGTAGAGCAGCGGTTTTGTAAACCGAAGGTCGGGGGTTCGAG
>Ga0207674_10011362_pt1 | contig 10008 bp, 10 predicted proteins | sample KBSCornC72_FD_184303 | JGI IMG/M metagenome (GOLD analysis project Ga0207674, IMG submission 184303) | Corn rhizosphere microbial communities from Kellogg Biological Station, Michigan, USA - KBS Corn C7-2 (SPAdes) (version 2) | ecosystem: Host-associated > Plants > Roots > Rhizosphere > Soil ... | reverse complement strand
CGAGCAGGTCTCCGAGGTTCGAGAAGTCGAACTCCTCGAACCGCATGCCGCCCATGTCGGCGCCTCCGGGGAAGCCCCCGCGTGCGCCCGCCTGACCGAACGTGTCGTACGCGCTCCGCTTCTCCGGATCGGAGAGCACGTCGTACGCGCCCTGCACCTCCTTGAACTGCTCCTCCGCGGCCGCGTCGCCGGGATTGGCGTCGGGGTGGTACTGGCGCGCGAGCTTCCGGTACGCCTTCTTGATCTCGTCGTCGGTCGCGTTCTTCGGGACGCCGAGGACCTCGTACGGGCTCCGCGTCATTCGGCGACGATCACCCGGGCAGGACGAACGACCCGGTCACCGACCCGGTATCCGCGCTGCACCACCTCGAGGACCGTGCCGGGCTCCGCATCGGCGCGCGGCTCCGCGAGGAGCGCCTCGTGGACGTGCGGATCGAAGGGCCCGTCGGTCGCGATCTCGACGAGACCCTCCTTCGCCAGAGCAGAGCGCAGCGACTTCTCGACGAGCTTCACGCCCTCGATCAGCTTGGCCTCCTCGTGCTGCTCGGCTGCCCCGAGGGCACGTTCGAGGTCGTCCAGTATCGGGAGCAGCTCCCGGACGAGCCGCTCGTGCGCGTGCGCGACCAGGCGCTCCTGGTCACGCACGGCACGCTTCCGGTAGTTCTCGAAGTCCGCCTGGACGCGCTGCGCGAGCGCGAGGTACTCGTCTCGCTCCGCCTCGAGCGTCGCGACGGGGTCGGGAGCCGGAGCCCCGGAATCATCAGCATCCGGCTCCGACTCCTCGACCTGTGCCTCGGTGAGCTCGTCGCTCACGACTTCGTCGCTTCCTCTTCGTCGATGACCTCGTAGTCGGCGTCCTCGACGACCTCGTCGTCGTGCGAAGCGCCGCCGTTGCCGGACGACTGTGCACTCGACTGCGCGGCCTGCGCCTGGGCGTAGAGGACGTCCGCGAGACCGCGCGATGCGTCCTCGAGTGCCGCTGTCTTCGCCTGGATGTCGGCGAGATCCGACCCCTCGAGCGCCTGGCGGAGCTCCATGATCCGTCCATCGATCGTGCCGGCGTCGCTCTCCGGGAGCTTGTCGCGGTGCTCTGCGAGCGTGCGCTCCGTCTGGTACGCGAGCTGCTCTCCGGCGTTGCGCGCGTCGGCGAGCTCACGAAGCTGGTGCGCCTCGCCGGCGTGCGTCTCCGCGTCCTTGATCATGCGGTCGACCTCGTCCTCGGAGAGACCCGAGCCGCCCTCGATGCGGATCTGCTGCTCGTTCCCGGTGCCGAGGTCCTTCGCGGACACGTTGATGATCCCGTTCGCGTCGATGTCGAACGAGACCTCGACCTGCGGCATCCCCCGCGGCGCCGGCGGAATGCCGACCAGCTGGAACTTCCCGAGCGTCTTGTTGAACGAGACCATCTCGGACTCGCCCTGGGCCACGTGGATCTCGACCGACGGCTGGTTGTCCTCGGCCGTCGTGAAGGTCTCCGACTTGCGCGTCGGGATCGTCGTGTTGCGGTCGATGAGCCTCGTGAAGACGCCGCCCTTGGTCTCGATGCCGAGCGAGAGCGGTGTGACGTCGAGCAGGAGGACGTCCTTCACCTCGCCCTTGAGCACGCCGGCCTGGATGGCCGCCCCCACGGCGACGACCTCGTCGGGGTTGACGCCCTTGTGCGGGTCCTTCCCGATGAGCTCCTTCACCTTCGCCTGGACGGCGGGCATACGGGTCATGCCGCCGACGAGGACGACGTGCTCGATGTCGGCCGCGGTGAGTCCGGCGTCCGCGAGCGCCTGCTTGGTCGGCGCGACCGTCCGCTCGAGGAGCTCGTGCGTGAGCTCGTCGAGCTTCGCTCGGGTCAGCTGGAGGTCGAGGTGCTTCGGCCCTTCCGGCGTCGCGGTGATGAACGGCAGGTTGATCTGCGTCGTCATCGTCGACGACAGCTCGATCTTCGCCTTCTCGGCCGCCTCGTAGAGACGTTGCAACGCCATCGGGTCCTGACCCAGGTCGATCCCCTGGTCGCGCTTGAACTCGGCGATCATCCAGTCGACGATCGCCTTGTCGAAGTTGTCGCCGCCGAGGTGGTTGTCCCCGTTGGTCGCCTTGACGTGGTAGACGCCCTCTCCGAGCTCGAGGACGGAGACGTCGAACGTCCCGCCACCGAGATCGAAGACGAGGATCGTGTGCTCCGCGCCCTCCTTGTCGAGCCCGTACGCGAGAGCTGCGGCCGTGGGCTCGTTGATGATGCGAAGGACGTTGAGCCCTGCGATCTTGCCGGCATCCTTGGTGGCCTCGCGCTGTGCGTTGTTGAAGTACGCGGGAACCGTGATGACGGCGTCCGTCACGGGCTCGCCCAGGTAGGACTCGGCGTCCGCCTTGAGCTTCTGGAGGATCATGGCCGACATCTCCTGCGGCGCGTACTCCTTGCCGTCCGCCTCGACCCGCACGTCGTCGTTCGGGCCCTTGTCGACCTCGTAGGGGACGATCTTCATCTCCTCGGAGACCTCGTCGAACTTGCGCCCCATGAAGCGCTTGATCGAGAAGATCGTGTTCTGCGGGTTCGTGACCTGCTGGCGCTTCGCCGGGGCGCCTACGAGCCGCTGGCCGTCACGCCCGAAGGCGACGACGGACGGAGTTGTGCGTCCGCCCTCGGCGTTCGGGATGACGGTGGGCTCGGATCCCTCGAGGACGGCCATGCACGAGTTGGTCGTCCCGAGGTCGATGCCGATGGTCTTTGCCATGTGCTGCTCTCCTTATGAGTGTTCTATGTGCTGAAAATCTGAGCCTGAACATAGCAGATCACGTCTGCAGGAGAGCACTGCTCGCACGGAGAACACCCGCGAGTGATGCCGTTCAAGCTCCTGAGCGATCGCAACCTCGAGCGGATCAACCGCGCCGTCATCTCGGGGCGGATCATTCCCTACCTCGTCGCGGTGATGTTCACGGTCGGCGCGGCCGGAACGGCCGCAGTCCGAATTCTCAGCCCCAACAGCTTCCAGAGCCTCGGCGACGCGGCGTGGTGGTCGGCGACCACCGTGACGACGATCGGGTACGGCGACGTGGTGCCGGGAACGAGCGGCGGCCGGGTCATCGCCGTGTTCGTGATGTTCGCGAGCGTCGCGACCGTGTCGTTCGCGACCGCTGTCCTGACGGCGTCGTTCGTCGGGTATCAGCAGCGCCGGCTCGGCCCTGAGACCGAGCGTCACCAGGAACTCGTTGACACGCTGACGCGCCTCGAGACACAGCTCGACGCGATCGAGCAGAAGCTCGGCTAGCGGTAGATCCCGATCAGGACGCCGCCCGCGACGACGAGGGCGGCGCCGGCCACGAGCCTCCTGCCGACGTGCTCCGAGCGCTGCAGGACGAGCCACGAGAGCGTCACGCCCCACAACGACTCGGTCGCGACGATCGGCGAGACCACCGAGACGCGTCCGCGCGCGAACGCCTCGAAGAGGAAGACGTAGGAGAGGCCGTAGCAGACGGCCGCCGGTACGAACGCGCGGGCGGCGGACGCCGTGAGCCTCGTCCTCGTCACGAGCGCGAAGACGAGCGCGACGAGGGTGCCGGTCAGCATCGTCACGAAGGCAGCGAGGGTCGGATCGACGTCGGTGGCGTCCTCGATCAACCAGCGCACGAGCGTGTCGCGGCTCGCGAACGCCGCCGTCCCGATGAGCGCATAGACGAGGCCGATCCGCTTGAAGTGCGCGGGCGTCGAGCGCTCGCTGGCGAGAACGATGCCGCCGGTCACGATCAGCGCGGCGCCGAGGACGAGCCCGGCGACGAGCGGCTCGTCGAGGAAGACGAGTGCCGTCGCGACCGCGAACAGCGGCGCCGTCCCCACGGTGACGGACGTCCGCGACGCGCCCGCGTCGCGAACCGCAAACGTGAACAGGATCTGCGCCGTTCCCGGAGCGAGGAGGCCTGCGAGGAAGAACGGCCATGCGCTCGCGACGTCCCACTCGCCGTGCGCGACCGCGACGACGCCCGTCACCAGGCAGGCCGGGAAGATCGTGAACAGCGTCCCTGCCACGGGCGACACGCCGGTCCCGAGCGCGATGCGGACGAGCACCGTCATCGCCCCGAAGAGGAACGCGGACGCCGACCCGAGCAGGATCGGCGTCACGCGGCGACTGCGCCTCGGCGCGAGAAGCGACGGAGGGTCGCGGCTGCCGCCGGCTCGGCAACGAGGATCGCGGCCATCATGACCGCGCAGCCGAGCCAGCCGGCCCAGCCGAGCACCTCGTCGGCGAGGAAGGCGCCGGCGAGTGCTGCGAACGGCGCTTCGAGCGTGAAGACGAGCGCGGCACGCGCGGCAGTCGTCCGCGCCTGCACCCAGGTCGCGATGAAGTACCCGAGGGCTCCTGCGAACACTCCGGTGACGACGAGCGCGCCCCAGACGGTGGGCCCGTGCGGCATCTCGAGCTCACCGCGGGAGAGCGCGATGACGATGAACGCGAGTGCCGAGGTCGCCATCTGTAGGAACGTCAGGGCACGCGGGTCGTACCGTGGTGCATAGCGCTCCATGGCAGTGATCTGCAGTGCCTGGAAGACGGCGTTCGCCAGGACAAGGGCATTCCCGAGTGTGGATCCGCCGGGAACCCCGTTGAGGAGGAGGAGGCCGATGACCGCGAGTCCGATTCCGAGCCATAGCGCACGCGGCACCGGCGTGCCGAAGGCGACGAGCGCGAGGAGCGGCGTGAACACGACGTACAGGCCCGTGATGAAGCCCGTGCTGGCCACCGTCGTGTGCTCGAGACCGGCCGTCTGGAAGCCGTACGCGGTTGCGAGCAGCGCGCCGACGCCGACCCCGACGACATACCCGCGGCGTGGGAGCCGCCGCAGCGACCCGAACGCGAACGGCGCGAGGACGAGGCTCGAGATCGCGAAGCGGACGGCGAGGAACGCGAACAACGGGTACAGCGCGATCGCGTCCTGGACCTGCACGAACGTGACGCCCCAGATCGCCGTGACGCCGACGAGGGCGAGGATCGGGGCGCGTCGCTGCAAGTGCGGGATTCTCTACGCTCTCTCGGTGATGGGAGTCGTCGACACACTTGGCCGCCCGGTCCGCGACCTCCGGATCTCGGTCACCGACCGCTGCAACTTCCGCTGCGTCTACTGCATGCCGAAGGAGGTCTTCGGGCACGAGTACCGCTTCCTGCCGCGGCGCGAGCTTCTCACGTTCGAGGAGATCGAGCGTGTCGCCCGCGTCTTCGTCGACCTGGGCGTGCGCAAGCTCCGGATCACCGGAGGCGAGCCGCTCCTGCGCCGCGATCTCGAGCACCTCGTCGCGGCCCTCGCATCGATCGACGACGACCTGGACGTCACGCTGACGACGAACGCCGCGCTGCTCGCGCAGAAGGCGCAGGCGCTCGCCGACGCAGGGCTCTCGCGCATCACCGTCAGCCTCGACTCGCTCGACGACGAGGTCTTCCGGGCGATGAACGACGTCGATTTCCCCGTCGCACGTGTGCTCGCGGGAATCGACGCGGCCGCGGCGGCCGGCCTCCCGGTCAAGGTCAACGTCGTCGTCAAGCGGGGACTCAACGAGGGCTCTGCCCTCGACATCGCGCGCCGCTTCAGAGGAACGGGGCACACCGTCCGCTACATCGAGTTCATGGACGTTGGCGCGACGAACGGCTGGCGCCTCGACGACGTCGTGCCTGCCACCGAGATCGTCTCGACCATCGGCGCCGAGTTCCCGCTCGAGCCGCTCGAGCCCGCCTACCGCGGCGAGGTCGCCGAGCGCTACCGCTACCGCGACGGCGGCGGCGAGATCGGCGTCATCGCGTCCGTCACCCAGCCGTTCTGCGGCAACTGCACCCGGGCCCGGATCTCGGCAGACGGGAAGCTCTACACGTGCCTCTTCGCCGTGCACGGCCACGACCTCCGCGCAATGCTCCGCTCCGACTCCGCCGACGAGCTCGAGGAGACGATCCGCGCCGTCTGGACGCGGCGCGCCGATCGCTACTCGGAGATCCGCACTGCGGACACGAGCGCGCTGCGGAAGGTCGAGATGTCGTACATCGGCGGCTGACGCGCAGCCTGCTCAGGCCTTCCGAGGGCAGCCGCCCCGGGTGTATTCGTCGTCGAGCTCCGGGTACACGACCGTTCGGTAGAGCTCCGTGAGCTCGCGCGCGTCCGACGCGGTCACGCCGAAGCGTCGGGCGAACGCCGGGAGCGTCTGGATCGCCCCGCACTCGGTCGTCGCCTCGTCCGCGTCGGGATGGAGGAAGTGCCCGATCTCGTGCGCGAGCGTCTCGATCGCATCGATGGCATCGATGCGCTCGCGTCGCTGCCACGTGGCGAGGTCGCTCGACTTCGCCACCGTCATGGAGTTGCACATGTCGAGCACGAGATGGATCCGGTCGGCCGAGTCGTCCGACCAGCCGACGAGCTCGTCCGGGTCGTCGTCGTCGTCGTTCCACGCGTTGTCCTCCCCGAGTACCCGTGCCCAGTCCTTGTCGTTCCAGCACCGGACCTCGACCGGGTGTCCGATGGCGTCGGAGGCGATCTCCGAGAGGACGACATCGGCGCGGCTCCGATCCGTCACACCGCTGCCGAGCTGGAGCTGCTGCTCGTCGCGGAAGTACGGGAGCAGCAGGTCGTCCACCCGCTCGATCTCGTTCTGGGCGCGGGCCATGCTCCCCGCGCGCTCGAGCAAAGGGCAGATGGCCGGAAGCCGATTCGCTGCCTCCTGGAGGCGCGGCGTCGGGGACGGCCCAACGTGCTCGACCTCGTCCCGACAGGCGTCGACCGCATCCGATCCCACCTTCGGCTCGTCGTCGTAGAACCCGAACGTCCAGCTGCTGTACTCGCGGATCCACCCGAGCTCCGCGCCGGTGAGAGTGGAGGTGTCGCGAGACGTGCGCGAGCTCGTCGCTTCGTCGCGACAACCTGCGGCTGCGCACGCGGCCGCGAGGGCCAGCAGGAGGGCGATCGAGCGGAGCACGCGCAGTTCCTAACGGGTCGCCCGCGCCCGTGCAAGGGGCGCGACGGTTGCGCCGCTAGGCGGTCGGCTCGGCCGCGGCGGCCGCTCCGATCGACCGCTGCCTGCTGAACAGCCCGCGGCCGGGCTCGAGGCTCGTGCCGCCGGAACGCAGGATCACCGCCACCGAGACGAGAACGGCGGCCCCCGCGACCGCCATCTGCCCGGTGATCTCCTCTCCGAGGATCAGCCAGCCGAGCGCGACCGCCACGATCGGGTTGACGTACGCGTACGTCGAGACGAGGGAAATCGGCGCGACCCTGAGCAACCACACGTACGCGGTGAAACCGACGAAGCTTCCGACCACGATCAGGTACGCCAGCGCGAGGAGTGCGTCGGTCGTCCAGTCGGCGTCGCCGACCTCCCCCGAGACCAGCGAGTACCCGGCGAGCAGGATCCCGCCGCAGAGCGACGCGAGTCCGGCCGAGACGAGTGGCCGTTGCGGCAGCGGCGCTCCTCGCGAGTAGAGAGAGCCCACGGCCCAGCACATCGCGCTCAGAACGATGACGAGCGCGCCGAGCCGATCGACCGAGCCCTCCCCGAACGGGTCGAAGAGGAATGCCAGGCCGGCGAATCCCACCGCGATCCCCACGTACGCAGCCGCTGGAAGCCGCTTGCCGAAGGCGACGCGGTCGAAGAGCGCCATCCAGATCGGGATCGTCCCCACGAGCAGCGCCGCAACGCCGGCCGGGACGGTCTGCTGCGCCCAGGCGAGCGAGCCGTGACCCGTGACGAAGAGCAGGCCGCCGAAGATGAACGCGGCGACGATCTGCGGCCGTCCGATGCGGTCGCCGGCGCGATCGCCCCGCGGAAGCGCGAAGAGCAGGAGCACGCTCCCTGCGACTAGGTGCCTGAGCGACATCGCGAGGAAGGGCGGGAGGTCGCGGATGACGATCGCGAGCGCGATGAACGTCGAACCCCAGACGACGTACACCGTCACGAGGGCGAGCCAGACCCGCACGCCGTATCGCGCTAGCACGAGCTGATCGTGCCCGTTGTGCGACCATCAGCTCAAGTCGGTACGAAGGGCCGTTCGATCACCGGAGCTGATACCGAGAAGGCCGTTTGCCGCCCGACGGGTCCGGGAACGTCTCGACAGGGAAGCTCGTTAGAATCGAAGAGCCGTGTCGACGCTCGTCGGAGAAACAACGCGACGCCTCCCACGGGGGTGGGCGCATCTGGCCTTCCAGTTCGTCATCTGGATGGGCTTCTACGTCGCCTACCAGCTGGTGCGTGGCGCGGCCGATCGTGACGTCGCGGGCGCGTTCCACAACGGCGAGTGGGTCATCCGCACGCAGCAGCACCTCGGCGCCCTCTTCGAGCCGACGGTCCAGCGCTTCGTCGACAGCTCGACGATCCTCGTCACGCTGACGTCGTACACGTACTGGCTCTCGCAGTTCGCGGTCGTCGGCGCGACGCTGCTCTGGGTCTACTTCCGCCACCACGACCGCTTCGCCGGGTTCCGGAACTGGCTGATCATCGCGAATCTCGTGGGGCTCGTCGGCTATATCCTCGTCCCGACCGCGCCGCCGCGGATGTTCCCGGAGTGGGGCTTCGTCGACACCCTCGCCCAGTACTCGTCGGTCAACCACGACTCGGGGCTCATCGCATTCGCCTCGAACCCGTACGCCGCGATGCCGAGCCTCCACTCGATGGATGCGCTCATCGTCGGGATCGTCATGTTCGGCGTCGTCCGCTCGAAGCTCGCGAAGGCGCTCTGGCTCGCCTGGCCGCTGTGGGTCGGGTTCGCGGTCATCTCGACGGGCAACCACTACTGGCTCGATGTCGTGGCCGGCTTCGCGCTCGCGCTGCTGACCGGGCTGGTGCTCAGCCGGACCCGGCTGCTCCGCCTCCGGCACGCGTGACCGACCAGCAACCCGCCGAGCCGCGGGTCAGCCAGTTGGACCGCGTCAAGCAGGAGTACACGCAGGCTGCTCGCGAGATCCTGCAGCGCTCGATGCGCGGCGTCGCGAAGACGAAGCTGACCCCGGACATGCTGACCCTCGCCGGCGTCTCGCTCTGCCTCGCAGGCGCGGTTCTCGTCGGCTTCGAGGAGCGCAACGAGAAGCTCTTCTTCTGGCTCGGAGGCGCGCTGTTCGTCGTCGGCTCGGTGGCGGACATCCTCGACGGCGCGCTCGCGCGGGCAGCCAGCAAGGGGACCGTGTTCGGTGCGTTCCTCGACTCGACCTTCGACCGCTTGGGCGAGGCAGCGATGCTCACGGCCATCGGCCTCGTGTTCATGCGCGACGGCAACGAGGTCGCGCTCGTTGCGACGTTCGCGGCGGTGATCGGCTCGTTCCTCGTTTCATACACGCGTGCGAAGGCTGAAGCGCTGGGCCTCCGAGGCGACGTCGGGTTCGGCTCGCGTGTCGAACGCGTCGTCCTCATCTCCGTCGGCCTCGGGCTCGCGCCCTGGGGCCTGCTCCAGTGGCCGATCTACATCCTCGCTGCGATGACGTGGATCACCGTCGTCCAGCGGATGCTCTTCGTCCGGCGCCAGTTGCGGGAGCTCGCCGAACAGACCTGAAGGTGTCGCGATCGACGGAGCGGGTAACCGTCTCTGGAGCGACCGAGGGAGGTGAGCGCTCGTGGCCACGACGAAGCAGGTTCGTGCTGCCAAGCGCAACATCCAGAAGGCGAAGAGCAAGCGGACCATCGCGCATCTGCCGGAAGCGACCCGGCGCGACCTCGGGAAGGAAGCAGGCATCGAAGGCGCGGCAACGACGCGGTCGCGCCGGCCGGGCACTCGAGGACCGGACGCGCGAGCAGCTCTACGAGCTCGCGAAGAAGCGGAACATACGCGGACGTTCGAAGATGGGGAAGTGGGATCTCGTGCGCGCACTGCGGGCATAGCTCGCCGAGATGCGCTAAAGTGCTAGCACTTTGGCTGCTAGCACTTCTGAGAAGAGGACGGGCATACTGGTCAGGATGCCCGCTCCTTTGAAGGGGGCGCTCGTCCGCGAGACCGCCCGCCGCCGGTCCACCGTCAACGACGTCGCGGTCGGCATCCTCGCCGACCAGTTCGGCGTCCACTA
>Ga0207674_10011361_pt1 | contig 10009 bp, 9 predicted proteins | sample KBSCornC72_FD_184303 | JGI IMG/M metagenome (GOLD analysis project Ga0207674, IMG submission 184303) | Corn rhizosphere microbial communities from Kellogg Biological Station, Michigan, USA - KBS Corn C7-2 (SPAdes) (version 2) | ecosystem: Host-associated > Plants > Roots > Rhizosphere > Soil ... | reverse complement strand
TCGCCGAGTACGGCCGTCAGCTCTACGCCGAGAACATGTCCGTGCCGGTCTATATCGCCGCGCGCACGCAGACGGCGGCCCGGATCATGGCCAAGATGGTCGAGAAGTTCGCCGATGACAGCGAGCTGCTCGAGCGGTGCGCGGCGGCCTTCCTTCGCGTCAGCACCATCGAGACCGACATTATCCTCGCCCAGGTCTCGCTTCTCGAGGCGCTCGACGCCGCCGAGCAGCGCGGCCGCGAGAGCGGCGACTTCGAGCGCCGAGTCTCCGACCTCGTTCGGGCCAGCACCGAGCAGTCGAAGGCCTTGAGCGAGCGGACCCGTTCCACCGCCGCTTCCGCGCGCGGGATGCTCGGCAAGACCAGCGAAGTTGCCGCAGCGGCCGAGCAGTCAGCAGTCGCGATGCGCGAGGCGGCGCAGACCGCAGCCGGCCTGATCCGCGCGATCGAGGACGCGCGTTCGGAAGTCGAGGTTGCGGCAGACGTCGCGACCCGCGCCGGCGACCAGGCGAGCCAGGCGGTGAAGGTCAGCCAGGCGCTCTCCGCGCACGTGGAGGCGATCGAATCGATCCTCGGCCTCATCCGCGACATCGCCGGACAGACCAACTTGCTGGCGCTCAATGCGACCATCGAAGCGGCGCGCGCGGGTGATGCCGGCCGCGGCTTCGCAGTCGTGGCGCAGGAAGTGAAGAGCCTCGCTTCGCAGACTGCCCGCGCCACCGACGACATCACCGCCAAGATCACCGCGATCCAGCAGGCGACCCGCCAGACCGTCGATTCCAACGCCTCGATCCAGGGCACCGTCGAGGAAGTGCAAACCTCCGCCGACCGCATCCGCGAGGCGATGGAACTTCAGGCCCAGACGGTGACGATGATCACGGCCGCGGTCGACGAAACCGCGCTCGCCGCCGACTCGATGAGCTCGACGATCGCCGCCATCCGCAGCGACACCGAGAATGTCGCCAAGGACATCGACCAGGTCGAGCAGGGCTTCGGCCGCTTCGCTGAACAGATTTCGACCTTCACCTCGACCGCCAAGGCCTTCGTCAACGGCATGGCGGCGTAATCCTCCCCGCTCGCGGGGAGGTGGCAGGCCGCAGGCCTGACGGAGGGGCGTTTGCGCGCGGCACCGCGCCCCCTCCACCATTCACTCTCCGGTGAACGGTCCCCCTCCCCGTCCCGGGGAGGATCGGCTAATCCCGAACCCATGAACATCCTCGTCACTGGCGCGAGCCGCGGCATCGGCGCGGCCGCTTATGCGCTGCTCAAGAAGACCGGCCACCATGTCGTCGGCCATTCGACCAAGGGCAGCGATATCCTCATTGCCGGCGATCTCACCGACCCTGCCGCGCCGCGCGACATCTGGGACACCGCCCTCGACGAGCTCGGCGGCACGATCGACGTGCTGGTCAACAATGCCGGCATCTATGAAGGCGTGGCCGACAATGCGCCCGACAACGAGTGGCATGCCGCCTGGCGTCGGACGCTGACCATTAATCTCCAGGCCGCGGCCGACCTGTCCCGCCTCGCGGTATCGCATTTCCTCGATCGCGGGGGCGGCGGACGAATCATCAATATCGCGAGCCGCGCCGCGTTCCGCGGGGACTCGCCGCAGCACTGGCATTATGCCGCATCCAAGGGAGCGATCGTGGCGATGACCAAGACGATTGCGCGCGGCTATGCGAGCGATGGCATCCTCTGCTTCGGGGTGGCGCCCGGCTTTACGGTCTCGGAAATGACCGCGGAATATCTGCAGGGCCGCGGCGGCGCGCAGATCGTCGCCGACATCCCGCTCGGACGGGTCGCCTCGACCGACGAGGTCGCCGAAGTGATCCGCTGGCTGTCCACCGACGCGCCGGCCTCGGCGACCGGCAGCACCATCGACGTCAACGGCGGCAGCTATGTTCGCTAGCGCGTTCCTGCTGGCTGCGGCGCAGCTCAATCAGATCGTCATTCCGCTCGGGAAGCCGCCGCGGGTCATCGAACAGCCGAGAGCGCCAATCGAGACCAACGGCCCGCTGTGGGCGTCGACCTGCGCTGGATCGAGCGATTACAACAAGCCGGCGCCTCCGGTGCGGATCCATGCGAACACCTATCTCGTCGGCAGCTGCGGGATCTCGTCGATCCTGATCGTCGGCGACCAGGGCGACGTGCTGATCGACGGCGGGACCGAGCAGGACGCCGACCTCATCGCCGCGAATGTCCAGGACCTCGGCTTCAGGATGCGGGACGTCAGGTTCATCCTGATGACGCACGAACATCCCGACCATATCGGCGGCATCGCGCGGCTGCAGCGGCTGAGCGGGGCCACCATTGTCGCTTCGGCGCCGGCGGCGAAGGTGCTCCAGAGCGGGCTTCCCAATGCGGACGACCCGCAGGCGGGAATTCTGAAGACAGTGCCGGCGGCGAGCGTCGGACGCGTGATCCGCGACGGCGACGAGGTGCGGCTCGGCAACCTCATGCTGACAGCAATCGCCACTCCCGGACACACACCGGGCGCGATGAGCTGGCGGTGGGTAAGCTGCGACGGCGGAGTATGCCGAACCATCGTCTACGCGGACAGCCTTGGGCCGACTAGCGGCCCCAACTACAAGTTCGGCGATCACCCGGCCTATGTTGCCGCCTATCGCGCTTCCATCGCGAAGATTGCCGCGAGCCCGTGCGACATCCTGCTGACCCCGCACCCGGGCGCGAGCGACATGCCGAAGCGGCTCGCGCTCGGAAAACCGCTGCTCGATCCGGACGGCTGCAAGGCGTTCGCAGCCATGCGCACGAAGGACCTGGACGAGCGGCTGGCGAAGGAAGCGGCGTCCACGCCCGCAAAGCCGTGAGCTTCCGGGTCACAATCCCCTGCACCCGCGCACAAGGTGAGGCGATCGGCTCGATGGACGAGGTGCCGGGCTTCGGCGATGACCCGCCGGTGCTCGTCGCAGACGAGCCCGATCCGAGCAGGCCCGACGACTGGCTGATCCACGCTTATTTCGACCATGAGCCGCGCGGCGATGAGATGTCGTTGCTGAGGCAGCTGGGCAGCGGCCCGCCGCAGCTCGAGCAGCTCGGCGAGGCGGATTGGGTAACGATGAGCCAGGCGGGGCTGCAACCGATCCGCGCCGGGCGCTTCTTCGTCCACACGCCGACCTATCGGGGTCACCCGCCGGGTACGATCGCATTCGAGATCGACGCGAGCCTCGCCTTTGGCACGGGGCAGCACGCGACGACCAGCGGCTGCCTCGCAGCGCTCGACCGCCTCGAGCGCGAGGGCGCGCCGTTCAGCAATATCGCGGACATCGGGACGGGCACCGGCCTGCTCGCCTTCGCCGCGCTCGCGCTGTGGCCCGAGGCGAAGTGCATTGCGACGGACGTCGACGCGACGGCGATCGACATCGCGCGCGACAACGCGGCAATCAATGGCGTGCGGCTCGGCATGCAGGCGGGCCAGCTGCTGCTTGCCGAGGCCGATGGAATGGACGCGCCCATGCTCGCCGCCCGAGCGCCGTTCGACCTGATCACCGCCAACATCCTCGCGGGGCCGCTGATCGAACTTGCGCCGGACTTCGGGAAGTCGCTCGCGCCCGGCGGGACGGTGATCCTTGCAGGGCTGCTCGATACGCAGGCAGACGCGGTGATCGCGGCTTACGAGAAGCTCGGCCTCAGCTTGGCCGGTCGAGGTTGGGGCGAATGGCCGGTGCTGGTGCTCCATTCGTGAGCGCCTTCGCCCGGTAATCTTCGAGCAGCACCGCCATTTCGGCCGCCGACATGGGCCAGCTGCCCGGAATGGCGCCGTCCACATTGGAGATCTTGCGGTTGAGCTTTCCAAGCGACGACGCTCCGCCCGCGCCCGCTCGATAAGTAAAGCCGACAAGGTCGGTGCCGGCCATCGGCTCGAAATGGTCGAGGTCCGCCCAGGCGACGCTCCATGCCTTGGGCGCGAGACCGCCGGAAACCGTCAGGCCACGGCTGTCGAGCGTCAGACGCTGCGGTCTGATCAACAAGGCGGCGAACACGACGGCTGCCAGTCCGAAGAAGACTCCTGCGAACAGACGCCATCCGTCATTGCCCTGCCCCGGCAGGAAAATTGCGATGGCGACGAACACCAGCGCGCCGAAAAGAAGCAGGGCAAGCTTGCGACGGGACGAGGTGATCGTGACCGGTTCCATTGGCGGTCTTACCCCTCCGCCACGATCTTCGCCCATTCCGCTTCGTTGACGACGCGGATGCCGAGTTCTTCGGCCTTCTTGAGCTTCGAGCCTGCGCCCGGGCCTGCGACCACGAGATCGGTCTTGCCGCTGACCGAACCTGCCGCGCGGGCGCCGAGGCGCTCGGCCTGGGCCTTGGCTTCGTCGCGGCTCATCGTCTCGAGACTGCCGGTGAAGACGATCGTCTTGCCGCTCCACTCGGTCTGTTTGGCATCGCTGACGAAGGGTTGCGGCGAAACTTCGGACAGCAGGTCGTCGAGCGCCTCTCGGTTGTGCGGTTCGTGGAAGAAATCGACTAGAGCCTCGGCGACCACGGGGCCTACGCCCTGGACCGAGGACAGCTCCGCCTCGCCGCCCTCCGACAGCGCTGCGCGGCGAAGCTCCTCGATCGCACCGAAGCATTTGAGGAGGTCGCGCGCGGTGACGATTCCGACATGGCGGATGCCGAGGCCGAACAGGAAGCGCGGCCCGTCCGGCTGACGCTTGGCCTCGATTGCGCCGAGGAGGTTATCGACCGATTTCTCCTTCCAGCCCTCGCGGCCGAGCAGCTCTTCACGGTGATTGTGCAGCCGGAAGATGTCCGCCGGCGAATTGAGCCAGCCGAGCTCCATGAATTCGGCGATGCTCTTCTCACCGAGGCCCTCGATGTCGAGCGCGCCGCGGCTGACGAAATGCCGCAGCCGCTCGAAGCGCTGCGCCGGGCAGATCAACCCGCCGGTGCAGCGGACGTCGACCTCCCCCTCCTCGGCCACGGCTTCGCTGCCGCACTCCGGGCAATGGTCGGGGAAGACGTAGGGCGGCCGCGGTTCGTCGCGCGTCAGGTTCTCGACGACCTGCGGGATGACGTCGCCGGCGCGCTGGATGCGCACCCGGTCGCCGATGCGCAGCCCGAGCCGCTCGATCTCGTCGCGGTTGTGCAGCGTGACGTTGGCGACGATCACGCCGCCGACTCCGACGGGCGTGAGGCGACCGACGGGCGTGAGCTTGCCGGTGCGGCCGACCTGGATGTCGATCGCCTCGAGCGTCGTCTCGGCTTTCTCGGCCGGGAATTTGTGGGCGAGACCCCAGCGCGGCGCACGGGCGACGAAGCCAAGCCGTTCCTGAAGGTCGAGCCGGTCGACCTTGTAGACGACGCCGTCGATGTCGAACGGCAGGTCGGCCCGCGCCTTCTCGATCGCGCGGTAGTGGGCGAGCATTTCCTCGGCCGAGTTGCAGCGGACGAGCAGGTCGGCGACGGGAATTCGGAAGCTCTCGATCCGCTTCATGGCTTCATATTGCGTCTCCGCAAGGGGTTCGCTGAGCTCGCCCCAGCCGTGGGCGAGAAAGCGCAATGGGCGCGCGGCGGTGATGGTTGGATCCTTCTGCCGCAGCGACCCGGCGGCCGCGTTGCGCGGGTTGGCGAAGATCTTGCCGCCGGCCGTCTCCTGCCGCTCGTTCAGCGCCTCGAAGTCGGCCTTGGACATGTAGACCTCGCCGCGCACTTCGAGCACGTCGGGCGCGCCGTCCATCCGCTGCGGTATGTCGGAGATGGTCCGCACATTCGCCGTGACATCTTCCCCGACCGCGCCGTCCCCGCGCGTCGCGCCGAGTACGAGCTGACCCCGCTCATAACGCAATGAGCAGCTCAGGCCGTCGATCTTCGGCTCCGCGGTGAAGGCCACGAACGCGTCCGGCGGAAGCGCCAGGAAGCGCTTTACCCGGGCGACGAACTCCTCGACCTCTTCGGCCGAAAAGGCGTTCTCGAGGCTGAGCATCGGCCGCGCGTGCCTAACCTTGGCGAGCCCGCTGGTCGGCGCGGCGCCGAGGCGCTTCGAGGGAGAATCCGTCCTGACCAGCTCGGGAAAGCGCGCCTCCAGTTCGCGGTTCTCGCGGACCAGCGCGTCATATTCGGCGTCGGTGATCTCGGGCGCGTCCTGGTCGTGATAGAGCTTGTCGTGCCGCGCGATCTCCGCCGCCAGCCACTTGAGGCGCTCGGCGGCATCGGCTTCTGTCACTGCGTCAGCCAAACAATTCCTCGAGCAGGTTGATGAAGCTGGTCCAGCTTCGCTCGGCGGCGAGCGCGTTGTAGGCGACGCCGTCGATCTGCAGCTCGCTCGCACGCGGGTTGGTGAAGCCGTGGCCGACATGGCCGTAGGCGTGGATCTGCCAGTCGCACCCCGCCTCGGTCAGCTCATTGCCGAGCGCCACGACCTTGTCAGGCGGCACCATCGGGTCGTCCCAGCCGTGGAAGGCGACGACCTTCGCCTTGATTTTCTCGGGGGGAAGACCGGGAGGGTCGAAGAGGCCGTGGAAGCTCACTGCGGCCGCGAAATCGGCGCCGCTCCGCGCGAGGTCGAGCGCGCACTGGCCACCGAAGCAATAGCCGGCGACGACGATCTGATCGGGGGAGACTTCGTCGAGGCCCTCGGCGAGCTCGAGCACGTGAAGCATGCGGCGGCGGAGCGCAGCCCGGTCGGCGCGCAGCCGGTTCATCTCGCCGAACATCGTGTCGCGCGGGGCGCCGTGGAACTGTTTGCCGAACAGGTCCGCGACCAAGGCATTATAACCGAGCTCGACCAACTGCCGGCCGAAGCCGATCTCGAGGTCGGTCACGCCCATCACGGTCGGGATCATCACCACCGTCGGGCGCGCCTCGCCGTCGCGCCTGCCGACGAAGACGCTTTCGAGGCTCTCGCCCTCGAAATTGTGCGCGATCGCGCGGTTCTTACTCATGACATCTCCCTTGCCAGCGCGGCCAGCTTCGCGACCGTGTTCATGTTGCGCGCCGTTCCCGCTTCGGCGGCGGGAATCCTCAGGCGCGACCGCCCGATACCCTTTTCGCCGTACGCCACAAAGACCTCGCGAGCGCCGGCGGCGATCCGCTCGTCGTCGGCCTTGTTGCGCGCGGTTTCGAGGAGATCGACAGGCGGCGGCTCGTTCAGGAAAAAGACCTGGACCTTGTTGCCCGGCACGTCGGTGAACGGATTGGCGCGGAGAATTGCCTCGAGCTCATCGGCTGTTCGCAGCATCACGCGAACCTCCTTGGACATATGCGCCTGCAGCTCCTCCTCCAGGGTGCGCCGAAGCAGCTCCTCGGGCTTGTCGCTGGTGAACAGCAGGTTCCCGCTCGCGATGTAGGTGCGGACTTGGCCGAGGCCGAGATCGCTCGCGATTCTCTTCAGCTCCGCCATCTTGAGCGTGCTCTTGCCGACCAGGTTCACGCCGCGAAGCAGCGCGACATAGCTGGTCATCAGGCGGCGTCGAGCAGGCGCGAAGCCTGCGCCCGCGCTTCCTCGGTGATCGACGCGCCCGATAGCATCCGCGCAATCTCCTCCCGCCGCTCTTCGGCGGAAAGCTTGCGGACCGCCGTTCGCGTGCCATCGGCGCCATGGTTCTTCTCGATCCGGTAATGGTGCGAGGCGCGCGCGGCGACCTGCGGCGAGTGGGTCACCACCAGCACCTGACTCTGCTCGGCCAAGCGTGCGAGCCGCTCCCCGATCGCGCTGGCGACGGCGCCGCCGACGCCCCGGTCGACCTCGTCGAAGATCATCGTCGCCGCGCTCCCCGCTTCGGCAAGCGCCACCTTGAGGGCGAGAATGAAGCGCGACAGCTCACCACCGGAGGCGATGCGGGTCAGGGGGCCGAACGGCGCGCCTGGGTTGGTCGAGACTTCGAACTCCACACGGTCGATGCCGGACGGCCCCGGCTCGGCTGGGGCAATGGCCGTTCGGAACCGGGCGGCATCGAGCTTGAGCGGCGCAAGCTCAGACGCGACCCCCGCGTCAAGTCGCGCGGACGCGTCGCGGCGCTGCTTGCTCAAAGCTGCAGCCGCCGCAGCATAAGCTTCGCGTGCAGCAAGAAGTTGGCGGTCGAGCTCGGCAATGCGCTCGCCGCCGGCCTCGATTGCCGCCAGCTGGGCGCGCATTCGCTCGCCAAGCGCAGCCAGCTGGTCGGGCTCGACCCGGTGCTTGCGCGCGAGGCCGCGGATGTCGAACAGGCGCGCTTCGACCCGCTCGAGCCGATCCGGATCGAACGCCATCGCCTCAGCGGCGCGCGCGATCCGGTCCTCGGCTTCGCTTGCCTCGATCAGCGCACGGTCGAGGGCGGCAAGCGCGTCGGCGAGCAAAGGATGGTCGGCCGCCCCGCGCTCGATCCGGCGCGCCGCCTGCCGCAGCTGCGCAAGCGCGCCATCCGACCCGCCGAGCAATTCGTCGAGGCCTGTCAGCGACTCGCCGGCCTTGAGCCCCGCCTGCATTGCGGCGCGCTCTTCTGCGAGGCGCGTTTCTTCGCCCTCCTCGGGCGCGAGTGCCTCGATCTCGCCGCACGCATGGTCGAGCCACTCGCGATCGCGCTCGGCGGCGGCCGTCGCGGCGCGCGCGTCGAGCAGCTCGGACTCGATCCGCACGACCTCGGCCCAACAGCGTTCAACCTCGGCAGTGCCGATCTTGCCAAACGCATCAAGCAGCGCACGATGGCCTTTCGGGTTAAGCAAGCCGCGATCGTCGTGCTGGCCATGAATTTCGACGGCGAGTGACCCGATCTCGCGCAGCAGGCCGGCGGGAACGCTTGCGCCCGCGGCGAACGCCCGGCTGCCGCCGTCGCTCCTCAAGGTCCGGCGCAGGATCAGCGGCTCGCCCGGCTCGCTCGTGATCCCTTGCTCGTCGAGCAGCGCGAGTGCGGGGTGGTCGCGCGGCAAGTCGATCTCGGCGGTAACGGACGCCGACTCCTGCCCGGCTCTGACCAGCCCGCTGTCGGCGCGCGCGCCCAGCGCCAGGCCGAGCGCATCGAGCAGGATCGACTTGCCCGCGCCGGTCTCGCCGGTGAGCACGCCGAGCCCCGGCTCGAACTCCAGCTCCAGCCGTTCGACGAGCACGATATTGTGGATGGCGAGCTGCCTCAGCATGTGAGGTTAGCCCGCCCAGCGGTCACTTCCGGGAAGCCGTCCGCCGCTGCGTGAACTGCCGGTCGCGGCCCATCAGCCGCAACGCCTGCCGGTACCAGTCGGTCTCCGGATAATTGGCGCCGAGCACGGCGGCCGCCTTCTGCGCTTCTGCCGGAACGCCGAGCGCCAGATAGCATTCGACCAAGCGCTCGAGCGCCTCGGGAGTCTGCGTGGTGGTCTGATATTGGTCGACGACGGTGCGGAAGCGATAGGTGGCGGCGAGCCACTGCCCCTCGCGCTGGTAGAAGCGCCCGATCTCCATCTCCTTGCCGGCCAGATGGTCCTTGATCAGGTCGAGCTTGAGCCGCGCATCGGCGGCGTAGCGGCTCTCGGGATAGCGGCGAATGAGCTCGCCGAACGCGTCCGACGCCTGCTGCGTGTTCGTCTGGTCGCGCGTGACCTCGTCGATCTGCTGATAATAGCTCATCGCGATCAGATATTGCGCGTAAGGCGCTTCGACATTGCCCGGGTGGATGGTCAGGAAGCGCTGGGCCGAACTGACCGCGTCGGTATATTTCTGCGCGAGATAATAATTGAACGCGCTCATCAGCTGCGCACGCCGCGCCCAGACGGAATAGGGATGCTGGCGCTCGACCTCGTCGAACAGCTTGGCCGCTTGGTCGTAGTCGCCGCCATCCATCGACGACTTGGCGGCATTGTAGAGCGAGCTCACGTCGCGGGCGACGTAGGACGTGTCCAGCCCGGTTTTCTTGTGTGCGCAGGCGGCCAGCGGGAGCATTGCGGCAGCGGCGAGCAGCAGGGTGGCGGGACGGGAAAGCTTCAGCATTTAAGACCTCATTAGCGTGGCCTCTGGCGCAGGCCAAGCAAGGCATGGATCGCGAAAGCTTGGCCTTCGCTGAACGGAAAATCAGGCGGGCTGGGCCTCCGCGCCCT
>Ga0207674_10011360_pt1 | contig 10009 bp, 9 predicted proteins | sample KBSCornC72_FD_184303 | JGI IMG/M metagenome (GOLD analysis project Ga0207674, IMG submission 184303) | Corn rhizosphere microbial communities from Kellogg Biological Station, Michigan, USA - KBS Corn C7-2 (SPAdes) (version 2) | ecosystem: Host-associated > Plants > Roots > Rhizosphere > Soil ... | reverse complement strand
GGATTACGACGGTCGGCTCGGACCAGCCGAGATGCTCGAAATGGTGATGGATCGGGGCCATCAGGAAGACGCGCTTGCCGGTGCGCTTGTAGACGGCGACCTGGATGACGACGCTCAGCGCCTCGACCACGAACAGGCCGCCGACGATCGCAAGCACGAACTCGTGGTGGGTCGCGACCGCGATCGCTCCCAAGGCTCCGCCGAGCGCGAGACTGCCGGTGTCACCCATGAAGACCGCGGCCGGCGGCGCGTTGAACCACAGGAAGGCAAGGCCCGCCCCGACGATCGCCAGGCACAGCACCGTCAGATCGCCCACTCCGAGAATGTGCGGGATGCCGAGGTAAGTCGCGAACTTGGCGTTGCCGACGAGGTAGGAGATCAAAAGGAAGGTGATGCTGGCGATGATCACCGGCATGGTCGCGAGCCCGTCGAGCCCGTCGGTGAGGTTCACCGCATTACCGAAGGCGACGATCACGAACGCCCCGAACGCTATGTACAACCAGCCGAGGTCGAGCAGCGGCCCCTGGCGGAACGGGATGTAGAGCTCGGTCGTGCCGAAGCGGACGATGATCCACGTCGCGAGGCCGGCGATCACGAACTCGAGCGCGAGCCGGGTCTTGCCGGAGAGGCCGGCGTGGTGCGCCTTCTTGACCTTGTCGTAATCGTCCAGCCAGCCGATCAGCCCGAAGCCCGAAGTCACCAACAGGCACGCCCAGACGTAGGGGTTCTTAAGGTCCATCCACAGGAGGACCGAGACGATCACCGCGATGAGGATCAGGAGGCCGCCCATGGTCGGCGTGCCGCGCTTGGCGAGGTGGCTTTGCGGCCCGTCTGCGCGGATCGGCTGGCCCTTGCCCTGGCGGACGCGGAGCCAGCTGATGAACCTTGGCCCGAGCAGCAGCCCGATGATCAGCGCGGTCGCGCTCGCCGCACCGGCGCGGAAGCTGATGTAGCGGATGAGGTTGAGGATTCCGGGGAAGCCGAGCTGCTCGGCGATCACATAGAGCATTATGCCGCGCCCCCTGCCACCCGCTCGACCAGCTTCGCAAGCCCGACCGAGTTGGATGCTTTCACCAGCACGGCGTCTCCCGCGTGGAGCTTGGCCATGAGCCCGGCGATTGCGTCATCGACGCTGTCGACCAGGTCGAGCGAGACCTTGCCGACGACCTGCTCGGCCAGCGGGCGCATCTCCTCGCCGATCAGGATCAGCTCGTCGACATGCGCGTCGAGCACCGCAGGCGCGAGGCCGGCGTGGAGCGAGGCGCTGTGCTCGCCCAGCTCCCGCATCGGGCCGAGCACCGCGATCCGGCGCGCGACGTCGCGCTCCTCGCCGAGGCTCTTCAGCGTCGCCGCCATCGACGCCGGATTGGCGTTGTAGCTTTCGTCGATCAGGATCGCCTCGCCGTCGCCGAGCGGGATGACGTGGCGCGCGCCCCGGCCCTTCAGGCCGCCGAGATCCGCGAGCGCCAGCGCTGCGACTGCGACGTCGCCGCCGGTCGCCTCGATCGCCGCAAGCACCGCGAGCGAGTTGGACACCCAATGCTCGCCGCGCTGGGAGATGGTGAAAGTCAGCTCGCGCTCGAGCAGGGCGGCGCTGATGAGGCTCCCGCCGCCTTCCGAAGCAACGGCATGAACGGCGTGAACGTCGGCATCGCCCGAGCCGAAGGTGACGATCCGCTCGGCGTGGCGGCGCGCGGCCTTGACCAGCCGGTCGCGGTGCGGCGTGTCGTTGGGGATGATCGCGACCCCGTCGGGCTCGAGGCCTTGGAAGATCTCGCCCTTGGCGTCGGCGATGGCTTCCTCCGACCCGAGATTCTCGATGTGCGCGGGCGCGATCGCGGTGATCAGTGCGACGTCCGGGCGGACCTGCGCGGTCAGCCCGGCGATCTCCCCGGCATTGTTCATGCCCATTTCGAACACGGCATATTGCGTGTCGCGCGGCATCCGGGCGAGGGACAGGGGCACGCCCGTGTGGTTGTTATAGCTCTTGACCGAGCGGTGCGCTGCGCCCGGCGCGATCCGGTCGAGCGCGGCGTAGAGCGCTTCCTTGGTACTGGTCTTGCCGACGGATCCGGTGACCCCGAAGACGGTCGCGTTCACCCGCTCCCGCGCCGCGCGGCCGAGCGCCTGCAGCGCGGCGAAAACGTCCTCGACGAGCACATGCGGGCCGGATACCGGCTGCGAGACGATCGCGCCGGCGGCCCCAGCCGCGAACGCCTGTTCGACGAATTGATGGCCGTCGTGGACGGTGCCGGGCATTGCGACGAACAGGAAGCCGGGCTCGACCTCGCGGCTGTCGAACGTCACGCCGGTAACTTCGAACGGCGCGCTGGCGCCGCCGCCAGTGGCGGCAGCGATCTCGGCGCTGGTCCAGAGAGCGCTCATGCCGCGCACTCCCGCGCGACGAGGGCGTCGTCGAACGGCAGCACGCGGTCGCCGACAATCTGACCGGTCTCATGGCCCTTGCCGGCGACGAGCACGATGTCGCCGGCCTTCGCGATGCGGATGGCTTCGGCGATCGCCTCGCGGCGGCCGCCGACCTCGGTTGCGCCTGGAGCTGCGGCGAGAATGGCGGCGCGGATCGCCGCCGGATCTTCGCTGCGCGGATTATCGTCGGTGACGATAACCACGTCGGACATGCGCGTCGCGACCGCGCCCATCTCGGGGCGCTTGCCCTGGTCGCGATCGCCGCCCGCCCCGAACACGGTGATCAGCCGGCCGTCGACGTGCGGGCGAAGCGCCGCGATCGCCGCTTCGAGCGCGTCGGGCGTGTGGGCGTAATCGATGTAGACGGGCACCCCCTCGCCGGTGATGACCGCGCGCTCGAGCCGGCCGCGGACCGGCGCGACCCGCTGCATCGCCGAGAAGACGCGGTCGAAATTCACGCCGGTGGCCATCACCAGCCCTGCGGCGACGAGCACGTTGGCGGACTGGTAGGCGCCGATCAGCGGCAGCGACAGCTTGAGGCTGCGGTCGTCATGCTCGAGCAACAGCTGCTGCCCGAGTGGCGTTGGCTTTTGATCGACCAGCCGGATCGTCTCGCCGCTGCGCCCGACCGTCACCACCTTGTGGCCGCGGGCGCTGGCGCGATCGATGACTTCCTCGGATTTGGGATCGTCGGTCCAGATGACCGCCGGCTTCCCCGGCGGAAGCAGCTCGTCGAACAACCGCATCTTGGCCTCGAAATAGGCGTCCATCGTCTGGTGGTAATCGAGGTGGTCGCGGCTGAAGTTCGTGAATGCGGCCGCGTCGAGCGGAACGCCCTCGGCGCGATGCTGGTCGAGGCCGTGGCTCGAGGCCTCGTAAGCGACATGGCTGATGCCCATGCGCTTCAGGCCCGCCATATTGTTGAGGAAGGTGACGATGTCGGGAGTGGTCAGGCCAGTCTTCACCTGATCGTCTGAAGTGGTCACCCCGAGCGTGCCGATCGACGCCGACCGGTGGCCCGTCATCCGCCAGATCTGCCGAGTCATCTCGACCGTCGAGGTCTTGCCGTTGGTGCCGGTCACAGCGACCACCGTGTCGGGATAAGGCGCGTAGAATTGGGCCGAGAGCTCGGCGAAGCGGCGGCGCGGGTTCTCATCGCCGATCAGCGGAACGCTGCTTTCGACGTCCGGCCGCGCCACGACCGCGACCGCGCCGCGGTCGACCGCCTGAGGGATGAATTCCTCGCCGTTGAACAGGGCGCCGCGAAACGCTCCGAACACGCTGCCCGGAGCGACCTTGCGATGGTCGATCGCAAAGCCGGTGACGGTGGAATCGCTGTCGATGCCCGCGAGATCGCGCAGTCGCACTGAGGTCTATTCCTTCGCTTCGTGGACGAAGGGGAGGACCTCACTCATATTGGGTTCCCGGTTCATGTTCGGAGCCACTCCGAGCATCGGCGCGATCCGGCTGACGGTGCGGCTGACCACCGGTGCGACGTTCCACCCGGCAGTCGTGAATCCGTAGGTTTCCTTGGTCGCCTTGGGCTCGTCGAGCATGACCACGATCACATAGCGCGGGTCGTCCATCGGGAACACACCCGCGAAGCTCGTGATGTTGATCGTCTGGCTGTAGTGGCCGTTGATCAGCTTCTGCGCGGTGCCGGTCTTGCCGCCGACGCGGTAACCGGGCGCGTCGGCCTTCTTGCCGGTGCCCTTCATCACCACCAGCCGAAGCAGCGAGCGCATGCGATAGCTGGTGTCGGCAGTGAACACGCGCCGGCCGGGCCCGAGCGGGTGGTCGGGGCCGACCTTCAAGATCGTAGGCGGATGATAGATGCCCCCGTTGAACAGGGTCGCGTAGCCCATCGCCAGCTGCAGCGGAGCGACCGCGATGCCCTGGCCGAAGCCGATGGTCATGGTCTCGAACGGGCCCCAGCGCACTCCTGGGGTCAGCGGGCGGCCCTTTTCCTTGAGCTCGATTTCGAGCCGGTCGAGGAAGCCCATCTTCTTGAGCCACGCCTGCTGGCGGGTCTTGCCGAGATGGTCGGCGATCTGGGCCATGGCGATGTTGGAGCTTTCCATCATCGCCTCGGCAACCGAGCAGGAGCGGCCGAACGGGTGGGTGTCGTGGACGACATGGCCGTAGGCGGGAAGCGCATCGGGACAGTTCAGCATCTGGCCCGGGCCTGTGACGACCCCCGAATCGAGCGCCATCGCCAGGGTGAACGGCTTAAAGGTCGAGCCGAGCTCGAACACCCCCAGCGTGGCGCGGTTGAACATCTGGTCGGGCGTGCCCTGGCCGGGGACGTTCGGGTTCATCGTCGGGAGCGACGTCATGGCGAGGACTTCGCCGGTGTGGACGTCCATGATCACGCCCGCCGCGCCGATCGCGGAGTAAGTCGCCATCGCCGTCCCGAGCTCATGCTCGAGCGCCTGCTGGATTGGGCTCGAGATCGACAGCTGCAAGGGTTTCTGGCGGGTCGTCGGATCGGACAGATATTTGTCGAACGCGCGCTCGACTCCCGCGGCGCCGTGGCCGTCGATGTCGGTGAAGCCGATGACGTGTGCCGCAAGCGAGGTCTGCGGATAGAGGCGGTCGGGCTCGCGCTCGATCGCGAGACCGGGCTCGCCGATCGCGTTGACCGCCTCGACCAGGCTCGGAGCAGCCCGGCGGCGAAGGTAGAAGAACGGCTTGTTCGACCGCAGCAGCGCGAAATATTCCTCCGTGCTGTGCTCGGGCATCAGCTGGGCGAGTTTGCCCGCGAGCGCGAGCTTGTCGCCGATCACCTTGTGCGGGTGGATGGCAATACTCCACACGTCGATCGTCCGGGCCAGCGCGTCGCCGTTGCGGTCGACGATGTCGCCGCGATCGGGGATCAGCGCGGTGAGGCCGGCCTTGGCCCCGGCGTGGTCACCGAACGCCGCGAGCCACAGGATCCGCAGAACGATGAGCGCGACGATCCCGGCATAGACCAGCATGCCGAACATCAGCCGCTGGTGCATTACTGCGAGGATTTGGCGGCGCTGTCCGACCAGTCGGAGCCGCTCGGGCCGAGGCGCGACGAGAGCGGGCGACGGTGCGTTCATTGGCCGGAGACGTGATCCTTCGGAGACTTTTTGACGGGCTTCGCCAAGAGCGGCGCAAGCGGATCGGCTTTCGCAATCCGGACCGCTTTTGTCATCGGCTTCGCGGCCGCAAGCTGCGGTTTATCCACCGATTTCTTTTCCGGCATTTTGGCGGCCGCGAGGCCCGGCTTGTCCGCGGACTTCTTGAGTGCCGGTATTGCCGCCGCAACCGGCTTGTCCGCGGGCTTGGTCCGCACGGGCTGTCGGGGCATGACAGCTGCAGACGTTGCCGGGACCTCGCGCGTCCCGGTTTTCAAACTGGCTTGATGAAGCAGCGCGCTGGTCGTTGGCGCGGCCGCGACTCCGGCTTCATCGGTGTCAGGCTGGCCGATCGGTGCGGTCTTGGGCTCGGGCGCAGGCGCCGAAGCGAGCACCACCGGGGCCTGGAAGTCGACCTGATGCTGCGGCTGGACGAGTTTGGCGAGCTCGAAGCTGCCGCCGAGGAACTGGTTGGCCGAAGGCGCCGAGAGAGCGAACGCGCCGGCGTTCCAGCGCTCGAGCTGCGACAGGCGGCCACGAGTACCGATCTCGGTCTGGATCAGGCGGATGTCGCGCTGGGCCATGACGATCCGGCTCTCGACGCTCTCGAGCGCTGCGCGCTCGGACGCGACCCGCAGCGAAACGAGGTAACAGCCGAGCGCCGCACCGGCGCAGCTCGCCACCATGAATACCGACCGGAAGCTTCTACCACTCATTGCACCTTCCCCTTCCACGCGGGGGCTGAAGTTCGAATTGCGCTGCGCAGCCTGGCCGAGCGCGACCGGGGGTTCGCCGCCAGCTCGCGCTCCGTCGGGGAAACCGGCTTCGCCACCCGCTCGAACGTCGGTTCGCGCGGGTCGTGTTGCACGGGACGGTGACGCGAGCCGGCGGGCGTTCCTCCGCTGCGTTCGCGGAAGAAGCGCTTCACGATCCGGTCCTCGAGGCTGTGAAAGGTGACGACCGCGAGCCGGCCGCCGGGCTGGAGCGACCGCTCGGCCGCGGCAAGGCCTTCTTCGAGCTCGTCGAGCTCGGCGTTCAGATGGATCCGGATCGCCTGGAAGGTGCGTGTCGCGGGGTCCGACTTCTGGCCGGGGCGGAAGCCCGCGGCGCGGCGGACGATTGCGGCGAGCTCTGCGGTGCGTTCGACCGGGCGGGCAGCGACGATCGCGCGGGCGATCGAGCGCGCCCGCGGCTCTTCGCCATAATCCTTGAGGATGCGCGCAATCTCGGCTTCGTCGGCCGAGTTCAAAAACTCCGCGGCGGTGAGCCCCGAGCGGCTCATGCGCATGTCGAGCGGACCGTCGGCCGAGAAGGAAAAGCCGCGGTCCGCTCGATCGAGCTGCATCGAGGAAACTCCGATGTCGAGCGCGATTGCGCCGACCTGGTCGATGCCACGTTCGGCCAGAACTCGGTCCATCTGGCTGAAGCGTTCGTTGATCAAGGTGAGGTTCGGGTCCGGGACGAGCGACCGGCCGGCCTCGATCGCATCGGGGTCGCGATCGAAGGCGATCACTCGTCCCGCCCCCGCCGCGAGCATGGCGCGCGTGTAGCCGCCAGCTCCGAATGTGCCGTCCACCGCGGTCTCGCCCGCGTGAAGCGCGAGCGCTGCAATGACTTCGTCGATCAGCACCGGAACATGCGGGGCGTGGCTGTTGCCGGTACCGGTCATGACGCCCCCCGCTCTTCCAGGCGGAAGCGGGCGATGTCCTTGAGATCGTCGGGGATCCGGGCGTCCGCGAGCAGAAGTTCGGGGTTCCAGATCTGAAAGGTCTCTCCGGTGCCGAGGAACAATGCGAGCTCGGCGATCTGGCCCTTGCGGCGCATCATCGGGGGCATGAGGATGCGGCCGGAACTGTCGTAGGGGACTTCCTCGGTGGCGGCGAACGCCATGAGGTTGCGCTGCTGATATTCGAGCTGCGCGTCGGGGCTGGTTTCTTCCTTCTCGAGCAGCCGCTCGAGCTTGGCGTGCTTCAAAGCGGCGTAGGCAGGATCGTAGGCGCTGAGGCAGGGGAACGCCTCATGCTTGGCTAGGACGATGGTGCGGGCGCCGCCGCGGCGTTCGATCACGCCGCGCAGGAATGCGGGGATGGACACGCGGCCCTTGGCATCGACCGCGTTCAAAGCGCTGCCCTGAAACAGATGCTCTAGCGCCACGAACTTCCACTCCCCTTCGCAGCGCGAGCGGCGTGGTTCGCGAAAACGCGCCGTCGCGCGCCGTCACGGTCAACGTCGAAACTACGGGATGCCCCCCGCGCTACCGGCTATGTTGGTAACTCAACTGCTTGCGGGATACAATGGGATTTCGTGGGTTTACGTGGGAATTCATGGACAGTGGCGGATTTCCGAGGGTTTTCATGTGGGTCGGACGCGCGTGTTCTGATTCTGTTCTGCGTTGATGCGCCTGTGGATAAGTCTGTGATTTTCCGACTCGCGCGAATCACGGTCACTCGAGTTGGGCGAGTTCCTTGAGCAGCGCGTCGAGGTTGTGCCGGGCCCCATCGCCCAGCCGCGGAGCGTCAAGGAAATCAGCGTCGGCGACGACGATCGCTCGGCCCTTTCCGATATCGCAGTCGGCGACCAACCCCCCGTCGCTGATCCGGCACCCGCCGGCGAGGGTTCCGGGCGAAACCGTCAGCACCCGATAACCGGCCAGCTTCTGCTTTTGCTCGCCGTGGACGTCCGGGGCGTCGAGCCTCAGTCCCCAATGCTGCAACAGCCCGGTGTCGACGAACATCGGCGGCGGCCGCAGCGGGTCGCCAAGCGGCCGAGCGCTCGGCCATTCGAGCATGGGGTCGGCGAGCAGCAGCACCCGGCCGCCGCCGCGTACCCACTCGTCAAGCCCGACCAGATCCTCGGGCGGCTGCGACGGAGGCTGCGCCATCAGCAGCAACCGGCACCTGGCGAGCTCGGGCGGACTCGAAACGCTGATCGGAAGGACGCGGTAGCGCGTTTCGAGCGCGGAGAGCGCCGCCGAACCGCTCGCCTGGAGCGAGAATTGCTCGCCGAACACCAACGGCAGGCTGGTCAGCAGGAGCAGCGCCGGACGCTGCCCCGCCGGCCTTGCGGGAAGGCCGGGCGGCGTGCGCTCGAGCAGCGCGACTGCAGCCGCCCCGGCGACGATCAGGAGCGTGATGAGGAGGAGCGCGCGGATCCGCGCCGGGGTCATTGCTTGTTGCTGGCGTTGGTCGTGTTTTCGGGCCCGCCCGGAGCGACTCCGAGCTCGGCCAGCGGCTCGCTCGGCTCGTTCACGACGGCGTTGGCCGCGCTGACATTGTCGTCATGGCTGGACCGGATCACGACCGATCCCAGGAGGACGATGATGAACGCGAACGCCAGTCCCGTCAGACCGATGCGGATGCGCTGCGCGCTGCTTCCGGCTTGGTGAGGCACAATCGACGAAGCTATGTCCCTGATCGACAACATGCAAGCGCCGCCCTTGACGGCTGGTTCAACTCCATCGCAAGGCGCGCGAATGACTCGTACCCCTCTCATGCTCGCGCTCGCCGCGGCCGCCGCGCTAGCCGGCTGCGGCAAGGAAGATCACACCATCGTTGCCGGTGGACCCGAGCCGGACGACGCCAATGTCGCAGCCAATGGCCCGGTCGCGCTTCCGCCGTCGATCGTCTCCAGCAAGATCTATCGCTGCGCCGACAATGCCATCGTCTATGTCGAATGGCTGTCGGACAACAAGACGGCCAACATCCGCACCGAAAAGGGCGGCAGCCCGACGCAGGTCACCGCGCCCGAACCCGGGAAGCCGATGGGTGGCCCCGCCGGCTTCTCGCTCGAAGGCAGCACTGGCGGCTCGTCGGCCAAGATCGGCATCCCGGGCCACCCGGCACAGAGCTGCAAGGCCTAACCCACTCCGCTTGCTTGACTCTCCCTCTGCGGCCTTCAATCAGGCCGTAGAGGGGAGCAATCCATGTTGGTAACGCGACGGGCATTCACGGCGGGAGCGCTGAGCGCCGTCGCGTCTGCCCGCTTCGCCAGCCCCGCGCTCGCTCAGACGTCGGCGCCGCTCGCCGCTGCGCTGGCCGCGATCACCGCGCACGCTCAAGATCATCTCCGCCATTTCGAGCTTCCCGGCCTGACCCTCGGGCTGACGGTGCCGAATGGCCTCTCGACCGTGCTCAACTTCGGTTTCGCCGACCGCGATGCGCGGACGCAGATCACGCCCGACACGCTGTTCCAGATCGGCTCGATCAGCAAGTCGATGACGGCCACCGTAATCCACCAGCTCGCCGCCGAAGGGCGGCTGCGCCTGGCCGACCGGGTCAGCGCCTTGCTGCCCACGGTCCCGCTCCCCGCAGGCAATGCCATCACCGTGCAGCACCTGCTCGATCACAGCGCCGGCCTGCCCGACGACGCGCCGGTGTTCCCGCCCGGGGGCCTGTGGACCGGCTATGCGCCGGGGGCGCACTGGCATTATTCGAACACCGGCTACGACATCCTCGGCAAGATCGCCGAGCGCACCGCGG
>Ga0207674_10011359_pt1 | contig 10010 bp, 10 predicted proteins | sample KBSCornC72_FD_184303 | JGI IMG/M metagenome (GOLD analysis project Ga0207674, IMG submission 184303) | Corn rhizosphere microbial communities from Kellogg Biological Station, Michigan, USA - KBS Corn C7-2 (SPAdes) (version 2) | ecosystem: Host-associated > Plants > Roots > Rhizosphere > Soil ... | reverse complement strand
AACCTGGTCCTTTCCTGTCTTGCCGCCATTCAAGCACCGGTAATCATGATGAGTCAAAATCGACTCGAAGAAAAAGATCGTGACCGGGCGAAGAATGATTATATGGTCAATTTAAAAAGCGAACTGGAAATACGAATGCTGCACGAAAAAATCGATCACCTGATAATTAACCAACAGGAAAGCTTTTTAGAAATTCAGCAAATACAAGTGGACATGATGCGTGAACTGATGGACAGGGTCAAGACAAAACTAAAAACTGCCTGATTAATGGTACCATCTAACATTTATGAACCAAGCGACGCAAATATTTCAAAGTGACTCCAAAATAAGATGGAGGACATTCCAATGGTTGTGGAGACTGCTGCTTTTTACTATGCTGTTGATGATACCGACCGTTATTATTACATTAACCACGGGAATTAAACCACAACTTCCGATACTAAATAATGGGCCAGCTTCAATACAGCATATTATTCATCCCGCGCTCCCGACTGACCTAAATGAAAGAGAATTAAAAAAATATAAAGGCTTTACTGACTTTCTGAATGAAAAAAAACAATTGGATAAATCCGGTAATAAACAAAATGACCATGCTGGCACCCCTATAAGGGCCGCTTTTTACGTCGACTGGGATCCGCAATCGTTTTATTCGCTTCAAAAAAATATAGGCAGTCTTGACATCGTTTTTCCCGAATGGTTTTTTATTGACCCTTCCACCGATACTCTTCGTGCCGGGATAGACACTTCAGCATTGGCCTTAATGAAAAAAGCCAATGTCAAAATAATTCCACTCATAAATAATATCAACGAACAAAAAGGTGAAGGGGAATTTGACGGTAACATATTACACCGCCTGCTGCACAATAAATTAAAACAGCAACGGCTTGTCAATGACATTGAGCGATACATACGCCTATACGACCTGCAGGGAATCAATATCGATTTTGAAGAATTCAAAGAAAAAAGTGATGAGCCAATTGTAGCCTTTCAAAGGGAGTTGTATCAAAAGTTACACCACGAAGATGGATTATTAGTCACCCAGGATATTATGCCGAATGACGCCGACTTTAATGTAAAGGAATTGGCAAAATACAACGACTACATTGTCCTGATGGCATATGATGAACATTACAGCACCAGTGTTGCCGGGCCTGTTTGTAGCCAGCGATGGATTGAGAAAGTGCTGGACGAGAATGCTGCCGTAATACCTTCTGAAAAAATTATCCTGGGTATTGCCGGTTATGGTTATGACTGGGCCGAAAACAGCGAAGCTGCGACGATAACTTACCAACAGGCATTGGCCGCTGCAAAACAAAACAATGCCACAATCACTTATGATAATACCACCTATAATAATTCATACAAATATTACGATGGAGATGGTGTGATACATAAAATATACTTTACAGATGCGGCTACCAATTTCAATACTATTCGCTTTGCCGACGAATACGGAACTGCCGGGACCGCGCTGTGGCGATTAGGAAGTGAAGATGAAAGATTGTGGGAATTTTATCACCGACCTCTTTCCAACATCAGCCTGGAGCGCTATCCTTTTAATTTTAATTCGCTGGGAATTGTGAACTCGCCACTTGAAGCGCCCGATTACATTGGGGATGGTGAGATCCTTAACGTTATTACGGTACCGCAACCCGGCAAAATTGACCTCGAAGTTGACAGTACCGAACAGGTAATTTCAGAACAACATTACCGGCAATTGCCGACGAAATATGTAATCAGGAAGTATGGCAATGTCAATAAACAAGTTATTCTGACTTTTGACGATGGGCCTGATCCACGGTATACGCCGCAGATACTCGACATTTTGAAAAAAGAACAAATACAGGCTGTTTTTTTTGTAATAGGAATGCAGGCAGAAAATAACTTGCCGCTGCTCAGAAGAATTTATCGCGAGGGTCATGAGATAGGCAATCATACTTTCACCCATCCAAATATGGCTGAAGTGAGCAGCGAAAGAGCAGCTTTGGAAATGGAAGCTACGCGCTTGTTGATCGAAGCGGTCACGGGACGAAGCACTATCCTGTTTCGTGCACCATTCAATGCAGACGCCGAGCCTACGAAGGAAGCGGAGCTCAAACCGATTGCCATTAGCAAAGAGAAGAACTACTATTCGGTTGGTGAAAGCATTGATCCGAATGACTGGGAAAAAGGATTGAACTCAGACAGCGTGTATACAAGGGTTATCCGCCAGTACGAGGCAAATCCGTCCAAGGGAATTATTCTGCTTCATGATGCCGGAGGAGACAGGCAGGCCACCGTTGACGCATTGCCACGCATTATCCATTACTTCAAAAACAAAGGTGTGAAATTTACCACGGTTGCCGGGCTGCTTCATATTTCCGATAATGTAATAATGCCTGCTGAGAGCAGCAGCCTTGTTAAGGTTGACAGGCGTATTGCCGGTTTCGGATATTGGGTTGGACATTTTATCACATCGGCTTTCTGGGTAGCTATCATATTGAGTTTATTGCGGATCATATTAATGGCGGTGATGGCGACGCTGCAGAAAATGCAGAGCAAGAAATCCAGAAATGTGGTTACCATACCGTTTTCGGAAATGCCCGCTGTTAGCATCATTGTTCCTGCCTATAATGAAGAGGTGAACGCTGCAAAAACTATTGAGAACCTGCTACAGCTCGAGTATCCTGATTTCGATATTATATTCGTAGACGACGGTTCAACCGACAATACTTACACAAAAATATCCCAGGCCTTTATTGATAATCCAAAAGTAAAAGTCATTACAAAACCGAACGGAGGTAAGGCATCCGCACTAAATTATGGAATTGCCCGATCCGGAAATGAATTCGTAGTCTGCATCGACGCTGACACGCTTTTAAAGAGCGATGCAGTTCTCAAACTGATAAAAAAGTTTTTCTCCGTTGAACTTCACCGGCAAAGAATCGTGGGTGCCGTTGCTGGCAACGTTAAAGTCGGTAATGAGAATAATTTGCTTACCAAATGGCAAAGCATCGAATACATTACTGCACAAAATTTTGACCGGAGAGCGTTTGACCTGGTAAACGGAATCACCGTAATACCAGGGGCAATAGGCGCCTTCCGCAAGGAAGCAATCGAAAAAGCAGGAGGCTTTACATCTGACACACTGGCGGAAGATTGTGACCTTACCATAAGAATCTTGAGAAACGGTTACAGAGTAATAAACTGCACCGAAGCCATTGCCGTGACAGAAGCACCTGAAACCATTAAACAATTCATGAAACAGCGCTTCCGCTGGAGCTTTGGAATTACTCAAGCATTCTGGAAAAACAAAGACGCCTGCTTTAATCCCAGGTACAAAGCGCTCGGTATGTTCGCCATGCCTAATATTCTCTTATTCCAAATCATTTTGCCCATGCTTGCTCCGCTTGCCGATGCTATGCTCATAATTAGTTTAATCTGGAATCATCACAACCCGGAAAGCATGAATAAAATTGGCACCTGTTACCTGCTATTTCTTTTGCTGGACGTACTCGTAAGTCTCGTCAGTTTCTCGTTTGAAAATGAAAAACCCGGCAAACTCTTTTGGCTGGTTCCCCAACGTTTTATTTACCGACAACTGATGTATATCACAATCTTTAAATCCATTAAGAAAGCCGTTAAAGGAGAATGCCAGAGCTGGGGTGCATTAAGACGCACCGGCCATGTCCAACAAATTTCAATCATAACCTGACCATTAGACCTTCCCGGGTTATTATGAGGCTGTCAATTGATGGCCTCATTTATTACACCAATATTGATCACATATTAATTTCTTCGACTTTTTATGGGAGACAAACGCCTGGTATTGATGAGAAATAAAGATAAATCTCCGGCGACAACTTTTGCCCATCCGGCTATTTACCGCGAACCAAGGCTCCTGATGAATGTATGTTTACATCGTAATTCGAATGTTAAAATGAATAATCAAATGCTCCTTCAAAAATATGAATACATGATACCGGAATCATGTGGAGTTTTCGCAAGAACCCGGAATATAACTCACAAACATATTGACGGTCGCCTCCTGTTTGCAAAATTGGTCATCGATTTTGTAAAGGGAATCCTGAAGCTTGAGACTGATCACCAGTTTACCATTGCGACCAGTAAAAAAAATAAATTGTTGCGGGGATTTTTAAAAAAGGAAAGGATTGTTTTTGAAGGTGCTGTTTACCCCTCAGTGGGTATTGATTTGAATGACCACAACAACGATGGATTGGTGTTTCCCGTCGAAGCGGTAAGCAATAAAAGGGATCCATTTGATTACTGCATAGGTATGCTGGCGATTGACAACCTCCAAAGCAATAATGGCCCGGGCACTCACTGGACTATCAGTCTATATCTATACAGTGTACGGAGAGATAAAGGTGAAATAAAAATCAAACTGCCTGTGTACTGTTTAGCGCCAAACGTGAACTATACTCAAAAATGAATTCTCAATATTAAAATAAAATCAAAAATTAAAATGAAAAAACTAATCATCGCCGCATTCGCACTGGCAGGATTTAGTGTAGCAGGCTTTGCTCAAACGGCGACTCCGCCTAAAAAGAGTGAGACCGTAAAGACGCAGCCAGTAAAAAATAAATCAGATGCAAAGGCCAAAGCAACCAATGCATCTCCGGGCAAAACAACAGCGACCACGCAATCCGCGCATACCAACCCAAACGAAAAACATGCGGAAGTCAAACAACAAAATAGTAAACCTGCCGCCACATTGCCGGCAGTACCAGCCGCGCCTGAACCGTCGACAACCGGAAAGGATGGCAAACCAGGCACGCATCATAAGTCAAATAACAGCCAGGCTGCCCATGCAGCCACAGGACACCTGAAGAAGGATGGGACGCCGGAAAAGGACGTCAAGGAACACAAAAAGCAAGGCTAATCTTTGACTCATTACGAGAAGCCCTACGCTTGTGCGCAGGGCTTTCGTTTTGAAAAAAGTGTTCCTCTTTATTCCCTCTTTCTTGTTGACCCTCTCAGAAAAACAATCTTAAAACAACATGATGTTTTGCCAGTTGCATGATATATTCGGGCTATGGGTTTTGCCTTTCCACCTATTCACACTTTGAAACAGCTTCGTTTAGCGCATAGATTTGTTACATCTTCTTCTATTGAAAATTATAGAATTCAAATTATCAAAATCAAAAAAATGAAAACATCATTCATTATGCCCGTGGCCGTATTCATCATGACCAACACAAGCCTTGCTCAACCTGGAATTGCCAGTGTAGAAAACAGCGATCAAAGCCTTGCGAAATTGGAAAAAATGTTACATGGCAATAACGCGGAAAAACGGGATGAATTGAAAAGATCAAAACCAAAATACATCAGCTACAAGGCGCAAGAACAATTTAGAATTGACTTTGGTGACATACCCGAAGTCATTTGGAAAAGTGAAGCCAACTTCGACGTCGCCACTTTTAAAAAGGACGGAATGGTGGAATCTGCTTACTATGATTATTATGCCGGGCTGGTAGGCACTACGATACAAAAGTCTTTTGAAGACATGCCATTAAAAGCCCGGGAATATATTAATAAACACTATGGCGATTATACCAAAGGTGATGTCATACTGTTTGACGACGATGAATACTCGGAAACAGACATGACCTTATTCGGCCGTCAGTTTGAAGACCAGGACAATTATTTTATTGAATTGACAAAAAACGATAAAAGGATTGTTCTCGAATCCGACCTCGACGGGAACGTTACCTATTTTACACATATGAAATGATCACCCCTGCGCCAGCTAAGTACAATTATCACAACAGCTATGTTAAGAGAGAGTAAATAGTTCATGCGGACGGTTATTTTTGATTGGTTCTCGAAAGGCTCCTTTTCCAGGGAGCTTTTCTTTTAGTTTCATCCGCCAACGACCTTCATCCGCAAATGGTAAACATTAAAGCTCTAACTTCATATAGTGCTTACCAGATTATTTTTTTTCTTAGTTATTATATCAGGTGCGACAACATGCTCGGATCCCGTCAGCAAGCTCACAACTATGAAAATACTCCCGGGTTATCCTTCAGGTTCGGGTCTTGCCTATCACAATGGACGGATATACATCGTAGGCGACGATGCCACATATATCCTGGTTTTAGACAGTTTGCTTAACGTAATAGACAGCATACGGATCGTTGAGTCCTCTGAAAAAAGGATTGCAAAAGAGAGAAAGCCGGATACTGAAGCGCTTGCCATTATCAAAAACAATAATACGGCAACAATGCTGGCACTAGGTTCTGGGTCTTTATCACCATCAAGGGATTCCTGTTATGTGTTAAATCTGCCGGGCAATGAAATCAAAAAGTATGGGCTCGACTCTTTTTATACCCGGCTAAAATATTCAGGAATGAGTATGCTGAATATTGAAGGTGCTGCATCCATTCCAAAAGGTCTTTTACTAGCCAATCGCGGCAACAAGAGTTTTCCGCAAAACCATTTGATCGCAACATCAGATATCTTCTGGAAAAACCAGTCAACCGCCGATATCACCTTGATAGAAACAGCAAACAACAGTGATACCTCGACATTTAGCGGAATCTCCGGTCTTGATTATTCGTTCATCTCGGATCAGCTGTTTATGACGATCAGCACAGAAAATACTTTTTCTGTTCATGAAGACGGGGAGATCGGACAAAGTTATCTTTGGATTATCAATGACCTCTCGTCGAAAATGAACCTTCACAGATTATATCCAGACAAGATCATAAACTTAACGAATATTGACCAGCGATTCAATGAGCAGAAAATTGAATCGGTTTGCATCCTTTCAGAGGATAACACAGAGAAAGTATTGATACTAACGGCAGATGACGATAAAGGCGGAACTGTGTTGTTCCGTCTTGTCTTATTGGAATGATAGAGATACGGACCGACTTCAAAACCATTCGTCCATTGTCCCGGGCTTCATATTTCGAAGTCACTGGACGCCCGGATTACTTCCGAAAACATCTTTTGTTTTTTGAGCAGCCATGATTTTGTAATTTCAAAGAAAAAAATGGCCAGGTCCCATCACCGGAAAAAGCATAAAGAACACCTTCGTCAATTCAAACACCGGGGCGAAACGGTTTCTGCAAAACCAAAAAGCAAAGCAAGCGGTATTTTTACGGTGGCGGGCGCGATCATCGGTCTTGCGGTAAGTTATTTTGCAACCGATGCATCTTATCTATGGATGTCAATAGGAACAGTAGCTGGAGGCTTAGCTGGTTACTTTATTGGTCGAAAACTGGACGAAGACAGCAAATGATCTGCAACTTTTTAATAACATCCCCGGCAATAACATGTTGTTAAATCATTTTATTGACAGGCTTTTAACTTAAAATGGCCTGATACTTTTAGTAAGCTGTTGCGTTTAATTCTATTTTCTAAATTAAAATGTAACAGCATGAAAATCGTAATTTCTACACTTGCATTAGGTCTTATATTGTTAACTTCCTGCGGCACAGCTAATATTAAAGAACCGGAATATCGTGACATCCGGGACGTCAAAGTCCTCGAGATAGGGCTGCTGCAATCCACCGCCGGCATTGACCTGATTTATTATAACCCGAACAATTTTGGGGTTACCTTATCGGAAGCTCGTGGTGACGTGTATGTGGACAATGAATATCTTGGACGATTCAGCCTGGATGAGAAAGTTCACGTGAACAAAAGGTCAGAGTTCGTTGTTCCCGCACTCATTAAATTGGATATGATCGGCGCTATCAAGAATCAGCAGGATATTCTGAAAAAGAAAGAAGTGCTTGTCAGGATCGATGGAATGGCAAGGGTAAAAAAAGCAGGTATTTCGCGTGATCTGCCAATCAGGTTTGAAGCCATGCAAAATATCGAGCGCTTCAGGAGTCTTGTTTTGAGATAATTTTATCTGAAATAGCTTTGGTAAAATCCCCCGGCAAAACCGGGGGATTTCTTTAAATTGACCTCTTTTCGAATAGACTTATTAGCGGAATCAATATTACGCATCAAAGCATGCCATTAACTCTAAATGTTAAAGCTAGAATCTATACTACTGCTTCAATTTAAGAACTATACTAACCGCCGGTTTGATTTTACAGAAAAATTGATCGGCGTTTGTGGAAACAATGGAACTGGCAAAACAAACCTGCTTGATGCGATTCATTATCTCTGCTTCACAAAAAGCTATTTCACCAGGTCGGATTCCAATTGTGTGCAGCAGGGAAAAAACGGGTTTCGCCTCGAGGGAGATTTTATATTGCAGGATACACGCGAAAAAGCAGTATGCATCCTGAGAGAAAACGGCAAGAAAGAATTTTCAATTAACGATCAGGGATACGATAAGTTTTCACATCATATTGGCCATTATCCTTGCGTGGTGATAGCTCCTGATGATGCATTGCTTATTACCGGTGTAAGTGAAGAGCGGCGGAAATTCCTTGATTCGATGCTCTCGCAGCTTGACCCGGAATATCTTCAACATCTTATTATTTACACAAAGGTTTTGCAACAGCGAAATTCATTATTAAAGTCGTTCGCCGAGACAGGCGCAAAAAACTTTACTCTATTGGATGTAATCGATCAACAACTGATCTTGCCCGGCGAATATATTTTCAACAAGCGAAAAGAATTCCTGATATCGTTCTTACCGCTCGTAAAACACCTGTATCTCGATATCGCAAAACGGGTGGAAGACATTCAGCTTTATTATGAAAGCGAATTACTCCATGCTTCCTTCATGGAGTTGCTGCAAATGACGAGGGAAAAAGACTGCGTCATGCAACGGACGTCATCGGGTGTTCACCGCGATAATTTAGAAATAAATCTCGGAAGTCTCCTTTTTCGTACCATTGCCTCACAGGGACAAAGGAAAAGCCTGTTGTTTGCGCTGAAGCTGGCAGAGATGGAACTATTGAAAAAAGAAAAGGCATTTGCACCGCTCCTCCTGCTCGATGATGTGTTTGAAAAGCTGGATGAAGAGCGCATCAGCAATCTATTACAGAAAGTGTGCATTCAGAGTGAAGGACAGATCTTTATCACCGACACCAATGAAGAGCGCCTGGAGACGCATTTAAGGCAGGTTTCCGAATCATTTCAGCTGATAAGTCTTTAGGGTAGTGCTATCCTGCCCGTTGTTATGGATATGAAAACTACAGGGTGAAAAACTTATCATCAGAACTAGCCCCAATCCTCGTTACCTTCGCTATTATGGCGGAATACTCTATCAAAAATGCGATTCAGCAATACCTGGATAAAAGCCGTATAAAGGGGGATATCCAGGCCATGCAGATAGAAGATGCATGGGAAGAGATTATGGGAAAAACGATTGCCCGGTACACTGATAAATTGCAGATCATAGGTGAAAGCCTGATTATAACCACACATGTAGCCCCCCTAAAACAAGAACTCATTTACCAGAAAGATAAAATTATCCAGCGGGTAAATGAGGCTCTTGGACAAAGAGTGGTTCGGGAAGTTGTTATTCAATAGGAATAAGTAACCGATACGTTTTTGTCTTCGACATCAAAAATTTTGGAACGGTGACTTACGGCTTCCTGTAAAATATCATCAGTAGAAACCACTCCGAGGAAGCTCAGATTTTTAAAAACGGGGACATAGCGAACGTTATAGCGACTCATAAGTTTCATGCAATCTTCAACCGTATTGTCGGCATCCGCTACAGGCCAGCGGGTGTTCATCATTTGTTTTACCTTGGTCGCGGTAATTGATTTGTTTGCAAAAACAGTCTTAGTCGCGATGTCATGGTCCGTTAGAAGACCCAGAAATCTTTCATCATCATCCATCACGATCAAATAGCCAATGTTCTGACAACTCATACGGCACAATGCATCGCTAATAGAACTGTTGGGTGAAATTTTGTTGATATGGGATTGCTTTTTGGAAAGTAGTACTGTGACGTTTTCCATAATTTTCAGGGTTTATTGGTTAGACAATCGTTATTATTTCAAAGGGCACGATGCAGTACCATTCCACCGAAAGATACGAAATAAGGAAACTGGAATTTCGAGGAAAAGTACTTTTTTTGTTAAGGATAA
>Ga0207674_10011354_pt1 | contig 10012 bp, 6 predicted proteins | sample KBSCornC72_FD_184303 | JGI IMG/M metagenome (GOLD analysis project Ga0207674, IMG submission 184303) | Corn rhizosphere microbial communities from Kellogg Biological Station, Michigan, USA - KBS Corn C7-2 (SPAdes) (version 2) | ecosystem: Host-associated > Plants > Roots > Rhizosphere > Soil ... | reverse complement strand
GCGGGCAAATTGAAGTCGTCCCAGCACCATCATTTGGCCGCAAAGGCAGCCCACATAGCATAACGCGCGGGTGTGCCCGGTCCGGGACCGCCCGTTTGTCGAATGCCCCTATAGCGGACCGGCCGGTGAATTCATGTCGAAAGTGACGCCAGTGACTGAGGCTGCCGAGCCGCAGGGCGACCTGTGGCAGCAGGCTTGCGCGTCATGGTACAAGCGGACGCGCATCGCTCTGCTGTCCAACCCGAAATCGACGGGCAACATCGCTCAGCTGCCGCGAATCCGCGAATATTGCGACAGCCACCCCGACGTCTTCCATTACGAGGTCGAAGAAGCGAGCCAGATCGGCGAGGCGATGCGAGTCATCGCGCGAATCCGGCCGGAGGTGCTCGTCCTGAACGGCGGCGACGGAACCGTGCAGGCTGCGCTCACCGAGCTCTACAATGGCGGCCATTTCGGAGAGAAGCCGCCCCCCGTCGCGGTGCTTCCAAGCGGCAAGACCAACCTCATCGCGCTCGACCTCGGCGCGAAAGGCGATCCGATCGAGACGCTCGAACGGTTGATCGCGCTCGCGCGGACCGACGATCTCGAAGCTTATACCGTGCCGCGGGAATTGATCGCGCTTCGCCGCGCCGGCGAGGACCGGCCGGTGATCGGCATGTTCCTTGGCGGTGCGGGCCTTGCCGAGACCATGCTTTATTGCCGGCACAAAATTTATCCGCTCGGCCTTCCCAACAGCGTCAGCCACGGGCTCACCTTCGTCGCTTATTTCGCTCAGCTAGTGCTAAAGCTGAAGGCGAGCTTCCTTCCGCCGCCCGCGACGGAGACGGAGTTGTTGCTGCCGACCAGCGACCGGATTTCGGGACGGTTCGCGTTCCTTGCGGTGACGACGCTCAACAAGATGCTGTTGTCCAACACGATGGGCGGCGAAGGGACCGGCCCGCTCAAGGTGCTGGCGATCGAGGAGCGGGCCACCTCCGTGTTTCGTGCCCTGCTTGCGGGGCTGACCGGCGGCTACAAGGGAAAGAAGATGCGCGGGGTCCATTTCGAGGAAGTGGACGAGATCACCATCGGGGGCGAAGGGTCGCACCTGATCCTCGATGGAGAGACGTTCTGCGCCGACGCCGGCAACCCGATCCAGCTCCGCCCAGCGCCGCCGCTGTCCTTCGTCAAGCTGGCGGCTTAGTCACGTTCCCATGTCCGAGCTCAGGAAGCTCGTCGCCGCTGAACTTGGCGAAGCGGTAGACCCGCGCGTCAGCGCCATCGCGTCTGCCATTGCCGCCAGGCACGGGGCCGCCAGCCGCGCGGTGCTGTTCTACGGCTCGGCGCTTCGCGAGCGCGCGCTCGAAGGGCGGATGCTCGATTTCTATTTGATCGTGTCGGACTATCGCGCGGCATATTCAAAGCGCTGGCTAGCCGTCGCCAACCGCCTGATCCCGCCCAACGTGTTCTATTTCGAACATGACGGGATCGCTTCGAAATATGCGGTGTTGAGCGAAGCGGATTTCGCGCACGAATGCTCGCCCGATGCGTGGACTGTATCCACCGCAGCGCGCTTCGCTCAGCCGTCACGTTTGGTGTGGAGCGCTGACGAGCCCGCGGCAAAACGCGTAGTCGAGACGGTCAGCCGAGCCGCACCCACATTACTCGGCTGGATCCTTTCACTCGAGCCAGGCGATCCGACGACACTAGAGCTGTGGAAGCGCGCGTTCCAGATGACGTTTGGTGCGGAGTTGCGAGCCGAGCGAAGCGATCGATCAGCCGCCATCGTGGACACGGACCCGGATCGATACAAACGCTTGGGAGAGGCTGCGCGTTCGTTTGCGATCCGGTCAGCAACTCACGGCGCTCGATGGTGGCGCGCGAAGCAGAGGCACGGAAAGCTCTATTCGGTCGCGCGGCTTTCCAAGGCGAGTCTGACTTTCAGCGGTGGGGCCGACTACATCGCGTGGAAGATCAACCGGCACGCGGGCACGGACATCCGCCTCAAGCCCTGGCAGCAGCGCCACCCTTTGCTCGCGGCGATTACCCTTTTGCGCCGGCTCTTGAAGTCTGGGGCGGTTCGCTAGCGCTCCGCGACAAGGCCGCGGCGACCGCACTGGCCAGCGCGCCGACGGTGAAGGGCTTGCGGAGCAGCTCGTGGGTTCGGAGATCGTCACTCTCCCCCTCGCCCACGTAGCCGGTCACGAAGAGGACCGCGAACTCGCGGGTCGTGTGGCCCTTGAGGTGACGGATCAGCTCCGGGCCGGTCATCTCCGGCATGATGACGTCGGAAATGACGAGGTCGAAATCCTTCGAGTTGAAGATCTCGATCGCTTCCGCTCCGCTCGAGCAGGCGACGGGTTCGTAGTCGAGGTCTTCGAGCGCATCGACGGTGGCCGTGCGCACGCGGGGATCGTCCTCGACCAGCAGGATGCGCGCTCCAGGAACATGGACGTCGGCAGACTCCGCGCGCTGCACAGCCGGGTGGACCCGGACCTCGGCAGCTCGTTCCGTACGCGGCAAATAGATGGAGACGGTCGTCCCTCGGCCGACCTGGCTCTCGATCCCGACCTCGCCGCCCGACTGGTGGGCAAAGCCGAATATCTGGCTGAGGCCGAGGCCGGTTCCCTTGCCAACCGGCTTGGTGGTGAAGAAGGGCTCGAAGGCGCGGTCGAGGACCTCGGGCGGCATTCCGCACCCGGTGTCGGTAACGCTGATCTTCACATAATCACCAGCGCGGATGTCGCCGACCTCGTTCGCGGCCAGATGCACGTTTTCGGTCGCGATCCGCATCAGGCCCTCGCCCTGCATCGCATCGCGGGCGTTCACCGCCAAATTGACGATCGCATTTTCGAGCTGGTGCGGGTCGACATAGATCGGCCAGCTATCCCGCGAGAGATCGACCTCGATACGGATGCGTTCCCCAAGCGTGCGGTCGAGAAGGTCGGACATGCCGCCGATCAGGTCGGTCGAGTCCACTCCCTCAGGCATCAGCGGCTCGGACCGGGCGAAGGACAGGAGGCGGCGGGTCAGCGCCGCAGCGCGATTGGCGCCTTCCATCGCATTGTTGAGGTGCATCATCACCTCGCGCCTCGGGCCGTTGAGGCGGCGAAGGGCAAGGTCGATTCCGCCGACGACGACCGCGAGCATGTTGTTGAAGTCATGGGCGATTCCGCCGGTCAGTTGCCCGACGGCCTCCATCTTCTGGACTTGGCGAAGCTGGGCTTCGGCGGCTTCGCGCTCGGCGGCTTCGGCTTTCAGCGCCTGGTTCGCCTCCCACAATTCCTGAGTTCGGTCGCGGACGGCAAGCTCGAGAGCTTCGGCGCGGTCGGTCTCACTCTCCGCCAGCCTCCGCGAAAGTGTGTACTGGCGAAGGGCCTGGACGGAGACTACGGCAAGAAAGATCGCGCCAAGGCCAACCAGGATTCCGAGAATGCTGAGATAATTGGTAAACTGGTCCGCCTGATCGGAGAAGAACTGGCTTTGGGCAATCTTCCCGCGAAGCGACTGTCGCTCGGCCTGGATGATGCTGTTGAGCGTATTGTCGAGTTCCTGTCCGGTCGTCTTCTGGGCGGCGGCGTAGAAATAACTGATTCCGGCGTCGCCCTGCCTGGCGAGGGCTGCGCGGGCGGCCAGCGCAAGCTGCTCGCCGCGCTCCGCATAGAGTTGCTGGACCCGGGCCACCTTTTGCTGCTGCTCCGGATTGCCGCGCATCAAGTCGCTGAGCTGCTGGATCTGGTAACCTGCAAGCTGCCAATCGCTGGCGTAAATCTGGCCGTTCGGTTTTTCGCGCTCGTCGAGCACGTAGCGGGCAAGCGCCGCCTCGGCGCCGGAGACGTTCGCGCTGACGTTCCTGACGATCAGCGCGACTTCGTAGGAATGGCGCTCGGCATTCAATGCCCGCTCGCGCGCGTCATTGGCGAATTTGACCAGGAAGACCATCGCGACGAGTACCAATGCCGCTGCCAGGCCCGCGGCCGCAGCTCCCCCTCGCCGCCAATCGAAGCGGTTGTCGTTCTCTTCCCCGTCCCCGATCATATCGGCAATCTAGCCGCGTTAACCTTTTGACGAAAGCCAAAGGTTCCCTGTTGAATCCTCAACTTATGCAGCCGGTAGAACGCCCTGCCGCAGCGAACATCTGCAAAATCTCGCCAACCTGTTCCTCGCTATGGAGTGCGCAGAGCGAGCAGCGGAGAAGCGTCATGTTGGCGGGAGTCGCCGGCGGACGGGCGAGGTTGACGTACAACCCTTCGTGAAGAAGCGCCTCCCACATCGCCGCGCCGGTCTCGAGATCGGGCATGATGACCGCGATGATCGCCGACTGCGGCTCGTCGGTTCCGAGCGTGAAGCCGAGCTGGCGGAGGCCGGCATGGAGGCGCTTCGAGTTTTCCCACAGGTGGGCGCGCTTGTCCGCGCTGTCCATCAACTTGCGGATCGAGGTCGCGGCCGTCGCGACGACGCTCGGCGGGAGCGAAGCGGTGAAGACGTAGGGACGGCAGACCAGGCGCAATATCTCGAACTTCGGGTGATTGGAGACGCAGAAGCCGCCGACGGTGCCGACCGACTTGGAGAAGGTGCCGATGATAAAGTCGACGTCGTCGATCACGCCTTGCGCCTCGGCGACTCCGCGGCCGTGCTCGCCGATGAAGCCCATCGAGTGAGCCTCGTCGACCAGCACCATCGCGCCCGCCGCCTTCGACACCGCGACCATTTCCTTCAGCGGCGCGATGTCGCCGAGCATCGAGTAGACGCCTTCGAGAACGACCAGCTTGCCCGCTTCCGGCGGGAGCCTGCGCAGGCGCTTTTCCAGTGCTTCCACGTCATTGTGGCGGAAGGGCACGATCTGCGCGTTCCCCAGCGCGCAGCCGTCGTAGATCGACGCGTGGCTGTCGATGTCCAGGATGATGTAGTCGTCCTTGCCGGCGATGGTCGAAATCACGCCGAGGTTTGCCTGGTAGCCGGTCGAGAAGACCATGGCGTGATCCATGGCGTAGAAGTCCTTCAGCGCATCTTCGCACGCCTTGTGACCGGCATAGGTGCCATTGAGAACGCGGCTTCCCGTGGTTCCCGAGCCGAAATCGTCGAGCGCCTGCTTGCCGGCGCCGACCACGTCCGTATCGAAGGTCATCCCCATATAATTGTAAGTGCCGAGAAGAATGGTGCGCTTGCCGTTGCAGATGGCGACGGTCGGGCTTTCGACCTTCTCCATGACCAGGTTGAACGGGTCGGTGAGGCCCGTTTCGAGAAGCGCGGCGCGCTGCTCGATCAGCGGATCGAACTTGGAGAAAAGGTCAGCCACGGGCATCCGTCAGGCGCACCAGCGCGTCGACCAGCTGGCCGACCGTTTCGATCTCCGCCTGCATGTTCATGGTGATGATGACGTCGAACTCGTCCTCGATATTGGCAACGAAATCGAGCACCGTCAGGCTGTCCCATTCGAGGTCCTGAGCGAAGCGAGTGGCCTCGGTGATAGCGACGCCTTTCTTGTTGAAGGGCTCGATCATCTCGAGGGTCTTGTCGAAGATTTGCTGGCGGTCGGACATGGTGGCTCGTTAGTCGTGGCCCTGAGCTTTCGCAACGCAATGGGGCGCGAATGCGGCGGCGGTCGGGCCCGATTCTTTCGGCAGTTGACGCCCGCCAATCGATTCACCTACGCTTTGGGAATGGAACAGAGCGCCACGACCCCTTTCACTTCAGCTTCCGCGACCTCGCGGCAGCTTTGGTGGCGCTGGAGCTCCTCTTCGGCGGGCGGCTGCTCGTGGCGATGGCGTAAGGTCTAGAACCTCTTCGCTTTCTCACCCGAAGCCCGCCCTCCGGCGGGCTTTTTTGTTGCCCGTTCGAGCCCTGGAGCTCTTTAATGATCGTCACCCGAATGTGCGCCGGCAAGGTCCGGCGCCGACTTCTCATTTCCGTCGCGGTATTCGCGGCCGCTCCTGCTCAGGCGCAGCGGCCGCCTGAAAAGCCGAGCGACATCGTCATCACCGGCAGTCGCCTTCCCGCCGGGGTCCGCGCGCCTACTCCGCTGACGGTCATCGGCACCCAGGCGATCGAGGATCGCGCGCCGGCCACCGTCGGCGAGCTGCTCCAGCAGATCCCGAGCTTCGGCGGAATGGATTCTCCCAATACCGCAGGCGTGAATTCGCGCGGCGGCGGCCAGATCAACCCTGATCTTCGCGGGCTCGGCGCGACCCGGACGCTCGTCCTGATCGATGGACGACGCCATGTCCCGACGGCGACGACGGGCTCGGTCGACCTGAAAGTCGTGCCGACGCTGCTCGTGAAACAGGTCGAGGTGGTGACCGGGGGCGCCTCCGCGGCTTACGGGTCGGACGCCGTCGCGGGCGTGGTCAACATCGTCCTCGACGACGATCTCGAAGGGACCAAGGGAACCGTCGAGGGTGGCATTTCCGAACATGGCGACGGCAAGGAGCGCCGCCTGTCGCTCGCCGGCGGGACGCAGTTCGCTAACGGCCGCGGCCATGTCATGGCTGGGTTCGACTATGTGAAGATCGGCGGGATCGGCACCCAGCTGACGCGGGACTGGGGCCGCCGCGACGTGGGCCTGATCACCAACCCCAATTTCGCGACCAACGGCCTCCCCAACTTCATCATCTCGCCCAACGTCCATTCGGCGATCACGACGCCAGGCGGGCTGATCGTCAGCGGGCCGCTGCGGGGAATCCAGTTCGGGCCCGACGGCACGATCTCCAACTATGATTTCGGGCAGGTGTTCGGGTCGACGATGATCGGCGGAGACGGCGCGCACCAGAACGAGAATCTGCTCGCGCTGCTCGGAACGCCGACCGAGGATTTCAACGCGCTCGCCTCGGCGAAATACGACGTCAGCAACCGCGTGCAACTGTTCGCCGAGCTATCCGGCGGAAAGTCGATCGTCGGCGGCGCATCGCAGGAATCGCGGGATCGCGGCAACCTCGTAATCCACCGCGACAATGCGTTTCTGCCGCAGCCGGTGCGCGACGTGATGATCGCCAACAACCTGCAGACGATTACCATCGGCCGGGTCAGCAACGACGCCGGCAAGATCAAGCTCGACCGCGACGACACGGTCTATGAAGCGGTAGCCGGCGCGATAGCGCGTTTCGGCGGATGGACCGCGGACGCCTACGCCCAGCATGGCCGCAACAATTACGACCTCGCGTTCGGGCCGAACAACCGGAAGCAGAACGAATTCCTGCAGGCGGTCGATGCCGTGGTCGATCCGGCAAGCGGCAATGTCGTGTGCCGATCGACGCTTACGAACCCGACCAACGGCTGCATCCCGGTAAACGTGTTCGGCGACGGTTCGTTGACGCTGAATCCATTCGTCAACGGCACCGCTCACTTCCGGCTGGTCACCAAGCAGAGCGTGGCCGCAGCGAACCTTCGCGGGACCCCCTTCTCAACCTGGGCGGGACCGGTCGCGCTGGCCACTGGCCTCGAATATCGCCGCGACAGCGCGGTCGGCACGTCCGACGCCATCTCGCAGCGGGTCAACGCAAACGGCTCGGTCGGCGGGTGGATCCTCGGCAACCAGCTGCCCGAGCGCGGCGTGATCAAGGTGTTCGAAGGTTACGTCGAAGCGCAGGCGCCGCTGGCGAAAGGATTTAGCGTCAACGGCGCGGCCCGGCGTACCCATTATTCGCTGAGCGGCACCGTCTATACGTGGAAGGCGGGCGCCATCTGGGACGTCGTTCCAGGCCTCCGCTTCCGGGCGACGCGCTCGCGCGACATCCGTGCGCCGAACATCTCCGAGCTGTTCGAGAACGGCGGGAGCTCGAACACCAACGTGTTCGATCCGGTGCTCGGCCGGGCCGTTCAGATCCGCGAGATCAGCGCCGGCAATCCTGACCTCAAGCCTGAGAAAGCGGACACGCTCACCGCGGGCGCGGTATTCCGGCCGCGCTTCCTCCCGGGTTTCAGCGGGTCGGTCGATTACTACGACATCAAGATCAGGGACGTGATCGCGACGCTCGGAGCACCGACGCTCGCTCAGGGCTGCTTCGCCGGCAACGACCTCTTTTGCCATTCGATCACCTTCAATCCCGATGGATCTATCGCGTTCATCACCAACACGCGGTTGAACCTGGCGCAGGCGGCGACGCGCGGGATCGATCTCGAGGCCAATTACACGCAGTCGCACGTGCTCGGCGGGTCATTATCGGCGCGATTGCTGGCGACGCGGGTGCTCAAGCTGACCACTACGACTCCGGCGGGCGTGCAGGACCGGCTCGGCCAGGTGAGCAATTTCAACCGAACCCCCGGGCTCCCCAAATGGGCGGGTGACGCCTTCCTCGATTACACGCGTGGGCCGACTCATCTCGGACTGCAGGCGCGATACGTCGGAGCAGGCAAGTTCAGCACCATCCTGCACGAAGGCACGGGCCAAGCGAACACGATCAACGACAACCACGTCCCTGCCTTCGTCTACCTGAGCGCGTCCGCTTCCTACCGTTTCTATTCGAGCGGGACACATTCCGCCGAGCTGTTCGGGATCGTCAACAACCTCACCGACACCGATCCGCCAATGATCCCTTCCGGCGCCGCCGGCGGGATCAACGAGAGCAGCACTAGCGGCCAATTCTACGACGTTGTCGGCCGCTTCGTCCGCGCCGGCGTCCGCTTCACCCTTTAGCTTTCCAAGGATATACACATGATTGCATTAGCTTTTTTGTTGAGCACCGCGGCGCCGGCGGACTTGATCATCCGCGACGCCCACATCGTCACCGTCGATCCGAAATTCTCGATCGCGCAGGCGGCGGCGGTGAAGGACGGCAGGTTCGTCGCGGTCGGAAGCGATGCCGAGGTGATGAAGACGGCCGGCCCGAAGACCCGCGTCATCGATCTTCGCGGGAAGACAGTTCTTCCGGGCTTCAACGATACCCACGTTCACCTCACCGCTGGCGAGGACCTGCCGGTGCAGGTCGACCTGACGCACATCCGGTCGATCAAGGATATCCAGGAGAAGATCGCGGCGCGAGCGAAGCAGTCGAAGCCCGGTGACTGGATCGTCGGGACCCGCGGCTGGTGGGAATATCAGCTGACCGAAGGAAGGCTTCCGACGCGCGCCGACCTTGACGCGGCGGCGCCGGACAACCCCGTCGCGATCCCGGGACCGCATTATGTGATCGTCAACAGCCGCGCGCTCCAGCTTGCCGGGATAACTCGCGTCACCCCCGATCCGCAGGGCGGGCAGATCTACAAGGATTCGAACGGCGAACCGACCGGCCTGCTCATGGACAATGCGGGACGGTTCATCGGCAAATTCATCCCGCATCCCAGCGAGGCCGAGAAGGAAGCGGGTCTCAAGCGCGTCCTTGCGCTCGTCAACAGTCATGGATTGACCAGCGCGGGCGACCCCAGTGGCTCACCCGAAGACGCGGCGTTGTTCCGGAAGCTGCGCGACGCCGGCCAACTCACAGTTCGGGTCGACTTCGCCTACAATATCGATCCCGCCGAGCCGCTCGACAAGGTCGACGCCGAACTGAAGGCCCTGCCCAAACCGGGCTCGGATGGCGATGGCATGTTCCGCTCCGACGAGATCGGCGAAACCGGCCTCGACGGCGCCGAGCTCACCGCGCTTCTCGAGCATGATTATCCCGGGAAGCCCGGCTACCGCGGCCTTCAGAAAGTCCCGACCGACCAGTTCGAGAAGTTCGCCGCGCTGGTCGCGAAATATGGCTATCGCCTGCGCCCGCATGCCGTCGGCGATGCGGCGATCGACGAAGCGCTCGACGCCTTCGAATATGCGAACAAGCAGACTCCGATCACCGGCCGACGGTGGATGATCGACCACGCCTTCCTGCTCGGCCCGCAGCATTATGAGCGCGTCAAGCGGCTCGGGCTGATCATCAACTCGCAATACATGCACAATTACGAGCTCGGAGCGCTGATCCTCAAGGCGTGGAAGCGCCCGCTCGCGGACCGCAGCGAACCCTATGCCGAATGGCTGAAGAACGGGATCATGTTCGCCGGCGGGTCCGACGGGCCGATCTCATATTATGCCGAGCCTCTGCTCGAAATTTACGGCGAGGTG
>Ga0207674_10011353_pt1 | contig 10013 bp, 16 predicted proteins | sample KBSCornC72_FD_184303 | JGI IMG/M metagenome (GOLD analysis project Ga0207674, IMG submission 184303) | Corn rhizosphere microbial communities from Kellogg Biological Station, Michigan, USA - KBS Corn C7-2 (SPAdes) (version 2) | ecosystem: Host-associated > Plants > Roots > Rhizosphere > Soil ... | reverse complement strand
ACGGTGGCAAGTCACGTGATCTGTTGTTCAAGGTACTGGAAGTGCCCTATGACAGGCAATTCAGGACCAGACGGATAACGCCTGACGAGCTTAGGAAGCTCAAGGCCATGCTTGGGCCGCACGGCTATGCTTATTTCAAGATGCTTCTGGCACAGGTGGAACCATGATGTACAACAACATAGACGGTTTTGGGCTTCGCAAACTGGTCTATTATCAAATGGCCCAATGGGCGAAAGAAGGCAAATGGGTGCACCCTGATGGCAGGGAGGGTGGCACTAAGGTAACCTATTGCCAGAAACATCTAAGTGAGTTGTTTGATGATCCCGACATACTGTTGACAGGCATCATGACACACGAGCAGGCTGAGCTCTGCAAGCAGCTGGCCGGGCCACATGGATATGCGTTGTACAGGATGCTGCTGGTGAAACGTGGACTATAAGCAACTTGAACTGACTCGTAACATGCGTGAATTCCAAGAGCGGCTATGGGTGTGGCGCGCTCAGGGCTTGGTAGACGATTTTGCCGTGCAGCCTTGGCCACACATGTGCTGGCGGCATATATGCGACGTATTTGGTTACAATGGACGTATCAGGATGGCAGCTGGCTGGAACAGTGAAGATCAGAACAAGCTGACATTGCTCACCGGACCACATGGCTACGCCATCTACAAAGCCATGATTGCGAGGATGAAACATGATGACTGATTTTCCTGTAACCGTCACCGCAAGCCACTTGCGGATGATGGACCTGCGCGTGAGTGCCTTGGTCAAGATAGCCGGTGACGCACTGGCCATTGATGACAGGCATCGTTACAAGCTGGCTGGTTTGCTGGGTTACCCGTGCTGGGAGGAATTGAAGCGTGCTCATTGGCGAGACGATGATGTTTCAGCCAAGATAACCGACCAGCTTAACTCTATCACTGGCCCATATGGCGATGTGATGCTCAAAATACTGGAGGCCAGATTCAATGGCGCTTAGCGATAATGCCAACTTAAGGGTTGAGTGCTTTGGCGTTCTGCGCACCATAACCGGGCGTGATGGGCCTAAGCGCTTCCTGCTTGCGAAGTTAATGGGGAAGACGAGTTGGATCAGTGTCCTACGAGACTTCACGGAAGAAGACCAACAAACCTGCCGCGCTCTATTAGGTCCGCATGGCAAGACCATTTACAAGATGTTGCTGATCCAGCATGACCTTGAAGACCAAGACTACGCGCCAGAGGTAACTTCTGATTGGGGATAAGGGCCGGTTTGGAGCTCTAACTTAACTGTGTAGAAGTGCAAAAGCTTCCTTGCCCACACATTATGCTTGGTTAACCTGTGGGTACTGCGGGTGATTTGCGCCCAGCGCAAAGTTGCATCCGAACTACCAGCTACTCCTCAGGCGTTGTAGCAATTTGGTGCCTAACAGGCCAATAAATGCAGGGTCCCCGGTGAAAGCCGGTCATATACTGAGAAAAACAAAAAGCGAGCGCTAGGATATTTGGTATTCAGGAAACCGCTGTACATCGGTTGCTGTAGGGCACGATGCAGGCCTGAGCCGGTATTCATGGCAGTCAGTAATGAGGTAGTCCCTGTCTCGGTCGTTTGCCCGCGCTGAAACATGCGCGAGTTGTTGCGGTGCCACCCAATGTGGCAAGCATACGGTTGGAAGAGGGTGCAGAATGAGGGGCACCAAAAGGCCAACCGTTGAACCGTTAACAGCATGGGCCGCCGTTTCACCATGTAATCATTCATGCCTCTTCTTGCGCTATAGCTGGTGAGCGGGCCCAAACCTAGCCTATTACCAGCCCAAAGTAGCCCTTTAAACGCGTTTTAAAGGTCACTGAGGGCCCTTTGGGCCCTTTGGGCTGTCAGGGTACCGCTTGCCTGCCAAAACGCGCCAGTGAGGCTTATAGGCGTTTTTGAACGTGGTTAAGTGATCGCCGCACAAATAATCCATAAGTATAATTCATTCAGGGTTCCAAACCTGATGCCGCTGTAGCCCAGCGCGGGGACTTGGATATCATGCTCAAGGCTGTAAAGCCTGAGCCGTGCGGACGTAGTTTGAATTGGGGTCAGAGCCCGCAAGCGTACACTTAACCAGTTTCTATAAACAGTAAGGCGCTGCGGACTACGAGAGCCGCAGGCGCTGCCCCGAACGGGGTAGTCCTGAAAGGGGATAACGTAAACCTATTAAGCGTCCAGAGCGGCGCAAGTTGAAGCATTGAAATGAACATGGTGTAATTATCTCCTCCTCCTGAAATACACGGTGATAGCGGGGGGAAGCTTAAAGGCTTCCCTCTGCTACCATCACCTGTGTACCCGCGGAAGGTGACCACAGGCAACTAGCTTCATACTCCTCCCCCATCCCGGATGAAGCTAGGGTTGACTGTTGACCCAAACAGAATTGTTTGTGCGTCACCTTCCACGAGTACACACAAGTCAGGGGGAAGAACATGAATAGGACACTTGAAGAGGCGTTTGAGTATGCGCCAATTGAGACATTCAAAGCCTCAAGGATACCAGCCATCAAGGCCTTGCGTGCGGCCAGCCCTAATCTGAACCTGCGCGAAACCTTGATTGTCATCGCCAACACCTTTGGGTTCTTCAGCAGCAATGTTGATGACTTGAGCGGCTGGCGGGAATTCATGAAATGGCAGGACGAACACAAGGTCAGCTTTGAGTCGGTTCAAGGCCCGCATGCTTTCACCATCTTGAAGGCCATTGCTGCCAAGCATGGAAGGAGCCCACATGACAAATCATAAGGGCCCTGAAAGCATTGCTCCAGATGACCAACGCTGTGAGGCGCTGGTCAAAGGTCATCTGAACTACAACTTTCAATGGATGCGGTTTGACCACCGTTGCCCCAAGCGAGCCAATCAAATGCGCGAAGGCATTGCGGTGTGTCATCTGCACGCCAAGGCCAAGTTCATATTGCCATACTCTGGAGGTTAACGTGAGTGACAAAGAACATTGGTCACGGATGTGGGTCGTGGCGCGTAGAAATATGCCACGCATCCACAGGAGTCATATGGGCAGCCCAACAGTGCTTCTAATGTTGTTGGGTTATCCCCTTGTCACCAAAAAGGGCAAGGCACCCGGAACTAAACTATCGTGTGGCCAACGCGTTTATAACGCGACACGTGGTGGCAATAAGCCACGTGATCCAGAACAGGCACGCTTGCTTGAGATGCTGGCGGGGCCGCACGCCAAGACGCTAATCAAGGCCATTGCCATCCGGCGCGGCCTTGATCTTTCCAAATACAAGGTTTGGCCGCCTTAAATGTTTCTGTCCTACAGCCTACGGGCTGTAGTGAGAAGCATTTGTGCTTCAAATAGGAGGAGAACATGTACATTGGAACTTGGGTGGTCATCTTTATGATCACCATTGGTCTGGTGGCAGTTGGGGGCTTGCTTCATCTTGAACATTTGAACCGCAAAGGAGGCACCCATGCCCACCATTAGCGAACCGCTGTGGCCTGAGAAGGACGACAAGACCAACCAAATAGTCAAGGACTTCCTTGAGGGCACTGACACTGAGAATGTGTTCAGGGCCCGGTTGTACGGCAACGGCCTGCGGGGACAGGATCTGATACTCATCGTCCATGAAGCCCTGCACATCACAATGCAGGCACGCCTTGCGCACAAGGACTATGAGCCGACCAAGGTGCTGGTCATGGAACGTGGTGGTGAGAAAAACACCATACGCTTCAAGGACAGCAAGTCAGCTGGGAAGGCGGTTGAGTTGTTGCGGAAGCAACCCAACGTCCTGTTTGCCTGCCGCGTGACGTGGTGAGCGCCATGGCTGATGATCCAAAAGACCTATTGGTCATCTACAAATGCACACGGTGTGATCATGTGCAGGAACATCCATCATTCTTACGCAACCTGCCAGCATGTGAACGCTGTGGGTCGCTTGGGATGAAGCGACAATCAAAATGAATGTTTCTACGGGGCGGTGAGCAATCACCGTCCAAAGAAGCAATCATGCTTCAACAGGAGGAGAACATGAAATCAACCAAGCAGGTGCTGACCGAAGCTGCGGCTCTTGGCCGTAAGGTGGGCGTGGCAAAAGGTGAGTTCAAAGCAAAGGGCACTGACAAGATGTGCATCAATGGGCTCATCGGCGCTGTCATCAAAGGTGCGCCGCTGGCAAACTACCGTGAATACGATGAGATGGTCGTTTCAGACGAATTTACGGCGGCTGTCAAAATCGTTGCGCCAATAATCGGCGCAATGGAACACTGGGGCGCGTTGGCCAATTGGAACAACGATCCCACCACCACTGAGGAGCAAGTGCTGAGCGTCTTGGAAAAGGCGGCGGCCTCACTCTGACTGTTTCGACACTGTGCATCATCCGTGGTGCACAGCACGAAGCAATCATGCTTCAACAGGAGGAGATTGAAATGGCCAAACTTGCAGCAGTTGAAAGCACCGAACCCCACGTCATCGACATCAAGATGGTGTTGAACTCGGAGAAAAAGCACAGCGTGCGTTACGACGCATTCAGTGCTGACGCGGCGGTCAGCAGCAGCTACGTCATGAAGAAGGATCTGCCCAAGCCCTACCCGCAGTCCTTCACCATGAAGCTGATCTTTGACTGATCAGCCCATGCGCGACGTCAACAAGGAAGTATCAATTGCCGAACTTGAGTTAGGCGACACCATCAGGTGCTTTGACGGCCCATTTGGCACGGGCGTCGTTCAAAACGTGGACAGTACCATGGTGAAGATCTTCAGGGTGTACGCCAAGTGTGAAGACTTCAGATACACTGGCGGCGTCATCTGCTACACCGGTGCAGAAGTTTATGAGCTCTTCAAAACCAGCAAAGAGCGCGTATTCTTGTACCGGCGTAACCCACCCAAATGAATGTTTCGACACAGGGCCCTTAACGGGGCCCTGCACGAAGCAATCACGCTTCAACACAGGAGGAGAATATGAACGTTGAAAGATTGATACGCTTGGCTGAATTGCTTGAGGCAGATGCAGCCAATGAGAAAGGTGTCAAGTTCGCGCTTGACGTATGGGCATCAGATGCCCGGCTTCAAGACGAAGAGGCCATCAGCCTGATGGACTATGATGAACTCAAAAAGTTCCACTACACTAAGGACACCAAACACATCCCGGTCGACTGCAACACCGCTGCCTGTGCCATGGGTTTGGCTGCGATCAGCGGTGCATTTGCCGCTGACGGCCTCACATGGACGCTCAATGGGGGTGAATGCAAGATGTTGGTACCAAAAATCGGTGCTGCTGAGAACTTTGGTGCCGCAGAAGTGTTGTTCAACATCGATGATGTGACAGCAAAGCAACTGTTCGACCCTAGCTACTACGAGGTCACCAAAGGTGCTGAGGCCGAGCTTGCCGTGGCCAATCGCATCCGTGCACTGGTGAACGGCACATGGACACCGGTACGTGATGATGATGATGATGATGATGATGAATTCGACTATGTCGATTCTGACGACTGAGTGCTGACGTCCGTGAGCCCTTCATGGGCTCACGTGGTGAGCATTTTACAGGAGGAGAAAATGAGCAAGACCCTAATAGACTACATTGAGTTGCTGAGGGGCCCACAACAAGACTACATCGTGTTTTGTGTCCAGCAGCATAGTGGCCGTGAAGACTTTCACAGGGGGCTGTTGCCTTTCCTGCCCGCTGAGGAAGCTGCCCGCTGCCTTCAAGTTCAACTTGAGAACATGAAGGGCGCGCAGAACATCAATGATGCTGACCTGCAAGGACGCAGCCTGCTTGGTGAGAAGTTCATCAGGCAGATCATCAGCGTGTTCCGGGGTGCGTTAATCTATCGGCTCAGTGAGGATGAAGAATCCAACGTCATCTGGCTGAGCACTGCCAAGCTGAAGCGAAGCTATGGCAGGCGTTTTGAGAAAAAGTTTCACATCACGCTCGCTGAGTTGGGTGTGCAGCGCAAGAGCCATATTGAGGGCATGTTTGAACTTCAAATGGTGTCACGCAACAAATGGAAGGTGACTGGTCACAAAGACTACTTGGCCAGCGTGTGCAGTCATCTAGCCGATGAGTACGGCTTGCCAATAAGCGGCGTGTGAATGTTTCTGTCCTGCATCCTACGGGGTGCAGTGAGAAGCAATCACGCTTCAATTGCAGGAGGAGAATATGGTTAAGAAAGTTAAAAAGCGTGCGGTCAAAAAGAAGGCCGCGCGCAAGCTGAGTGTGCTGCCCAAGAAGCTGTCGGCGCTGGTGAAACTGGCATTGCAGGATATCAGGAAGGCTGAAAAGCTTCCTGAGAAGTACATTTTTGAAATGGACAACTCGTACCATGAGCCCACTGAAGTGATATGCTCAACGAGGGGTGGCATGGAGATCAAGCGTCAGCCTGCTTGCGTCCTATGTGCGGCGGGTGCGGTCATGGCCTTCTCATTGAAGGCTGACTTCACTAAATCCCTCAGTCCCAGCAATTTCGGCAAAAACGAACTACAACTGGACGCCATCGACTCACTGCGTATAGGGCACGTCGTAAATGCTTACACATCCATCAATGGATGGAGTAGCTTGGATAACAAGCCAGAGCTTGAAGAAAAGCTCGGCAAGCTTGAGGCTTACATCCCTGACTATGACAGGGATGACCCTGAGCCTTTCCACAAGGCAATGACCAAACTGGGACAGCGCCTCCGCAAGGCTGGCCTGTAGTGTTTCTGTCCTAGGCTGTGCAAGCAGCCTAGTGAGAAGCACTTACGCTTCAACAGGAGGAGAAACCATGAGTGATACTGGAAAACTATCTGAACGCGCCATGCTGGCCAGCCTGCACATCTCAAGCTGGGCCGGGTCGGCCATTGACCGGGAAGTGACTGATACGGTCAATCAAGACTTCAAGGCTGACAAGAAGGCAGGGCGCTACAACAAGAAGCTGGTGGCGGCGTCCTTCCTTGAAGGCGTTTCATCTGCCCACTCAGCGGCGCGCACGGCCCACCGGACCCTGACGCTGCCGTGGGAGGATGACGGCACGCGGGTGCTGGCCACGGTTGGTTACCTGACCTACGTCCAAAAGATGAAGGAGTGCAAGCGCAAGGCCGAGGACGCCGTCAAGGAGTTCCTCACCAGCCGCGACGACTACATCAAGGACGCCAAGGTGCGGCTGGGTGACATGTTCAACATTGACGACTACCCCAGCAATGACGACCTCAAGGAGAAGTTTGATTTCGACGTGGAAATCAAGCCCATGCCTGAGGCCGCCGACTTCCGCGCCAAGGTCAGTGATGAAAGCATGAAAGCGATCATCAAGGACATCGAACGGCGCAGCAACCAGCGCCTTGAGAACGCCATGAATGACGTGTTTCAACGCGTTGCTGAAGTGGTAAAGAAAATGTCGGAGAGGCTGCGCGGCTATCAGCCCAAGGCTGACGGCAAGCGGGCCGACGGGGTCATCCGTGACTCCGTGGTCTACGACATCAATGATCTGGCTGACTTGCTGCCCGCGCTGAACGTCACCAACGATCCGCGCATCGCTGAACTGGCCAAGGCCATGAAGGCTGATCTGGTGGAACACTCGCCTGAGATACTTCGTGCCGATACCAAGGTGCGGCAGGCGACCATCAGCAAGGCTGACAAGCTTCTGGCCAAGGTTCAGAAGTACATGAAGTAGTTCATCTACGGGGCGCTGGGTCAAACCAGCGTCCAAAGATGCACTTACGCATCAACAGGAGGAGTTAATGAGAGCTAAAGAACCATCAATCACTGACCTGAAGGACTTCCGTGATTGGCTTCAGCAAAGCATTGACGAGGGGGCAACTGACTACAACGCCCACTCTTCAGGCAATTGTCTGGTTTGCCAATATCTCAAGGCCCGTGGCTCTGTCGAGGTCTCATTCCAAGGCGAAACGACCCTGCTCAGATACATGCATGAAGACGCACCGCCTGTGGAGCTACAACTGCCAAAAGCCATCGCAAAAATTGCGTATGGCATGAGCGGGAAGCTGTACCCTCAACTCAATCAGGACTTCACGTTCAAGGCGGCCTTGGATCGCGCCAAGAAGGTCATCGAGATAGCTAAATTGCGGGCCTTCAAACCATACTGAATGTTTCTGTCCTGCCCTATCAGCGTATAGGGCAGTGAGAAGCATTTACGCTTCACATTGCAAACAGGAGGAGAAAACTATGAATGTTTGATATTTCGAATCAAACGTTCGCTGACACCAAAATGCGCGGCGATTGCTTTTTGCGTACCGCGCATTTTACGCACTTCAGCTTCTTGTGTTTGAGTTAACTTCTTAGGACGTCCACCAATGGTCTTGCGTCTAATGCGGTGCCCTTTAACAAAGCCACATTTTCCATTCGTCACTTGGTCTTTGTGGTTGGCCGTGACAGTTAAGCAGGATACATTCTCAATGCGATATGAACCTGCATCACCATGACGTGCCATTACGTATTGACCTCGCTTACAACCGCGTAAGTCGAACCAGTTAGGCCCAAGATTGGCTTCCCACCAAGCTACCCATTGATCGTATGTAAATTTGAATTCTATGCCACGCTTGGCAGCATTATTTTTCTGATCTTTATAGGCTTGTCTGAACTTTTTCATTAGGCACTTTTGCCACAACAGGAGGAGAAAGTAAAATGTCTACTCAAGCAACCGTGGGTGCAACGGAAGTCCGAACTGAGACGATCGAAACCGCCAAGGAAATGGCGCGCATCTTTCGTAAAAAGGACATTCCGCTGTACATGCACAGTGCCCCCGGCATTGGCAAATCGGACGTCATGCGGCAGCTTGCCGCTGAGGACAAGTCCGGTTTCATTGATATCCGCGTGGGCACCATGTTGCCTGAAGACCTCACGGGCATCCCCGTTCCTGATCTGGAACGCCGGGTGGCTGTGTGGCTGAGGGCGACGTTCTGGCCTGAGGAAAAGCGTGACGGCAAAACCGGCATCATTGCGTTCGATGAACTCAGTGACGCCAGCCGCCAGCTGCAAAGCTGCATCTACCGGGTCATCTTGGACCGGCAGATCGGTGACTATCATCTGCCCAAGGGCTGGTGGCCGGTCGCTGCGGGCAACCGCAGGGAAGACCGGGCAGCGGCGCAAAGTGTCAGCACTGCGCTGGCGAACCGCTTTGCTCACATCCACATCAGGGCGGACGCCGAGTGCTGGTGCAACTGGGCCAACCTGAATGACATCGATCCGATGCTCATCGGGTTCATGAAGTTCAGGCCCAACCTGATCCACAGCATGGAAGGTGCTGACCTGTTGGCCTTCCCGTCACCGCGTTCTTGGGCGCGTGCTTCGAAGGTGTTTGACGCATCTCCGGACATGCGGTTCAAGCTGGTGGCGGCCAACGTGGGCGAGGGCGCTGCGGCTGAAGTGGAAACCTACTTCAAGGCCGTCGAACTGCCTGACTTTGATGATATCGTCCGTGACCCCATGCGTACCATGATCCCGGACGAGCCGGCCTCACGCTATGCGCTGAGCGCCATGTTGGCGAAGTACGCCAACCGGGACAACTTCGCGCAGATCTACAAGTACATCATGCGGGATGACTTCGGTGCTGACTTCGGCACCGTGGTTGTGCTGGATGCTGCGAAGCGCGAAGCCAGCCTGTGTGAGACGCCCACCTTCATACAGTGGGCCAAGAAAAACAAAACGCTACGCATCTGATTGTTGACGTCCTCAGGCACCTCCGGGTGCCTGAGTGGTGAGCAATCATGCTCAAACAGGAGGAGATTGTTATGAATATAGGCAGACTGAAGCGCCTCATCGCCCTGCTTGAACAGGACCGGGACAACGCTGAGGGCGTCAAGTTCGACATGCGCTACTGGGCCAAAAAGTCTGGTTCTAGCAGGCTATGCTACACAGAAGCCGACGTGAACAAGGTGCCAGTCAACTGCGGGACGCATGCTTGCGCTCTGGGCTTGGCTGCCATCAGTGGCGTCTTCAAGGCTGAGGGACTGGATTACAAGATTGATGGTAGTGTGCTGTGCCCCACCTTCGGCAAGCTGCAAGAGTACCAAGCTGCGGCTGAGTTCTTTGATATCAGCGATGAGAATGTTCGGGCATTGTTTGAC
>Ga0207674_10011352_pt1 | contig 10013 bp, 9 predicted proteins | sample KBSCornC72_FD_184303 | JGI IMG/M metagenome (GOLD analysis project Ga0207674, IMG submission 184303) | Corn rhizosphere microbial communities from Kellogg Biological Station, Michigan, USA - KBS Corn C7-2 (SPAdes) (version 2) | ecosystem: Host-associated > Plants > Roots > Rhizosphere > Soil ... | reverse complement strand
GCCAGAAGCGCTATCAGCGAGCGCCGGCGCTGGCGGATGACATTTTTGAGGGCAAGGACGGTAATCGGCATCATGGTCGTGGCTCGGCCGCCCATTGCGTCCGCGCGTAGTTTACTCGCAGACGGCCGAAACGCTTAAAACGACGACCCACCGTCGGCCGGTGGCGTGGATGCGCTGCCGGCACGGGCGCGCGGCGCGCAGCAAAGAAAAAGCCCGTACGGCGATTACCGTACGGGCTTTTAGGATTGCTGCGGTTACTGAGTCAGGCTCGTATCACGCAGCCTTGTTCCTGCGAATCGCTCCGAGTGCCAGTGCGCCCAGTCCGAGAAGCAGCAGCGTCGCCGGTTCCGGGATACGCGCGCCGATGATCGGATCGTCGCTGCACACCTGCCAACCATTGTTGGCGAAGCATGTTTGCGGAGTGGCCAGGACGAAGTTGCTGCGCAGGAACAGATCGGCGTCGGGGAAGTTGTTGAAATGGAAGCCGTTGGTGTCGAAGAACGCACCATTAGCGCCTCCGGTCACGCTCAAATACCCGAAGCCGGCGTTGACGTTCGTCGTCGCGAAAACCGCCTGCAGCGTTGCGTCGGCCGTCGGACCAAACGCGTCGTTAATGCCGGGAACGAAGTTCGCGGTGAGCCAGGGGTTGGCCAAGCACGTCGCGCTGCCGCCGCACAGTTGATCCAGATAGTCCTTCGTGTTGGGATTCGTGCTCGGACTGTACGTGCCATTGGGGACGTTGAAGAGCGCCAGATGGCCAGCCGTAAAGCTGATGCCGGTCGGTGTGCCTGTCTGATCCGGGCCCGCGATCAGACCTTCGAAAAAGCCGACCAGTTGCGTCCCGTCGGTGGAGCCGTTTCCGTTCCAGAACGTCGTGTTGCCATCAGCGCTGTTGATCTGGGTGATGTTGAATATGCCAAACAGCTCTTGGCCAATCGTGACAATCTGGATTTCGCGATCGACAAACTTGATCGAGAAATTGCTGCCCGGAGGAATGTAGTTGATCGGATCGGAATACGCGGCGCCCGCGAACCCGATCGCACCTGCCGCAACAGCCACCGCCAGCGTTCTGCGGCCTATCGATTTTGCCTGGTCAAGAAAACCCTTCATGCTTCGCTCCTTCAGAATGTCCGGTGGCCACGTAAGCTTGTAACGCGCTTCCGCGCGCAACTGGCCCTTTCGCGAGGTTTAATGCAGGAGGCGTGCCAGTCAAAAAAGGAACCATAGAATCAGTGACTTATCGATCGAATCGGCGGCTCGGGCTCGGATGATCCGCGGCCGATGTAAAGCCCACCGACACTAACGGAGCCGATGCGAGGCTAGGAGACCTGAATTCGCCCGCCTTGGAAGGGCACCGGCATGGTACGGCCCGACTCGGGAGGATCGCGGCCCAGTAAAGAGATTCGACACCTTGTCGGCAGCCGTGGCAAGGCTTCTACCTGCCCTTGGGTCCGCAGAAATGGGCCTGGCCCATCCCTTTCATGGGGACCCCCGCGTTTAGCGCTTGGCCACGGTGCCCCGAGCTGCCGCGCGGCGCGCTGTCGCGCCAATCTGGCGCCGGGCGACCGCAATCGCGATGCGCTGCCACGGGCTGCGGTTGCCCCAGGGGCGCCAGACCCGAGCCAGCCTGCCCCGATAGGCGTCGAACTGCATGGACACCGGGGCGGCATATACCCTTCCGCGCCGGAGAAGGATCTTCAGGGCCTCGGTCGCTGCGATCCCGGCGCAGAGCTGACACGCCATGACGGTCGAGGGCCCGCGATGGGCGACAAAGTCGACCGTGTGCCGATCGACCAGGTACCCGCGCTGCAGCATCGCCGGGGACAAGCCGACAAGGAAGCGGACCGCCTGGTCCTCCTCCGACAGGCCGTCGAGCCGGAAATATTCCTCGAAGGTCATTCGTCCCGGCAGGAAGTTCAGCAAGGCCGCGCCCATCCCGAGCGGGGCCGCCGTAATCGCCGGCACGCCGTTGCGCGCGCACGCCGCGAACGTCGCGCGCCGCGCCTCGAACGCGAAAAAGTCGAGGCCGTCGACGTACAGGTCCACGCCCGAGAGAAACGCATCGAGGTTTCCGGCCGACACGCCCTCGGCGAAAACCCGGATATCGAGCTCCGGGTTGATGTCCTTCGCCATCGCGGCCAGCACTTCGGTCTTCGGGTGTCCGAGCGTGCTGGCGAGAGCCCCCGCCTGGCGATTGATGTTCGCGATCTCGAACGTGTCGAAATCGGCGATGTTGAAGGCGCCGACGCCCAGACGTGCCAACGCCAGAAGATGAGAACCGCCGACACCGCCGAGCCCCGCCACGGCGACTCGCTTGCCGCGCAGGATCGCCTGTTCCGCGGCCGTTACCCACCCGATGTTGCGTGCAAACGCCTGCTCGTAGGAGAAGGCGTTGGGCTTGATTTCAGGCACCGTTTCCCGTTCGCGCGCCATCGATTCACTTCTAGAAATCGTAGCGGAGCTCCGCGTAGACCCGGTCGCGATTGTTGTACCGGCCGAAGTACCCGTCCGCCGGACCGCTGAAGATGTCGACCCCGAAGCCCACGGTGGTGTTCTTGGCGGCAGACCAGTTCAGTCGCGGCCGAACGAGGCTGCCCGCGTGCCGGAAATTCTGAATCCACAGGATTTGCGGCTCGAGGGTGGCGGTGAGCTTGGTCGACACGAAGATGCTCGCGCCGAAGCCGTCGTTCCTGACCGCGAGTCTATCGGCATCGCCGCCGAAGAAAACACGCTGGAATCCTTGCACGTTGATCCGCGTATCGCCGGACGGGGCGAACTCGGCGCTGACGATGTAGTCGAGCGTCGAGCGCTTGATCACGCTTTCCGGAGCGGTCAGATCCGCCAGACTGTAGCCCTGGCCATGCGCGTAGACGGTCTCGCCGCGCAGGACGAAATCGCCGAGGTCCTTGCTCACGGTGCCGCCCACCTGCCAGATGCGGTCGTACCGCGGCTCGAACACGAACGGTTCGCCGGCGACGCCGGACGGCATGCGGTAGAACGTCGGCTGCGTACTGAAGCTGCGGTAATAGAACGCGGCGAGATCCCAGCCCGCGGCGAGCGTGTTGGCGCGAAGCCCGAAGTTCGAGTTGCCGAGCTTGCGGTCGGGTCTCTGCGGATCGTGGAAGAGCGAAGCGATGTCGGCGGGCGTCGGGGAAGGCAGCGGCGCCGGATAGAAATCGGACCCCGGCTTGCCGATGCGGTCGAACGTGGGCACCGGTATCCAGATGAATTCGACATGCGAATCGCCGGAAAAGTACTCGGCCCGTCCCGCCCACTGCGGGATGCGAATCAAGTCGAAGCTCGGAAGGAGAAACTCCCGCATGTCGCGCGCTGAAACGACGTCGGCGAAAAAGAGTCCGACCACCTCGCCCCAGACGATATTTTGTGCGCCGACGCGAAAATTCCAGTCGCCGGCGGAAAAGTCGAGATAGTTCTCGCCCCATATCGCGCTGAAGCGCTGGTTCCGTTTGACCGAGTCGAGATAGAAATCGGAAGAAAGATAGACCGGATCCGCGTCGATCCGGCCACCCAGCTTCCATTTCACGTCGTCGGCCAGCGTGCCCTGCGCCGTCAATTGCAGTCGACCGACGGCCCGCGACCAGTGCGAGGGCGCAGCGTACGTATCGGCCAGCAATCCGTCGAAAAATCCGCCGAACTTGAAAGCTGGCGCGTCGAGCGCGGAACCCGTGTTCCCGGCAACGCTCGCCGGCGGAAGCTGCGCTTGCGCCGCGTTCTGCCCCCAGCCGATCACGGCGACGGCAAGGATCCATCCGAATCTGGCTGTCAGGCGCGGGACGGAGATCATCTCTTGATTGCCTCGCTCAGTTCGAGCCTGGGCCCTGTCGGTCGGCGCGTTTCTCTCACCACTACCCAGCTCGACGCGGTCTTCATGCCGAGCGTCCGAATGCGCCCGTCCTCGATCCGCACCAGGCGATCGGCCCTGGCAATGACTTTCTTGTCGTGCGTGGAGAAGACGAACGTCGTGCCATGAGACCGGTTGATTCTCTTCATCAGGCCGAGGATTTCTTCGCCGGTGCGGTGATCCAGGTTGGCCGTGGGTTCATCGGCCAGGATGATCTTTGGATGCGTGGCCAGCGCACGCGCGATCGCGACGCGCTGTCGCTGCCCGCCGCTCAGCTGATTCGGGCGATGTCGCGCATGCTTTGACAGCTCGACGATATTCAGAAACTTGGCCACGCGCCGCCGTCGCTCCCGCCGATCGAGCTCCTTGAACTGGAGAAGCGGATACTCGACGTTCTCTTCGGCAGAAAGCACGGGAAACAGATTGAATGTCTGGAAGATGAAGCCGATCGTGCGCGCACGCAGGTCGGCCAGCTGATCCGGCGTGCTGTCGCTGGTATCGCGCCCGGTGATCAGCACCCTGCCGCTCGTCGGAACATCGATGCAGCCCATCAGATTGAGCAGCGTGGATTTGCCGCTTCCGGAGGGGCCGGCGATCGCCAGGAACACTCCCTCTTCGATGGTCAACGTGACTTCGCTGAGCGCCGAGACAAGCTGATCGCCAAGCCGGTACTGCTTGGAAACGTTTTCGACGCGGATCAGGCTCATCGCAATTTCTGTCGGACATTCGCTATACTGGAAAAGGCTGCATTTTAGAGCTTATAGGCTTTTCACCTGCCGTGCAAAAAGGACGACATGCGTAGGGCGTTTTTCATCATCTTCGCCGGTTTCTGCTGTGCACTCCCGCTGTGTGCGAGCCCGGAAGCTCAGGACGTTCCGGATTCCGACGATGCGTTGGCGAAATCGATCCTGGAAAAGGCGGATCAGGTGCGCTTCCCGGCGCAAGGATTCGAGGTGCTGGTGACGATCGCGACAAACACTTCGGATGGCTCGAACGAGTCGAGGAAGTATCGGGTTCTGTCCAAGGGCAACGAAAATACGATCGTCATGACCACTGAGCCGGCGTCGGAGCGCGGCCAGGTCATGCTGATGAAGGGACGCGATCTGTGGATTTTCCTGCCGACGATATCGCAGCCGGTGCGGCTCGGCCTGGCGCAGCGCCTCACCGGCCAGGTTGCGAATGGGGATCTGGCAAGAGCCAATTTTGCCGGCGACTACCGACCCAAGCTCCTCAGGACGGAGAAAATCGACGGCGAAAGCGTATATGTGCTCGAGTTGAGCGCCGTCGACCGCGCCGTGACTTACCACCGGGTCCTGTATTGGGTTCGCCAGTCGAATTACTGGCCGCAGAAAGCAGAGTTCTACTCATTGTCCGATCGCCTGCTCAAAACGTGCGTGTACGAAAACTTTCGACCGCTCGGCGGGCGTCCGCGTCCCACCCGCCTGGTGATGCAGGACGCGCTCAAGAGCGGGGAGGAATCCGTCCTCGAATACGCAGAGATGCGCTTGCGGGATCTGCCCGACAAGATGTTCACCAAGGACTATCTGAAACGCATCGAATAGCAATGGCACTGTCGGCGCGGCGGCGGCCCTGCGAAGCGATCGCAGTGCGACTTGCCGGTCTGCTGTGTCCGGCCGGCCGCGCATCGGCTTGACAAGCGCTTGAGCCAAGGGCCAAGCTAGCGCGGGAACGAACCGCGAGCCGGAACGAACCGCGAGTCTCGAAACAGCGTGGGCCTTGAAAGAATCGATACGCAAGATCGTCAAGAAACTCCGCCGCGACAAGGGGAGCGTATCGCCCGTGGCGGGCAAGACGATCTTGCCGTCGGCGGCACGGCAGACCGGCAGCGTTGCGGCGGCACGCCCGGCTAACGCCCTCCCCGCGTCACGAAAAACCGGCGCGGCGCCCACCGCGGCCAGGAAGAAGACCGCGAAGAAATCGCAACCCAGGACGCATCCCACCGACGTCACGGGCCAGACGGTATTCGATGACCGCCCGCTGCGCTTCCGCAGCCTCACGCTGACCGAAGCAGACGTTCCGGCGCTCGAAGATGCGTCGACGATCGAAGGCGCGTTCAAGATACGCGTCGCCAAGCGCACCGGCGCACGACGCGACGCCTGGTCGCTGGTCGAGCGACGCTACACCGGCCGCGGCTACACGATCCCCGGTCGCAAGCCGAAGAGCAACGTCTTCACCTTCATCGCCTATGACGAAGGCCAGATCGTCGGCACCGTCGGTCTGGGCGTCGACACCGGCAAGGGGCTGTCGGCCGACCAGTTGTACCGGGCGGAGATCGATGCGCTTCGCGCAAAGGGCTGGCGCATCTGCGAATTCACGCGGCTGGCCGTCGACCGCACCGCGGCAAGCAAGCCGGTACTGGCCGGCTTGTTTCAGACGGCATACCTTTACGCCGCGGTGATCCGCGGCTACACCCACGCGGTGATCGAGGTGAACCCGCGCCACGTCGTCTTCTACGGCACCGCGCTCAAGTTCGAGCCCACCGGTCCGGAGCGGATCAACCGACGCGTCAACGCGCCGGCGGTTTTGCTCTGCGCATCGTTCGCGGCGATTGCCGACGGGCTCGCCAAATACGCCGGCAAACCGCCCGCGCCCGGAACGCGGCGCACCCTGTTCCACTATGGATTTCCGCCAAGCGAAGAGCAAGGTGTGCTGAAGCGTTTGCGCGAGCTCGTCGCCGCACGCTGATGGGGCGACGGCGTCCCGAGCGTCAATTCCTGCGACACGCCTGGTTCTGCGCAACAGCTGTACACCGCAACTCGCATCGTCCGGCACGGCGACGGTCGTGGTGTCGCCCCTAGTCCTACAATGCTTTCATCCATCCGCCGATGGGCAGTGCGCCCATCGCGGGTGAAAATCGCTGGGCACATGCGGCCTATCCAAAACTCTCGCATGCCAACGACAAGGGCCGATCATCGACCGCGAGGCACGACGCACAGCACGCGGCACGCCTGGCGTCATTCGCTCGGCCTGGTCGCGCTGGCTGCGCTGCTGCTGGCCGGATGCGCGACGCTGCCGCCGGGTTCCGACTATCCGAGGGCGGCGTCCAACGCGCTCGCGCATCCCGAGCAGACGCGGCTCGGGCGCCAATTCGCGGCGGCGTCGGCAGCCCACCCCGGCCTGTCCGCATTCCGCCTGCTTCCCGTTGGCATCGACAGTTTTCTGCTGCGCATGGAGATGGCGCAGCAGGCCGAGCGCACGCTCGATGTCCAGTACTTCGTCATCGAAAACGACGACACCGGAAGGCTGCTCCAGGAAGCGCTGCTGCAGGCGGCCGATCGCGGCGTGCGCGTGCGTGTATTGCTCGACGACGAGGGATCGCGCGGACGCACGGTCAAGCTGACGCCGCTTGCGGCCCATCCGAATATCGAGCTGCGCGTGTTCAATCCGGCGGCGTACCGCGGTCCGATAGAGTTCCTGCACGATGTCGAGTTGCTGAGTGACGGGGCCCGGATGAACCGTCGGATGCACAACAAGTTGTTCGTCGTCGACAACGAGATCGGCATCATCGGCGGACGCAATATCGGCGACGCGTACTTTCAGGAAGGACGCGACCTCGACTTCGGCGATTATGACGTCATCGCGGCCGGCGGCATCGTCAAGGACATGTCGGCGAGCTTCGATGACTTCTGGAACAGTCCGCTGGCAATTCCGATCGAGGCGCTGTTCGGCGGCAAGGCGTCGCAAAAGGCGCTGGCCGACTATCGCGATGCGCTGGCGCAGCACCACGTCGCGATGAACGACAAGGACTATATGCGCAGGCTGGCCGGCGGCGAACCGCTGCGCCCGCTGCTTGCCGCCAACGCGCCCTGGGTATGGGTGCGTGCGGAAGTCGTCTACGACAGCCCGCAAAAAAACAAGGTCGAAGACGGCGACGAGCCGGGACGCCTGCTGCGCCACCGGCTGGCCAAGAGGGTCGAAGAGACACGGTCCGAGCTGCTCATTGTGTCCCCCTATCTGGTGCCCGGGGATGCCGGTGTGAAGTTCCTGGAGAAGCTGCGCGAGCGCGGGCTGCAGGTGCGCATACTGACCAATTCGCTTGCGTCGACCGATATGCCGATTGTCCACTCGGCGTACCAGAAGTACCGGATCCCATTGCTCGAATCCGGGGTCGAGATCTATGAGGTACGGCCGATACTCGGGCAGCCGGTGGTGAGCGGCAACGCGCTGAAATCACCGAGCGCCGGGCAGTTCGCCCTGCACGCCAAGGTGTTCGTGTTCGACCGGCAGCGCGTCTTTGTCGGATCGATGAACCTCGATCAGCGCTCGCTGCACGTCAATACCGAGGTCGGCGTGATCATCGACAGTCCCGATCTGGCGCGACAGGTCGCCGCGCGCTTCGAGGCTATCGCCCGGCCGGCCAACAGCTATGTGCTCGCGCTGGATGGAACGAATATCGCGGGGGGCCGGACACTGGTGTGGCGCACACTGGAGGACGGCAAGCCGGTCGAGTACCGCCAGGAGCCCGCGGCCTCGATCTGGCGCCGCGCGAAAGTCGACATGCTGTCAATGCTCCCGCTGGACGAGCTGCTGTGAATGGGCGCCGTCGCGTCGTTTCGCCGGCGGCCATCGCCGCTCGGGTGACGCGGGCATCCCGGCTCGTCGCCTGCTGCCTTGCGGCGGTCGCGCTTAGCACGTCGGCGGCCGTCCCCGATGAGGACATCGTCGTGCATGCCAAGAAGGAGGGCCCGGAGATCGTCGTCGAAGTCGATTGCCCGGTGCGGGCTCCGCTCCTGGCGGTCTGGGACGTGCTGACCGACTACGACAACATGAGTCGATTCATTTCGAATCTGCAGTACAGCGGTATCCAGGGACGCGTCGACAACGTGCTCAAAGTGCGCCAGTACGGCAAGGCCACGCGCGGGCCGTTGACGATCACCTTCGACAACGTGCGGGAGGTCGAGCTGCGACCTTTCAGCGAAGTGCGCTCGCGCCTGATCAGCGGTGATCTGAAGGCGTCGGTGTTCACCACGCGCCTGGTCGACGTCGACGGCCTCGTCCACATCGTCAACAGCGGCCGTTACACGCCGAAGATGTGGGTACCCCCGGTGATCGGACCCGCGCTGATCGAGGCGGAGACGCGAAAACAGTTCGGGGAAATCAGGACCGAAATCCTCCGCCGCAGCGAACGTCGCGCGGCGGAGCTTGGGCCGCGCTGATCGATTTCCCGCGATGCGCGGCGGGGTTGTCCTTGACATGATCGGGCGCGCATGGACGTTCTGGCAGCGGCTTGGGAATTCATCGGCAATCTCGACAACGAGCTCGCGCTCCTGCTGTTGGACTACGGCCGGTGGATCTACCTGATCCTGTTCCTCATCATTTTCTGCGAGACCGGGCTCGTCATCGCGCCGTTTCTGCCCGGCGACTCGCTGCTGTTCGCCTCCGGCGCGCTCTGGGCAGCCGCCGACATGCCGGTCGAGCTGCTGGCGCTGACGCTGATCGTCGCATCGTTTGGCGGCGATAACTGCAATTACTGGATCGGCCGGCTGTTCGGAAGCCACACAGTCAAGAAAGCGCATTCACGCTTCCTGAACCGGCGGGCGCTCGAGCGAACCCATCGGTTCTACGCTCGCCACGGCGGCAAGACGATCATCCTTGCGCGCTTTGTTCCGATCGTGCGCACGTTTGCCCCTTTTGTGGCGGGCATCGGGCACATGGACTACCGCCGTTTCCTGATGTTCAGCGCCGCCGGGGCGATGCTTTGGGTCGGCTTGCTGGTGTCTAGCGGCTACCTGTTCGGCAAGCTGCCGATGGTAAAGGACAATTTCGCGCTGGTGATCGTCGCGATCATCGCCTTTTCGCTCGTTCCCGTCGCGGTCGAGTACCTGCGCGCGCGGCTGCGGCGCTAGCAGCACGGTCGTGCGGCTTCCGCACGTTGGCCCGGCGAGAGCTTGTGCGCTATGCTGTGCGCTACTGGCCAACGGGAGCGCGCGTGAAATTGCCGATTTGTCTTGCCCTGGCCATGCTGCTCAGCGCCTGCATTCCGATCGGCATCCGCGGCACCTCGATCACCGACGCCGGCGCCCAGCGTGCAATCGCCGCCTCGCCGGCCGGTGCCGCCGACTTGCCCGCCCCTGGCGCGCCTGACCCGCGGCGCGGCTGACCTGCGGCGCGCCTGACCTGCGGCGCGCCT
>Ga0207674_10011351_pt1 | contig 10014 bp, 10 predicted proteins | sample KBSCornC72_FD_184303 | JGI IMG/M metagenome (GOLD analysis project Ga0207674, IMG submission 184303) | Corn rhizosphere microbial communities from Kellogg Biological Station, Michigan, USA - KBS Corn C7-2 (SPAdes) (version 2) | ecosystem: Host-associated > Plants > Roots > Rhizosphere > Soil ... | reverse complement strand
CCGACAGCGGCTTCGGCTCGACGAACGGATGACCCGGCTCCTCGAACAAAAAGATTCCGTCCCGAAGAATATCGATAAAAAAATAACGCCCAAGCCGCAGCTTCTCGTTCACATCGTCAAGGCTGTGATAGATGAGGCTGACCGGGGTCCTGAGGTTGTTGCCCGAGGCCAGTTCCTCGAGCAGTTTCTCCTCGGTCCTCGCCCAGAATTCCGGGACGTCGGTCAGCTCCTCGCGGTCCACCACGACCAGCAGGTCGTAATCGGAATAATAGCGCCCGACCGGGTCCTCGACCCAGTCGCCGCGCGCATAGCTCCCGAACAGGATGATCTTCAAAAGCCTGCCACCGCGAAGCCCCGGCATGGTCCGGCGCGCGATCGCGAACGCGAACCCGTCGCGGACCTGCTCGACGACGAACTCGAGCTCGCGCCTTTTTCCTTCGGGCAGATCGTCGATGCTGCTGTTCATGACCGTCTCAACCTCGCGACAGATATGGCAGGACACAAGCGAATTCCTCCACTTTCGAAAAGCGGGGCGCCAGGCCGGACGGGCCGGAGTCTGCCCGACCGGCGGCAAATCGCCGCCCGATATCGAACGGCTCGACCGCTATTGCGGAACGGAAGCGAGCCGCGCCGAGCGCTTCGGATTGAGGCCGAGCGGGCCGCGCCGGTCGACCACCGCGACGCCCCGCGCCTTGGCGTCGATGACCAGCCGCTCGAGCACTCCATTGCCCGGGAAGGCGACGAGATAGCGCGGCTTCAGGGCGAGCATCTGCTCGTTGCGCTTGAACCCGGCGCGCGCTCCGAGCCGCCGGTCGAGCGAGAAGACCAGCTGGGGAACCTTGCGCCGCTCGGCCCAGGAAGCGGCGATCCGGTCGGCGCCCTTCATGTCCCCGCCATGGACGAGAATCAGGTCGGCAACCCGCTCGCGCACCTTGTCGAGCGTGTCCCAGACATTGCCGGCGAAGCGCTTGGCCTCGTCGGCGGTCGGGAAGGACAGTCGACCACCCGCGAAGATCACCGGAGTCCCCTGGGGGGTCCGCGCATCGCGCCGCGCCTCGGAGCGCGCCCGGAGGAAGTCGCGGGCATCGACCACCGCCGAGGTCAACGTCCGCGAATGGTTGAGCCTGGACCCGCCCGCGGGCCTCCAGGAGGAGCCGGTCTCGTGCAGGTAGAGCGCGGCGGCGGCCTCGCGGAGCGCTTCGAGGCCGATCATCGCCGCTTCGGCCGACCGAGCCCGCTCGACCTGCTTTTCAAGCTCGGCGGCATGGACTTCGGAACCGTCCGCCGACGCGATCAGCGCCCGGATCTCGTCGGTCGCCCGGTCGATCTCGGCGCCGCGCCTGGTCGCCGCGCGATGGAAAATGTTGACGAACCCCCAGGCGAGCTCCTCGCCATCGCGCTCCAGCGCCGTATCCGGAAACAGAGCGAAGAGGTCGCTCCAGACGCCCGCGAGAGTCTGGGCCACGGCTTCGTCGTCGGGAAGATCGCGCGTGGGCGGCGGATTCAGGCGCTCGATGTTGAGATGGCCGAGCTCGAGCAAGGCAAGCTGGGCGGCAAAGCTGGTGTGCATTGATGGTCTCCTCTCCGCGCGCCGGCGGATGCCGGTGGCGGGCCCGACAGGACCGGCCAGCGCGGGCGGCCCGCACCGAGCGCGGCGCGAGGGGAACCCCCGGCCAAGGCGGGCGCGGGCAGCGCCGCATGAGCGGCGCAACACGGGCCGAAGGCCGGCGGGTTGCGGGCCAGCTCGCCGCCGGGCCAGGGCCCCGCCGGCACCGGAATCGCCGGCCGGACGAGATGGACGATCGGCGCCACGCCAATAGTGGCGCAAAGCGGAGCCGAGCATTAGTGCCGAAGGATGCTTACGATAGCCCTCCTGATCGTCTCCAACATCTTCATGACGCTGGCCTGGTATGGTCAGCTGCGCTTCCCGCACTGGACGGTCGGAACGGCCATCCTGGTCGGCTGGGGCATCGCCTTGCTCGAATATTGTTTCGCCGTCCCGGCCAACCGGATCGGCTACGCGCATGGCTTCTCCGGCGGCCAGCTGAAGATTATCCAGGAAGTGGTGACGCTCTGCGTGTTCGCAGTCTTTGCGACCGTGGTGTTGAAGGAGCCGATCGGCTGGCGTTATCTCGGCGCATTCGCGTGCATCGCCGGCGCGGCCTGCTTCATGTTCGCGGGACGGGCATGAGGGCGGTCATCGATCGGCAAAAACCGGCCGGCCGAAGCTCGCCCCGTGAATAGAGCTCAGTCGAGGATTACCGCCGGTCGCTGAGCTCCAGAGCGCGGTCGAGCCGCTCGATGGCGCGTGCAAGGTGACGCTCGACCCGGCGCACCGGGATTCGGAGCCGCCTCGCGATCTCGCCATTGGAACGCCGGTCTCCAGCGCTCAGCAACAGGATCTCGCGCTGTATCGGGCGAAGGCTCGCGAAGGCGCGGGCAAGCCTTTCGATGTCGTGGTGTTCGAGGTCGTCGCGGCCGTCGGTGCTTTCCATTGGGACTGCGTTCCTCGAGGGGCGCAGGTCGGGGGCGGCCGGGAAACCGGGCGGCAATCCGTTCCGGCTCGAGGCCGGCTGCAATTGCGGCGGATAGTGGGGAGTGCCTGCATCATCCCTTTGGGCAGTCCCTGTGGCCACTTGTCACTAGGTCCGGTCGCCGCCCCCGGCCTTCGCCGAGAGACGAAATGGGCGGCCGCCCGCGAGGACGGCCGCCCGGAAGAAGGGCCTCAAGGAGACGTCAGGCCGCTTCTTCCAGCTCGCGGGATTCGGTCGTCTGGGACAGCGCTTCCCCTTCGCCTTCCGGGTCGGCATCGGGCTCTTTCGAAGCCTCGCCGGCGCCGTCCGGGGTGGGCTCGGGCTCAAGGGCTGCGAAGCGCATCGCCTCGGGAACCCAGCCGAGCGCCGCCTGCTTGACCTCCGCGTCGGCAATGAAGTCGCCGCCGAAGATCCGCTCGCATGCCTGGGCGAGCTCGGCTTTCTTTGCCTTGGAATAAGGGCCTGCAAGCGCCGGACCGCCGACCTCGGTCAGCGCAGCGAGCGAGACGCTCTTCGGAACCCGGTCGAAATAATTGGCGCCGGTAGGCCTCCACCAGGCCGCGACGTCGATCCCGAGGCGTTGCCCGAGATGGTCGTGGAACCCGCAGGCCCGACCCGGAAGGAGAGCGCTCGCCTCCAGGGTTCGAGCGACGGCGTGGCCGAGCCAGGCGAGGCGCGCCGATTCATCGAGCGCCCGGAACGCGTCGAAACGCTCGCCCCGGGTCCGGCCGCCGGTCCAGCTTCGATCGAGCGCTTCGGCCGCTCCGACCCCGGCCAAAGTCGCGCGGGCCTCGGGCGTCTTGAAACCGAAGACCGGGTCCGAAGGCCGATTGGCGCTGAGCGTCGAGCCATCCTTTTCCGACGAATGGGTCTCGGCCCGGTCGTTCATCAGGAAGATCGCAAGGTCGAGCGCGAAGCGGGGTTCCGCGGCGACATGGACCGCGAGAATGTCGCGGCGCTGGATCGCAAGCTCGTCCACCAGCTGGCGCGGGAGCCCGGCGGGTTTCGCCGTCACCGCAGGGGCAAGAGGTTCGTCGGACTCGCCGGAATCGGCATGTTCCAGGACTTCCTCATCGGCGGAAATTTCCGTGTAGAAGCCCGAATCCAGCCTCGGCCGCCCTTCATGGTCAAGCGTCAGGAAGGTGCCGACCTTCGCCTTGAGCTCGTCGTCGATCAGCGGCGGCGTGTCGCTGATCTTATCGATTTCCTGATCAAGCGTGCGGATCTTCGCCTCGGCGTCGGCGCGTTGGGAATCGTCGGTCTCCTCATCCTCGAGAAGCCCGACCAACTCGCCGATCTGCTCCTCCAGGGCGTGGATCCGCGCCAATTCCTCGTCGCTGAGCGGCGCCGTCTCGACCGGAACGCGCCGAAGCCCGTCGGTCGCCGGATAGCCGATCCAGCTGTCGAGCGTCGGTCGGACGAACGCCAGCCCATGCTCGGCGGCCGCGGCCGCCGCGAGCGCTTCGATCTTTTCGAATGCGAGCCGCTCGAGCAGCGCAACGTCGAGCCAGCGTGACTCTGCGGCGTCGGCGAACAGGTCGCTCTCGATACGGCCTCCCGCCGCGACATAGGCCTCCTCGCCGACGAACAAGGCGCGGCGATCCGACGCACTGACGCTGGCTTGGGTCATCATTCGCCGGATGCTGTCGGGATAGGCCGCGCCATAGCCCCTGCTCATCTGCTCGAACACATAGGACTGGCGCTCGCGGTCGCCGCTCGCGGCATAGGCCTTGGCCACGTCGAGGCTGATCTCGCCGGCCCCGAGCGCCGCGAAGATTTCGGGCGCGAGAGACGCGAGGCGCAGCCGGCCCTCGACGAAGCGGATCGTCAGACCGAACCGGCGGGCGATGCCCTCGATGTCGGCGCCTTCATCGACGAGCCGCTGGAAAGCGACGCATTCGTCCGCCGGATTCATGCTCAACCGCTGGAAATTCTCGGCGAGGCTCGCTTCGCCGGCAATGTCGGAGCTGTCGAGCACCAGGCAGGGTATTTCATGGTTTGCCGGGAGCTTGCCCGAGGCAGCGAGCTCCTGGAGCGCACCAAGGCGCCGCCCGCCTGCTTCAACGGCGAAGCTTCCGCGCGGTTTGGCGCAGGCGGTGACCACGAGATTCTGGAGGAGGCCACGAGCCTCGATGTCGGCCTTGAGCTGCCGGTCCGAGTTTTCATCGCTCGAGCGCCGGACGTTCCGCGGCGAGAGGGCGAGCTTGTTGAGCGGGATGGTCTTGATCATTGCTGGTCTCCGGATTGTGAGCGCTTGCGGCCTATTCCGCATGCTTCGCTCATCCCGAGACCGCTCCCCTCCTCCTCTCATGCTTCGTCGCGAAGACCGTCCTCCGTCCGCCGTCGCTCGCGCTGTGCCCATGCTCGTGCTCGTGCTCGTGCTCGTGCTCGTGCTCGAATGATTGAGCGATCGGCGTTCTGCTGATCGAATGATCGTTCGCGCGTGCAGGAGACGCACTCGACCGCGACCGGAATCGAATAGCGGCCCGGCACCCCCGATCGGTGCCGGGCCGCTATCCTTGCGGGCTTCCCTTTGCGCCGCCCTTGGAACGCGAACCAAGAAAACGGCTCGAACGGCGCGGGTTCCCGCGACGGTGGCTCAAGTTAAGGAGAGCCCCGAACGGACTGCCTTGAAGAATTCGTTCATCCTGGCCTCGCCCTCGTCCGAAAGGGTGACCCAGATCCGGCGGCCGTCGAGCGGATCCCCGGACCTTTCAATCAGTCCGAGATCGTCGAGCTTGGCGATCCACCGAAGCCCCGTGGTCTGCGGGACCGCCGATGCGAGGGTCAGTTCGGAGACGGTGACCCTGCATTGGGTGAGGGAGGCCGCGTAGAGATAAAGGAGGATGTCCCAGGCGGGATCGGCGAACAATTCGCCACCGATGACCTCTTCGCGAGTTCGGCGCGCAGCAAGAACTGCCCTTACCTCGGCTTCGGTCGCGGTCCGCTGAGCGGAGTCCTGAATCCTGGATTCGGCGATCCGCTGCTTCAGCGCATCGACCCGTTGCTCGAGGCTTGCGATCTCGCGGTCAACCTCCGCTTCGATCCACAGGGCGGGCTTGTTCATCACTCTGGTCCTTTTGCCGTGCGTCTTTCCTCCGAATTGGCCGGCAACCAATTTAAAGTTAATAAAATCAATATCCAAAGCGGACGCAATTGCCGCTCGCCACGGAGCGAACAGCAATGGCAAGACGAACATCGGACCAATCGCGCACCGCTACCGCTTCATCATCTTCGACGACCATAAGCTCATCGCCGAAAGCCGGAATTATCCGGCCTCGAACGACGACATCGCGGTGAGGCTTGCCGACGGCTGGCGCGATTTTCGCGGCGGTCAATTATGGCGCGGCGCGAGCCTTCTTCGCCACTGGCGGCGGGGAACTTCGGCTCGGAGCGCCCTCGACAGATAAAGTGCGGTCCACGGCCCGGGCACAAAGTCGGACGCAAGGGGCGAACCCGAGAGCAAGCGTTCCATCCCGCGCGCAAAGCGCGAACGGGGGCAAAATCGTCTCCATTTTGGTTTAGTCTCACCCCTCGCGCTGAAAGGATTAATTAACCAATTCGGACCAATTTCGGCGTGCTCGGTCATGTCATTGCAAGGATTTGGAAAAATGCGGGAGCAATGCGCGACAAGGGATGAGCCGATCCTGTTCGGCGAGTTTCCGGACGCCGGCTCAAAGCCAGCCGCGAGCGCCCGGACCGAGATCGGGTTCGGCCATCTCGCAAGAGCCATCATCAAGGCGCGTTCGGTCCGGCGGCAATTGTTCGACGAGCATCTTTTCGCCGATCCCGCCTGGGACATGCTACTCGAACTTTATGCCTTGAGCGCCGAAGGTCACCGGGTCTCGGTCTCCAAATTGAGCCTCGCCGCCGGAGTTCCCGGAACCACCGGCTTGCGGTGGATCGACAAGCTCGACGAGGAAGGCCTGATCTACAGGATCGCCGATCACCTCGACGGCCGAAGGGTCTGGATCGAGCTGTCCCACAAGGGCGTCTCGACCATGAGCGATTATCTCGAGCAAATCCCGGTGCGCCAGGCGGGCGCTTAGCCCCGGCGCGCGTCAGGCGCTCAGTCAGGCGCGATCAGGAGAAGGAGCGCACGGGTACGCGCGGCGGACTCGTCGGCCGCGGCGGCCGCGCGCCTCACGGCGAGGCCACCCGCCCGGGTTTGCGCCTCGCATGATTCCCTCGATTGAGCGGCGAGCCCTGACAGGCCGGTTCCAATGCCGGCGGGAACCATCCGGGACACGCCTGCCCCGTCAGTCCATTCGAGCTCATAAGCATTGAGAGATAGGCCGCGATCGCCCGCGCGCCACTCCGGGCTCGCGTCGGAGGCGGTCACACTGAAAGTCCCAACGGGTGCGTTGGACCAGATGCACAACGGCCGGTCGGCGCCTTGCCCTTCAACTCCTCCGCCCTCGGCAAGCGCCGGCTCGGCGCCGCCGCGCGGCGCGACGCTGAGGCTGATTCGGATGCTGCCGGTTGAGACAGGGCCCATTTCTCCACCGCGCGAAGCCGATTTTGCCCGAAGCGCTCCGGGCGTTGAAATCGCAATCGAGGCCAAAGCCAGGAATGCAAGCGACCGGGTCGATGAAAAGCCCGCCATATCCGCTCCCGCCAATGTGAGCCGCCCGAATGGATGGATTTGGGTTGGCGGGTTCATAAACTTCGCTCCAGATTGGAGCCGATTCCGCTCAACCCGCGTTCCAGCCCGTCCAAATGGATTCTGACGAAACCCGGGCCGCCAGGCGACGTGAAAGGGACCAGCGCGGCGGCCGGGCTTCACCCTCCACCTTAGCAATATCGTAAACTTTGCGTTAGACTAAAAGCACTTTCCGGCTAACAGCCGGCTTAAATCAATCAGCCCGGAGAACGAATGGCGACGGAAACTCTCCCAATCGGCCACGACATGCTTCGCGAGGCGCTGTCCTACATGGAATCCGCCCTCGAACTGCTCGATCGAGCTCAGGTTTCGGCTCATATCGGAGCTCATCTGGATCTCGCCATCTGCGAGCTTCAAAGCGCAATGGGCCTCAGCACTCCCGTTCCCGACCGGAACGCGATCGGCGGGCGTCCTCACTGAGGGACTGTCGTTTGCTACCGGACCCGGCCGTGAAGAGGCGGGTATCGTAAATGGCGGGTGCACCGAGCCGCACCCGCCGGGTCGATTCGGCTCGCCAACAACCAAACGGTCGCCGATCAAATCCTATTGTTCAAGGGGCGGGCGGCGACCGGGTGAATATTTACGATCATTCGTGCTCGATGAGGCGCAAACGAGTGACCCTACCATCGGCTTCACGGACCAGCACTTCCCGCTTCTGTCCCCCAGCCGGCCGCGACCAGTCCTTGCTCGAGGCCGTGGTGGAATGCAGAATGCGGACCGTCGCGCTCGCGCTCGCCGCGACCGCCGCCGAAGGAGACGGGCGGCCGGGATCCGGCGCCGCTTGGGGCGCCGCCACGGCGGCGAGGGCGAGCAGAAGGATCATTCGCCCGATGTGGCCGAACCGAACCTAACCGCTACCTGCGCATAGGTCCGGTTCGGTTCATTCAATAGGCGGTGGCGCTGCCGGAAGCGCTTCTCCGCTCGTCCCGGTTACGGCTTCCCGCGCGATAACCACTCCTCTTCAAGAGCGCCGCGTTGACCGGATGTTAACCCGCCGCGCGTTAAATCCATTTCGGACCAATTTATTCGGTCGCCAGGTGGGACGTGGACAATGACCAACATTTTTCTTCGTGGAGCGGCAATGGCTGCGGCCTTGCTAACCCTCGCGGCGGGATCGGCGGCGAATGCCGCCACCCAGGGCAGCCTCGGGACGACCTCGACCGGAACGGTCGGAGTGAGCGTGTCGGTTCCGAACCGGGTTCAGATCTCGGGACTGACCGACGTCGCCTTCACCAACCAGGATCCGGGCGTCGCCGCCTCCAACGCGCAGAACGTCTGCGTGTGGAGCAACACCAGCACGCGCGGCTATAATGTGACCGCGAGCGGAAGCGGTACCGCGGGCGCGTTCACGCTCGCCAACGCTTCGCTGACGGTTCCTTATTCGGTGGAATGGGCGGGAAGCTCGGGCGCAAGCTCGGGCACAGCCCTCGCGTCGGGGACGGCGCTTACCGGGCTGACCTCGACGGCGACCAACGCGACCTGCAGCGCGGGAGCGGCGAGCACGGCGAGCCTGATCGTCAAGATCGCTTCGAGCAATCTCCAGTCGATGCAGGCCTCGACCAGCTATACCGGGACCCTGACGCTCGTCGTCGCGCCCGAATAAGGGGCGCATCGGTGGCAGGGGGTCGATCGGCGGGCTCCGGCGGGATCGAGAGCAAGCACAGGAAAGCCGGTTGGGGCACGGCCTGGCGGCCAGGTTTCGCGCGCATCGCGAAGGGCGCCTTTCCTGCCCTCCTGCTCCTTTGCGCAGTTCCGGCCGGCGCGGCGAGCAACAAGGTCCGGATCACGAACCTCGGCGACGTCGCGTTCGGCTCGGTCGCCAATCTCTCGACGGACGCGGTGCAAAGCCAGAGCCTCTGCCTTTACGCCGACACGGCGACCAACGGCTATAATGTGCGCGCAAGCGGCTCGGGCGCAGGGGGCGCCTTTACCTTGGCTTCGGGAGGTAACAATCTTCCGTTCGACGTTCAGTGGAGCAGCGCTTCCGGCCAAAGCAGTGGCACCCAGCTCACCGCCAACGTCGCTTTGTCTGGCCAGGTCAGCAATGCGGCGCAGCAGACGTGCAACAACGGCCCAGCCACCACGGCAAGCCTGATCGTGATCCTTCGGTCCGCGGCGCTGTCGAGCGCCGCTGCCGGCCCCTATAACGGCTCCCTGACCCTCATCGTCGGCGCTGAATGAGCGGGCACGGCAATGCTCCGCAAAGTGACCTTGCTGGCCATGCTGGTCGCCGGCTCCCTCCTCGCGGAGTCGGCCGCAGGCGCTAGTTCGGCAAGCCTGATCCAGTCCGCGGCACCGCCGGCCGGGTTCGACGAGCTGACCCGCCCCCGCGAAATGCTTCTCGATGTCTATTATGGCGACCGCAAGGTCGGCGAAGCCAGGGCCGTGGTCGCGCCCGGGACCGTCCGGTTCATCGACCCCGCCACCCTCATCGCGCTCGTCCCGGACGTCATTCCCTCGCCCGCGCTCACTGCCGAGCTGTCCAGTGAGCTTCCAAGCCATCCCGAGCTGGTCTGCTCGCCCGGCAATTCCGGTCAATGCGGCGAGCTCGCTCCCGAAACCGTCGGAGTGATCCTCGACGAGGACCATTTCCGGGCAAGCCTGTTCTTCGCGCCGAAGCTATTAAGGACCAGGCCGGCGGTCGGCGATCCCTATCTCAAACCCTCGACCGGCCCGTTGTCGCTGACAAGCAATGTCGGGCTCGCCTTGTCCGGCTCGACCGGGACCTCGGCCATTTACAATATCCAGGACCGGACGATCCTCTCTCTCGGAAACGCCCGGATCCGTTCGGATTTCTCCTACGCGTCCAGGCTCGGA
>Ga0207674_10011350_pt1 | contig 10014 bp, 5 predicted proteins | sample KBSCornC72_FD_184303 | JGI IMG/M metagenome (GOLD analysis project Ga0207674, IMG submission 184303) | Corn rhizosphere microbial communities from Kellogg Biological Station, Michigan, USA - KBS Corn C7-2 (SPAdes) (version 2) | ecosystem: Host-associated > Plants > Roots > Rhizosphere > Soil ... | reverse complement strand
CCCAAGCTCGAACCAGGACGGTTCGCCCGACGGCGCGAGAGCACTATGTGGCAGCGCCATGCCTAACGCTTCAGCGACGACCTGTGAGGTAGCGGCCGTGCCCAGAAACTGACACCCGCCACCAGACGAGCCGCACGCGCGACAACCCATCTCGGCCGCATAGTCCAGCGTCACGAGATCGCGGGCGAACCGAGCCCCCAGGCTCTGTACCTGACCGGCGTCTTCAGCGCCTGCCGCTGGCAGCGTGACGCCACCGGGGACGACCACGGCGGGAAGCGACTTCGTCCCCGCGAGCGCGAGCATGGTCGCGGGCAGCCCCTTGTCGCACGTCGCGATGCCGATCACGCCGCTCGCGGTGGGCAGCGAGCGAATCAGGCGACGCATGACGATCGCGGCGTCGTTCCGGTAGGCGAGGCTGTCGAACATTCCGGTCGTGCCCTGCGTGCGCCCGTCACACGGATCGCTGCAGAACGCCGCGAAGGGAATCGCCCCCTGACGGCTCAGCGTTTCCGCGGCTTCGCGGACGAGCAGCTCGATCTCCCAGTGGCCGGTGTGATACCCTAACGCGACGGGCTGCCGGTCCGCGCCGCGAACACCTCCCGCGGTGCTCACGATCACGTATTCGGGACCACCCAGCGCGGCGGCGCTCCACCCCATGCCCACGTTCTGCGTGAGGCCGAACAGGTTCCCGCTCGGCGCGTCGATGAGCATCTCCGGGGTGAGGGGCAACGCGCCTGGAGGCCCTTCACCGACGATTCGGCTCGCCGAAACCACCTCGGCGGAGCCGAGAACTGCTTCGAGTGGCGCTGGCGTTCGGACGGATGACATCAGTGAGGTTCGCTGGGGAACGGGCTCTGAACTAGCGGGCCCACTGGGCAGATGATAAGGTCTGCCCCGAGTTACCTGCCAGATTTTGGGTGCCGATGAGTGCCAGGATCGACCAGAGGACCATGCTCGAGACCCCGCGGCTCCGTTTCGGCGTGATCGGCGTGAACCACTCGCACATCTATGGCATAGTGGACGCCGTCGTGCGCGGCGGTGGCCAGCTCGTGTCGTTCCACGCGAGCGAGCCCGACCTCGCGGCGGAATTCGCGGGTCGATACCCGGCGGGCCAGCAAGTGAGTGACGAGCGCGCGATTCTCGAGGATTCGTCGATCCAGCTCGTGCTCTCGTCCATCACGCCTAACGAGCGCGCTCCGCTTGGCATTCGCGTCATGCAACACGGAAAGGATTATGTGGTCGACAAGCCCGGGATGACCTCGCTCGCTCAGCTGGCTGAGGTGCGTCGGGTGCAGTCGGCGACCAAGCGGATCTACTCGATCGTGTACAGTGAGCGCTTCGAGAACGGCGCGACCATTCGTGCCGGGGAGTTGGCGCAGGCCGGTGCGATCGGCACGGTAATCCAGACCGCCGGCTTCGGGCCGCACCGCATTCACCCGCCGGACCGGCCCGATTGGTTCTGGGACCCGACGCGACATGGCGGGATCATCTGCGACATCGCGTCGCACCAGTTCGATCAATTCCTCTACTTCACCGGCTCGACGACGGGCGAGATCGTTGCCTCGCAGGTGCGTAATGTGCGACACCCCGAGCATCCAGCGTTTCAGGACTTCGGCGACGTGATGGTTCGCGGCAACGGCGGCACCGGGTACATTCGGGTCGACTGGTTCACCCCCGACGGCCTGCCCACCTGGGGCGACACGCGACTCACGATACTCGGTACCGATGGCTACATCGAAGTGCGAAAGAACGTGGATCTGGCGGGGCGCGCGGGCGCGAATCACCTCTTCGTCGCTGATCGCGACGCCGTCCGCTACATCGACTGTAAGGCGGTGGACGTGCCGTTCGGACGTCAGCTCGTGGACGACGTGCTGAATCGGACCGAGACCGCGATGACGCAGGCGCACTGTTTCCTCTCGATGGAGCTCGCGCTCGTGGCGCAGGAGAAAGCCCACGTGGTGACGTGAACATCGGTCCTGTTCGGCTGGCGAATCAGCATGTCAGCCGCCCGACGTTCCGAGATCCCGCCGACGTCGTTCGATGGCTCGGTGCCGTGCAGGCACAGGACTACGTGGGAGGGCTCTGGGCGATCGGGCTTCGCACCAAGGGTGCAACCGAGGCGACCGTCGAAGCCGCTGTCGCGCGCCGCACGATCGTTCGCACATGGCCGATGCGTGGAACGCTGCATTTCGTGGCGGCCGAGGACGTTCGTTGGATCCTCCCTGTCCTGACGCCGCGCGTCGTTGCGGGTGCACAGAGCCGATTCCGCCAGCTCGGACTGGACGGTGCGACGTTCACCAGAGCCGCTCGTGTCGCGGAGAAGGCGTTGGCGGGTGGTAACGTGGTGCGCCGCGACGCGCTGTATGAGCTCTGGAAGGCTGCCGGCATCGCGACCCACGATGCGCGCGGCCTTCACCTGCTCGGCGTGCTGTCCCAGGAGGGTGTCCTCTGCTTCGGCCCGCGAGACGGAAAGCAGCAGACCTTCACGCTGCTCGAGGAGTGGGTGCCGACCGCGCGGTCGCTCGAGCGCGACGCCGCGTTAGGCGAGCTGGCTCGGCGCTACTTCACCAGCCATGGTCCGGCGACCGTTCAGGATTTCGCATGGTGGGCTGGCCTGACGGTCACGGACGCGCGCATGGGGCTGGAGTCGGCGAAGCACGCGCTCGAGAGCGCAGACGTGAACGATCGCGAATTCTGGTTCGCGGCTTCGCGTCCGGCGAAGGGAAAGTCGGACGCCGCGTTTTTGCTGCCGCCGTGGGATGAGTTCACGGTGGCCTACCGGGATCGGAGCGATATCCTGGACCCCAAATACGCGAGGCGAGTCAATGCTGGCGGAGGCATTCTCAGCCCGGTGATCGTGGTACGGGGCGGCGTGGTTGGCACGTGGAAGCGGGCGATCAAGAAGGACACGGTGACCGTGACGCCGACGTTCTTCAAGGCGCTGAACGGGGCGGATCGCGCGCTGGTCGCTGCCGCGGTCGAGCGATATGCCCGGTTCCTCGGCTTGTCCGACGGGATCCTGGCGAAGTAGCAGGCCGGGCCTTGCGGTAAGACCAGACTTTTCCGGGAACAGCGATGAAACGGATATGGCGGAAACGGCCCGATACTGCCTAACGGGCCGGCCTGCTCATCCCGACGAGCCGATTTTCTTCGGAACGGCCTCGGGCAGCCAATCCAATGCATCCCGAGGTCGTTCCATTCTCAAGTCCCGGCTCGTTGGGAGAGCCAGCGTCGATGCAAAGCCGGATCCGGCAGTGTCCGCCCGATCCGCTTCATTGCAGTTCCCGAAAAGGCTTGCCGCCGCGGCGATACCTGAGTGCCGCGCCAGGCCAGGCCCTGATTGACACCAGAGATCCATGCCCTTATATGTCGGATGTCGAAATGTCGCCTCCCGAACTGTGGACATCCGAACCCTACACCCATGGCTCAGACGACCCTCGAGCTCCTCCAGGGCACCCTCGACCTCCTCGTCCTGAAAACCCTCTCGTGGGGCCCGGCCCATGGGTATGCCATCGCCCGCTGGACCCAACAGCTGACCGGTGACGCATTCAAGCTCGGTCAGGGCTCGCTCTACCCCGCGCTCTATCGGCTCGAGGAGCGCGGCTGGATCGAGAGCGAGTGGCGCCTCTCCGACACGAACCGCCGCACGAAGGTCTACAGGCTAACGGCCGTCGGCCGCGCGCAGCTCAAGGCCGAGACCGCGGCGTGGACGCAGTTCGTGGAGGCGATGGGCAAGATCCTTCGGACGACGTCACAACCGGCGTAGTCCGTGAATTCCTCCAGCGGGTGGCGTCGGCTGCTCCGGCTCCCGCGCGGCGACATCCGCCGCGGCGTGGAAGACGAGATCGACGCCCACCTCGCGCTCCTCACCGCCGACTTCGTCGCGCAGGGCATGTCGCTCGCCGACGCGCGTGCGCAGGCCGAACGAGAGTTCGGGGCGGTGGGCAACATCCGTGACGAGTGCATCGCGATCGAGCGCCGCCGGCGTCGTCGCGTGAACCTCAGCGAGGCTGCCATGAGCATCCTGCACGACATTCGCTACACGGCGCGATCGCTCCGCGCGAACGCGGCGTTCGCCACTGCCGCCATTCTCTGCACCGCGCTCGGCGTCGGCGCGACGGCCACGATCTTCAGCGCCGTGTACGCGACACTGATCCGCCCACTCCCATTCCAGAAGCCCGACGAGCTGGTCGCGGTCTACGAGGGGATACCGGCGAAGAACCTCACTGGCGTCAACATCTCGTATCCCGACTACACGGCCTGGCGGGATGAGAGCAAGAGCTTCACGGCGCTCGGCATCTGGACGTGGAATTCGCCGTCCTTCACCGGAGAGGGTGTGGGTGGTGCGGAGCGCGTCGACGGTGCGGAGGTGAGCCCGAACCTGTTTCCACTAATGGGCGTGCGTCCAATACTTGGCCGCACGTTCGCGGAGAGCGAAGGCGTGCAGGGTAACCACCACGTCGTGCTTCTGGGATACGGGCTGTGGCAGCGGCGGTTCTCCGGCGATCGGAACATCGTCGGCCGGACGGTCACGATCGACCTGAAGCCATATACGGTTGTCGGCGTCATGCCGCGTGGCTTCGCGTTCCCGGACAACGGCCAGGCGTGGGTTCCATTCGTTCCGTACCCGGACGAGCTGCATGGCAACCGCGGGTATGCCGGCGCCATCGGCCGACTGAGACCCGGCGTCACTCCTCAACTGGCGCAGCGCGACCTGGACGTCATCATGAAGCGCCTCGCACGGGAGTTTCCCAACGAAAACGAGGGCTGGCACGCCGAAGTCGTCCCGATACGCGACGATCTCGTCGGGAATTTGAAGCGCCCGCTCCAGGTATTCGCGGCCGCCGTCGTGCTCGTGCTGCTCATTGCGTGCGCGAACGTCGCGAACCTCACGCTCACGCGCGGCGCCGCCCGCCAGCGTGAGATCGCGGTTCGGACGGCGCTCGGGGCCGGCCGCGGACGGATCGTCCGCCAGCTGGTGACCGAGAGTCTCATCCTCTCGGCGTTAGGCGGCGTGCTCGGCGCGGTGATCACCGTCTACGGCGTCCGCCTCCTTCGCCTCGGTTTTCCCAACGACGTGCCGTACTACATCCCGATCGGCATCAACGTGCCGACGCTCGTGTTCGCGGCGATCGTCTCGGTGTTCTCGGGGCTGGCCTTCGGCATCATTCCGGCCTTCCGCACGACGGACGGTTCACTCGCCCTGGCGTTGCGCGAAGGAGGCCGCGGTGGAAGCGACGGCCCATCGAGGGGACGACTCCGCAATGGAATCGTCGTCGGCGAGCTCGCGCTTTCGGTCACGCTCATGATCGGGGCCGGCCTGCTCGTGAAGAGCTATCGTGCGCTCGCGAGCACGACGCTGGGATTCGAGGAGAATGGAATCCTGTCGTTCCGGATCTCGCTGCCGTCGGCGAAGTACGAGAGTCGCGCGCGTCGCCTGGCGTTCTACGAGACGCTCCAGGAGCGTCTCCAGGCGCTGCCGTCGGTGGCGTCGGTCGGACTGGCGCAGGGGATTCCATTCAGTGGCTGGAACGTCCAGGCGTCCATCGTCGCAAAGGGGTGGCCGAAGGCGAAGCCGGGTGAGGATTTCATCTCGCACTACCAGTACATGTCGCCGACCTTCCTTCGAACGATCGGGGTTCCGCTTCAACGTGGGCGTGGGTTGGCGGAGTCGGATCGCGATACGGTGAACGTGGTCGGGGTCATCAACGCCACGTTTGCGCGACGCGCGTTCCCGAATGAAGACCCGATCGGAAAGCAGGTGCAGATAGGTGGAGACTCGACCAACCCGTGGGTCACGATCGTCGGGGTGATTCCGGACTATCGTCACTATCGATTGCCGGAACCAATGGGGCCCGGGCTATATCTGCCGATCGCAGCCTATCCGCCGTACACCGAGACCGTCGCGATTCGCGTCAAGTCGGGGGATCCCGCGGCGCTGATGCCCAGCGTGCGAAGCCTGCTCCGCGATCTCGACCCGGACATGCCGCCTTACCGGATCGTGACGTTCGAGCAGGCGGTCGGGCAGTCACTCTGGCGCCAGCGTTTCCAAGGCCTGGTGATCGCCGTGTTCGCGATCCTTGCGGTGCTGCTGGCGGCGGTGGGGATCTACGGCGTCATCTCGTACTCGGTGGCGCAGCGCACGCGCGAGTTTGGTGTCCGAGTGGCGCTCGGCGCTCAGATGCGAGACATCGTTGGAATGGTGGTCCGCCACGGTGCACTCCTCGCCGCGTGGGGCGTCGTGCTCGGAGTACTCGGCGGGGCGCTGCTGACGCGGTTCCTCGCTGGCCTGCTCTACGCGACGCAGCCACGCGACCCTGCCGTGTTCTCGCTCGTCGCGTTAGGCCTGGGACTGGTGGCACTGGTGGCGGGCAGCGTCCCGGCGTGGCGGGCGACTGCTGTCGATCCGTTGGTTGCGATGCGGCCGGATTAGTTGGCGCCCGGTAAGCCTCCGTTGTACACGAGCCTCCGCCAAAGCCGGAACGCGGATCTACGCGGATCTTCGAAAAGGCGATCATGCGGATCGCTCCTTGTGAGCGTACGGCTCGCCTCGCAAGCGGCCGAGATTCTTTGTTCAACTGCCTCGGGAAGCCACAACACAGCGTCCCGAGGCAGTTCATTCAAGAAATTCGGCTCGTTGGGGACGGAGACGTAGGTGACGAGGAGCGATCCGCATAATCGCTGTTCAAGATCCGCTTCATCCGCACACCGGCTGTTGCGGAGGCTCGAGGCAAAGCGATGGCGGCCGTTGTGGCTAGAATCGTAGTCCTGTCCCCAACACCACACGCTTGTCGCGCGAGTTCGTGAACATCACGCTGAAACCGGTCGCGGGATTGATCAAGCCGAACCACAACCCGCCGCCTACCACCGTGTGCCAACCGCCCGGTGAGTCGCCATCGAGATAGACCCGCCCGGCGTCAGCAAAGCCCAGCGCGCCAATGTCGATCGGTAGCCAGGTACGAAGGGATACGATCGGCACGCGGAGCTCGGAGTTCCCAAACAGCGATGCGTCGCCTGCATACCGCTGTGGTGGTGCACCCATCAGCGTGTCGAGCCCGCCCAGGAACGCGGCCTCGTGGAATGGCGCATCGCCCCAAACCCTCTTGCCGCCGCCTCGAAACGCCAACACCGGGTGCAGCGGGAGCGGAAGCGTGAAGTACGTCGCCGCGCTCCCCGACACCTGCGAGAACGGATTTTCCACGTCCCACATCGCCGGGAACGTGCTGCTGTTTGCATCGATGAAGAACCCGTGCTTTGCCCCGTGCGGCTGATCGCGCCGATCGTATCGCAGACCAAGCCGCAGGCCCGCCTGACCGAAGTGGCCGAAGCCATACGGCTGCTCGGCCGCGATCACTCGACCGGCGTTGGCCTCGGTATACGAATACTGGACGATCGGGCCAAACGAGAGATCGCTGTCGCGACGGCCTAACGCGAGCGCCACGGCCGGGCGCAGTAGCCATTGACGCTGGTCGATCCGGAATCGGTTCTGCTGCTCCTCTCCACCCGGCGTCTCGTTGCCGAAGCCGTAGAAGTTCACGAGCTCGAAGTCCGACATGCGGCCGACCGCGGTGAAGTGCACGCGCGAGCTCTCGAGCCGTTGGTCGCCGAGCAAGGTGAGTCGCCACCCCGGTACACCCGTGGCATACTCCGCGTCCAGCCCGAGCATGGTTCCGTACGGCTCCTTGCGGAACCCGTACCGCATCCAGCGAGCGCCGACCCGTGGAACTGCGCCAAGCCCACCGGCTCCGAATCCCGCCACCGGCGTGATGGCCGTACCGTAGTCCTCGCTGGGATACTGAACGGCGCCTGTGTCGTTCACCCAGGGGCGACGGCTGAAGAGCGTGTCGCGCGACGAGTCGGGGCCGTAGTAGATACCGCTCACGTGCCCGAGGTCATAGAGGCGCGCCCGGTGTCTGCTCGCGACACGCGACGAGTCGGCCAGGCTGTTCGTGCCGTTGCCGCCGATCACGCGGACCTTCACGTTCGACGTAACATCGCCCCTAACGACGGCCGAGTCGTCGCCGTCGTGCAGGTAGACGCGAACCTCTTTCGTTTGGCGCGGGTCGAAGCGGCGATGGAAGTAGGGCGTATCGCTGCCGGATTCGACCGCGACGTCGACGAGGCCACCGGGCAGGTACGTCACCGTCGCGCGATCGTTTCTGTCGGTGGCGTGAACCTCGACGACCTTCGCCAGCACGTCGTAGAACTTGTTGGCGACCCCAGGAAGCCCATCGCGGCGCTGCTTGAGCTTCGCGGCGAACGACGGACCGACATGGGAGTACTCCGGTGGAAGCCGACGCACCGCGGAGTCGATCACCGCATCGGTGATCCGGTGCCGGAGTGCGAGGGCGATCGAATCCCAGACCGGTTTCTCGAGGTTCGATAGGAATCGCCGGTCGAGCTCACGCGAGTTGTCCGACAACGCATCGATGCTCTCGTACTTGCCATGGAACGTGGTGAGGAACGGCGCCGCCGGTCGTACCATCCGCGCCAGGAGTCCATCGTAGGTGTTGAACGCGTGATCGCGGTCGCGCGCAATCGGAACCCAGCGCACGGCCTTGCCGGAGCCGAAGCGCGCCCACTTCCAGTTGCCGTGATGGCGATCGCCGTCGGCGACGAGCATGTCGGTGAGACGGGCGTTGAGGAACGCCCTGGTGTCTACCGATTGAGTCGGCAGGCTGTCGAGCAGCGGGAGGAGCTCCTGCGTATCGATCACGTCGGACGCGCCACCGAAGCCGGGGCCTTCCTCGGGCTTGTGCGGATACTCCTCGAGCGTACCGAGGATGTCGACGAAGTCCTTCCGGAACTTGCCTAACGATGAGTCGCTCGGCAACATGGTGAACGTCGGCGTCGGGTGGAGTACGCCGGCCGCGTCGGCAATCGGGGCGATGATAATCCCGGATGCCGGAAACAACCCGCTGACCTGGTCGCGGAAAATCTTGGCGAGCGCGGTGCCCTCGAGCCGCTCGGGTGGCGTCGCGGAGGACTTGTCGACGGGGCGAAACACGAACTCGGTCCCGATCGGCGTAGCGAGTCGAAGGTTCTTCGTCTGGTGGCCGCCGCCCTCCTTCAGCGGTTTGAGGCCGCCGGCGTAGGTGTCGAGATCCACGACGGGGACGCGCACGGGAGTCGTCCAGAGATCGCGATAGGTGTCGCCGAGGAAAAAGCGCTTGAACCCGGTGGACGCGTAGCGGGGGCTCGCGGCGATCGTCACGCTGTCGCGGCTCACGATGCGAGGAGGAGGCGGCGGCTGCCTGGGCTCGCGGGATTGTGCGACGGCCGCCGACGGAGCAGCGAGCGCGATCGCGAGCATCGCCGACAGCCTAACGAGCAACGAAGGTCGGCCGGCGTGCACCGTCAGGGCCATGGGTAGAGCGTGATTACCGCAGGCCGATGCTTTGCCTCGTCACCGATGATCAGGATGCTGTCTTTCGTGATCGCGACGGACTCGGGCTGATCGTGGTCACCGGGGAGCTTGCGAGAGAACACCACCTGCCCGCCGGGGGTGATTCCCACGATCACCTTCTCGTTGGCGATCAGCACGTAGTTCCCCGTGAGCGGGTCGACTGTGATGTCCGACGGATGAAGTTTCTTCTCGCCGAGCGACTTGAGAATGTCCTTCAGCGGGACCGTCAGGCGCGACAGTCGTGGGCCACTCCCGTCGAGCCTCCAGCGGTAGATGACCAAATGATCGCGCAGGTGCTCAATCCCGACGTTCTTGCACGCGAGCAGCAGCGAGTTGAGGGTGGAGTCGAACGCCAGCCCCTCGAACTCGCACTCCTTGCCGAGTCGTGTATCGTGCGTCGTATAGTCGACGCGCTCGCCGTTCGCACCCTCGCGAAACTCGTACAGCGTGCCGTTGCTCGCGAGCAGGAACACGAACCCGTCGGCGACGGTGATCGCTTCAAGGTCGGCTTTGATGGTCGGGTGTCCCACGACGAACTGTTTGGTGACGATGCCGCGACGATAGTCGATCTCCGAGATCTGGCCATGTTCGTCGCCGTGGGCGAGCAG
>Ga0207674_10011345_pt1 | contig 10015 bp, 11 predicted proteins | sample KBSCornC72_FD_184303 | JGI IMG/M metagenome (GOLD analysis project Ga0207674, IMG submission 184303) | Corn rhizosphere microbial communities from Kellogg Biological Station, Michigan, USA - KBS Corn C7-2 (SPAdes) (version 2) | ecosystem: Host-associated > Plants > Roots > Rhizosphere > Soil ... | reverse complement strand
CGAGATCGCAAAGGCTTTCGGCACCATCACCTGCAGCCCGGATGCGACCTCGCTCGTGGAGACGGCGCGCCGGGTGATCCGGGAGACGCGCCGGTGAACGACGACCTGCTGCGGCTTCTCGAGACCCACGGACACGCGATCTCGCAGCGGGTGCTGGACGACATGTACCGCGAGGATCCGTTCTGGACCAGGCGCTTCGGCGATCGCGGCCGCCGCCACGCGGACGAGGACAGCGACTTCCACATGCAGTACCTGCGCCGCGCGGTCGACGCCAACGACCCCGATGTCATGGTCCGCTACGCGACGTGGCTTCGCGACGTGCTCGTGTCGCGCGGCATGTGCTCGCGCCATCTCGCGGAGAACTTCGAGCGACTCGCGCGCGCGATCGGCGCGCATGCGTGGGACGGCGGCGGGAAGGCCGTCGCCATCGTCGACGGCGCGGCTGGCGCCCTCGAGTACCGCGCCGGGACGGCCGCGCGCGCGGTGCAGGACCTGCGCTTCGCCGACGACGGACGCCACCTTGCGTCGTATCTCGCCGATGCGGTGGCGCGCGGCAACTCCACTCTCTTCGTCGACCACGTGCTCTGGCTCGCGCGCGAGCTGCCGGGAGACGGAGGCATCGCCGGCCTGGACCGTGCGTTGGCCGCGCTGGGAGAAACGCTCGGGAGGGACGCCGCGCTCGAGGACGCGGCTTCGCTGGTGCGTTGCGCGCGCGATGAGATCGCCGCCATCCGGGCCTGAGCGCCGGTCGCCTCATGCGCCGGCGAGGCGTAGACTTCGTTCCCCTATCCGGAAGCAGTGACATGAACTCGAACTCGAACGGGCAGCGCAACCGGCAGGTGCGCCTCGCGGCGCGGCCATCGGGGCTGCCGAAGCGAAGCGACTGGAGCTTCACCGAGGAAGCGGTGCCCCAGCCCGCCGACGGCGAGCTCGTCGTGCGCGTCTCGCACATCTCGCTCGATCCGGCCATGCGCGGCTGGATGAACGAGGGCAAGTCGTACATCCGGCCGGTCGCGATCGGCGAGGTGATGCGCGCCGGCGGTGTCGGGCGCGTCGTCGCGTCGAAGCACCCCGGGTTCCGCGAGGGCGACGACGTCGCGGGCAGCTTCGGCGTGCAGCAATACGCCGCCTCCGACGGCAAGGGCGTGCGCAAGGTGGACGCGCGCGCGGTGCCGCTCCCGCGTTATCTCGGCGCGCTCGGCATGCCGGGGCTCACCGCGTACTTCGGGCTGCTCGACATCGGAAAGCCGCAACCCGGCGAGACCGTCGTGGTGTCCGCCGCCGCGGGCGCCGTGGGCAGCGTCGTGGGCCAGATCGCGAAGATCAAGGGCTGCCGCGTGGTGGGCATCGCCGGCGGCGCGGACAAATGCCGCTACCTCGTGGACGAGCTTCGCCTGGATGCGGCCATCGACTACAAGTCGGAGGACGTGAAGGAGGCGCTCAAGCGCCACTGCCCGGACGGCATCCACGTCTACTTCGACAACGTGGGCGGAGAGATCCTCGAGGCGGCGCTGGCGCGCCTGGCGCTGCGTGCGCGCATCGTCATCTGCGGCGCGATCTCGCAGTACAACAACACCGCGCCGCCCAAGGGGCCCGCGAACTACCTGTCGCTGCTGGTGAACCGCGCCAGCATGACGGGGATGGTGGTGTTCGACTACGCCGCTCGCTACGAGGAAGGAGTGCGCGAGATGGCGCAGTGGATCGGCGACGGACGCCTGCGGGCCCGCGAGGACATCGTCGAAGGCGGCATCGACGCGTTTCCGGAGACCCTGCTCAAGCTCTTCAAGGGAGAGAACTTCGGCAAGCTGGTGCTCGCGCTGTAGCCCATGAGCCCGGCGCGCATCCTGTTCCTGGCGCTTTGCGTCGCCGCGTTCACCGCGCGCGCCGACACGCTGAAGAGCGACGCGGACGTGAAGGCCTTCGGCGACCGCGTGATGGCGGCCGTCGCGGGCGCGGGCCTGCCCGCCGCCATCTCGGTGATGCGCCCCTATGTCGTCATCTCGGAGACGGAGCTGCAGAACGCGTTGCTCAAGATGCAGGCGCAGCGCGAGCAGCTGGGCCCCCGTTACGGCAAGACAACCGGCTTCGAATACATCGGCACCAAGCGCCTGGGCCAATCGCTCCTGCGCCTCACGTACATCGAGAAGACCGAGCGCCAGGCGCTGCCGTGGATGTTCCACTTCTACCGCTCGGCCAACGGCTGGATCCTCAGCTCGTTCATCGCCAACGATCTTTCCTCCGAGCTCTTCAACCTCCTCCAATGACATCGCTTCCCACCGACCGCGAGCCCGTGCTCCGCATCGTTCCCATGCCCGCGGACACGAACGCGCACGGCACCATCTTCGGCGGCTGGGTCATGGCGCAGGTGGACATCGCCGGCAGCATCCCGGCGTGGGAGCGCGCGCAGGGCCCCGTCGTCACGGTGGCGGTGAACTCCTTCGTGTTCAAGGAGCCCGTCTTCGTGGGCGACATCGTGAGTTTCTACGCCCGGGTGATCAAGGTCGGACGCACCTCGATCACCGTGGACGTCGAGGTCTATGCCAATCGCGGCCGCACCGGCACGCGCGACACGGTGAAGGTCACCGAGGCGCAGCTCACCTACGTCGCGGTCGATGAGCGCCGCCAGCCGCGCACGGTCCCCGCGCCGGGCGGGGCGGGCCTGCATCGCGCATAGGACCTACAGCGGCTTGCCGGCGAAGTGCGCGAAGAGCGCCTTCGCGCGGTTCGCGTACGACTCCCTGCCGACCGAAACGAGGCCGCTCGCGCGGACCGTCGCCGCCGAGATCGCGTAGAGCCCCCAGGTGCGCGCGTCGATGCGCGTCATGAAGTACGCGGCGCGCAACGTTTCCGGCGGGAAGAGCGTGACGAACGACTTGATGGGCGTCGCGTTCTCGGTCTCCACCACGATGCGATCGCGCGTCGCCTCGAGCACGCGCATGCGGTAGGTGACCGGCTCCGAGGAGCGGTTGTCCTCCTCGACGAAATGAAGCAGGGCACCGGTTCGAATCTCCTCGGCGGCGAAGTCGGCGCGCCTCGTGCCGCCGGGACCGGAAAGCGCCGCCGCGTCGTTGACCAGCGTACGCAGCGCATTCTCGGATACGGACCAGTAACGCAGCCCTTTCGTGGCGGAGATCGCGCCCAGGCGCCGGCGAAGCTCCTCGTCGCTCGCCGCCTCGATCCGCCCGGCCGTTGCGGTCACGAACCGGTAGCGCGTGGCCGGCCAGCCCAGGCACGCGGGCGCCTGCCACTCGATGCCGCTCCAGGTGTCCACGGCGGGGCCGGCGCCGGGCGCCGCGTAGGCGGGCGAGGGCGCCGCCCCCTCGCACGGCAATTGCGGCGCATCCGAAGCGCTCCATGCGTGCAACGAGACGGCGGCCGAGAGAGCGGCGCAGAGGGCCTTCAGCATTCGGATCGGACAACGCGCGCCTCGCGGCGTTCTGCGTGAGAAGATGGCGCCCATGAAAAGCCTGCACGGCAAGGTCGCGGTCGTCACGGGGGCGGCGAGCGGAATCGGGCGCGAGCTGGCGCTCGCCTGCGCGGCGGAAGGCGCACGCGTGGCACTCGCGGACGTGGACGAGAAAGGCCTCGCGGAAACCGCGCGCCTGCTGCCGTCGGGGTGCGAGTCGATCCAGTCCCGGTGCGATGTGGCGAAGGACTTCGACCTGGAGACGCTCGCGCAACGCACGTACGACCGCTTCGGCGTCGCGCACCTGGTCTTCAACAATGCCGGCGTCGCGGTCGCGGGGCCCGTGTGGAGCGCGCCGCTCGACGAGTGGAAATGGGTGCTGGACGTGAACCTGATGGGCGTGGTGCACGGCATCCGCGCGTTCGTGCCCCGCATGCTGGAAGCGAAGACCGAAGGCCACATCGTTAACACGGCCTCGGTGGCGGGTTTGCTCTCGGTTCCCGGCAGCGGCGTCTACTGCGCGAGCAAGCACGCGGTCGTCTCGCTCTCGGAGTGCCTGCACCACGACCTGCGCATGGCGGGCTCGGCCATCGGCGTGTCGGTGCTGTGCCCGGCGTGGGTCGCGACCGGCATCGCGGATTCGGAACGCAACCGGCCCGCCGATCTCGCCGAGCGCAACCCGCTGGCCGCGCCGTACGAGGAAAACGTCCGCAAGGCCGTGGCGTCCGGAAAGCTCTCCGCGGCCGAAGTCGCGCGGATCACGGTGGACGCGGTCAAGTCCAACCGCTTCTACGTGTTGCCGCACCAGAAGATCAAGGCGTCCATCGAGTCGCGCATGCGCGACATCCTCGACGAGCGCGAGCCCGTCGACGTCTCGCGGCCGCGCTAGAACACGCCGCCGGTCGAGGCCGCGACGCGGTCGCGAAGCTCCAGCAGCCGCGGCCCCACGTCGGCGACGATGCGCTGGCGCGTGATGTCGAAGAGCGGCCCGCTGCAGTTGAAGGCGAGGATGCGTCCGCCCTCGCGCGACACCATGGGCGTGCCCACCGCCCACACGTCCTTGTTCCACTCGCCCACCGAAAGGCAGAAGCCGTAGCGCTCGTAGTCGCGCACGGCGCGGTCGATTCCCGCCTGGATTTCCGCCCACTCGGCGCGCGGCATGTCGCGGCGATAGAGCGCCAGTTTTTCCTCGCGCTCGCCGGACGGCAACGCGGCGAGCCACGCGCGGCCCATGGCGGTCCATCCGTGAGGCACGCGCGAGCCCACGTCCATGCTGATGCGGAACATCTGGCCCACGCCCTGGCAGATCTCGAGGAACACCATGTGCTGGCTCGAAGGGTCCGGCGCGCCGAGCGAAACCGACGCGGGGATGGCGTCGGCCAGCTCCTGCATCAGCGGGCGCGCTATGTTGCGCACGTCGAGGTTGCCGAGATAGGCGTTGCTGAACGCGAGCACGCCCACGGAGAGCGAGTAGCGGCCCGTCGCTTCCGAGTAGACGAGGTAGCCCATCTGCCGCAGCGTGAAAGTGAGCCGCGTGACGGTGGGCCGCGGAAGCCCGGTGCGCTGCGCGATGTCGCCGTTGCCGAGCTCGCGGTCCTTGCGCGAGAAGCAGCGCAGGATGTCGAGGCCGCGCGCCAATGCCGTCACGAACTGGCGGTCGGTGCGGCCGGCGCGCCGGCGCGGCGCGGCGGTGGCGACGCGGCTCATGGCACCACGACGACCTTGCCGCGCAGCTCGCGGCGGGACATGCGCGCGAGCGCGTCGGGCACCTGGTCGAGGGTGATCCGCTCGGTGATCGCGGGCCTGACCGTGCCATCCGCGAGCCAGCGCGCGAGCTCGGCCATGTTGCGCGCGTGGCCCTTCGGATCGCGCCGCGTCCAGTCGCCCCAGTACACGCCGACGATCGAGCGCTCCTTCAGGAGCGCCAGGTTCAGCGCGAGCTTCGGGATGTCGCCGGCGGCGAACCCGATCACGAGGAGGCGGCCACGCCAGCCGGTCGCGCGAAAGGCCGGCTCGGTATACGGGCCGCCGACCGCGTCGAAGACGACATCCACGCCGCGCTTGCCGGCGATCTCTTCCAGCCGCGCGCGAAGATCCTCTTTCGCGTAGTCGATGCTCTCGTCGGCGCCGTGCGCGCGGGCGAGCTCCAGCTTCGCCGCGCTCGACGCGCACGCGATCACGCGGGCGCCCATCGCCTTGCCGCATTCGACCGCGGCGATGCCGGTGCCGCCACCGGCGCCCAGCACGGCGAGTGTTTCTTCCGGCCGCAGCGCGCCGCAGTCGCGCAGCGCGTGCAGCGCCGTGCCGTACGTGAGCCCGAAGGCCGCGCCCTCGGCGAACCCCACGCCCTCCGGAAGCGGCATCGTGCGTGCCGCATCGACCGCGCAGAGTTGCGCGAATCCGCCGTTGCCCGCGAATCCGATGATCGATTCGCCCACGCGGGGACGTTCGACGCCGGCACCGACCGCGCGCACGACGCCTGCGAGCTCGGCGCCGGGAACGAAGGGCAGCGCCGGCTTCACCTGGTAGAGCCCGCGCACCATCAGCGCATCCGGAAAATTCAACGACGCCGCGCGCACCTCCACCAGGACCTGGCCCTCGTTCGGCACCGGATCGGGATGCTCGCCCACGCCGAGCGCCTCGGGGCCGTCGAGGCGCGAGCACACCACCGCCTTCATGAAGCCTCGGCGAGGATCATGTCGCTCACGCGGCCGAGGTGATGGTCGGCATCGCCGAACGTCATGTCGATCATCGCGAGCCGCTTGAACCAGTGGCTCACCACGAGCTCGTCGGTCATGCCGATGGCGCCATGCAGCTGGATCGCCTGCTGGCCGACGAAGCGCGCCGCCTGTCCCACGAAGGCCTTGGCCGAGGCGACGCGTCGCGCGCGCTCGTCCGCATCCGTGCCCGACATGGCCGACGCCGCGAGGATCGCCATGGAGCGCGCTTCCACCGCTCTTATGGTCATGTCCGCCATGCGGTGCTGCAGCGCCTGGAAGCGGCCGATGGGCTGGCCGAACTGCTTGCGCGTCTTGAGGTATTCGAGCGTTGCTTCGTTCAGCGCCTCGACGATGCCGATCGCCTCGGCGCACAGCGCGGCGTTGGCTCGGTCGAGCGCGCGCTCGATCACGGCGAGCGCGGCACCTTCGGCGCCCAGCCGCATGTCGTCGCCGATTTCGACGCCTTCGAGCCGCACGTCGGCCGCGCGACCGGCGTCCTGCGTGGGATAGGCGCGCAGGCTCACGCCGCGGGCCTTCGGGTCCACCAGGAAAAGCGAGATGCCGTCGCGGTCGGATGCGTTGCCGCGGGTGCGGGCGCTCACGATGAGCGCGTCCGCGGAGTCGCCGTTCAGCACCACGGCCTTCGCGCCGTCGAGCTTCCAGCCCTTGACAGCGCGAGCCGCGCGCGTTTCGACGTAGCTCGCGTCGTAGCGGGCCGCCGCCTCGCCGTGCGCGAACGCGAGGAGCTTCTCGCCGGCCGCGATCGCCGGCAGCCACGCGGCGCGCTGCGCGTCGTCGCCCGCGTCGGAAACGATGCCTGCGCCGAGCACCACGGTCGATAGATAAGGCTCGACGACGAGCGAGCGCCCCAGCGCTTCCATCACGACCATGGTGTCGAACGCGTCGCCGCCCAGGCCGCCGTCGTCTTCACGGATGCCGATGCCGAGCACGCCCAGCTCGGCCAGCTGCTTCCAGACGTCCGGCGAAGACCCGCCGCCCGCGGCGAGCCGCTTGCGCCGCTGCTCGAAGGTGTATTCGCGCCCGAGATAGCGGCGGATCGTGTCCTGCAGCTGCCGGCGTTCCTCGGTGAGGGTGAAGTTCATAAGCCGAGGATCATCTGCGAGATGATGTTCTTCTGGATCTCGTTGGATCCGCTGTAGATCGACGTCTTGCGGAAATTGAAATAGGTCCCCGCGAGCGGGGCGGCGTATTCGGCGCCCACCGGCTCTGCGTTCCCACCGGCATCGAGCGCCTCGCGCACGTGCGGCAACGCGTAGTGGCCGATGGCGTGCATCATCAGCTCCGAGAGCGATTGCTGGATCTCCGAGCCGCGCACCTTGAGGATCGACGCTTCCGGCCCCGGGGCGCGCTGCTTGCCTTCCTCGGAGAGCACGCGAAGGTTGGTCACTTCCAGCGCGAGGATCTCGATCTCGAGCTGCGCGATGCGGTCGCGGAAGCGTGCGTCCTCCATGAGAGGCCGCCCACCCGAGCGCTCGCGCCGCGCGATGTCCTTTAGCTTCGCGAGCTCGCGCTTCGATCGGCCCACGCCGGCGATGCCGGTGCGCTCGTGCCCGAGGAGGAACTTGGCATACGTCCAGCCCTTGTTCTCCTCGCCCACCAGGTTCGCGACGGGCACCTTCACGTCCTCGAACCAGATCTCGTTGATCTCGTGCTCGCCTTCGAGCGTGCGGATCGGGCGCACCGTGACGCCCGGTGTCTTCATGTCGATCAAGAGGAACGAGATGCCTTCCTGCGGCCGGCCTTCGGTCCCGGTGCGCACCAGGCAGAAGATCCAGTCGGCGTGCTGCCCGAGCGTGGTCCACGTCTTCTGGCCGTTCACGACGTAGTGGTCGCCCTGGCGCACGGCGCGGGTCTTCAACGATGCGAGGTCCGATCCCGCTCCCGGCTCGGAGTAACCCTGGCACCACCAATCCTCCCCGGAGAGGATGCGGGGCAGGAAATGCGCCTTCTGCGCGGCGTTGCCGAAGCGCTGGATGACGGGCGCCACGAAGCGCACGCCGAAGGGAATCACGATTGGCGCCCCGGCCGCCGCGCACTCCTCGTCGAAGATGTGCTGCTGGACCGGCGTCCATCCCGGACCGCCGAATTCCTTCGGCCAGCCGGCGGCGACCCAGCCCTGCTTGTGGAGGATGCGGTGCCATCGAAGGAAGTCGTCGCGCGAAAGCCGCTTGCCTTCGTGCACCTTCGCGGCGAGGTCGGCGGGAAGGTGCTTCGCGACGAAGGCGCGCACCTCGTCGCGAAAGGCGCGCTCGTCGGCGCTGTATTCGAGATCCATGATTTTCCGGAGGGCGAAAGGGCTCGATTTCGCAGTGCGGAAATCAATTCTGCACGCGTTTGCGGCACTCTAGCATCCGGCGATAAACTCGGCTGCGCCAACCGCCTGGAGGAGACATGAACAGCCGCGCCGCTGCAGTCCTCGCTTTCTGCGTCGCCGCGCTTGCGGGCTCCGCCGCCATCGCGCAGGTCCGCATCGCGTACATCGATCCGCTCTCGGGCGCCATGGGCGCCACCGGCGAGCACGGGCTGCACGAGCTCCAGTTCGCGGCCGAGCAGGCGAACGCGAAGGGCGGCGTGCTGGGCCAGAAGATCGAGATCGTGCCGATGGACAACAAGCTCTCCGCGCAGGAGAGCCTGATCCTCCTCAAGTCGGCGATCGACCAGGGCATCCGCTACGTCTCGCAGGGCAACGGCTCCAGCGTGGCCGGCGCGCTCATCGACGCGATCAACAAGCACAACGAGAGGAATCCCGACAAGACCGTGGTCTTCCTCAACTACGCCGCGGTCGATCCGGACTTCACCAACGACAAGTGCAGCTTCTGGCACTTCCGCTTCGACGCGAACAGCGACATGAAGATGGAGGCGCTCACCTCGCACATGAAGGGCGAGAAGGGCATCCGCAAGGTGTACCTGCTGAACCAGGATTATTCGTTCGGCCACCAGGTGGCGAAGGCCGCGCGCGCGATGCTCACCGCCAAGCGCCCCGACGTGCAGATCGTGGGCGAGGAGCTGCATCCGCTCGCGCGCGTGAAGGATTTCGCGCCCTACGTCGCGAAGATCCAGGCCTCCGGCGCGGATTCGGTGATCACCGGCAACTGGGGCAACGATCTCGCGCTCCTCGTGAAGGCGGCGCGCGACGCCAACCTGAACGTGAACTTCTACACGTACTACGCCGGCACCGTCGGCGTGCCGCAGGCGATGGGCGACGCGGGCATCGAGCGCGTGAAGGTGGTGTCGTACTGGAACGCCAACGGCGCCGCGCCCTCCTTCCAGCCGATGTTCGAGGCCTACAAGAAGAAGTACGGCGCCACCAGCGACCCGTACTCGCAGGCGCTGCGCTCCTCGGTGGAATTCCTGGTCGCCGCGATGAAGAAGGCCAACTCCACCGACCCCGCGAAGGTGGCGAAGGCGATGGAGGGCATGACCATCGAGGGCCCGTTCGGCCCGATGCAGATGCGCGCGGAGGACCACCAGCTCATCCAGCCGCTCTTCATCGGCACCTTCGTGAAGGCGGGCGACAAGCTCAAGCACACCGCCGAGGGCACCACCGACTACGCGTTCCGCCTCGAGCAGAAGCTCGACGGGCCGGCCACCGCGCGGCCCACCACCTGCAAGATGCGCCGGTCCTGATTTGGAGCTGGTCCTCGCATCGCTCCTGAACGGAGTGACCTACGGGTTGCTCCTGTTCATGCTGTCGTCGGGGCTGACGCTCATCCTCAGCATGATGGGCGTGCTCAACTTCGCGCACGCGAGCTTCTACATGCTGGGCGCGTACTTCGGCTACGTGATCAGCACGCGCGTGGGCTTCTATCCGGCGCTTTTCCTCGCGCCGCTGGCGGTGGGCGCGATCGGCGCGGCGGTGGAGCGCTTC
>Ga0207674_10011344_pt1 | contig 10015 bp, 5 predicted proteins | sample KBSCornC72_FD_184303 | JGI IMG/M metagenome (GOLD analysis project Ga0207674, IMG submission 184303) | Corn rhizosphere microbial communities from Kellogg Biological Station, Michigan, USA - KBS Corn C7-2 (SPAdes) (version 2) | ecosystem: Host-associated > Plants > Roots > Rhizosphere > Soil ... | reverse complement strand
CGACTTGACCCCCTTGCCCCGACTGTGCCGTTTGCCCGCCTTGCCCTTGCTGCTGGCCCGGTTGGCCCGCTTGTCCAGACTGTCCCGGCTGGCCGGGTTGGCCATTGCGGCTGAGCTGGCCGGGCTGATACTGCTGACCGCCAGGCTGTCCAGCCTGACCTTGTCCAGTTGGATTGGGCTGACCGTTGGGGCGTCCGCCGAGGCCGGCGAGCTGATCGCGCAGACGGGCTAGATCGTCCATGGCCCGGTTCACAGCGGCGTCCTTCGAAGTGGGTTGAGCGTTCCCCAACGCCTGCGCGGCCTCCCTGACCTGCTGACCCAGCTTTTGGAGGTCGCTGGTAAGGGCGGCTTCGGCCGGATCGGAGAATTGTCCGCTGCGCAGCCAATCCGAACTGCGCTGCATGCGCGTGCCGAGATTGTTTTCGTCCATGCCGCTGAGCGCGCCGCGCAACTTGTTGGAAGCCCCCGGTTGCGTGGACGCGAACTCGCGCGCCGCGTCGCGCAATTGCTGAGTGAGATGGCCCAGGTTATCGCTCACTTGCTGGCGGTCGTTGACCATCTTGTCGATTTCCTGCGGGGAAGGCGGTTTCGGAGGGAGTTGGCCGGAGGCGCGGGCGGCATTCTGCTGAGCGATCAAATCGCGCACATGATCCGCTTGCTTCTTTTGCTCGGCCGCCAATTGATCGGCGGTTTGGGCCATGGAGTTGACGCGACTCGCAGCGTCGTGCTGCTCGACACCACCCAGCAGGTCAGTGGCTTCGCGCAAGCGATCGGCAGCGCGGCGGTAGTCGGCCGCACTGGCGCTTTGTGAAGCCGCGCGGCGCATGTCGTCGTTGGCTTGGCGCAAGCGGTCGAGAGCCTTTTGCGCCGATTGTTGGCGGTCGTCAGCGGACCGGTCCGCGGCCTGTTGCGGATTGCTTGCGCCACCTTTCTCCTGACTGCTCGATTGGCCGCTGGCGCTATTAGAGGATGAATTGCCCGCTTGCCCGCCGCGTTGGCTCGACTGGCCCTGCTGACCGCTTTGGCCGCTTTTGCCCAGGTTTTGCTCCATCTGACGCTGGAGCTCCTCTGCCTCGCGCTGCAACATTTCCTGCTGCCATTTTTGTTCGGCGGTCTGCACGCCATTGCGCTGCTGCTGGGCTAAATCCTCTTCACGCTTCGCCAGTTCGTCGAGCTTCTTCAGTGCGTCGTCAATATCCTGCGCTCTTTGTTCGGCATTGTTGGATGCGCTCTGCCGGGTCTCATACTGGTTTTTCTCGGTGTCGAGTTCGAGATCGAAGAGGCTGGCCAGATCGCGCGCCGCGCCGCCGCCACCACCGCCTCCGCCGCCCCCTCCAAACGCGACCTGAATTTGCCGGAACGTGGCTTCGGCACGCAACAGGAATTGCAGCGCCTTCTGCTCGTTGGGGATGGCGTCCTTCCATTTCTGCTGCTGTAATTGTTGCGCGGCAGGCGCCATGGCGGCCGAAGCCGCGAGCATGGCTTTCTGGAAGTCGCTGATGGCCTGCACTTCATTGGTCAGCTCGCGCGCCTGCAAGCGGCCGGAAAGCGTGACCGCCTGATCGTGCAACGTGGTTTGGGATTGCGACAGCAGCTTGGAAATGTCGGCGGCCTGCTGCTGGGTCGCGTGCTTATCCCCATTCTGTTTGAAGGTGGCGGCAATGATTTCCTTCTCGCGCTGGGAGATTTGCTCGGACGGATCGGCTCCGCCACCACCCCCTCCGCCGCCTCCTCCGCCGCCCGCCTGCGATTGCGAAAACTCGCGCTCAAACGGCTCGGCCTGGATGAAGATCATGTCGGTGTGGTTTTCGGAGTTGGCGTCCTTGGCAGTGGCGTAGACGCTCACTAAATCGCCCGGCACTAGTTTGAAGTCTTCGAGCGATATAGTAGCGGATCCATCCGCTTGCTTCTTTCCGCGCTGCTTGAGAAGGTCCACCGTATTCTCGGGGCCGCCGTTGATCGAATAATGCAGTGCAACGCCAGCCAGTCCGAACTCATCGGTGGCCTTGGCGGCAATTGTCACTTCTTCGATGGGACTCGCGCGGTAGTCGCCGCGGCTGGGCCGCATCAGCGAAATCTGCGGCGGATCGGCTTTGCGGGCCTCGATGAAAAAATCCTCGCTGACGCGAACCGGCTGGCCCTCGGCAATGCCCGCGATGTGATAGGCGCCGTCCTGATCCATTTTGACCGTGCCGTGATACACGTTATTCTGGCCGCCCGTGAGTTGCACCCGCTGTCCGTTGTCGAGCTGAATCTGGCTGCCTTGCAGGGGACGGTCGGTGATGACGTCGAGTTCGGCCTGGGTGCCGACGACGGCCCGCAAATCGCCGCCGCGCTCTTCGACTTCGGACGGCATTCCAGTCCAGGCCGGGTAATGGTAGGTGACGCGAATCTGCTTCACCGCGGGCAGATCGCTGACGCGGATGTTAAAGTGTTTCGACTCCATCGCCCCGGCGGTGACATAGTATTCGACGCCCTCCGGCAAACCGGCAAATAGAAATTGATATCCGCCCGCGAAATTTCCGGCCGCCTGCGGCTGCATTGCAATCTCTTCCCACTTCGCGGAACTCTGGAAGCGGGCATACAGCTTGACGTTGGGTGACTGCAAGCCGATGGGCAGCGCCGAAACCAGTTGGTCGGCGTGGCGGCGCACGACGGCGTCGCCGGGAGTCACGCGCAGATCGTACAACGACGGCTTGTCGGACCGCGGACCGGTCCATAGCAGTGCCGCGCCATAACCCAGAAAACCGGGTCCTGCGGCGATCATCCAGATCAATATGGCCAAGGACCCGAGGGCGGCGCCGAGCGAGAACTGAAGGCGGCGGTCCGTGACTAGAAGCTTGGGCTCGGCGGATTGCGCGACGTTCAGGGTGTCGGCCGCCAGCAATTCAATGAAGGGATCCCGGCCATCACGCTCGGCGAAAGTGGTGAGCCGCTGCTCAAACTGCGGAAACGCGGCTTCGGCCGTTCCGACCGCGCGGCGGCGAGTCAACCGGCGCAAGGGCAGCGCTAATCCGGCGGCGGCAGAAACGGCCAGGATCAGGATGAGACCGAAGCGCGCTGCGGTGACACTGCCATGCGAAAAGGCGAGCGCATTGGCGATGGTGACCAGCACCAGCGTCGCCACCAGAGCGCTGCCCATGAAGATGGCCAAGCCGCGCAGCCATGTGCTCCAGCGCAGACGTTGCTCGAGTTGCGCAATGTAGGCGTGAAGTTGTTCGCGGAGACTCATGGAACCTCCCACGGCGGCCACTTTAACATCTAAAGCATATCGCAATGACGGTGGCCGGCGGAGCGGAGTGCCAAGCACGTTTAGACCCGAACTTACCTTAATCCGATTCCAGAGGATCTAATGGTTTTCTAGGGCTTTACCGATACATTCCTAGAGGGTATTTCGCACCATGGCGGTTGCTAAACGCGCGGTGAGAGAAGTGGGCTCTATGCTCGCGGAAAAACGTCTTCCCCGCTGGGACAACGCCCTCGAAGACGCCGCGCAGGTGTCAACCATCCTGATCGTGGATGATCTGGACCTGAATCGCCGGCTGTTGAAAGCCATTCTAAAAACCGAACCGTACCGCATCCTGGAGGCTAAGCGGCCATCCTTGGCGCTGAAGCAGCTGGAACACGAAAAGGTCGATCTGGTGGTGATGGATATGGTCATGCCCGGAATGAGCGGGCCGGACTTTTGCCGCGCATTGAAAGCGGACCGCCACACCCAGCTGATTCCCCTCCTGGTGATTACGGGAGTGCAGGGGACGGAAAACGAGATCGCCGGCATCGAATCCGGCGCCGACGAATTTCTAGTGAAGCCATTACAGCCTGCGGTAGTGCGAACACGCGTCCGCGGGATGCTGCGCAGCAAGGCGCTCATCGATTCGCTGGACGAGGCCGAGACGATCCTCTTCGCCTTGGCGAAGTCGGTGGAGGCGCGCGACAACTATACCGGAATGCATTGCGAACGGCTGGCCGCTTATAGCGTTCGGCTAGGCCAGGCGCTGGGACTCTCCCGCGCGGACCAACTGGCCCTGTACCGTGGCGGCTATCTGCATGACATCGGCAAGGTGGGAATTCCCGACTCGATTCTGTTCAACAAAGGCATGCTGAGCGCCGAAGAGTGGCAAGTTATGCGCATGCACACCATCCGCGGCGAGGAAATTTGCCGGCCCATGAAAACCTTGGCGCCGGTTCTCCCCATCATCCGCAGCCATCACGAACGCTGGGACGGTTCAGGTTATCCCGACGGGCTGAAGGGCGAAGAGATTCCGCTGCTGGCCCGGATTCTGCAGGTAGCCGATATCTATGACGCGCTCACCACTGCGCGCTCTTATAAGCCCGCGTTTTCCCACAGCTACGCGCTGGAGATCATGCTCGAAGAATCGGAGCGGGGCTGGCGCGATCCGGAACTCATTCCACTCTTTGCCGAGATGGGGCTGCAAGCGAATGCGGGCCACGATGCGGCGTCTTGGCCGGCCAATGCAGCCATGCAGGAATCTCTCGAAAACATGCGGCGTCAACTGAGTCAGTGAATGTAATGCGAGGGGGCGGCGGAGCGGAATGGTAGAAATGAATGCGCCCCACCAGGGGAAGCGGACTGCGCTAGACTACGAGGAAAGTGCGTCGTACATTTTCAAACCAGCCGTCAAACTAGCTACAAATCCGGCTTGGATTAGGACTCGACAGAGAAGAGTGCAGACCTCTCCTCGACGGTCCGGCAGCTTGGAGCGCTGCTGGGCTGCATTACCAATCGCTCCGGAGGGCACGCGCGCGGCGAAGCCCCCCGGAGTCTTAGTGCTCGCGACTGATTTGAGGAGGTCGCGATTAGATGGTCCTGTGAGGTTCGGCTGATGACATATATGAAGCTGGTAACCGAGGGCACGAAGCATCACTTATCGGCAGCCTATCAATCTTCGGGCGATTCTCTGACGTTGTGCGGATGCGTCGTGACTCGCGCGCATAGCTGGAAGCAGATCCGCAGCCTGGAAGGCGATGAGTGCGAGCAGTGTGCGTCCCTGGCGTTTAGCGGCAATGCAGCTCCATCGAAGCGGGCCTCCGTGCAGCGCTGAGGCAACCCAGCCGTCCGGCTTTGCCAACCGCAGCTCGCGACGTATAATGAAGCGTGGCACGGGGCTGGGAAAGCAAATCGGTCGAAGCACAGATCGAGTCGGCAAACCTGCGCCGGGGTGAGGGCACACCCAGGCTTACACCCGAACAGTTGGAGGCGCAGCGAAAGCGTGACAGTCTGCTGCTGCATCGCACGCGCGTCCTGTCCGACCTCGAAAAATGCAGCGATGCGCGCTATCGCAAGACATTGAGCGATGGCCTCGCTTTCCTCGAGCAACAACTGAGAACTCTAGGCTGGCGCGGCTGAGCCGCGGCTGCTACCGGATCCCCCCGGCGAGCGCCGCAACTTCCGTCGCCATGGACCGGAAGCGCGGCCTTTCGGCCACCGTGCTACAGTAAGGCGTAGTTTGTCAGTTCGCTGATACAGGCATCTTTAACATTGTCCGGTCCGCCGCCCATGTCCGATCCTGCCCGTGATTCGCTGTTCTGCAACTGCAGAAAGAAGTTAAAATGAAAAACATTTTTGTAGGAAATCTCAGCTTCGGTGCTACCGAAGATGCGATTCGCTCCATGTTTGAAGCGTACGGTACCGTTGATCGCGTGAGTGTGGTGACCGACCGGGACACCGGACAAGCCCGCGGTTTCGGGTTCGTCGAAATGGCAAATAATGCCGAAGGCGACCGGGCAATTGCCGAGTTGAACGGCAGGGAGCTGGACGGCCGTGCGTTGAACGTCAACGAGGCCCGTCCGAAAGAAGACCGTGGATTCGGCGGCGGTGGCGGCCGCGGCAAAGGCGGCGGCGGTGGTTTTGGCGGTCAGCGCCGCAACAATCGCTACTAATCGGCGTCGGAATTCGAGACCAGAAAGAGGGCAGCGTTCTCGGGATGCTGCCCTCTTTTTATTCCTGCACTAGGCTGGGAGAGCCCACGGCCGCAGTCGCGAGACGGTCTAGCTTTCCAGCGAACCCGCACGGTAAGCTCCGTGTTCCGCCGTAAACAGAACCAGTACTATCCAGATAGAGTCAGCTAGAAGCAGGTGAAGGAGCTGTATGGGAAGCGGAGCCTGCAACAAGATACTCGTGGCTCCGACGATGAATTGGGCGGCGAACAGCGCGAGCAGCCAGCCGGATAAAGCGCGCAGCCGAGCGGTGTGCCGCGCCCGATACTCAGGGAACGCCGCGAGAGCGACAACGAATCCAGCGCCCACGGCCAGGAACGGATGAATGATCCGCAAGCGGATCAAGAAGCTGGCGGTGGATGAAAAATCGGCGCGCATGCCTTCGACTAAGGTGTGGGAAGGGAACAATGTGTCGCCCAGAGCGGTGATGACTCCCGCTATAGCGACCAGCACCAGCACCACTAAGGAACCCGCCGCAGACAGTGAGAACGTCCGATCCTTTCGGCTCCGGGCCGGCCGCGTCTCCTGCGGGGAGTACCAAGCTGTAAGCGCGAGCGAAGCCAGAAGCAGGAAAGTGTTCATCAGATGGGTAGCCAGCGAATAAACCCGGCCCACGGATTCGTTGCGGGCAACATGGCCCAGCAGAACCAGAGACGCTCCCAGCAGCGCTTCGGTAAGGATAAACACCAGCGACCAGCCGGCCCAGCGGCGCGCTGCGTGGTGGGCTACAAAAGCTCGCCGAGCCCAGAGAAACATCGCGGCCACCAAGAGGAGAGCGATGCCGCTCATCACGCGGTGAGTGAGCTCAATAACCGTCGCGATTTGCGAAACGTTAGGCAGAACCTCACCATTGCAGAGGGGCCAGTGGCCGCCGCAGCCAGCCCCGGAACCGGTAGCCCGCACCAGGGCTCCCCACAGGATCACGGCGACGTTATAGGCAAGAGTGCTCCAGGCGAACGCGCCAAAGTGGCTGTGCGCCGTTACAGGTGGCTTGCCGGACGAAGCGGCCGGGGCGCCGGCAGGGCCGGGCGCGCCCGCTCCACCTTCCGCTATTGGGAGCCGCATGCTTTCAGGATACTCGTTAGGCAAGCGCGAGCTTAGCGGCGGAGATCTCGGACGCAAGCGCGCGTTCCGCGGCTTCGGCCTCGACTGGTTCCGAGAACAGAAAGCCTTGGCCGATATCGCAGCCCAGATCGAGCAATCGGGCCCGCTGACTCTCGTTCTCGACACCTTCGGCCACCACGGTCATGTGCAGGCTGCGCGCGAGGCTGATGATGGTCTCGACGATGGCACGGCTCTGCGGATCGGAGTCCACGCGCTGGACGAACGAGCGGTCAATTTTGAGGGAATCGAAGTGCAGCGTTCGAAGACAACTGAGCGAGGAATAGCCGGTCCCGAAGTCGTCCAGCTTGAGTCTGACCCCGAGTGACTTGAGGCGGAAGAGAACCTCCCGGGTAGGTTCAATTTCCGGGACCAGCGCACTTTCCGTAATTTCCAGGTTGAGAGTTTCGGGGGAGATTCCGGTTTCTTTGAGGACGCTCGCAACGGTGGCGACGAGTTGTGGATCGGCCAGTTGCTTGACGGACAGATTGACGTTCACGGACAGCGGAGGGATGCAGGGAAACTTTGCCTGCCAGGCTTGGATCCGCACACAGGCCTGCTTGAGGATCCAGTTGCCTAAGCGAAGAATCAGGCCGGTATCTTCGGCAATGGGAATGAAAACAGTCGGCTGGATCAAGCCGTATTGAGGGTGGCGCCAGCGCAGCAACGCCTCGAAGCCCACCACGGAACCACTGCGCAGATTCACCTTGGACTGATAAAACACCAGCATCTGACTCTGCTCGAGCGCCTGATGCAGATCGATGGCCATCGCCATTCGGGCGTGGGCCCGCTGGCCCAGCTGAGGATCGAATATCTCCCAATGGCTTCGGCCTTCGCGGCGGGCGTGGGACATTGCAACCCGGGCGTCACGGAGGAGTTCCGCAGCCCGGGTACCGAAGTTGGAGAGGAAAGCGATTCCGGCGCAGGCACTGAGTGGAACCTGGAGACCGTCGAGCGGCAGGGGCCGCGCGAGACAGGCGAGGAGAGACCGCGCGAGCGCTTCCGCCTGCTCGACTGGCGCGCCCTCCAGCAGAATGGCAAACTCATCGGCACCGACCCGTGCCAGTAGCGGGGGCGGATGAATTGCCGATTCTCCAATCACCAGGCGGAAGCGGGAGGCGGCTTCGATTAACGCCTGATCTCCGATCTGATGGCCCAGATTATCGTTGAGGAGCTGGAAACCATCCAGGTCGAGCAACAACACGACCAGGGCTTCCCCGGAATTGTGCCTGGCAATCGCTAGCTCCAGTTGGTTCAGAAACATGCCGCGGTTGCCGAGGCCGGTAAGAGAGTCCAGCAGCCGGCCCTGGCGCTCCGCCTGCGACCGTAATAGTTGAGTGTGGATGCGTGCGTCCATAACCGGCAGGTCCACCGGCTTTACGACATAATCGTTGGCGCCCTGACCAAATGCATCCACGATGGCGTCACTGTCATTGACCGCACTTAACATGATGACGGGAAGTTGACTGGGCGAGTAGGTTGCGCGCAGCAAACGCAGGAGGTCCAGCCCGCTCATCCCTGGCTTGACTTGATCCAGCAGGACCAGATCGAAATGCGCCTGGTTGATCTTTTCGAGTGCCTGCGCTCCGTCTTCTGCGACTTCAACCTGATAGCCGCAGCTCGTCAGGCGGCGAAAAAGCAGATCGCGATTCTGAGGGTTATCGTCGACGACCAGCAGCTTACTGGGATCCGGTGTCACAGACCCTCTCTCCAGCGAATGTTATTGTGCACCGCCGTGGGATTCTCTTCGGCGAAATCCGGCGAATCTTGAGGACATTAGCGGCAGCGAGAGCTATGTCTTAGAATTTCGTTGACCTCGGAACCGGCTTATGGTACCCATAGACTATTCCAAGGTTCTCGCCCTTCGGGGCGGGCGAAAAGGGAAGCGGGTGTAAATCCCGCACGGTCGCGCCACTGTGAGCAGCGAGCGGGCCGGCAAGTTGTAGCCACTGTTTCTTCGGAAATGGGAAGGCCGCCGGTTTGCGATGACCTGTCAGTCAGGAGACCTGCCTTGGTGAAGGAGGCGCGTTACCTCGTCCTATGACGACCAGACTATTTCTAGTGCTCTATGCCTCAGCTTTGACCGTGGCGATTGCGGGCGAAGCTCCGTCGGTGAGCGGTTCTGTTAAAGATCCTCAAGGGCGGCCGGTGGTGTCCGCGGCCGTCAGCCTGTATTCACGCAGCAGCAGCACGGTGGCGATGACCAGCAGCAATTCTCAAGGCGCGTACCGCTTCGAAGGAGTCGCACCGGGCGATTATCTGCTCCGCGCCGAGGCTCCTGGATTTGCAGTGTTTCTTGACGGGCGGCTGCATGTCGACGCGGCTCTCACGCGCGACATTTCGCTCGAACTGGCGGGCGTTCGCGAGCAGGTCGTAGTGACGGCCTCGGGAACATCGCAAGGCCCTGACGAGGTCTCGAAAAGTGTGACTGTCATTGACCGCGCCGAAGCGGAACAGAGAGACGTGTTCGCACTTACAGGGACTGTGGACCTGGCACCCGCTGTGCGCGTGCAGACGCTCGGCGGGCCGGGCCAGGAGGCGTCGATTCACATTCGCGGCATGCGCGACATCGATACCTCGGTGCTGGTGGATGGCATGCGGCTCCGCGATGCGGCCGTGCTGCATGGCGACGCTACCGGATTGATCGAAGATCTCTTATTCGTCAACCCCAGCCGCGTGGAGGTGCTGAATGGGGCGGGATCGTCACTCTATGGCACCGACGCTATCGGCGGCGTGGTGAATATCGTCAGCGACGAAGGCGGCGGCAGGACGCGCGGCAGCGTTTTGGCCGAAGGGGGCTCACTCGGAACCCTGCGCGGGCGGGCGCAGGTAGCCGGTGGCGGGTTAGGGGACCGCCTGCAATATAGCGCCGGCCTGGCATACACGGATGTTACCCGAGGCGTCGATGGTGACGACCCGTTTCGGGACGCCAGCGTGCAGGGTAGCGCAGGCTATC
>Ga0207674_10011340_pt1 | contig 10016 bp, 11 predicted proteins | sample KBSCornC72_FD_184303 | JGI IMG/M metagenome (GOLD analysis project Ga0207674, IMG submission 184303) | Corn rhizosphere microbial communities from Kellogg Biological Station, Michigan, USA - KBS Corn C7-2 (SPAdes) (version 2) | ecosystem: Host-associated > Plants > Roots > Rhizosphere > Soil ... | reverse complement strand
TTGCCGGTCGCGGCGTTCTCCCAGTGGTATCGCTCGATCACGACGCTTCCGGCCGCCAACTCGACGGTATGACGCTCCGGCAATGGGGCCGGGAGCGGTAGGGCAGTAACGTCCCGCTTCTCAGACAAGCTGCTCCTCCTTCTCGCGAGCAGCCCGCTCAGCCTTCAGAGCTTCGGTCGCTACCTCATGGATTGCCGACAGATACGGCCACACGTCCTCGGACGCGAGCTCGCAGCCGTTCTCGATCAGCTTGAGCGCGTCGTACAAGCGGTTGAACCGCGCCTCGAGCGACGGGAACGGGCCAAACAGTGGCGTGGAACTGCTCACGTAAGCCTCCACGCAAGGATGGCAACGGCCCAGCAGGCGAGCGAGAAGACGAGACCAATCTCGAGCCCTCTCGAGAACTTCGGTTCCATTCCTTGTACCTCCATCCGAGCGTCTTCGATGCTCGGTACACGGAGAGCAGAACTCTCCTTCGGTTTGGTTGGTCAGTGATGACCTTCTGCCACCTTACCAGATGCTTCGGGTAAACGCAAGAAGGAATCTTCCGCTCGCTCTTGTGGCCCTAGAACGCCCAAGGGCTGCCCCGAAAGACAGCCCTTGAACGACCAAACCGAAGGGGACAGTCCCGTGAGGAATGATCCGCTTCGAGTTGCCGCCGGGAACCACCCCAAGCGGTGAAGAAATGTTACCCGACGAGAGACTCCTCGTACAGGCAGAGACCAATCAGGGCATAGACGGCGAGGTCGATGAAGGAATCCTTGGCTGCCTCGTTGGTCAACGTGCCTTCGGTGGCGAGGGTCTGGAGCCGGCGGATCTTGTCGTTCGCCCTGACCATGCAGCCGACCCAACCGGGGATTCCCCACTCCTCTGAAGCCCGGACGTTGGCGAACGGATCTGTCTCCTTGCCATAGTCCCTCTGCTTGTCTCGGTGGAGGAGAGCCGCCTCGAGGAGATGGTCGTAGAACATCTTGGAGGACGGATGGGCCTCGTCCAGGAGGGTCTCGAAGAAGTAGAAGGAGTTCTCGTCCTTCTGTCGATAGAGCGGCTCTCCGAGACTTCCGCAGTCGCAGTAGCCTTGTGCCGCCGTGCTCTGCTCGGCGCCACACTCGCATCCGCGAGTGGCGCGAGTCATGAGGCCGCACTCACAGGTGTCTACCTCACGGATGATCCGTGCATCTCTCAGCGCGTTTACTTTCTCGCCGTTCCCCATCGTTCTCCTCCGGTTTGGTGTTGTCGCCGTGGATGATCTGTCCGGTACGGCGCGGCGTGTCTAGCTCCTCAAGGAGCAACGCACACTCCTCCGGCTTGATGTAGACCGACCACTCGCCGTCAGCGGACCACTGGAGCTTCGCCTTGAGATCGGCGAGACGAATGGCGACGAGATTCACGTAAACCATCTGAATCCAACAGGACCGATGGTCACCGAAAATCGACAACACTCTTTGAAGACGTGCAGATTAAAGTTGCGATTACCCGGCAGCCACACAAAGAGCCACGACCTGTTCATCAATACGCCTCCTTGCCGAATCGCAGCTTCCCGTCCACGAACGGCACCTCGTGTAAGACGAAGTTGTCCGTCTTGGTGGAGAACTCCCCGATCGCACAACCCTGGCGCCAGTTAGGGGCGCCGGTTACATAGTCGGGATCGAGACGGCAGAAGCAGCCCTGCTCAAGCCACTCACGCTGTACGTATCCGCCCTTGACGTATCGGGCGAGCCGATGAGTGTGCCCCGATATACCGCTGATTCCGGAAAGCTGTAGTTCAGCCTTCGCACTTGCTCCAGCTTCACTTCTGACCATCGTCCCATGCTTAACCAAGAAACCACTTCGGAGAAGGAAACCGCATCCAGGGTGACCATGAATGTTGAGTTCTCTGTATCCAAAAAGCTCCTCCCTCGTTAGGGCGCGAAGACTCTTCAGCGCCTGAGCGTTCTTGTGGACGTAGGTAACAACCCGGTCATCGTGGTTGCCGAGAGTCTCGTCCAAAACAGAATTAGGCGCCTTGGCTCTCACCAGACGCCTAAACTCGTTCGCCATATCGATCTCTTCCTGCAACTTGTCGATGCGATCTCCCGAGACGTTGAATCTCGAGAGTTGGAAGAAGTCGGCGATGTCTCCGTTCAGCACCACGCGGTGCGGCTGGAGTTTATGAACCATCCACAGGAAGGATTCGATCGCCTTCCTGTCGTGGTAGGGGAAGTGGAAGTCCGAGCCAAAGACGACGAACTCGGTACGTTCCTTCGTCGAGGGAGTGACTAGTCTTGCCGCGCCGTGACCCCACTTGACTGGCGGGTCGAAGTCCTTGGCAACAAGCCTTCTGACCTGATGGCGGGAGAGACCCAGCCTTTTCCCTGCCTCGGTTTTGTTCAGCCCCTCTGCGAGAAGCTGGAGCACGCTATCTCTGAGAGAGTTCAGAGTGCGCCTGCCCGGTGGAGGGCCGTGTATGCCGCAAGTGCGGCGGTCACAAGTGCATGGCGATGAGCCACGACCCATGCGTAAACACGCTTCACGAAGACTCCTTCCGGTCTGGTTCTGGTAAGGTTACAGAAGGCTTCGGTCAGGAAATCGCAGCTTGGTAGGCCGCGTACGACGGGCGCTTGTTCCCTGCACCGTCGACCAGACCGAATCCCGTCCAGGATGTTCCGTCGTATGCCTGGAACCAGTGACCGCCCAGGCACTCAGGGACAGAGGAGAGATTCTCTACCCAGAGACTCGCGGCCTTCGTCTGTAGTAGACGCCCTGCCGCCAGCAATCAAGGAGGGGGAGAACTCCTTCGGTTGTTATTTACGTCGGTCGTCGTCTGAAATCTGCGACCAGAAGTGCCCCGAGCTGTCCTCGTAGTCGTGCTTCCAAACAGTCCCGTCCTGGGCGAGCGCGTAGAGGGTCTCGCTGTTGCCTCGCGTCTGAGCGATGACGATCTGAATGAACTGAGACTTCGCCACTAGAGAGACGGGGTTGTGTCGTAGCCCCAGTGAGGACGGAAGCCGCCACGCTTCAGTTCTTGCGAGACGAGACGGCCGAACCAGAGAGCCTTCGTGGCAGAGAAGCCGGGGTCGTGGTGTCCGCCGCCGAGAACCCCGAGGTCCTGATGCATCGTCCACCCCGCCCCGAGGATGCCTCTGGCGTCAGGCTTCACGTGTCTTGCCGGAATCTTGTACTTGTGGAGGAAGTAGGCGACGATCCTCGCGGCACGGCGGAGCTCGACATCCCGGAATCCCTTGGAAGCAATGCCCGCCATCTCGAGGCCGATTGACTGGTTGTTGTACGCCTCGCAATGCCACGCCTTGTGCGACCAGGGGACAAGCTGGGTTACCTCTGTGCCGTCCTCTTTCAGGACGAGATGAGCCGAAGCCTGTGCTCTAGGATCGCAGAGCCAGGAGACCGACCCCGCATACCCGCCTTCGGTGTCGTGAACCACGACCGTATGAATTCCCCTCGTGCGAGAGGACTGGTTCGGTGACTGCCGGTATAGGAGCCGGGGAAGGACCACGGGCTTATTGCCCGAGAGAGGCTTGAGCATTGATTCTCCTAGACGAGCTTGATGAGATGCGAGGCGATCAGGCAGGCGCCGGTGAATCCGAGGGCGATGATCCATCTGGCGGGCCAGCCAAGCTCAAAATGTCCGAGCAGCACGAGCATGAAGAGAGCGGTGTAAACGGCAAGCGGCCACCACCAGGCGATCCCCACTTGCACCGTCTCCGAGAGGGAATACCAGGGCCAGAGTCCGAAGACGTCCTTGGAGGGAATCTCGAAGAAGAGGAATGCCCCGATCCAGACGGCGAGGCTCAGCCACTCCCTCATAGATGTGTCAAGTAGTAAGCCGCTGCCGCAAGGTCGATCAGAAGGGCGATCACGGCCATGCTTGGGACGGAGTAGCGGAACCTCTCAAGGCCGCGCAGGCGATTCTCGTGATCGTTCAGGCGAATGCCGACGTCCGTGTGGTTGGCGACAACCTGCCTTTCCAAGTCGTCCTGTCCCTCGGTCAGCTTCTCGAGCGTCGGGGAGAGGGAACCTTCGAGACGGGCGAGAACGAGGGCCACGTTGTCCACCTTGTCTTCTATGCGACGAACGTCGTTGTCGGTCACAACGCCTGCACCTGGGCCTGGTACTTGCCGGCCTCTTGGGCCAGAGTTGTCCCGCCGAGAGGCGGTGGACCGAGAGACTTCTTCGCCCCCTGATAGCCCTTGGCGAGCGTAAACAGGTTCTTCAGATTCGGTGCTCCGCCGCTGGAAAGGGTCGCGGTTTGGGAGAGCAATTCCGCTGCCAGGGAATGCCCGAGGAGATCCACCTTCTGGGCCACGATGTGCTGGCGATGATCGGGCGGCTGGGGAGAGAGCATCTGCCCCGAACCACCGAGACCCGGAGCCGGAGGCTTGCCGGAAAGCTGAACGTGAACCGGATCGCCGGGAACCGACGAGAGGCCGTACCGGGAGAGGACAGAGGCCGGAAGCTTCCCGAGGGGGATTCCGTTTACCGTCCCGTCAGCCGCCAGCCCTCTCTCATGGAGAGATGTTCCAGGCTTCGCCACCGGATTCGAATTACTGGCGCGGTTAGCATAGAGCTGAGCCTGCTTCTGGTAGCTCCTATAGCCGGAGTTGATTTGCACCGGAGCCTGCTCGTAAGCCGCCAACTCCCCCAAGGCCGTGAGAAGGGCTGAGTTCTCACCCTGAGTGGAACCCTCAACTTTCCCTAGGCGGGGCTGAGAAGGGCTCTGAGAGCCTCCTACGGGGCCTTGGCCTCCTAGGATGCTTCTGACGTAGTGATACGTCTGTCCTCCGGCAAAGTTCGGGTCTTTGTACGCATCAGGTCTTCCGCTGTTGTACGCGGAGAGAGCCGCCTGGTAGGAGCCGTACTTCTGGAGGTTCTGGGCCATGAGCCTCGCCGCCCCATCAAGAGCAGAGGCCGGGTCCATTGGATTGACGCCCATCGCCCTCGCTGTTCCGGGCATGAACTGTGCAATCCCCAGAGCACCCGCGCTCGAGCGGGCGTTCGGGTTGAAGCCCGACTCCTGGTTGATCTGGCGAAGGAAGACATTGGGGTCGATGCCGTACTTCTGTGCGGCGGCTTGGGCCATCGCTTGATAGTTCGCCAATGAGTCTCCCTTGACAAAAGGATGGATGGGGTGTATACGCAAGGCATGGACACCGGAGGAGTAGCCCTTGCAGTCGTCGCCCTCGTTATTGGCGCCGCCGCATGGGGCACCGGGGTTGGAGTAGCGGCGGGGCTAGTGGTGTTCGCCTGGTATTACGCGAACGCTCGACGGTCTACTTAGAGTAGATCGTGATAGTGCGTTTCTTCTGGTGCTCGCGCTGAGCGTATTCGTTTAGCTTCGCCCGGTTGATCTTGCGGGGCATTGCCGTACCGCCGATCGCAGCGCGAGCCAACATGCTCTGCCAGGTGGAACCGAAGAGGTTCTTGGAGCTCGTCGGGAACGCGCCCGCGAAGCCCTTGCCCAAGTCATCCTTCGGGCTGGTGATCGCAGTCGCGATCTGATATTCGGGCGTCGGGGAAAGGGTTCCCTTGGCAAAGCCCTTCAACCCCTCGCCTCCCGCGAGATTCGTCAGACCCGAGAGAGCCGGGTTGAGAAGCGACCCCACTCCCTCTGCCCCCGTGGGATGACTGACAAGCATGGCGGTATTAGAGAGTGTTCCGTACGGAGTCAGGGCGGAGAGGTCAGCGACGATCGGGAAGTCCTTGGAGCCGCCCAGCTTTGTCAGCTCTGCCTCGTAGGTCGGGAAGGGGCCGAGTTCCTTCTGGGTAGTCGAGACACCTGCCTGTCCCGCCTGACCGCCGATCGCAGTCTTGACCGGATGCTCGAAGGCCGTGTGGCCGGCGAAACGGAGAGCGCCCTTCGTCCACGGGTAGAACCAGACGTAGCGGGCGACGTTCCTCTTCTCCGCGACTGAGAGGCCGTCGTACATGATCGAGGCACGGTTGGATCTACGGACGGCGCCGTCCAGCTTCATGATCTGAGAACCCGACATCCCGCTCCGGGCCGGGTCTCTAATGGCGTCTAGCGCCCCCTGAATCTGCTCGGGTGTCTTGATGCCGATCCTTCGCAGCTCGAAGAGAATCGAGTTCACCCGGAAGGGAGCGTCGACGTGCTTGGCCCACTGACCCGCCAGGTACTTACCCGCCTTGACGGCCTTGTTGACCGTGGTCGCACCGATGAGCGGAGCCTGCGAAGCGTGGGAGCCGGTGATCGCGTCCAGTTCCATCTTCTGCTTCTCGGACAGCTTGCGGACAGTCGCGACCGACTTCGCCAACTCCAGCGGCGCGAGAGAACCCTGAACGAAGTTCGTGGTCGCGTTGGTGAGGAGCCGCTGCGGAAGGTGGCCGAGCTTCGTGTAAACCGTGGCGGAAGTGACGGCAGAGTTGATCGTGTCCGCGATCTTCTCTCCTTTGCCGCGAGGACTCGTCGATTCCTTCAGAGCGTCAGGGACGAGGTTCTTGTTGACGAATCTCCGACCCTCCGGCGCTCGCTGGCCTACCTCTTCGTCGGGGTGGTGGTTGAGGAGATGATCCTGGACGAACGCCTGAAGCTTGTTCCCGAGTGCCTGCTCCTCTTCGGGAGTGATGGTGTCGTGCAACTTCCCCATCAGAACCTTGATGTCGTCCGGGAGAGCAGGAAGCGGTCCCTTGGGACTTGCGACCAGAACGTCATCCGGCGACTGACGGATGTCCGAGCCGAGGTCATAGAGCTTGCCGCGAAGATCCGTGGTGTTCTGGAAACGATTGGCAGCACGAAGACCGACAGCCGCCTCGCGGGTCGTGTTGGCCGGGATGTTCCCGAGTTCCACCGACTTGCCGGTTGCCTGCTTGCTCAGATTGAGAGCGTTCTTCTGGGGACGGCCGATCACGTTCCCGACCGCACGGGCGATAGGCCCACCAGGAGCGACAGGACGAGTGGAGCGAAGAGAGGTGAAGCCCTGACCAACGCGGTCAGTTCCTTCTCCAAGGACGGTTCGGGCCACAAGGTTCTTGCGGTTCGCCATCGTCTCTTCGTCCATCAATCCGTTATTACGGAGGATGTCCTCACGTACCGCCTGCGAGACCTTCAGAGCTTCCGAGGAGGAGGCAAGCTTGGGGAACTTCGCCGCATCCACATCAACTTTGCCGTCCACCATCTTCAGGACGCCCTTCTGAGCGAGCGAGTCTGCGACCTGGGCGAGCATCGCGTTCTGCTTCACCGCCTGCTTGGCGGTCTTCGTGGTGGAGTTGGAGAACTTCGCCGCCTGTTCACGGGCGTAGGTCGCGTACTCCTCCGGGGTCACGTTGGCCGAGCGGAGGAAGTGAGCCACCGAGGCTTCGGTCTTCGTCAGGTTGGAATCGAACCCGGCCCTATCGAGACGTGCAGCGTCGACGGCACGGAGATTGCCGGTGATCCGCGAGCCTTCCGCGATCGACCCGGCGGCACGCTTCAGTCCGTACTTGGCAAGCCTTCCGGTGTTACCCGTCTTCGGAAGCTTGTTCAAGCCTTTCTGAACCAACACGTCCTGAAGCGCCTGAGCCCCGCGAGAGAGAGCCTGCTCGGAATGGGGAAGCTGAACCTGCTCGTAGGTGAGACGCGCTGGCCCCTCGAGTTCGGGACCGGGACTGACGAGCCTCGGAACCTTCAACGTCCTGAGCGGCATCTCCGGCTTCTTGACGATCGCCTTCGCGACAGCCCCAGCCCTGGCCACTGCTCCCGCGTCACTAGCCTCACCCGCCGCCCTTGCTGCCGCACCCGCACGAGCGGCGCCGGAGGCAACCCCACCGGCTATCGGCAGAAGCGTGGTGAGAGTGTTGAAGAGGTTCTCTTGCGGATTCTCGAGCGTATGGACGGTCTGCTTGACCATTCCCTTACCCGTCTGATCCAGCGTGTGACGAGCGGCGTATGCCTGCTTTGACGACGGCCCATGCTTGATGTCCTGCACGACCGGATTGACGACGGCCTCGCCGAGCGAGTAGAGACCAGTCGGGATCTGACCGACGCCTTTTCCGAAGTCCACCGCCTGCGTGGATGCGTAGTGACCCGTAGCCTGGGCAGGCTTGACGACCAGCCTGTGAACCGCCCCGGAGACAGCACCCCAGAGACCGCCACCGCTCTGCTGCGGTGCAGGAGCGGGAGCGTTCCATCCGGTCACACCCTGGCCGGGAGCGGCGGTCGGAGTAACCGTCTTGCCATTCTTCGCAATCGTGATGTTGGGATTGGAGTCCCAGCCTGACGACATTCGTTACCCCGTGATCGCGTAGATGGAGTAGTCCTTCAGAGACTTCTCGTCGTGGACGGTCTTCAGGTGACCGGCCGGGAGCTTTCCTGCCTGCTTGAGGGCGAGGTACTGGTTCATCGTCAGGTAGGGAAGGGTCTTGTTTCCCTGCCAGAATCCGGGAGAGACCTGGAGGCCAGCCTTCTTGAGGGTCGCCTGAGCTTCGTTCGGAAGCCACGCACGTCCAGCCGTTCCGGGCGGGTAAACAGAGTTGAGTGCCGCCCTTGCGCTCGCGTCCGCCACGCCCTGATTACGGAGGTACTTGTAGGCGGTCTTGTAATCGGTCGTGAAGTGCGGCTGCACTCCCCTCGCTGCCTGTCCGGCGGACGGCTGCTTGACGAGAGACCTGACATAGGACTGCACTTCGTTCGCACTCAGCTTCCCGGTGGAACTCGCCGAGCCAGTCTTCGGAGTGCCGGCAGCCTTGACCCACTTCTGGCCGTTGTACTGATAGAGGACACCTCCGACAGTCTTTGTCGGGGGAGCCTTCACCGTGGGAGCACGGTCGCCGGTCAACTGCTTGACCGAGCCCGTGGCCGGATCGACCTGAACCAATCCGCCCTGACCGTCCGAGCGGACGATCGGCTTCGGAGCGCCGGGAGCGGTGAGCTGAACGTTCTTCCCGTTCGGGAGGATCGCGAAGTAGCCGCTGGAACCGGAACCGTAAATCTTCGGCTGGTTCTCCTTGTTGATCTCCGCCGCCTGGGCCGTCTGAGCCTTCGTCTGAGAGGTGAAGGCGTTCATCAGGGCCGGGAGCTTGTCCTGGGCCGACTGGACGGCCTTGCTCTCCGCGTCCGTCAGGGAGGCGTTGAACGCCCCGAGGGCGCCGAGACCCTGAGCCTTGGCAATTCCGGGGAGGGTCGCGTCGTATGCCTTCTGGGCCGCACCCTGGGCGAACAACTGAGAGAGGCCGGCGGAAGCACTCGCGTACTGCGAAGCACCCGTTTGGGAGGCGGCAGCCTGGGCGGCTGCGCCGGGAGCCGTGTTCTGTCCGGCAGCGGCGAGAGCCTGCGTCAGCTTGGAAGCAGCCGCTCCCACATCCCCGCTCTGAAGGGCGGAGCCGAGAGCGGTATCGAGGGCCGACTGCTGGTTCTCGGCCGTCGTGTACGCCTGGTCTGCCTGGGCGCCGATCTTTCCGAGCTCGTTCACATAGGTCTGCGTGTCGCCGACGATCGCCTGAGAACCCGCCTTCTGCTGGGCCAGATAGCCCTTCTGAATCCCCGCAACCTCCTGGCCGATCATGTCCTGGGCCGTGCGGCCCATGTTGGTCTGGAGATAGGAGAGGTAGCTCTGAAGGCTCGAGTTGGAGGCAGCGGCGGCATGGGCGGCAGCCTGGTTCGGTGTCAGCGCGGGCCTGGGCGCAGACGGCTTCACGGGCGGAGCCGCGTAGCCCCCACCGGAAGCGGCGTCAGAGATCGGCTGAATCGCCCTCGGCTTGGAGGGACCGACATTCGTGGAAGCGGGCATCTAGCTCCTAGTGGATCTCAATGGATGGCAAAGACGCCCTGCCTCTTGTTCGCAGAGCCGCCAGTCGGGTTAGAGGTAATCGGAGTCGCGTACGGAGCCGTTGCCGTCTTCGGGGCCGGAGTACCCTTGGCTACCGGAGGAGCGGTGCTCGAAGTGGTCTTTGAAGTGGTCGGAGCAGGAGTCGGCCCAGCCGCCGCCGGGGAGCCGGTCGGGTTCTGAAGTGCCCGCTGGTACGCCTCACTCGCGGACTGGGTCTCGTTCTGGTACGCCGCCTGCTGTTGAGCCAGGAGGTTAGAC